>Ga0156208_133_pt2 | contig 32681 bp, 36 predicted proteins | sample RifCSPlowO2_12_FD_107861 | JGI IMG/M metagenome (GOLD analysis project Ga0156208, IMG submission 107861) | Candidatus Nomurabacteria bacterium RIFCSPLOWO2_12_FULL_46_14
GTAGCCTGGCTCAAGCGGCACTATTTCGCCATTTGCATCAAAAAGTTTGACCGGGAAGGAAGCCTCAAAATACCAATTACCCCGCGCCTCGCCTTTGATAAAAAGAGGGTTGGTCACCAGGTCATTGGCTCTGGGAGAAGCGACCTTGATTAAATCTTTATAAACTGTTTCTTCGGCAAGAGGCGCCGTTTTGTTATTGTAAAGCAAATAATAAAGACCCGCGCCCATAATTGTCAAAATTATTATTAAAATCAATAATTTTTTACTCATTTTTAGATTATAGCACAGATTACTTTTCTATCAGACTGGCCTGGAATGCCGTTTCAAAAACGCCGTCGTAAGCCCGAATGACGATATTGTAGGCCAGGGCAGAACTGATAATCGTAAAAGCAAGAAAATAAAGCAAGGTCCGGTTCAATTGATACATTTTTATATTCTAGCATTTTTATTCCGTTTTTTGCTATAATTATCAGTATGCAGAATTTTAAGTTTATTTTGTCCTCCATTATTGTCCTCATTCTTCTCTCCCTAGTCGGCTATTGGGCGGTGGCCACCCTGGAACCCGGCAGTGTGCACGCGGAGAGGGAAAAAAGAAAGGAACTGGAAAAGATTAATAAGGAATTAGAAAAAGAAATAAAGGACCTGAAAGAGCGTTTGGCTCTGCTCCAGCCTGAAGTAGAAGAGGAACCCGTCGCCGCGGTGGGCACTCGGGATGCCATAACTACGGTGGAACCGGAGGAAAATCAAAACGAAACCTCCAAATACCAGAGCCTGATAGACCAATTGCAAAAAATGGCGGAAGATAAAGTTTCCCTGAAAGAAAAATCCAAGGGGACGAGGGTGGGCGCGGTGCAGACCTTCCTGAATATTTACAACAATACTTCCAAAAGGGTGGATAACGACTACGGCGCCAGCACCAAGGCGGCCGTGGCCGATTTCCAGAAAAAAGAAGGATTGACCGCGGATGGACAAGTTGGCCCTTCTACCCTACTCAAGATGATAGCGTGGCTGGAAAACAATTCGTAATTAGTAATTACGGGCAAAGAGTAAATTCGCAGTTGGGACCAGTGCGGCCCACATAACTGCCATCCGGGCAGAGCTTGGCCTCCATGGTGCAAAAAACCCGTTCCTTCTCCGGCGAAGAAAAAATGGGCAAGGGCGCCATCCTTAGGGCGTAAACCATCGCCGCGGCCACTATAAGCAAAATCACTATGGAAATTATTAATGACTTGTTCATAACTTATATTATATCATAATTGATTTTTAGCCTTATTTCCTATATATTTGATAAATCCGCCCGTAGCTCAGTCGGTAGAGCAGCTCCCTTTTAAGGAGACGGTCGAAGGTTCGATTCCTTCCGGGCGGACACGAGAAAGAAATTTTCTAGCGACGGCGAGAAAATATTCGTGGCGACAAAGTCAGGCAATAACGCTAAACCGCCTGAAGGAGGAATTGCTCCAAAGCCTCTTCATTGTCTCGGCCCCATTCTCGACTCTCCGGCAGGATGTAGGAAATCCGGGTGGCAAAGTTTTTTAATTCCTTTTCGGAGAATTTGCTGAAGTTGCGCTTGAGAATCATATCCTTGGCTTTCCAAAAAAGCACGCCAGCAAGTTCTTCCAAGGCCACTCCCCGCCGGAGCGCCTGCCGATAGAGAATCCATAGATTAAGCCTGTCTCGGCCAGAGAAAGCGTTGGCCAGGAGAAAACTGTTAAACTTTTTTTCTTTCAGAGGAGTAAAAACTTCTTCTTCGGGAATCTCCGCGGGAACTTGATATTTTTTTTCTTCAAAAAGGTAGGCCATTTTAAAATTTAACCGATTTCTTGTACTCCAGATAGGCGGAGCCGTATTTCTTTTCCAAAATTTTCTCTTCCTCGGTGATAAAAAGCGCGCGAGTAACCACGAAGGCCAGTAGAATGAAAAGCATAACAAAAAGAGCGTTGGCCGAGAGCCCAAAGCCGAAGAGAAGGAAGAAAAGGCCCCAGTGGGTAGGGCTCCGGGTAAAGCGATACGGCCCGCGGCGGAAAGAATCTGGGCTGAAATTATCTTTGGCCGCGTCTAAATGGCGGGAGCTCCGCTGGGCCCAGAGAACAAGTAGGGTGGCAAAAACGATAACGACAAGGCCCAGAGCTCTCCCGGCCTGGCCCGGAATCGGCTTAATCGGGAAAATTAAATCCAGATACACGCCTAGTAGAAAAAAAAGGAAATAAAAAAGATAGGATTCAGCCAGAATCTTATGAATTCTTCCGGATTCCGCACGTATATTTTTTTCTAACCAAAATTTAATCATAATTTTAGATTATATCACAAAATCTCTCATTTGACCTCGTCTAAATTATCCCCCGCACCGACACGAACCTGTAGAGGCACCTCGGCCTTCAAATTAAGATAGGACCTCGGCAGAACAGCCTCCATGGCTCTTTTTATTATATCCCTGGCTTCCGACAAAACCTCCTCGTCTATTTCATACACTAGTTCGTCGTGTATCTGGAGCACCAGGCGCGCCCGGGAGTCCAGGCCGTTTTTTGCCAAATCCTCCTCTACGAAGCGGATAGCCAGCTTGATAATGTCGGCGGCGGTGCCTTGGAGCGGGGCGTTGGTGGCGGTGCGCAAAGCCATGTTTTGGAGATAGGAAATTTTAGAATTTATATTTGGGAAACGGCGCTTGCGGCCAAAGAGAGTTTCGGTGTAGCCATTCTTCAGGGCAAAAACTTTCACCACCTCCAAATAATCGCGAATGCCGGCGAATTGGCGGAAATAATTATCGTAGAATTTTTGCGCCTCGGCTCGGGTACTTGCCCCGCCGAGGGCGGGGCCGCCCAAATTTTTCTGCAAAGCGGAAACACCCATGCCGTAGATAATGCCGAAGTTAATCACTTTGGCCCGCCGGCGCATCTCCGCGTCCACTGCCTCCGGGGGCACGCCGAAAACAAACGAGGCCACTCCCGTGTGAGCGTCCCGGCCCTCGCGGAAAATTCGAGTCATCTTTTTGTCGCCGGAGAGTATGGCCGCTACCCGCAGTTCAATCTGGCTGTAATCAAAAGCGAGGAGCTTGGCTCCGGAGGGAGCGATGAAGCCGGTGCGGATTCTCCGGCCCAGAGCGGATTTGATGGGCAGATTCTGCAAGTTGGGGTCTTCGGAAGAAAACCGGCCGGTGGTGGTGCCGTTCTGGAGGAACCGAGCGTGGAGGCGGCCGTCAGGGCCCGCCCGGAGAGGAATAACATCCACATAGGTGGATAGAAGCTTCTGCAATTCTCGGTAAGCTATTATTTCTTTTATTATCGGATTGTCTTCTTCCAACTCCTCCAGCACTGAAATTTTGGTTGAAAACTTCCCGCTGGGGCTTTTTTTTCTTCGCCCCTTGATTTGAAGTTTGTCAAACAGCACTTCAGCCAACTGCGACGGCGAGTTTATGTTGAAGTCCGTGCCAGCCAACCGGTGTATTTTTGCTGTAAGCTTATCCAATTCTCTATGGTATTCCGAAGACAATTTCGCAAAGTATTCCGGATTGATTAAAATTCCGTAATTTTCCATGGCCTCCACCGCCGGAATAATCGGCTTTTCTATTTCCGTAAAAACTTTTTCCAATTTATCTTCTTTTAATTGGCGAAGAATTATTTCGTTCGCTTTCTCTAGAGACTGGGTCTTAGCATAGGCCAAGATGTCCGGCAGGGTCGGATTAGCCACATCGGAATTAAGGAGCCAGAGAGCGATAGAGGTTTCTTTAAGCAGGGCCTGGTCCGGAGAGCTTTCGGGCTGTTCCGCCACACTCGGGCCGTCGCCAAAAAAATTAGGCAGGCGGGCAAGCAGGCTCCGGAAACCGAAGCGAGAAAATATTTCTTTGATTTTCTCTCGGTCGGCGGATTGCCAGAAGGTTTGAGCCGGCAGGGCAAAATCAACGGGTGCGTCGGTTCTTATCTTAGCCAAGGTTTTTGAAAAAAGCGCTTCCTCCTCATTGTCCTTTAATAAATTAATTATACGTTCGGAGAGTCCAATTTCTTTAAACTTTTCACTTTCAATTTTCAATTTTTTGTATATTTCTTCTACGGTCCCGAATTTCGCGATTAAATTAGTAGCCGTCTTTTCTCCTATCCCCTTAATACCAATAATGTTGTCCGAGGGGTCTCCGCGCAAGCCCTTGTAGTCCGGTAGGAGCTGGGGCGGAAAACCGAAGCGCTCTGTCATTCTTTCTTCATCATAAAGAATCGTATCGTTGATTCCCTTTTTAAGAGTGTAAACCTGCACTCTTTTATCATCCACCAACTGCATAGTGTCCATATCCCCGGAAGCAATGATAATTTTAAGTCCAAAGGTCGAACCTTGAGAATTTTTAAAGGTTCGACCTTGGGAATGCTGAACAATAGTTCCGATAACATCATCCGCCTCAAAACCCGGAGAATCGTACCTGGGGATGTTGAAGGCTTCAAAAATCAGATGGGAGTCTTTAAGCTGGGTAATCAGCGCCTCGTCCGCTTTGGCCCGCAGGGCCTTGTAGCCGTCGTAAACCTCGTGGCGGAAAGTCTTACCGGGGAGGTCGTAGCAGGCCGCGATGTAGTCCGGCTTTAGCTCGTTAATAATTTTCATCAGCATTGCCGAGAGGCCGTAAAGAGCGCCAGTAGGCTTGCCGTCCGAAGACATAAATTCCGGCAGGGCGTGATAAGCCCGGTGGATTATGGCGTGAGCGTCAAGCAAAACCAGGGTTTTAAGAGAGGGAGATTTAGCCGACATTAGGTAATTATATCACTCCGGGGTGTATTTTAGACGTATTTTATTTTAAAGCCCCTGCGCCCTTTTTCAATATGCGAAATTTCTATCTGGTGGTGAGACTTCGGCATAACCTTGGCGACCCTCTCCGGCCATTCCAGTAAAACAAGGTTCTTGGGATTTTTGATTATCTCTCGCCAACCCAGATAAAGAAGTTCTTGGCCGCTCTTTAGGCGATAGGCATCTAGATGAAAAAGGTTTTCTATCGGCTCTCCTTGGAGAGGGTAGCGCCGGATAATAACAAAGGTGGGGCTTGGCATTTTTCTTTTTATCCGGAGCAGTTTACCGACAGCTTGAACGAAGGCGGTTTTGCCGGCCGAGAGCTCTCCAGACAAACCCACAACTATTGCCCGCTTCCTTATTCGGGAAAACAAAACGCGCCTCAAAAAACCACGGGCTATTTCTTCCGTTTCCTTTTTACTCCTGGATATTTTTGACACAGAAGCCATGTCTGACATATTACCACAACATTATGATATACTGATGGCAATGGCTGATTTTGATGAAGAAAAACAGAATAAACAGCTGGAGGATTTGCGCCGGGAGGAGGAAGAGCAACTGATAGCGACTCTGGCCGAATCTAAATACGGCCTGCCCTACATCAACCTGACCCGTTTGGGAGTGGACAACGAGGCGCTCCGCGCCATTCCGGAAGCGGAAGCGCGAGAACTCAAGGTGGCCCCATTCAAGCTCTCCGGCAAAAATATTTTCATTGCCATCCGTTCGCCGGAAGAAAATCTTTTTGCCAAACTCAAGGAAGATATGGAGCGAAAAAATCTTGTCCCCTCTTTTTATATGGTTTCCCTGGCCTCTCTCAACAAAGTCTGGGAGAGATACCAGGAGCTTTCTCTGGCGGAGAGTTCTAAAGAAGGAGGCGTGGACATTTCTGGCGAGGTGCTCCGGCAGACCGCGGAAAGCATTCACCAAATAGAGGACATCGGCAAGCTTATCACCGAGACGGCGGAGGGTAGCAAAATTCACAAAGTCTCCCGGATGCTGGAGGTAATCCTCGCGGGCGCCATCGCCATTAAAGCCTCGGACATTCATATTGAGCCGGAAAAAGACCGCGGCCGTATACGTCTGCGTCTGGACGGAGTCCTCCAGGATGTAGCCTTTTTTGACCTGGACTTGTACCGATTGCTCAACTCCCGCATCAAGCTCCTCTCCGGACTCAAGCTTACTTCCAAAATAACCCAAGACGGCAGATTCTCCATTATGGAAGCGGGCACGGAGCTCTCCATCCGCACTTCTCTCATTCCCGGCACTTATGGCGAAGCTATTGTCCTCCGTATCTTAGACCCCAAGTCCATCCAGGTACCCCTGGAAGAACTTGGCATTGAGCAGTATCTCTTCTCCATTGTAGAGCAAGAAATAAGGAAGCCCAATGGCCTCATCCTGGTAACTGGGCCAACCGGCAGCGGCAAAACCACCACCCTTTACGCCTTCCTGCGTAAAATATATTCTACGGAGATAAATATAATCACCATCGAGGACCCGGTAGAGTATCATCTGGAAGGCATAACCCAGACCCAGATCAGCCAGAAAAGAAATTACAATTTCCCCGAGGGCCTACGTTCCGCTCTGCGCCAGGACCCAGACGTAATCATGGTCGGCGAAATCCGCGACACGGATACCGCAAAAATCGCGGTGCAGTCGGCGCTCACCGGCCATATGGTCTTCTCTACTCTCCACACCAATAATGCCGCCGGGGTTATTCCTCGCCTGATTGACCTGGGAGTTAATCCCAAAATCATGGTGTCCGCTCTATCGCTTTCCATGGCCCAGCGCCTGGTGCGCAAGCTCTGCTCGGAGTGCAAGACGGAAAAGGTGCCTACCGAAGATGAGACGGCAACATTGAAACTCGTTATGCAAAGCATCGAAGAAGAGGGTAAGGACTTTTCAAAATACAAAATAGACAAGAATGCGCCGGTCAAACTTTATGAAGCGCCTGGCTGTGAGAAATGCAACATGACCGGCTACAGGGGCAGAATCGGCATATTTGAAGCCATCCAGACCGACGCGGAAATAGAAAAAATAATTCCGACTAATCCCAGCGAGCGGGAAATAAAAAAAGTGGCCAAACAACAGGGCATCCTCTCCATGCGTCAAGACGGCTTGATAAAAATACTCTCCGGCATCACTTCCTTAGCCGAAGTAGCGAGTGTGGTGGATATGCGGGAGGAGTAAGATGTATGAAAACTAATTTAGAACCTGGCGGCGGACAGATTACCGGAGAAAGCGAATTAGAAACGGGCGGAATGAGGCTGGAAAAAGAAATCCCTATCGCGGAAGATATTGCCAGATTCAGAGCAGAGTTGGAAGAAAAAATTTTTGGAGAGGGTCTGCCGGCTGAAGAATGGGCAGTCGCTTACGAAGAAATATTTCAGAAATACAAATTGAAAGATGAAATTCTGGCTAGATTAACCTTGTTGATTTTTTATGGACTTAGTAAGGAAGAATTGGCAGACCAGCAAATTAATAATATTTTAGATGATTTAGAAGATATAGAAAAAGCCCTAATTAACCCGGAGGATTTTTATTATCGACAATTTCTCGGGGAAAATTCGTCCGGTTCTCAAGAAGCCGAATATCGAAGGAAAATTAAAATCAGTCTAATGGCCGCTTCGGACATTTTCTTTCTTTATCAAAGAACAGGAGACATGGAGCCTGCCCGAATGACCATCAACGTTTTGGAGAAATTCCCCCTCCAGAGCTGGCCAGCGATAGTCAGACTGATAAAGTCAAAGCATTAAAAGCATGCGACTAGAAACAATACTGCAACTACACACTGTTCCTGCCATTTTTGAATGTCAAGTTTATTAACACCTCATGCTTGATTTTTTTACATGACAGACTATACTTAAAGGTATGAGTAACAAATATGCGAAATTTATCAAGGCTTTAAGAAACGAGCGGGGGTTTTCTCAGTCGTTTATGGCTGGAAAACTTGGGATTTCAAGACCATCGTATATAGGTGTGGAAAATGGGACTCGCGAAATAACTCTAGAGGAGGCAGAAAAATTGAAAGATTTGTTTGGGATTTCTATTGAAGAATTTGCAAATGCAACTCTCCCCCAATACGAAAAATATAAGCAAATGATTCTCGCATATCTAAAGTCCTACATGACTTCTTCTGACGGCAAAATACCAAAGACAAAATTAGCGAAGCTTTTATACCTTGCTGATTTTTCGTGGTTTTACAAAAACTTAAACAGCATGAGTGGAATGCAATACTTGCGTCGCGCATACGGTCCCGTACCAGATCCATATTTTCGAGCGCTTGATGAACTTGAGGAAGAAGGGAAAATAAAAATTGACCCCAAGGGCGATGCTCTCCTGGTTTCACTTTCTGGTTCTTCACCAAATCAAAAACTTGATAAACTATCAGAAAAGGAGTTGGAATTAATAAAAAAAATTGGCGCAAAATGGAAAGAGAAAAATACCCGAGACATTGTCGATTTTACTCACGAACAATTACCATACAAACTCTGCTCTCCAGATGAAGTAATACCGTACGAGTTGATAATCCAGCAAGATCCCGATTATGTCTACTAATTATGCTGTCATCGTAGAAAAATTTGCCGAGAGACACTTTATATCTAAATTTAAGAAAAAATATAAAGGGGCTTGGGATGTTACCTTTAGGGCCATCCAAGAAGAATTAAAACGTATTGATACACTTATAGGCGAAACTAATATTGCCGAAACTATTACCGATCAAGAAAATATAAAAATATGTAAGACAGAGTTTCGTGTTCACGGTACTCAAGAGTCAAGACATACTTCAGGAAATCGTTGTATTGTGGCTGTGGACAAAGACACCTGCGTTGTAAAAGTTTTGCTTGTTTATGCAAAAACTGATTTAACTGGCAATAGGGAAACTGAGCAGTGGAAAAATTTAATAAAAGAAAATTATTTAGAATACTCAAAAATACTATAATCTATGCCCGACGACAAAAATTTAACCAAAATTATGAGGCCTTGTCTCACAAGTGGTAAACGGCGGCGTAGCCTCGGTCTTTTGTACATTTAAAAGCTTTGGTTAAATTATCATCCAAGTCGTCTTGTATTTTACTCTCCTGCGGCATATCGTAATTGGAATACAAAAAGTAAACCTCTCTGCCGATATAATTCTTATCCAATTCTTCTCGGAGTGAGTCAAATTTCCACGGGTCCGGGTAGAGTTTATTCTCCTTACGGGTGTAATAATAACTGATGGGAGACTGGTTGGTAAGGATGAGAGAATTGTGTTCCTGATTGGCCAAGAATTTATTGGCCTCCCAAAAACATGTTGTTGCCTGGTCGTTGGCCTTGTTTTCGTAAATTGCTGCTACTCCCGCGACCGAAATAAGCAGAATGGCTCCGACAAATCCGAGAATCAAGTTCCCGAATCTTTTCAATTCGCTCAGCAAGAACCCGACAAGAAGGCAAACGGCCGGAACTATCGGCAGGATAAACCTATTCTCCTTGTGGGGCATAAAGCTCACCACTAAAAAAAAGAAAATCACCCAGGCCAGAAGGAGTATAATTTCTCGCCTTAACCATCTTTTCTTAAAAGACACATAAAAAAGCGCCAGAAGGAATAGGCTGGCGATGACTGAAAAATTAAGCCAGGCTGATTGCAAAAAGAAGGTCCACGGCTGAACACCACCCCAGTAGGCCGAGGCTTGAAAGCCGTGGACAAACGCGCCCAGAGGATTGTCGTAATATACAAAACCGTATAGGAGCCAAGGCAGAAGAGTGAGTAAAAATACTCCTGCACCATACCAGAGATATTTGTCTTTAAGAAATTTAAATGATTTTTCTTTGAGCAGGAGATAAAATAAAAAAACCGGCCCGAGCCAAAGCGTGGTATAGCGGGCAAGCAAAGCCAGAGCCAAGAATAAGCCGAACAACATTTTATATTTATTATCTCTTCGCTCAAAGCCCCGCCAAAAACTGATAAAAGAAAGGAGAAGAAAAAAAACTACAAAAGTATCCGTCCAGATTTGTCCGCTGGCGAAAATATGCACCGGCAAGAGAGAAAATAAAAAAGCCGCGTAAAGGCCTGCCCTTCGGTTAAATAATTCTTTACCTAAGATATAAACCAAAAATGCGGAAAGGGCGGCAAAAAATGGAAGGAGAAATGGAATCAGAAAATCAAGATTGAAAAAATAAAAAATAGAAAGGGTGTAGGGCAAAAGCGGCGCCCGGAAACCAATATTCGGCCAGGCATAGACCGGGTCGTCCGCGGGAATGAAGTCGTTCCAACCCGAATTTTGCAAAGAATAGTTTAAGGGCTGTTCGCTCAACTGCCGGCCTAAATTGAGGTAAACGGTCTCATCCCAGCCCCGGAGGGGAGAATAAAAAACAAACAAAATTCTGACGAGAAAAGTAAAAACAATAATTAAAATGAGGAGTTTTTTGTGAAGGTCCATTTTTTATTGCCGATAAAATTTATTATAAAAGCGACACCGATGGCCAAAGTCTGGGAAATCACGTAGTAGATGTCGAAAAACTCGGTAAAAACATACAGGCAAAAAATATTTACCCCAAAAGCCGCTAGAGCCACCGCGAAAAACCTCCCGTATTTTATCATTAATTTATCCTTTAGCATCTCCCTGAACGTCCACAGCTTATTGAGAATAAAATTAAAGGTTAGAGAAATAATAAAAGACAAACTGGCGGAGATCAGATAATATATGCCGGCATATTCGGTTAGGAGATATAAAAAGGCCAGATTAACAAAGGTTCCCAGGATGCCGACTAGGGCAAATTGAAAAAATTCAGAAACTATGTTCCTCCGGTTTGGGAGATAAGCCCATAGATTCCGTAGGTAGAAAAAAATCTCTCCGAGCCCCGCCTTGCTCTCCCCGGCCCTCCGGTCGGTGAAGGTAATGGGTATCTCTGTTATTTTACCCGGTTTAGTTTTTACCAAAATCTCCAGCAAGATTTTAAATCCTCGGGAATTTATTTCTATATTTTTTATCAAATCTCTCCGAAACATGAAAAAACCGGACATCGGGTCTTCCACTTCGGTGAAAATTCTCGCCAGGATGGTGGCGCCCCGAGACATAAGCCGCCGTTGCCAACTAGAGCCTTCTATCCGTCCTAGTGCCATGTAGCGGCTGCCGATGGCGATTTCCGCCCCGGATGTTACGGCATTATACATTTCCGAAAGTCTCTCCGGCGGATGGCTCAAGTCCGCGTCCATTACTCCAATAATTTCTCCGCCGGCAATCCGAAGTCCGTCGTGTATCGCGGAAGAAAGACCCAGCTTGCCCGGCCGATGCATCACTGATAGACTGGAGTAAGTATTTTTCAGGTTTTCCATAATTTCCCCCGTGCCGTCGGGAGAATTGTCGTCCACTACGACAATTTCGCCGTCTATATTGTGGACCTCAAATTCTTTTTTTACCCGCGATAGAAGATTAACGATATTTTCCCTTTCGTTGTAAGTCGGAATGATTAGGCTTAATTTCATAGAAACATTTTAAACGAAAAAACACTAATCTCCAAACAATCCTTTTAGGGCTATGCCCCGAAAGTAACAAGCCCGTAGAGGATAGCACCAGCGACCCAGTAAAGAGTGCCAAAACGTCCTCGAGAAACTTGTATAACCTGTGGCTGATTGCTTAGAGATTAGTGCCTTCTCTCTTATATCAATTATACTATTACCCCTACCCGACAAATGTTATAATGTTGAGAACTAAGGGGATAGTGTGTTTATAAAACTCTCCTTTGAGGAGTATAGCACAATAATAAATTAATGTCAAGTTTAAAGAACAAGAACAAAAATGAGAACGGCGACGACTTCACTTTGGTGGAAACTCTACGCCCTACCCGCTGGGATGAGTATATCGGCCAAAAACACATAAAAGACAACGTTAAAATTCTTCTACGAGCAGCCGAGGAGCGTGGGCATATTCCGGAACACATCCTTTTTTACGGACCCCCGGGACTGGGTAAAACTACACTCGCGCACCTGATAGCCAAGGAAACAGGCAGGCAAATGAAGATAACTTCTGGTCCTGCCATAGAAAAAATAGGGGATTTGGCTTCCATCCTGACAAACCTTTCGCCTGGAGATATTGTTTTTATAGATGAAATTCACAGACTGAATAAAATGGTGGAGGAAATACTCTATCCAGCAATGGAGTCAGGGGTTTTAGACATTATAATCGGCAAGGGCCCTTCGGCTCGCACTATCCAGCTGGACCTGCCACCTTTCACCTTAATCGCGGCTACCACCCGAGTGGCTATGGTGTCTTCCCCTCTGCGTTCCCGATTCTCCGGCGGAGTTTTCCGCCTGGAATTTTATTCTGAAGATGAAATTTCGAAAATCATCCGACGGTCCGGCAAAATTCTAGAAACAGCGTTGGAAGATGATGCCGTCTCGGAAATAGCAAAGCGGAGCCGTTTTACCCCCCGCACCGCAAATTATTTCTTAAAAAGAGTCCGGGACTTCGCGCAAGTAAACCCCGAAGGATCCCGCCAAGGCGGGACCTACGGGGCAGGCAAGAAAATTATCAGCAAAGAAACAACGAGGAGTGCCCTGGCTATGCTGGCAGTAGACGACATCGGATTAAATTCTTCAGACAGAAAGTTTTTAGAAATTTTGATAGAAAAATTCGGCGGCGGGCCGGTGGGGCTAAAAACGATAGCCGCGGCGATGTCTGAAGAAGAAGCAACTATAGAAGAAGTAATAGAACCCTATCTAATACAGCTCGGGCTTCTAGAGCGCACCGCCCGCGGCCGAGTAGCCACCAAGAAAGCGCATGAGCATTTGGGATTTGATTTTAAAGAAGGGCAAAGAAAATTATTATGAGAATTTTAGGTATCGACCCGGGATTTGAGAGGTTGGGGATAGCAGTATTGGAATCCGCCCAAGGCGGATCGTCTTCCAGCCGAAAAGAATTGGTTGTTTTTTCTGAGTGTTTCAAAACTTCTAGCAAGTTGGACTTTGCTGAAAGATTAAAACTGCTTGGGGAAGAAGTAAAAAGGGTGATAAAAAAATACAAGCCAGAAATTCTGGCTATTGAAACTTTATTTTTAAACACAAATCAAAAAACGGTAATGCGGGTGGCGGAAGTACGAGGTGTGGTGATTTATGAATCCAGCCAAGCGGGGATGAAAATTTTAGAAGTCTCCCCGCCTCAAATCAAAATGGCCACCACCGGCTATGGCCGAGCGGATAAAGAACAGATAATGAAAATGGTTAGAATTTTGGTAGAAATAGACAAATCAAAAACTTCTGATGATGAATTAGACGCCATTGCTATCGCCCTCACTGCTTTTGCGCATATAAGGAACTAGGGTTATCCACACTTTAAGTCTTTTTGCTATTGCCAAGCGTTCTCTATTTTGATACAAAATAGGGAATTTGAGAATAGTAAGAAAAAAATTATTAATTTAATAAAAACACATGAGTTACGATGAAGAAAGTTTTATGGAAGAAGAAATAGGCGATGATTTAGATGAGCCCAGGGAAGAAGGAGTTGGAGAAGATTTCGGCCTAGATGAAGAGGACCCGGACCGGGATAGTTAAAAACTCTATTTCTATTTTTTGACTACAATAAACTTCCCGAATCTCTTTTTGCCTATTCTGAATCGAGTGCCAGATTCCGGGATTAAATTGGGGTCTAATACAGTATCCCCGGAGTCTAGGTTTGTAACTGCATTCTCTTCCACCAATTTTCGAAAGTTGGTTTTTGACGAAACAACGCCGTTTGCAACCGCGGCATTCATTAGAGTGTCTCCCTTCATTTCTTCCATTTTTTCTGGTATCTCCCCTCTCTGGAAAGTGCGGGTGAAAGTCTCTTCCGCCTCCCTGGCCGAATTTTCATCGTTCAACTCTGCAATAATTTGATGCGCCAATTCTTTTTTGTATTTCATGGGGTTAGTGCCCGCGGCCATCTCTTTTGTAACTTCCTTTACTTTGTCCATGGATACCGTAGTCAGACACTCAAAACATTGCGCGACAACTTCATCCGGCAGAGACATTATTTTCCCGAACAGCTCTTTGGGGTCATCATTGAGCGCAATCGCATTGCCTTCTGTTTTGCCAATCTTTCTGCCGGTGGCATCGACAATCAGCAATGTGGTCATAACGAACTTTTCTTTTTTTAACATATGGCGCATAAGTTTTCTGCCCATCAGCATATTAAACATCTGGTCTGTCCCGCCTAATTCTAAATCTACATTGAGGGCGATAGAATCATACGCCTGCATAACTGGGTAAAGAAATTCGTTCATAAAAACATCTTGACCCTGTTTTGTTCTTTCTTTAAATAAGTCTCTTTTTATTACTTGTTGCACCGATAGCTCGCCGGCTATCCGCATAAATTCCAATCCGCTTAATTTATCAAGCCATTCGCTGTTGTATCTGATTTCAACCGGATTTTCTCCGTCAAAGCGCAATATTTTACCCGCTTGCGCTTTATACTTTTCGGCATTTTTCAAAACAACATCCTTGGAAAGCATTTTTCTGGTTTCTGTTTTCCCCGATGGGTCGCCAATCATGCCCGTAGAATCTCCAATTAAAAACACCACCCGATGGCCAAGCGCCTGCCAGGCCGCGAGTTTGCGCAGGCCCACCATATGGCCGATATGGAGTTTGTCCCCCGTGGGGTCGAACCCTTGGTAGAGCTTGAGTTTTCGGCCGGAACGCAAAATCTTCTCCAGCTCTTCCCGAGAAGGATAAATTTTGTCCACCCCGCGGGTGAGTAATTCGTCTATCGGGTCAGTCATAACTAAATTCTAACAAAAAAAAGATTTTTCTGCTATATTAGGGTTATGAAAAGAAAGTGGTACCGAAACCGCAATCTGCTAAAAAATATGGGGCTTTTTGCCGCCGGTATACTAGTCTTACTCTCCGCTTTTGGCGCAATCTGGGTTGCCTCCTTCCGGATTCCGGATTTCAATTCCTTTGAAAACCGCAAGGTGGTCAATTCCACCCAAATTTTTGACCGTACCGGTGAAGTCCTGCTCTATGACATCCATCGCGACATAAGGCGCACCAATGTTCCTTTTGAAAAAATGAGCGCTAACATCAAAAACGCGACGGTGGCGATTGAGGATTCGGAATTTTACAACCACGGCGGCATCCGCATCACCTCTATTATGCGCGCGGTGCTCTCCAACATTCTCGGCCTGGGTCGGACCCAGGGCGGCTCCACCATAACCCAGCAATTGGTAAAAAACACCCTGCTGACCTCCAAAAAAACTTACAGCCGGAAGATAAAAGAGTGGTTCCTGGCGATGAAGATTGACAACTCCATGCCTAAGGAAAAAATATTGGAGTATTACCTCAATGAGAATCCCTACGGCGGCAATATCTACGGCATTGAGGAAGCCGCCCGGACTTATTTCAAAAAAAGCGCCGAGGACCTGTCCATTGCCGAAGCGGCTTACTTGGCGGCCATCCCCCAGTCCCCCACCGCCCTCTCGCCCTACGGCCGAAATCCGGACCGACTGGAGTCTCGCAAAAATCTGGTGCTCTCTCGGATGCTAGACTTGAAATTTATCAGCCGGGAAGAATACAATCGGGCCAAGGCGGAAATTGTGGTCTTCGCTCCGGAGCAGAAAACGGGCATCAAGGCGCCTCACTTTGTTTTTTTCATCAAAGATTATCTGGAAAGGAAATACGGCGAAGAAAAAGTCGCGGAGGGACTCAAAGTAACTACGACTCTGGATTACTCTTTGCAGGAGAGGGCGGAGCAAATAGTCAAAGAAGGCGCCCTCCGGAATGAAAAGGACTGGAACGGCGAGAACGCGGGGTTGGTGGCCATAGACCCCAAAACGGGACAGATAATAACCATGGTGGGCTCGCGAGATTATTTTGATAAAGAAATTGACGGCAATTACAATGTGGCCACCGCCTTAAGACAGCCGGGTTCTTCCTTCAAGCCCTTCATCTATGCCACGGCTTTTGGCAAGGGGTTTACTCCCGACACTGTTTTATTTGATTTGCCGACCGAATTCAATCCGTCCTGCAGTCCCTACGGCGGAGATGGAGCCAATTGCTATATGCCCCAGAATTTTGACGGCAAAACCCGGGGGCCGATAAGCCTGCGGAACGCCTTGGCCCAATCCATCAACATTCCGGCGGTCAAGCTTTTGTACCTGGTGGGCTTAAACGACGCCATCCGGGTCGCGGAAAACATGGGCATCAGCACCTTGACCGACCCGGACCGTTACGGCCTGACTCTGGTCATCGGCGGTGGCGAAGTAACCCTGTTGGATATGACTTCCGCTTACGGAGTTTTTGCCGCAGGCGGCGTTCGGCGTCCCTATACCGGAATTTTAAAAGTGGAAGACCGGAACGGCAGAGCGCTGGAAGAATTCTCCCCAGAGGAAAAAGAAGTTCTGCCCAAGAATACCGCCTTGATTATTTCCGACATCCTCTCGGACAACGCCAGCCGGGCGCCAACCTTCGGCCCAGCATCGTTGCTTTTCCTGCCCGGCAAAGACGTGGCGGCCAAGACCGGAACCACCAACAGCAACCGGGACGCCTGGACTATGGGCTACAGCCCCGGTGTCGTGGTTGGAGTCTGGGCTGGTAATAATGACAATACCCCCATGAAAAAGGGGGGGGTGGCCATGGCTGGCCCAATCTGGAACAAATTTATGAACGAAGCCCTGAAAGTATTGCCGGATGAAAACTTTGAAGAACCCAATCTCTACGCGGACCCCGAAGTGGTCAAGCCTATTCTCCGGGGATTCTGGCAGGGCAACGAAACTTTTGTCATTGATAGAATTTCGGGTGGCCTGGCCACCGCGGCTACGCCTCCGGAGACGAGAGAAGAAAAAGCGCTTTACAATGTTCACACGATACTTTATTGGGTGAATCGCAAAGATATCTTGGGCCCTCCGCCCGGGAACCCGGGGAGCGACCCGCAATTCGCGCATTGGGAGAGGGGGGTGCAGGATTGGTGGGCGCGCAATAGTGGGCAATACTCTCTCGCTTCCCCGCCATCAGTACCTGACAGTGTGCATGTGAGCGGCCTAAGGCCGGTTTTGAACATTTTAGAGCCGAACAGCACGGCTTTATACGATGAAGGACAGCGAATTACCATCAAGGTCGCAAGTCTGGGCGCGTACCCGATTAAAAAAATGGATGTCTTCGTCAATGGAATTTACCTCGGTAGCGCCGACGCCAATCTGAACTTTTCTTTTATCCCCGGAGAATTGGATAATCTTATGCCGGTGAATGACTTGCGTCTCTCTTACCAAGATACCGCCTGGAACCGAGGAGAAACGCTCTCAACCTTCAGGATGAAATAACTACTTATTTATCCCGTTTTCATGCGGGATTCATCGGCATAATCAGATACAAAAAAGAGCTGTCCCCGACTCCCTCAATCACCATAGGCTTACCGGAGTGATTTAAGCTTATGGAGATGCTATCCGCACCGAGGGATTGGAAGCAGTCCAAAAAATATTTGTAGTTAAAGGAAAGCTCCAGATTCTCGCCCTCTAGGGCGCCGTCCAGATAGGTCTTATTTTCGCCGACATCGTTGTTGGCCGAAGAAAGCTCAAAAATTTTCTCTTTGGGCCGGACGCTTAAATTGAGCTGGTTCCACTTGTCGGAAAACACATTAGAGAGCTTGAGCGCGTTCAAAAGGTCCTGCTTGAGGACAATGGCCTTAGTCTCTCTATTTTTAGGAATAATTTGGCGATAGTCCGGGAAGATTCCGTCTAGGACGCGGGAAGTCAAATAAACATTATGAGCGGTGAAAGAAATTTGGTTCTTGTTAAAGCAAACCTTGACCTCTTCATTCAACTCCCCCAGCACCCTTAGGATATCCGGAATATTCCGGAAGGGAATCAAAATTCCGGGGATGTCCGGCAACCCTTTAACTTTTATCTTTTTCTCCGCCAAGCGGAAGGAATCGGTAGCGACAAAACGGAGCTGTCCGTCCTCGGCATAGAGGAAGACACTGGAAATCTCCGGCTTTATGTCTGAGGGCGAAGAGCTGTAAGACACCGACTTTATGCCTTCTACCAGTTTCTTGGCTTCTATCTCAAAAGATGTTCCAACCACCGCGGGGATGGTGGGGAAATCGTCGTGGCTCTGGCCTTTCAATCTTATTCTGCTCTTTTGGGTTTTAATGGAGAGGTTGCCGTCCAAACTCTCCAATTCCGCGTTTTCGTTTTGAAATATATTGGAAAACACTCCGGCTAAAACCGAGCCGGCGACGGCAACAATGCCTTCTTTTTCCACCTTGGCGGGTATCTCCGCTTCAATACCCAAGCTTAGGTTGGTAGCCCGCAATTTTATAGACTTACCGGAAGCGATTAAAAGCAGAGAATTCAAAACCGGCAGAGTAAGATTTTTACCGGTTATTCTTTCAGTCTTCCATATAGCGTCTTTTATTTTTTCTACTTCGCATTGTGCTTTCATATGTTTATATCTTTCTTTATTTAAATTATTAATACTATTAGGGCAGTTAATAAGTGGATAAGATGTTTTTGTCTTGGCGGGTAATATTTAAAAAAATATTTTTAACTGAATATCACCTGAACATTATTCTTATTTGGTCTAACTCCTGAGAGAGCTGGGGGTCGGTTTTTATTTCTTCTTTTATTTTGAGATAGGAATGGATGACGGTGGTATGGTCCTTGCCGCCTAGTTTTTGACCGATTAGGGGGTAAGAAACATTAAAGTCCTCCCGCAGGAGATACATTACCACCTGCCTGGCTCGGACAATTTCTTTCCGCCTGGTTTTTTCGTATATTGAGTTTTCGTCCAGATTGTAATGCTCACTGACCACCTTGACCACGTCCTTAATGGCCACGGTTTTCTTGGGTTTGATGTTGTTTTTAAGCAGATTTTTCACTTCCACGGCGGTTAGGGGCTTGTTCTTTAGGCGATATTGGCAGAGAATCGTGTTCAAGCTTCCCTCCAGCTCCCTAATGTTGCCGAAAATAGCTGTAGCCACATACTCCATTATTTCTGGAGGCAGTTTGAGACCCAACTCCTCGGCTTTTACCTTAAGGATGGCCAGCCGGGATTCGTACTCCGGCTCAATAATGTCCACTATCATTCCCGCCGCGAAACGGGATTTCAGCCGGTCGGCAAGCTCCGGTATGTGGTTGGGATGCTTGTCGGAGGAAAATATTATCTGCTTGTTGCTTTCGTGAAAAGTGTTGAAGGTGTGGAAAAGCTCTTCCTGGATTTTCTCCATTTTGCCGATGAACTGGATGTCGTCGATAATCAGGAGGTCGTACTTCCGATATTTTTCCTTGAAGGAATTAGCCTTGTTGCCCTGCAGGGAGTTTATGAAATCAGTGGCAAATTTTTCCAAAGTCATATAATGGACCTTTTTCTCCGGGAACTTGTCTTTAATGGAGTTGCCAATGGCCTGGATTAGGTGGGTTTTACCCAAGCCTGTGCCGCCATAGACAAAAAACGGATTATATTTTGTCCCCGGGCTCTCAATAATGGCTTGAGAGGCGGCGTAGGCCAGTTCATTGAAGCCTCCGACGATGAAAGAGTCAAAGCGATAGCGGGAGTTGAGATTGTCTTCCGGATTTATGTAAAGGTCCCGGAGTGGCAGTTCCTTATTGCTACCGTAAACCGCGCCGGCGGCCGATATCTCCTGCTTTTCCGATTCTATTTTGGTAATGACGTATTCCACCGCCCGCATATTTTCATAGGCGTCGGCAATGGTCTTGGTGATAAGTTTGTGGTATTTGTTTTTCAGCCAGTCCCGGACAAATTCATTGGGTACGGCAATGTAAATTATGCCCGTTTCTTCCCTTAGAATGGAGGTATTCCGGAACCAGGTGCTGAAATTCGCTTTTGAAACCCCGGTTTCTATCTCCGTGAGGCAGTTTTGCCAAAGTTCTTTTGTGTCCATAATGATTCATCATTATACTCCCCAAGCGCGAATAGCAAGCAATTTTTAACTTACTAACTCTGTTGATAATCGGTGGAAAAAAATACAAGCAGTTGCCTAAAGCCTGATTTTAGTATAAAATCATTATATGTCCCAAACATACCAGCCTAAAAAAAGAAAGCGAGCTAAGACCCACGGATTTTTAAAGAGACGAAAGAGTAAAACTGGCCAGCGGACGCTCCAGCGCCGCAGGAGAAAAGGCAGAGCCAGGCTCGCTGTTTAATGTTTCGCAGGTTTCAGGTTTTTTCTCCCTCCTCGCACATTTACCGCCTTGTCGTTCGAAAAAACCTGAAACCTGCTTTCACTTATAACTAAATGATTCCAAAGAAAAACAGGGTCAACCGCAAAGAAATTGATGAAATTTTTAGGCGCGGACGCTCGCTATATTCCCCGAGCTTAACTCTTAGGTTTGTTTGGAATAAAGAAAAACTGCCCCCCAAGATTTCCTTCATCACGCCTAAAACGTTATTCCCTAAAGCTGTTAAACGCAACTTGCTCCGCCGGCGCGGCTATGCCGCGCTCCATCCCAACTTGAGCCGATTCCCTGTGGGCATATCGGGAGTTTTTATTTTCCAAAGACAGCCGAAATCCGTTTCCGCTCTAGAGGAAGAAATAGAAATAATTCTGGGGAAACTATGAAAAAAGCCTTAATTAATTTAATTGTCTTTTACCAAAAAAGAATTAGCGTATTTAAGAAAAAAAGCTGTGTTTTTTACCCTACTTGCTCCGAATATGCCAAAGAGGCGATTCGGAAATATGGCGCCCTCCGGGGCGCTTGGCTCTCTCTACGCAGAATCCTGCGCTGTCATCCCTGGCAAAAAAATCATATTGACCCGGTTAAATAAAGAAAAATAATCGAGAAAAAGCGACGGGTGGGGGCGTGCCGTTCCGAGCGAAGCGAGGAATGGGGTTAAGGAGTTTTTTCCCGATTATTTTTCTTTATTGAAATTATGGGTGAATTCATATAGAATGAAAAAATGCTTGGAAATTTATGGGATATTTTTTTATACGAGCCCTTGGTAAACCTCCTAGCCTTCCTGGTATACATTATACCCGGAGGAGACATCGGTATTGCCATCATTCTGCTTACCGTGCTGGTGAAAGCCGCTCTTTTCCCCCTATCTCAGCGCTCTATTCTAGGCCAGGCCAAAATGGCTCTCCTGGCTCCAGAGCTAAACAAAATAAAGGCAAGCGGCAAGAGTAAGGAAGAACAGGCTAAAGACACCTTCGAGCTTTACAAAAAACATAAAGCCAACCCTTTTTCCGGCTGTTTACTCATGCTGATTCAGATACCGATAATATTCGCCCTGTATTATGTTTTTTTAAGAGGGATAAACTTCGACAGCGGAATTTTGTATTCCTTTATGCCGGTTCCAGAGAAAGTGAACATGATTTTTCTCGGTCTGGTCGATGTCAGCCAGAAAAGTCTTGCCTTGGCGATACTGGCCGGGATTTCCCAATACTTCCAAGCGCACTTTATGCCCAAGCCCACTCCTCCCACCTCTGGCCAGGGCACCTTCGCAGACAGTTTCTCGAAAAGCATACATATTCAGATGAAGTATTTTTTCCCTTTCCTGATAGCCTTCTTTGCTTACACTCTCTCCGGCGCTATAGCTCTGTACTGGATAGCCAACAATGTATTCGCCACTCTGCAACAGCTTTATACCAACAAAAGGAAACATTTAATGTTGGCCAATAAATATGCCGATGAACAAAAATGAGATTATTAATTTAATAAGAGAACTTATTGAGAGAACTACCGTAGGCGTAGAGGCTATAAGCGTGGCTGAGAATGATGTTGCCAAAGGCAAAGACAGCGAAGAAACAATTTGGATTCAGGCAGAAGTCCGGGAGCCTTATTTTTTCCTGGACCGCGGCGGGGAGGGGCTGTCGGCCTTAAATCATGTAGTTCGCAAAATTGTTGAAGCCAGGGTGGAAGCGGAGACCCCCTTTAACATTATGGTTGACATCAACGGCTTTCAGAGAAAGAAAATAGAAAATCTCAAAGCCGTGGCGCATATGATGGCGGAGCGCGCCCGATATTTCAAATCCAATATTGAAATTGATCCCATGTCCGCTTTTGAGCGGCGGATAATCCACGAGTTTTTGTCCGATGCCGCCGACCTTAAAACCGAGTCAGCCGGAGAGGGGCCTAACCGCCGAGTGGTTATTAAGTATATCGGAGGAATATAATAAAACAAAAAAATGTCTTATAAAGGCGTACGCAGGCTGACGAGCCGGCCTTTAGAAGATATTTTTTTGTTTTATTCTAACTCCAGTTTCCAGAGATAAGAATCTTTTTTGTTGACCAAAAATAGCAGATTCTCGCCGTTCCCCAAGGCAAGCTTTACGCCATCAATTTTTGCCACCAAACTCAAATCGGCTATCAGACTGGTGTTGCCGGTTTCCACCTCCACCTTCCAGATTTCGTCCGAAAAAGAAACCTCTCCCTGGTACCAGGTGTCGGGATAAGTGAAGCCGGTGGCTGACTTCGGCGCCGCGCAATACAGAATTTCACTCCCTCGACCCCAAACGCATTTCTCCGCCAGGGTTTGAATGCCTAAAGCGGTGGATTCCCGGCTTTCAATTCTATAGACATTAAGCCTCAGGTTGCTGTTGCTCCAAAGAATCATTTTGCCGTCCGGACTTGCAAGAGTGGTCAGGCCGTTTATGTCGCCGAAAATCCGGCTGAAGTTTTTTGTGTCGGGGTTGAGCGCGTAAACATGGCCCGCCGTGGCGTAAGAGGGCTTGGTGGCGAGGGTAATCATCTTGGCGCTTGGCCAATATGATGTCCATTCGGTAAAGGGGGAATCAAACACTACGGTTTTCTTGCCGGTTTTGAGGTCCATTACTGTGCCGACTACTCCATCTCCGGCCGGAGTCAGATAAAATATTTTCGTGGCGTCAGGCGAGAGGCTCAAATCCGAAATATTCTCCGACAAGAAGCTCCCCCGGACCTCGTTTTTTTCCAAAGAATCTCCACCCAAAACTTCTTTAGGCAGATTGCCCAAAAATGTTTGGATAGTCTTCTCGTCGCTCTTGAGATAGCGCATAACAACCACCTCGCCCTTCAAGCCAAAATGCGCTTCGTAAACTTTCGGGATAAGGGTATCGGTGAACTTGCGCTCCGCTATTTGGTCCACAAACGTCTGGTAAATGTTGCCGGTGGCCCGGTCCACATATCTTAAAGCGGGGGCGAATTCCGTGGGGAGCGAAATTGGGTTTTTGGGTAGAGAAGGAGTAGCGCCCCCTTCCTCTCCTTGGGAGAGGGCCGGGGTGAGGTTAATTTCTTTGTATCTTTCTTTAAGGAATAGAGTATAACCGGCTACCGGAACGTTTGAGACTCTAGTTAACTTTTTAGCCGCCTCGGATAGTTCGTCGGGTTCGTAGCCGGATATATCTTCCGGCGGGGTCGTTGCGGTGGGTTTAGACGAGCTTTGGCCGAAAGGATTGAAGTCGGAGAAGAAATTGGTGCCGCCCTCATTTGGAATAGTCGTGGCTGGCTCCCGGAAATACAAGTAGGCGAAAAATCCAGCCGTCAGAATGACCAGAATGATAACTATTAAAATCAAATTTCTTCGGGACATGAATTTTATGATTGCACATGCCAATGGTCGCCTTCGTCAAAAAACAGCATACCGTCTTTCCTATACCAGTTTTCCTTCAACTTCTCGCCGCTTCGGATATACTGATTTAGCGCGGGAGTCCCGGTATTTCGTAAATCCACCGTGGGACTTCCTGGCCGGTGGGAAGTATTGCCGGAGGGGCCGCCATGTAGCCAGAACTCTGTGCCGCCCGTTAAGGTTAACTCACAAGTCGGACAATTGCTACGAATCATGTTAATATATGCCAAACTAAGACCCCTGGTGGAAGTGCAGTTACTGTCCCCAATATTTCGGCATTCATTATTTTTTTTGCCTATAGGTAAAGGAACTTGTGCTTGGCCAGAGGCCACAGCCCAATCATCCCCGCGCTTCATGCCGTTTTTGTATCTGCCTTGGGCGTCAGTGGTTTGAGGAATATCGTCGTCTATGACAACTTCAATTGTTTGCTTTTTTATTTTAACATCCGTTTCCAAGAGGTCGGGATTGATGGTAAAGAGTATGGTGTAAGCTCCGAGAGCGAGCAATAGGCCGAAAATCGCGTTGCGGATCCGCTCCTTGGCGTGCTCCTTGCTGGAGATAAGCTCACTGGTCATATATTCCAAGCCTCCGGCCACAATCATAACCATAGCGAGCACCGCACAGACGCCAATGAATATTTTTATCATTAGGTTTAAGTATCGGCCTATGGAGTTAGGATTGGCCGGGTCATCTGCCGGGTTGAACCTTATGTATTCCCCTCCCACACAGTTCGGGTCCGCGGTGTCGGTGCACGGCAAGGGCTCCAGAAAATTATACCTTCGGTCTTGGCACGGAGGATTTAACTCATTTCCAAGCGGCCCGAAACGGCAATCTTCGTTCGGATCTTCTGCCGAGGCGCTGACCCCGAAGATGGGTGTAAATATCAAAACGCACAAGAGAAATGGAAATATATATTTTAATAATTTATTTTTCATCAAAATTGAATAAGCATTTCTTTAGTAATCGGCCGGACGATTTGCTCCCGGTTGTCTATGGTAAGCGAAAGGCGGGACACACCCGAAGAATTTTCTGCCGCTTTAAGCGGGATAACATTTTTGCGATAGTCTGCGCTCCCCGCCCTCTGGTTATTTATAGACCAGCCAAAGGTCAGTTCTGGCCGGCGGATATCTCGGGGTGAAATGAAATACGGCGCCGCCAGGATTGTTGCCTCTTCTAGAATGGCGTAATTGTCCGGGAGCGCTCCATCCCAGAGCACACCCAAAGCGCTGTCTATTTTATAAAACAATATCTTGGGCGTAAACACGCTTACTCCGACACTGCCTTCGATAGAATATTTCTGGTCGGTGGTGGAAGCGACCACCGATACCGCGCTTGTGTCTTCCAAATAATCATCCACATAGGTGAAAGAATTCTTGCCATAGCCTGAATCCGCCGCCTGATTGGTGTAATTCTTTTTCCAGGTATAAATCATATTTTTGGGATTGACTATCGCGTTCCCCGCCTTTATCTCCGGCATAGCCACAATCTTGATTCCACTCCCAGACATAGGCAAGGCCTTGCCTTTGTAAAAAGGCGGGACATAAGAGTCGGTAGCTTGCCAGAGGAGGGTCATAATCGCGGGCCGGATGGCCACCCTCTTTTCTATTTGTCCGTCCGGCAGGTAAATCCTCGCTTCTATCTTGGTTTCAGTGTTAGCGGCTTTGGCCGTGACGGAGAAAGATTTTTTGCCTATTCCGGAGAGAGTCGTTTTGCCGTCCACTAGCCAGTCTATTTTTACAGTATCCAGATTAGATAAGAAGCTCCCAAGAGTAATGGTTACGTTCTCATACGGTGCTGGGTTCGACGGGGCTACATCTATGAAGATGCTAGTGGAATCCACAGCCAGCGCCACCCCACCCCATGCCGTGGCAGACATAATAAAGGCGCCCAGAATAAAAAGTTTCAATCGCATATTGTTCATATTGTATCATTTGCTAGCGCCTAAAGCCTAGCGCCTAACGCCTATTTCCCCGCCGCTTCCAATTCCGCCTTGGCTTTTCTGATGGATAAAATCTGGGATGGGTCGGAAGTGATTATCTGGTCTTCGGTGTAAGAAGCGATTACTTTGATGGCCACGTGCTTGAGCCCCGCGAAAAATATGCCTTCACCCAAGCCGGACTCCAGCAGAAGATATTTTTCTTCATCCGTCAGGTGGAAGGTCTCCTTAACCACGTCAATGGCGGTGGGCGACTGGCCCAAGAGTAGGACAATAGAAGAATTGTGGACTATGGGCTCGCCGTATTCCGACTTCATGAAGTCTCCCGTGTCTTGGGTAATGGTGGCGAGCCCCAGATAATATTTGCGGCCGCGCTTGGCCATAGAGTAAAGAAAGGAGGCGGTATCCTCGGACTTCATCATCCACCAGGCCTCGTCTATCACCAAGAGGCGCTTCTTCAGGTTTTTGCGGATGGCGTTCCAGATATAGTTCATTACTATGTACATAGCTACCGGTTTCAATTCGTCTTCCATATCCCGGACGGAAAAGACGATGAATTTTTTATTGATGTCCACATTGGACGGCTTGTTGAGAAAAGTTGACCAAGTGCCACGGGTGTACTTTTTCAGCCGTTCTACCACCGAATCACTGCCGTCCATGCCCGCCAGCACCATCTCAAAGTCGGAGAGCAACGGCGGTTCAATGTTCCCGAAATCCGAATTCGGGGTTATATCTTTGATGGCGTAGGTTTCGGTAATCGCTCGGTCCACCATGGTGTCTTCTTCCGGAGTGAGCCCCCCGAGCATCAGGCGGAAAAGTTTCACCAGGTTGATGGTGTTGGAACGGAGAACGTCTTCCGCCGTTTCGTCTTCTCGGGGGAGCGGCAGGTCAAAAGGATTAATGTGGTGGTCGGAGGAGAGGGAGATGTTGAAGTACCGCCCGCCCACCGCCTCCGCCAGATATTCGTATTCCCGCTCCGGGTCTATGACGATGACATCCACGTCAAACATCAAAGACCTTAAAATTTCTAATTTTGTGGCATAGGATTTTCCTGAACCAGATTTGGCAAATGTTACGGAGTTATAATTTTCCAGGGAAAATCTGTCAAAAATGACTAAGCTGGAATTATGCCGGTTGACCCCGTAGAGTATCCCCTTGTCCGAAGTCAGGTCAAAGGAAATGAAAGGGAAAATGCTAGAGAGCGGCTCGGAGTTAAGTTTCTGGTGAATGCCGAGCAAGTCACTGCCGATGGGGATGACGCTCTTGAAACCCTCCTCTTGCTGGAAGAGAGCGGGTTTAATGTAGATTAGTTTTGATTCCAAAATAGATTTTATCTCGTTTTCAATTTTAAAAAGCTCCATCTCATTGTCTGCGTAGACGGTGATGTAGACGCCGACGTCAAACATCTTCTCCTGGGCCTGCATTAGGCTGTCGCGGAGGCCCTCTAGGTCTTGATAGGCAGTGTCTAGCATGGGGTCGCGCACCATGCCTCTGGTCTCCCGCACATTTATCTGGCTTTGGACTTCGGCTACTTTCTTTTGAAATTGGCGCAGCGCGAGCGAGGTGTCTATGGGATGGATAAAAATGGAAACATCAAAAATTTTATCCAGATTGATGATGGGCGAGAACCAGTTGTCGGAGAGGAATCTGGGGTAGGAAATTATGAAAAAGGTGCGGGCAATTTTCTCCCCCAGGTTTATGGCCTTGGGCTCTATCTTGAGGGCCGAGGGCGCGACCACATCCTGGAGTTCCAGATTGGCCGCCTCGTAAATATCCTCCGGCAAGACGGCCACGGTGGAGGCCTTGAGCCCTGTTCCCGCGCGTCCCATTATGCTCCCGCCATTTTTCCCTAAAATTTTATCTAAGAATGACATGGGGTTAGTTATAAAGTTATAAAGTAGAAAGTTATAAAGTTCATAAAGTTTGGCTGGAACTTTGTTCCAGCTGTATCTTCCCTTCTAATTCTCCGGGGTTGAAAACTTTGTAAAAAACCTCCACTACCGCCTCCGTGTCCAGCTGTTTAGAATTGATGCCGCAACGAGAGAGCCCTTGCTGGATGACGCTGACTCTCTGCTCCAGTTGGGACCTTTTTTCTTCAAAATTCAATTGCTCCGCCGCCAGTCTCTCCTTCTTGTTTTTTCGGCTGAAAATATTGTCCAGAATATTACTTCCACCTCCGAGTCGGGTGTGAGTATAGGGCACGACGATAAAAAAGCTTTTGGTCATAATGTTGACGCTCTCCGTAAAACTGCGGATGAACTCCATATATTCCGCCGTCTGAAGCTTGAGCAGGGGTTCGCTCTGGACCTTCATCCGGTTCTCCAGGAGGAGGAGATACGGCCGGATATCCAGCCGCCGGGACTGCACGGATATCTGAATGGGGAAATCCAAAGTGTTCAGAAAGCTCTGAAATTGCAAAATCGTGGCGTTCTGCTCGTCACCCGATTTCAGCGATAGATTAACGGAATTGGCGAGAACAATCGCCCGGAGCTCGCCGTCTTTGAGCGCGATTATACCATCGCGGACTTCCTTGATGGGGACGAACTCTTGAGTTGCTTTTGCGTTTAAGACCATAAAATTATTTATTATCAGTTTTTTGTTTCTGTAAATCCAGTACATCCAAACTCCAGGCCAGGTCGCGCAACCGGCTTTGGCCCAGTCTCATCGGACTCTCGCTTAGGGCCGCAATTTTAGACATTTCCGCCTGGGTAGCCACCTGTTTCATTTTTTTAACCTTTCTTCTCTGCCAGATGTATAATTTTTTGCCCAAGAAATATTTAAAGCCGGCCTCCAGCATATTAATAAAGGGCTTGTTGTTCGGGCGGTAAAAGGTCAGAGCCAGAGTCAAGCCAGCAATGATGGCTATCGGCAGTATGCCCAACATCAACCCCAGTAATTTATAGAGGGTGAAGGACATCCCCGCTCCGCCGGCCAGATAAGCGAATTGCCGGAAGGTAAACGGCCCAAAAATCTTGTCTTCTATGTCCAAAAATTGTGGAACCTTGAATTGCATCCCGTTAAAGCTTAATTAGAATCTTCTTTTAAAATCCCCTGCGCGATATATTTCTTTATAAGCGACTGATATGGCATATCTATTTCATTTGCACGCTCTTTTACTCTGGCCAATATATGTGACGGCAGGCGCAGAGAAATAGGCTGGGAGGAGGGTTTTAGAGTCGGAAATGAAATTCTCTTAAAATCGGAAGGTTCGAAGTTCTTGGCAAGATTAAACTTTCCCCAGAAATCCCGTTCTTTGTTTTCGTCTTTAAACTTTTGAATTTTTATTTTTTTCCTCATATAATTTATATTCTTTTTGGTTTAGGTCTCTAGCCGAGATGATTCTTACTTTATCTTTCCGAATCGTAAACACTAAGAATAAGAGCCGCTTCTTCTTCGTTCGACCAATCAAAAGATAGCGTTTTTCTTTTCCGGAATGAAGAGCATCCTTCAATATTTTTTTATTATAATCAAAGAAAACTTCTTCACATTCCTCATCTTTTACTTTATGCTTCTGATTTTTGCCTTTATTCCCGGAATCCCACTCAAAGCCCGTAAGTTTTTCGAAGTTTTTCCCTGTTTCTATTGTAGCGTCAGACATATACATTGTCAAGCAGTTTACATTATTCTATTGGTTCTCGGTAAGGATCGACTTTTGGTTTTTCTTTCGTGCTAGGCGGTAGCGGCGCGCTGGTGGGGGTCAGATTTTCCAATGTGTGTTCGGTTTTCTTAGTCTCCGTTTTTGTCGGCTCGGTGAATTTTCTGGCAAGCTCCGGGTAAACTGGTCCGGCCAACAATTCTTGGTCGTCCAAGACCGGGTCGGTCAAAACCTCTATCCCGGCTCGCTTTAAGACTTCATGCTCTTCTCGTTCTAAATTCACAGGTTTATCCAAGTTATAGCGAATGAGCATTTTTGCTCGGATATCCTTAAGTATTTTCTCGTTCACTTCGCCAGCTAATGCTGTTACTTTTTCTTCCGGCAAATCCAGACTTGCTTTAAGCACACCTTCAAACTTGTGTGGCGGAATAATATCCAGTATGACTTGAGTCATGGCTGTTTCCAATTCTCCCAATTGCGCCGTGGTCAGTTTGTGTGTTGTGGCAATAGCATACAATTTAGCTTGAAAATTTGAAGCTAGAATGGCGTTTTGCACCTCCGGAGCTAATTTTCCAAAGCGTTCATCCAGACCGGTTTCCACTTCCTCTGTGTCTGGTGTATTATAAACTTTCTTCAATTTTTCTTTTATACCACTTAGTATTTCACGGTCAATATCTGTTATAATATTATCTATTCTCAAGCCGTTTATTTTTGAATGATTTATCAATCCATCTGCAAGTTCATCGGGATGAACCAAACCAAGCACTACCAAAACCACTTCTCTTTGAAGTATCTCAAGTTGTTCTGCGTTTAGTCCATTTTTCACCCCCATACTTGTTATTTTTTCCCCCAATTTAGGGTCAGCAACAATTTTCCTTATTTCAATGGGTAATTTTCTAATCTGTCTTTTAATTATTTCTTCTACTTCTGGGTCCATACTATTTTACTTTTTCTAATAAGTTCTCAAATTCTTCATTTTTTATAAAGTCGCTATTTCTAAGTCTTATTGCAAGCAATTCTCCCCTTACTGCCATCATATTCCACATCGGTTTAACCATGGGTTGTGCCCATTTATTCACAGCAAGCCACTGGGCCCAAGATCTCCCGTATTTTTTATAAAGTTTTATAAACCAACTATTATTTGTTGCCGCCCATAATCTCGCCGCATGAGTTTTTTGATTATTAACCCCATACAACACTTCTGCTACCCAACATGGTGCTCCACCTGCTGGTGCTCCACCTGCTGGTGCTCCACCTGCTGGTGCTCCACCTGCTGGTGCTCCACCCGTTGCCGCGAAAGCCGCCGCCGCTTGCTGTAATTGTTTCGCTTTATTTATTGATGCCTCTCTTACTCTGGTAGCGGCTATTCTGTTTGTCATAAATTTTCCCCCACCTTCCAATTGGCGAGCATAATTTTCTCTTCTTCCCAGATTTATTTTGTCAATCTGTTGTTGTATCATATCATTATATGCTTGATTGGCAGGAGTTTTAGCACGGAACACCAAACCTCTTTCTATTCTCTCCTTTTCACTTAATTCTAAACTATTAGCAATTTTTTCTTGCTCTTCAGAAAATTCTTTTCTTTGTTTTGCAAAACCACCCTCTTTGACCTTTCCAACCATAGCAGCACCACCTGCCAATCCAGTCATACCCAAAGCTTTATCGACTCCAGGCGCCCCCCTAGCATCGAAACTTTTTCCTCCCACCCATCTTGTTGCTTGCAATGCCCCCGTCCCAATTCTGCTTTTCTCTGCCCATTTTTTGAATTTTTGGTTTTCTCCAAGATTTGTGGCAACCCTCCCAACAGTCTGTCTTCCAGCAAATGCCGCTGCACCCAGGCCTGCACCTACAGCCAGCCCACCAGCTAGTTTTACTCCTTTCATTGCCCAGGTACCTAATTCTCCAGACCCCTTCTTGGCGTAAGAAGAGGCTTTCTGTAAAAGAATCAAAAGTATGAGCGCTGGTAGCATAGTAAATACTAAAATTTCAATCGGGTGAGCCGACGGGTGAGCGCTTATTACTTTACTATTAAATAGATCAGTCTGAGCAATCATAAAAATGAAATACATAAAAAACATAAAAATTGTCGCCATGAATGATACAGAAAGCAGGCGGTGCGACCACTCATCCCAGCCGATATACTTCACTTTTTTAAGCGCAGGCATGGCGAAAGACATAAAAGCAAAGGGGGAAAATATTATCAAAATCCAAAGTTCCACCAAGCGCACCACAAATGCCAAGCCCGCCATGAAAAATGCGTAAATGGCATACCAAAGGATCAACCCCACGGTAAGTATTATTGCCATTTTCATAGCTGCTGGTATCTCTTTTCTGAAACCAGAAAAAAGTCGCTGGGCTACGTAAGCGCCAGCGCCTATTCCAGCGCCTACCGGTCCGCCAATTAGGAAGCCACCGCCAGTGTATATAGTAAAACCCTTCAGGCTTACCCCACCCATATGCGTCCTTTCCTTTACCTTATCGAAGAAATCTTGGGTCATAAGTTTAGTAACATCAAAATTACCAACCAACCCTCCAGAAATATCCCTTTCTCCCTCGTGGGTTGCGTTATACGATGGACCCTCTTTATTGGTTGGATCTTTAGCTTTAACTTCCATTTTATTGTAAAAAATAAGCGCTAAAACATTGGACGAATCAATGACAATTTTTGTGGCAAACATGCTGAAATTGATGAGCAGAGCCATAATGATGACCCAGATAATCATTTTTTTGCCATCATGGCCGGCCAGGCCCAGAATGATTTTAATGGCTATATAAAGCAGAATCAGGATGAAGAAAATGTTAGACAAGTCGCGAGTTATCCGCCATGCCTGAGGCAAAAAATCTGAAGAAGAGTAAACGCTAGCCTGTAGGCCTAAATGAATCGCCACGTTAAAGAACTTTGCCACTGAGGTCAATAGGAAACTGGGAATAGAATAAAATAGCCAGTAAGTTATTTTTACCGCACAAGCGTCAAAATCTCCTTTAATAAGGGCAAGACAACTTCCTCCTACTTCTTCCTCAAAATCTGCGGGAGTATCCTCTACCGTTACTGTAGCTCCGGGTTCGCACTTAAGGCTAGTCCCTTCGCGACCGCTAACACCCGCGACATATGCACCATTCACCTTTTCACCATCGACTGTAATGGTACATGCCTGCCCCACCTGATACGCGCTCGCCTTCTCTGTCGGTCCGAAAAATCCGGTTCCAACGAGGACTACGAGTATTAAAATGTAAGGTAAAAATTTTCGCATATTATTGCTGTATATTCACGGTTATCGTATCCGTAGCATTGCCGCCGGTTTTATCCGCCTTCTGCCAGCAGGTTAGAGAGAAAACCTTCGGACTTTCCGGAGAAGGATAGTATGGATGCGAGGGAGGTATGGTGTTGTTGATGCCAGAAGTCTCAACTCCGCCCGCGAAAGGCGAAGAGAATTCGCAGATGGTGGCATTGGTTGAGGTCCAGGCATAAGTAAGAGTGGAACCGCTGGGGACGGTTACGCTCGGGCCATCCAAGCCATTAATTTTCAGGTCCACACTAGCCGGGAGATTCTCCGGTGGTGTTCCACCTGGCGGGGTCTCCGTATTGTCCTCCTCCTCTTCGCAGCCTTCCAGTTTTTCGCCAAAATATTCAAAATCACACTGGTCATCTTCCGGCGGTTGATTCACGCTACTCTTTAAGGCTGTTAATCCTTTGTCAAAAAAGTGGTTGAGCAACGCGTCGAATATTGCCGCGATGTTGTTGCCAAGTGCCGCGCCCAATTCGGCCTGGGAGAATTTGGAGCCAAGCGCTCGGGTGATTTGGCTGGCGGCCACATAACCCGGTGTGGTGTTTACAAGTCCTCCCGGGCAAGTGTTTTCTTCCGCCCACACCGCGTAGGCCGCCG
>Ga0156208_118_pt1 | contig 30681 bp, 23 predicted proteins | sample RifCSPlowO2_12_FD_107861 | JGI IMG/M metagenome (GOLD analysis project Ga0156208, IMG submission 107861) | Candidatus Nomurabacteria bacterium RIFCSPLOWO2_12_FULL_46_14
TAGGTTAAAAGAGCTTTTTTAACTACTCTGAGCACACTTTCGAATTCACTTTTTATTTGATCCTCTCTACAAAATGAATGTCCATCGTCCTGACAAAAGCACCTAAGTCTTGTTAGTCCACTTAGTTCTCCTGGTCTCTCGTCTCTGTATAAATTTGCGAAGTCAGAATATCGAATTGGTAAATCTCTGTAACTTCTGGGTCTAGAGGCATATATTTGAGTATGTTGAGGGCAGTTCATTGGTTTTAGGAAAAAATCTTCCTCGCTGTATTGCGAATGTACCGTAAGCATGTCTTCTTTATATTTGTCATAATGTCCAGAAATTTTAAATAATTCTGCTTTATTAAAGTTTGGGGTATGTACCTCTCCATATCCTATTTCCTTATTGAGTTCTCTTGAGAAAGAAATTATAGAGTTACGGACAATGGCTCCCTTGGGAGTATATAATGGCATACCACTTCCAACTAAATCTGAAAAAACTAAAAGATCTTGTTCTCTCGCTATCTTTCTATGATCTCTTTTTATAGCCTCTTCTCGCTGTTCTAGATGTGCGTTAAGTTCTGCCTTGGTCTCAAATGCCAGGCCATAAATACGAGTCAGCATTTTATTTTTCTCGTCGCCGCGCCAGTAGGCGCCGGCGACGCGGTCCAGCTTGAAGGCATCCGGTTTTATATCTTTACTCGGATTCTCCACATGGCCACCGCGGCAGAGGTCCACGAAATCCCCTGATTTATAAAAAGTAATTTTCTCGCCCTTCCCGGCTATTTCTTCTATCAGTTCTAATTTGTAGGGATTATCTTTATTATGTTCTTTCGCTTCAGCTTCTGTTTTTTCTTCACCCTTAAATTCTGTCCAGCTTTTCAGAATCTCCTTCATTTTCTTCTCTATTTTTGGCAGGTCCTTGTCGGAGATAGGAGAAGAAAATTCAAAATCATAGTAAAAGCCGTTATCTATCGCCGGGCCGATGGTCCGCAGGGTGTCGGGCCAAATTTCCATCACCGCCGCAGCTAAAAGATGCGCCAGGGAATGCCTTTGGGAGTCCAGTTTATTTTGCTCGCTCATACAAAACAATAATATCATACTTTTATTTGCTTTTCATCCTGGCTTCGCAAACTCAGGTTTTTTCTCACTCCTCGCGCATTTACCGCCAAGGCGCTCGAAAAAACCTGAGTTCGGCTCCGCTTTGCTTTTAGTTTTTTTTATGCTAGGATAAAAAACAATATGGTAGTCCGAATGAGACATACAAAATCGCATACCAAGAATCGGCGGAGCCACCACGCCCTCTCGGCCGTCAATTTTATGAAATGCGAAAACTGCCAAACGCCAAAACCGCGCCACACCGTCTGCCCGTCCTGTGGCTTTTATCGGGGGAAGAAGGTCTTGGATATGGTGAAAAAGACGGAAAAAAGACAGAAGAAGGCAAAAGCGCGAGAGGCGACACAGAAGTAGTTATAAAGTATAAAGTTATAAAGTTTGTAAAGTTTTGAGAAATTTCTTTTAACTTTATAAACTTGATGACTTTCGACTAATCCATGGCTAACCGACATCTTTCCAGGTCAATAGTTCTGCAAACTCTTTTTGAATTGGATTTCAATAAATTCCAGGACCTGGATGTCAGGGCGACGGTGGCCCGCAATATCCGGGAATTCGCGCTGGGGATGGAGGACGACGCCTTCGTTTACGCGCTGGCGGATCAGGTTATCAAGAAGCGCGCGGCGGTGGATGAAATAATAGAAAAAGCCGCACCGGAATGGCCGCTCTCTAAAATATCCCTGGTGGACAGAAATATTCTCCGCATCGGGCTCTGCGAGCTCCTTTTCGGTAATCGCCGAGAGGTGCCGCCCAAGGTGGCCATCAACGAGGCCATTGAGCTCGCCAAAACATTCGGCGGGGAGAATTCCGGCAAGTTCGTCAATGGCGTCTTGGGCGCGGTTTACAAGGAAATCGGCGAACCGGGTAAAGAGGAAACAAGCAAAAAGAAAAATAACTCTCCGGTGGACCCCGGTAAACTGCCGGTGGAGAAATTCGGCGGTGCTCTGGTCTACGCCCGCGAAGGCGGCAATCTCTTTCTGGCCCTGGTTCACGATGTCTTCGGCTACTGGACGCTTTCCAAAGGCCATATTGATTCGGAAGAAACCGAAGAAGAGGGAACGATGAAAAGAATCAAAGAAGAAATCGGCCTCCCGATAGAGATAAAAGAAAAGCTTGGCGACAATGAATACGTGGCTTCCCATCCGGAGAAAGGAAAAATTCTGAAGAAGGTGGCATACTTCCTGGCGGAGAGCGAATATCGGCCCTTCCATTTTGAACCTTCCGGGGGTCTGGATGAAGCCAAGTGGTTCCAGATTAAGGAAGTGCCAGAACTCCGCATTTACAACGACATCATCCCCCTTATCGGCAAAGCCATTGAAATTATAAGTAAACAGCCATGATAAATTTTTCAGACTTTGAAAAGAAAACCAGCATTATTTTTAAGGACAAAGAGCTTTTGAAACAAGCCTTTGTTCATCGTTCCTACATCAATGAAAATCCCAAAGCGGGACTTTTCCACAACGAACGTCTGGAGTTTTTAGGCGATGCCGTCCTGGAGCTCGCGGTGACTGATTTTCTCTACCGACAATATCCGTCGTATACCGAAGGCGAACTGACTGCGGTTCGCTCCGCTCTGGTCAATGCCATAATTATTTCCGAAGTGGCGGCGAAAATGGGGATGAATGATTATTTGCTTCTCTCCCGCGGAGAGGCTAAGGATAACGGCAAGGCCCGGCAATATATTCTGGCCAATACTTATGAAGCTTACGTGGGAGCGGTGTATTTGGACCAGGGCTATGCCCGAGCCGAGAATTTGGTCCGGGATACCGTCTTGCCAAACGTCTCGGAAATCGTGGCCAAGAAACTCTGGCGGGATGCCAAAAGCTTGGTGCAGGAGAAAGCGCAGGAGTTGGTGGCGGTCACTCCTGCTTACAAAGTTCTACAGGAGGCGGGGCCGGACCACGACAAGCATTTTACGGTGGGCATATTTTTCGGTCCAGAAAAAATAGCGGAGGGCAAAGGAAAAAGCAAACAGGAGGCGGAACAGCGAGCCGCGGAAGCCGCATTAAAAGCAAAGAATTGGCTGGACTGATTATATATGCAGCTTAAAAGCTTACAGCTCTCCGGCTTTAAATCCTTCGCCCAGAAAACTATTCTGGAATTTAAAGACCCCATCGTAGCCATTGTCGGCCCCAACGGTAGCGGCAAATCCAACGTGGTAGAAGCCATCCGTTTCGTCCTGGGAGAACAATCCATCAAATCTCTGCGCGGCAAAACGGGCGGCGATTTAATTTTCAAAGGCTCCAAAAAACTCAGCAGTCTCTCCCGGGCCGGGGTGACCATTTATTTTGACAATCGGGACCGGCTTTTCAAACTGACCAACGAGGGCGGCGAAGAAATAAATCTGAATTTTGACACTGTCAGTATCTCTCGCGAGGTTTTTCCGGACGGGGTGAATAAATACATACTTAACGGCTCCGAAATTCGGCTGAAAGACATTCATCAGCTCCTTTCTTCCGTCAATATCGGTTCTTCCGGCCATCATATTATTTCCCAGGGCGAGGCGGACCGTATTTTAAACGCCAACCCTCGGGAGCTCCGGGAGATGGTGGAAGACGCGCTGGGGCTCAAAATCTATCAATATAAAATAAAAGAATCGGAACGCAAACTGGAGCGGGCAGAGGCGAATATCAAAGAAGTCGCTATGCTCCGCCGGGAGAATGCGCCCCATCTTAAATTTTTAGAGAGACAAGTGGAGAAGTTTGCCAAGGCCAAAGCAATGAAGAGCGAGCTCCTTGGCCTGTATCGGATTTATCTTAAAGGGGAGAGCATTCATCTGGCAAAAGAAAAGGGAGAAATTTCGGCAGAGCGGAAAAATCTGGAGGCGAAGCTCTTGCGTCTGGAGAGAGATATGGGGGAACTGCCAGCCCCATTGGCGGAGAAGGAAAATTCTCTGGAGGAATCCGTGCGGGAAAAAGAAAGGCAAAGTTCCCAAATCCGGATGGAAAAAGACAGCCTCTCCCGCAAGCTGGGGCGGACCCAGGGCCTCTTGGAACTTAAAGAGAAAAGAGTGCAGATGTCCGGCAAATGCCCTCTCTGCGGCAGTGTGATGGTCAAAAGGGAAGAAGACGAGAGAGAGCTGGAAGGTCTCAAGGAAACGGAAAGAGAGGTGCTTGAGGCCATCCAGCACCAAGACGACCAAGAGCTAAAACTGCAAGCGGAAATCGCGTCTCTAGAGGTGGCTATCGAGGCCGACCGGGACCGCCGGCGTTCCGGAGACTTGAAGAAAATGGAACTGACTATGGAAAAAAATAAAATCCTCTCCGAGATTAATCTGGTTAAAATACGGGAGGACCAGCTCGCGCACGCGGAGAATGATTTTCAGAACGAAATTAAGGAAGGCCAGGCGCTGGTCGGAGATGAAATTTCGTCTTATCGGGATTTTATTCGGCCTGACGAGCCGGACGGGCAGGTCCAAGAAGAGAATCGCAAGAAGATAGAGCGCCTGAAGATAAAACTGGAAGACGCAGGGTTGGGTAACGACCGCGAGGTTATCAAGGAATTTGAAGAAGTTTCCAAACGGGACCAATTTTTGGAACAGGAAATGGCGGACCTGGAGCGGAGCATCCAATCTCTAGAGACTCTTATGGCGGACCTCAAAGAAAAAATTGAACTGGAGTTCCAGGCCGGAGTCAAAAGAATAAACACGGAGTTCCAGGAATTTTTTGCTCTGATGTTCGGCGGTGGCTGGGCTTCGCTCTCTGTAATCCTAGTAAATCGGAGAAGGCGCAACACGGCCGAAGAAGAGGAGGAAGAACTGTCGGAGGAGACAGAAGAAATTGTCGCCGAAAAAGGAGTAGAGATAAATGTGTCTTTGCCCCACAAAAAAGTCAAAGAATTGAATGCCCTCTCCGGCGGGGAGAGGTCGCTCACTTCCATTGCCCTTCTTTTCGCCATGTCCCAGGTCAACCCTCCGCCTTTTCTGGTCCTGGACGAGACGGACGCGGCACTGGACGAAGCCAACTCCCGCAAATACGGCGACATGCTGGAAAAACTTTCCAAGCATTCCGAACTTATAGTGGTGACCCACAATCGGGAGACCATGTCTCGCGCCGGCGTGCTCTACGGCGTAACCATCGGCCAAGACGGCGCCTCCAAGCTTCTCTCCGTCCGCTTTGACCAAGCCGCCGCCATCGCCAAGTAACATTGTTTACTATCCTGACGGCCGTCAGTGTAGTAAACAATCAGGGGTTACGTATATACGTACGTATATACGTGAGTATATACGTCCCTCTTACCTAAAATTTATTTTCTCCTCTTTGCCGTAAATTATTCTCTCCGGCTGGAAGGTTTTGGAGTTTAGTTTGACGATATTTTTTTGGATGGAGATGTTGCCGTCCCGCCAGATTTTTATACCGAGGAGCATACCCTGCATCGTGTCCTCCGAGAATCCCTGGTCAAAAATGAAATTGCCCAAAGAGTAGGCAATGAAGCCCACGCACGAACTTTGAGTGCAATCTTTTTGGCTGTAAACTCCCGTGTCTTGTATTACATGAGGATGATGCCCCACTACTATCTTTGCTCCATTATCAATAGCCTTATGCGCCAGAGTCTCCTGCCGAGCGTTGTGCTTTTTCTGATATTCTTCGCCCCAGTGGAAGGATACTATCAAATAATCAACCTGGGCGCTGGCGTTTTTTATAATTTCTTCCAGGCGGGGATTGTCGGCCAGCAAAACGCCGGTTTTGTCCTCTCTCGCCGCCATGCCGGCCGGGCCCTTATCAGAGAAGCCAAGAAATCCTATTTTCATTCCGTATTTTTCAATAATGGCTGGTTTCTCCGCGTCTTTCTCATCCAGGCCGCCACCGGTGTAAAGAACCTCGTTTTCCTTCAGTCGGCTTAGAGTGTCAATGTAGGCCGGCAAGCCCCAGTCGCCCACGTGATTGTTGGCGACCGATAAGATGCTTATGCCCGCGCCCCGGAGAGCCGGCACCACCGAGGGGTCCATGCGGAAAGAATAAAGATTGCCGAGGTCTTGGCCTTTGTCCGAGGCCGTGCCTTCTAAATTGGCAAAGACGATGTCAAATTTTTTGAGAATACTTAGTTTTTCCAGAAAGGCGGAATAATCCCCGCCGAAATTTCGGACAACAGAATTGCGGACACCCCGAGCCAGCATCAGGTCGCCTCCAGCGAGGATGGTCACGTAATCCGGCTCACGGATATCCGGCACGCCGATTTTTTCCCGCACCCAGTCAATGCGGGCATTTTCCTCGCCGCCGTAATAGACGTTCTTTTGGAGATATTTTAAAATATTCTCCGTGTCTTTTTTACGATCGGGACTCTTCAAGAGAACAATCGCAATAGGACGGGAACTCGTTTTAGACAAGAGAACATCGAAAAGAAAAACACCTGTTTCTTTAGATACCTCGGTGAAACCGCTTTTGCCTCCCAGATATCCGGGATTTTTGAGGAACTGGCTGGTGTTGTACCAAGTGTGTTTTTGGTCGGTGTAGCTCCGATTTTTGCTTATGGCTAAGATGTCCGGCTTTTTTTGCTTTAAATATCCCGCCAGGCGAAATAAATCTAGGGCCGAGGATTGATTTAAGGAAGAGAGGCCACTCGGGTCCGCGAAGGAGGTATTCTCCATTTTCAATCGGGCCGCTTCCTGATTCATCTTGGTTATAAAAATATCCAAACCGAAATGCTCCGCCAGAACCGCGGCGGCGTCGTTGCTGGATTCCAAGAGGAGGGGATACAGGAGATTGCTTATTTTTATTTTTTCGCCCGTACGCAGATTGCCATTGGAGCCGTAAGTGGCGAGGGCGGCGCGACTGACCTTGGCTTCCTCGCCGGCCTCGGCGATTCCACTGGCGACCAAAGCGGTCATCAGTTTGGAGACCGAAGCGATGGCGAGCTTTTTGTCCGCGTTCCGGCTCAAAATAACTTCGCCGGTATTCAAGTCGCCCACCAGGTAAGCTAGAGCGGAGACCTTCGGCTTCTGTGTCCAGTCTCTTAAATAATAAAAGTATTTGGCTATGGTTTCCGTATCCGGCAGAATCTCTATCACTCCGGCGCCGAGGCCGGCCGGCCGTACTCTCTGCCGGCTGTCCCCAAAATTGAAAAGATAGGAAATTAAGATAAATCCCAAAACAGCCAGAAGAAGGGCGAAGAGAGTGGTTCTAGTTTTGAAATTGGAAAGTAATTTCATATAAGGATGTAGTCTATTGTTTTCTGCGCCAGGTCAACCGCTTTGACTTTGATTGTCACTTGGTCGCCCAGGCGGTATTTCCGGTGTTTCTTTTCGCCGGAGAGCTCCAACCTTTTCTCATTGAAAATATAATAATCGTCCCGCATATCCCGAATCCGCACCAGGCCTTCGCATTTGGTTTCCGCCTCTTCCACATAGATGCCCCATTCAGTAATGCCGCTAATTACCCCTTTGAACTTTTGGCCTAAACGTTTCGCCATATACTCGGCGTATTTGAGCTTGACCGAGGCGCGTTCCGCGTCCGCTGCGCGCCGTTCCTGCTCTGAAGAAATTCGGGCGGCAATCTCGTATTCCCGGAGTTTGTCGCTGGCGATTTTTTTACCCTGGCAATAGTCGGTTAAAATTCTATGGGCGATGATGTCCGGATAGCGTCGGATGGGCGAAGTAAAATGGGTGTAATGTTTGAAAGCTAAACCGTAATGGCCGATGTTGTGGGTGGAATACACCGCTTTGGCCATTGATTGGACAATGACCCGATGAATGGTGTCTTTCTCGCTTTTGCCCTCCAGACTCTCTAAAATTTTGTTTATCTCTGAGTTTTCTATGACGCCGTTCTTTAAGGCGATTTTATACCCCAGACTTCTTAAAAAAAAGGCCAGGTTTTCCATTTTTTCTGGATTCGGCGCATCGTGCACCCGGTAGACGAAGGCTCCCCTCTCCGGGCTTGCCTTAATTTTGGCGCTAATGGTTTCGGCTACCTTTTTGTTGGCCAAGAGCATGAATTCTTCAATCAGCTTGTTGGAATCTCCCCGTTCTTTTTTTACCACTTTTATCGGCGCACCGTCCGGGGCTAAGACGAATTTTACTTCCGCCTGGTCCAGAGATATGGCTCCCTCACGGAATCTCTCCGCCGTCAATTTCTTGGCCAGGCGATTTAGCGCGGCGAGCTCTTTGTGCCAAGGGTACACGCTTTCTTTTATAGCTTTTTCTGCTTCGCGGTAAGTGAATCTTTTCTGAGAGTTAATTACGGTTTTGCCGAACCATTCTTTTTTAACCTTCGCTTCCTTATCCAAGATAAAAACGGCGCTCAAGCAAAGCCGGTCTACTCCGGGTAAGAGCGAACACAGGTCGTTAGAAAGAATTTCTGGCAACATGGGGATGGTCCGGTCCACCAGATAAACAGAAGTGCCTCGTTCCCTGGCTTCCCGGTCCAGCGCGCTCTCCCACTTAACGTAATGGGACACATCGGCGATATGCACTCCCACTTCCCACTCTCCAGCCCCTATCTCTCTTATGGAGATGGCATCATCAAAATCTTTAGCGTCTTCCGGGTCTATGGTCAGGGTAGGGATTTGCCGGAAATCGCGCCTTAAATTATAATCTCGCGGCGTGATGCCGGCGCGCTTCAGGCTCTGGGCTTCTTTTTGCGCTTCTGTCTTAATTTCCGGCGCGAAGCCCCTCTCCAGAACTATGGCCTGCATTTCCGCCTCGTTCTCCCCCGGCCGTCCCAGAATTCTGACAATTTTGCCTTCCGGGGCTTTACGTGGGTCGTTCCAGGAAACTATTTCTCCGAAAACCTTTTGGCCGACTTTTACTCCGCCCAGTCTTTTTTGGGGAATCAAGATGTCCGTGTACATCTTCGGGTCGTCGGGCTTGAGAAAAAATATTCCGTTCTCCCTCTCTAGGACGCCGGCAAAACCCCCTTTGGCGCGGGAAATTATTTTGAGGACCTCGCCAGTCTGTCTCTTGGCGTCTATTTGGAAGGGGTGAAGAATTGCTTCTACCATATCGCCGTTGAGCGCTGTATTCAAGTGCCGAGAATCAACTTCAATATCCTCTTCCCGATCAATAACTTTTATATAGCCGGTGCCTTTTCTGGATACTGAAATAATGCCCTGGATATTCAATTCACTTTTCGTTTTTTGTTTTCTCACTCTTCTAATATAACATTGTTTGCCTTTTTTATAAATTATGTTAGACTCATTCTGATAATATGTTGAAAATAAGACTGCAAAGAATAGGCAGAAAAAACGACCCGGCCTTCCGGGCGGTGCTGACTGATTCTAAAAACAGCACGAAGAGTGGCAAATTTCTGGAAGTAGTCGGTGCTTATAATCCCAAAAGCGGGGCAACCAGCTGGCAGGCCGAGAGAATAAAATATTGGCTCGGGAAGGGCGCTCAAGTATCTGGCACGATGCATAATTTCTTGGTGCACGATAAAATTATAGAAGGGAAGAAAATAAATGTTTTACCCAAGAAAAAGCCCACTCAAACAAGAAAAGTGTTGAAAGCTCAAAAATAATCGGGTATAATTATTTAAGCAGTTTATGTCGTAATACTGCACTGTTACAAGATATAAAAGATAGATTTATGGATGCGGACAAAGAATTTCTGGAGTATGTAGTCAAGGCTCTGGTTGACAATCCGAACGACGTCAAGCTGGAGCGCACCGTGGATGAAATGGGCGTGCTTATCACCCTCACCGTCAATCCCGCGGATATGGGCAAGATTATCGGCCGGCAGGGCAACACTGCCAAGGCCATCCGGACACTGCTCCGGATTATCGGCATGAAAAATAATGCCCGGGTCAATTTGAAAATTAACGAGCCGGAAGGAGGAATGCGGAGCGAGGGCCGGATGGACGCCGCCCCGCACCAGGCGCCCACGCTTAAAACAGTAGACCAGGCGATGGAAGACTTGAAGGGGATTTAGGTGAATTTTCACATAGTAACAATTTTCCCGGAGATGTTTGATTCTTATCTAAAAGAGTCTATTATTGGGCGGGCGATTAAAGATAAAAAAATCAAGATAAAATTTTATAACCCAATGGATTTCTGCGAGCCGAAAAAGAGGGTGGATGCCAGGCCTTACGGCGGCGGTCCGGGCATGGTATTAAGACCGGAATTATTTCTCAAAGCTTTTTCTAAGATTAATCTACGCTATAGCGTAGATGCAAAAAAGAAAGTAAAGATTATTTTATTTTCTACGTCTGGCAAAAAGTTTAATACAGCCTATGCAAAAAAGTCGGCGAAACATTATACGGATATGATTATGATTTCCGGAAGATATGAGGGCATAGATGCCAGAGTAAAGAAAGTGTTGCGTGCTATGGGCCATGTGGTTGATGAATTATCAATAGGGGACTACGTGCTAACTGGCGGAGAGCTTCCAGCGATGGTTTTAATAGATTCAATTTCTCGGCAAATCCCCGGGGTTTTGGGCAAATACGAATCTCTGGAAGAAGAGCGGATTTCTTCAAGCGAAGTTTATACTCGCCCGGAGGTTTTTAAATATCCCCCGCCAGGGCGGGGCAAGAAGTCAAAAATTTACAAAGTTCCGAAAGTCCTACTCTCTGGCCATCATAAGAAAATAGACGAATGGAAAAAGAAGAAAAATAACAAACTATAAGAGTTGGCGCAATGTTTACATTCGTACGTATATGCTGATTTCCGTAAACATTTTGGATTAGCAAGGGTTGAGAAGTATGCTATGAAACCATACGATCGTTCGATTTTGTAGGATGTAGACTAGCTAGAGACTAACAAGAACCGTTCTTGCTAGCGCTTTACTATTTTTAATAGATATGATATTTTTTGTGCAGATAGGCGGGTAGGAAACCGCCTACCCCCTAGGGTTACCCCAACACCGGGGGGTGGACCGGTAACCCTAGGGGGATCATATTCCCCCAGTTGTTTGTTGCGTCTCCGAGCTTACATCCTCGGAGCGCTTTTTTATTTGACAAAAAACAGAAAGCGAGTATACTCTTAATAATTGATTGTTGATTGAGTATCGGACGCACGATCAACGTTTCTATTATAAGGTTCCCATAATTTACGCTTAAATAGGCCTGCTCCTATTTGATTTTCATATTATGTCTACCGCAACCGCGCGTCCCAAGAAATATTTCGCGAGGTACAAGAAGCCTCTGATTAAATTCCCGAATCTGATAGAAGCCCAGCTCAAATCCTACAAATGGCTGGTAGAGACGGGCCTCTCGGAAGTGTTCAAAGAATTTTCACCCATCGGGGATTACTCCGGCAAGAAATTCAATTTGGAATTCGTTTCTTTTTCTTTGAGCGAATCCAAGCACGATGAGAGCTACTCCAAAATAAACAAGCTTTCCTATCAGGGCATTCTCAAGGCTCGGGTCAAATTGACCAACAAAATATTGGGCACAGTCAAAGAGCAGGAAATTTTTATGTCCGACCTGCCCTTGATGACCTCGCACGGGACTTTCATCATCAACGGCGTGGAGCGGGTAATCGTGCCCCAGCTGGCACGCTCTTTCGGCGTGTTTTTTACCGAATCCGAGAACAAAGGCAAAAAATATTTTGGCGCAAAAATTATTCCGGCTCGCGGAGTTTGGATAGAGATTGAATCGGAGGCCGATGGCGGCGTTTATGTCCGCATAGATAAAAAGCGCAAATTCCCGGCGACGGAGCTTCTGCGCGCGCGGGGTTACCATACGGATGAAATGATTTTGAAAGCTTTTGAAAAAAATGGGGGGGTGGCGGAGGCGATTAAAGCCAATCTGGCCAAGGACGCGGCCAAGACGCCGGAGGAGGCTTATATTGAAATATACAAGCGATTGCGGGACGGGGATATGGCCACCGCGGAAAATGCCAAGGAATTCATTGATTCTTTGTTTACCGCGGAGCGCTACGACCTATCGCCGGTGGGACGGTTCCGGTTCAATAAGCGCTTTGAACAACCGATGGACGAGAAAGAACTTGACCGCCGGACAATTTCCAAGGAAGACCTGGCCATTGTCGTCGAGCATATCTTGGTTTTGAACAATACCGCTGGCGCCCAGTCGGACGATATCGACCACTTGGGCCAGAGGCGGGTGCGTTTCGTCGGAGAAATACTCCAGCAGAAAGTGCGCACCGGTATGATGCAAATAAAGAGGAATATCCAAGACAGGATGTCTATTATTGATGTGGATACCGCTATGCCCATCGCCATCATCAATCAGCGGCCGCTTCAGGCTCGTATTAAGGAATTTTTCACCACCAACCAGCTCTCTCAATTTATGGCCCAAGAAAATGTGCTCTACGAAATGGAGCATCTCCGCACCCTCTCCGCCTTGGGCCCCGGGGGACTGACTCGGGAGCGGGCGGGGCTGGAAGTGAGGGATGTGCATCCTTCGCACTACGGACGGGTCTGCCCCATCCATACACCGGAAGGGCCCAACATTGGTCTCATTTTGCATTTGGCCACTTACGCCCGGATAAACGATTTCGGCATAATTGAGACTCCGTATATCAAAGTAAAAAACGGCAAAATCACCAGCGAGGTTGCGTACTTGAACGCTCTGGAAGAAGAAAAATACAACATCGCTCATGCCGGCATACCTTATAACGCAGACGGCAAAATAACCGCGGAAAAAGTGGAAGCCAGAATCAAAACTACCCCCGGCCTGATTGCCCGGGAAGAAGTGGATTTCATTGATGTGGCCGCCAATCAGGCTTTCTCCATCGCTACCTCCCTGATACCTTTTCTGGAACACAACGATGCCAATCGGGCGCTGATGGGAAGTAACATGCAGAAGCAGGCGGTGCCCTGCGTCCTGCCGGAGGCGCCACTAGTAGCGACCGGCGTGGAAGAACTGGCTTCACGCGACTCCGGCCGACTCCTCATTGCGGAGCGGGACGGCGCGGTTTCTTACCTGGACGCCAAGAAAATTGTGGTTAAAGAATCGGACGGCGAGAAAACCTACCCCCTGATTAATTTTTTGCGGAACAATAATTTCTCCGCCTTCCACCAGCGGCCTAATGTCAACGTCGGCGACAAAATCAAGCGTGGCGATGTCCTGGCCGACACCACTAGTACGGTCGGCGGGCAGATATCTCTCGGCCAGAATATTTTTGTGGCTTTTTTGTCCTGGTCCGGCTCCAATTATGAAGATGCCATCATCGTCTCGGAGCGAGTGGTCAAGAACAGCAAATTCACCTCCATTTATGTGGAAGAGTTCGTTTGCATCGTCCGGGACACCAAGCTGGGCCCAGAAATAACTACTCGGGACATTCCCAATGTCGGCGAACTCAAGCTTAAAGATTTGGATGAAGAAGGCATAATCCGCATCGGGGCGGAAGTCCGGGAAAACGACATTCTGGTCGGCAAAATTACGCCGAAAGGGGAGACGGAGCTAACGCCGGAAGAGCGCCTGCTCCGTTCCATTTTCGCGGAAAAGGCCCGAGACGTCAAAGACACTTCCTTGCGCATGGAACACGGCAAGCGCGGTCGGATAATCGGGGTCAAAATTTTCTCCCGCGACCTGGGCCATGCATTAGAGGCGGGCATAATCAAAAAGATAGTCATTGAAGTGGCCCAAATCCGGAATATATCCGTCGGGGACAAGCTCTCCGGCCGGCACGGCAACAAGGGGGTTATTTCAACTATTCTGCCGGAAGAAGACATGCCTTATATGGCGGACGGTACGCCGGTAGACATTATTCTCTCGCCCTTAGGCGTACCCTCGCGCATGAACTTGGGCCAGATACTGGAGATGCACCTGGGGCTAGCCGCCAACACCCTAGGTTATCAGGCCATCGTACCTCCGTTTTTTGGAGCCAAAAATGAGGAAATAAAAGAAGAACTAAAAAAAGCCGGCGTGCCGGAAAACGGCCGCATTGAGCTCTTTGACGGCCGTACCGGAGAGAAATTCAAGCAGGATGTTGCCGTGGGCTATATGTATATGCTCAAACTCCACCATATGGTGGAAGACAAAATTCATATGCGTTCCATCGGCCCCTACTCCCTTATTACCCAGCAGCCCCTAGGCGGCAAGGCTCAAGGCGGGGGACAGAGATTCGGAGAAATGGAAGTCTGGGCCCTGGAAGGCTACGGCGCGGCTTATACTTTGCGAGAAATGCTGACCATAAAATCGGACGATATCCTGGGGCGCTCCCAGACTTTTGATTCCATCATCAAGAATGAAACCATAAAATCGCCGAACTCCCCCGCTTCCTTCAATGTTCTGCTTAATTATCTGCGCGGTCTGGCTCTCAATGTGGATTTGGTCAAAAATAAGGAAGAAAATAAAAATATATGAAAACCCTAAACACAACCGATTTTGACAGCATCACTCTTAGGCTCGCTTCTCCGGAGCAGATAAGGGAGTGGTCATATGGCGAAGTTACCAAGCCGGAAACCATAAATTACCGCACCGGCCGGTCAGAACGCGGTGGGCTTTTTGACGAAAAAATATTCGGCCCGGAAAAAGATTACGAATGTTACTGCGGCAAATATCGCCGCATCCGCTATAAAGACATTATCTGCGAGAAATGCGGTGTGGAGGTGACCCGTTCCATCGTCCGTCGGGAGCGCATGGGCCACATTGAGCTGGCTACCCCCGTCTCCCACATTTGGTTTTTGCGCGGCGTGCCCTCGCGCATGAGCACTCTGCTTAATATTTCCGTCTCCGATTTAGAGAAAGTCATTTATTTCGCCGGCTACATCATCACCAAAGTGCACGAAGCGGAAAAAGAAGCTATTTTGAGTGGCTTGGATAAAGAATATAAAGCCAAGCTTAAAGGGGCCGCGGATGAGGAAACGCGGGAGAAGCTTAAAAACCTGCTTCTGGCCGCCAAGAAGGAAATCGGCGAAATATACGAAGGTAAGGTTTTGAATGAAATTTCCTTCCATCACTATTCTTTGAAATACGGCACCTGTTTTGAAGCCAATATCGGCGCCGAGGCCATTTATTCTATCTTCAAAAATCTGGACCTGCATAAATTGAAAAATTTAACCGAAGAGATGCTCTCCAAATCCAGCGCCGCGGAAAAAGAAAAATTACAGAAGAGACTGTCTTTGATCCGGGCCATGCTCTACGCCGGCATCCGCCCGGAATGGATGTTCCTGACGGTTATCCCGGTCATTCCGCCGATATTACGGCCGATGGTGGCGCTAGACGGCGGCCGGCACGCCACCTCCGACCTGAATGACTTGTACCGCCGGGTCATCAATCGCAACAACCGCCTGAAGAAGCTCCAGGACATCAACGCACCGGACGTAATTTTGCGCAACGAAAAAAGAATTATCCAAGAAGCGGTGGACGCCTTGATAGACAATTCCATCGCCAAGCAGAATGAGTCCGCGGCCATGAGCCAGTCGCAGAAGCGTCCCTTGAAATCCCTGTCGGATAATTTGAAATCCAAGCAGGGCCTTTTTCGCCAGAATCTTCTGGGCAAGCGAGTGGACTACTCCGGCCGATCGGTTATCGTAGTCGGCCCGGAACTTAAACTGAATCAGTGCGGCTTGCCCAAGCACATGGCGTTGGAACTTTTCCGCCCGTTTGTTATTTCCAAAATATTACAGGCGGAACTGGCTTTCAACATTCGTGGCGCCAACAAGCTTATTGAGGAACGCACGCCGGAAGTCTGGGCGATGCTAGAAGAAGTTATTGCCGGCAAGTTCGTTTTGCTCAACCGGGCACCCACTCTGCATCGCCTGGGCATCCAGGCTTTCAACCCGGTTTTGATTGAAGGCAACGCTATCCAAGTGCACCCTCTGGTTTGCCAGGCCTTCAACGCGGACTTTGACGGCGACCAAATGGCGGTATACGTGCCGCTCCTGGAAGAAGCCCAATTAGAGGCCAAAGAATTGATGGCGGCGAACAAAAATTTGCTTAAGCCGCAAAATGGCGAGCCCATTGTCCATCCCTCCAAAGACATGGTTTTAGGAACGTATTGGATGACCAAATCCATGGACGGAGAGCCGGGAGAAGGCAAATATTTTCAGAGCCCCAACACCGCCATTACCGCCTACGAATACGACGTAGTCTCTCTCCGGGCTAAAATAAAGGTGCTGACCACCGATACATCTAAGTACCGGAAATTCGGCGGCCAGATTTTTGAGACCACCGTGGGCCGGCTACTTTTCAACAGTATTCTGCCGAATGATTTTGCCTATGTCAATGATGAAATGAGCCAGAAGCGGATATCTTCCCTGGTGGACGAACTGATTATGCATTACGGTGTGGACGAAACTCCAAAGATTCTAGACAAAATCAAGACCTTCGGCTTCAGATATTCCACTCTCTCCGGCACGACTTGGGGTTTGGACAACGTTCTCCAGCCGGCGGAAAAATCCAAAATCATCGGCGAGAGCAAAAAGTTGGAAGAGGAGGTGGTAGTTCAGTGGCGGGAAGGCCTTTTGTCCGAAGAGGAAAAGTATCAAAAGGTCATAGAAATTTGGACGCGCGCCAAAAAAGAACTGGAAAAAATACTGCCGGGCACTCTACCTAAAGAGGGTTCCACCTACGACTTGTTCACTTCCGGCGCCCGGGGCACCATGACCTCGCTTATTCAGATGACTGGGATGAAGGGCCTGATTCAGAATAACCAGGGCGAGACCCTGGAATTTCCGGTCATTTCTTCTTACCACGAAGGCTTGTCACCGACGGAATATTTCATAACCACTCACGGCGCCCGCAAAGGCGCTTCGGACACCGCGCTGAATACTGCCAAGGCGGGATATTTGACCCGCCGGCTGGTGGATGTGGCCCAGGATGTGGTTATCACCGAGCTAGATTGCGGCACCAAAGAAGGCAAAGTAGTCGCCAAAGAAAATATATCCGGAATCGAAATTCCTTTGGCTAAAAATATCCGCGGCCGGATTTTGGCCGGAGATTTGATGGATAAAAACGGCAAGGTGGCTTATAAAAAAGGCTTTCTAGTTACCAAAGAAGAGGCTCAAAAGATAGAAGAAGCCGGTTTTACGGAAGTTTTTGTCCGCTCGCCGCTGACCTGTAAGACGGTTCACGGTATTTGCGTGCGGTGTTACGGTTTGGATTTGGGCCGGAATCGCGAGGTCGCGCTAGGCGAGGCTGTCGGCATTATCGCCGCCCAGGCCATTGGCGAGCCGGGCACCCAGCTGACTCTTCGGACTTTCCATGCCGGCGGCGTGGCGGGCACGGATATTACCACGGGGCTTCCCCGAGTAGAGGAAATATTTGAGCGAAGAACGCCGAAAAATCCGGCGATAGTCTCCCAGACCGAGGGTGAAGTTTTAGAAATAAAAGAAAAAGACGGGAAGCCTGCCTCGCCGAGTCAAGGCGGGGAAAAAATAATCAAAGTGCTCTCGACCGAGCCTGTCGGCAAAAAAGGTTCCAAGTCTTCCGTTAAAAGCCGAGAAATAGAATATATCGCTCCATTCCGCCGGGCACCCACGGTTAAAGTCGGTGACAAGGTCAAAGCGGGCGAGCTCTTGACCGATGGCTCCGCGGATATAACCGAAATATTTGAATATGGCGGCAAAGAAATGGTTGAAAATTACATCATTCGCGAGATTAACAAGGTTTATGAACTGCAGAGCGCGTCTATTTCTCGGAAACACACGGAAATAATAATCCGCCAGATGTTCTCTCGCCGCAAAATAACCGATGCCGGTGAAACTAACTTCTCGGTCGGGGATATTGTGGAAAATACGGCTTTCATTGAGGAAAACGCGCGGGTGGAAAGTCTCGAGACCAAGAGGGCCGAAGCGGCGACAGTGGTCCTCGGCATTACCGAGGTGTCTCTGCGCACCAAAAGCTGGCTGTCGGCGGCTTCCTTCCAGAATACCAATCGGGTGCTGATTGAGAATGCCATCAAGTGCGGGGTGGATTCTCTGCGGGGGCTCAAAGAGAACGTGATTATCGGCCGACTGATTCCGGCCGGAACAGGATTCAAAAAGTAATTAAGAATTATGGACTCTCCGGCACAACAAATTAAGGAGAGATTGCCGATAGAAGAAATAATCTCCTCCTATCTCAAGCTTATTCCCGCCGGGCGGAATTTTAAGGCCAAGTGCCCTTTTCACAACGAGAAGACGCCGTCTTTTTTCGTTTCTCCGGAGAGAAACAGCTATTACTGTTTCGGCTGCGGAGCCAAGGGAGATATTTTTACCTTCGTAGAAGAGTTTGAAGGTTTGGATTTTCGTGGCGCTCTCAAGCTCCTGGCGGAGAGGGCCGGCGTGACTCTGGCCCCTTATAACCAAAAGACAGCCGATGAAAAAGAAAGGCTGTATCAAGCGGTGGCCGAAGCGGCGAAATATTTTGAACAGAACTTAAACCCCGACGTCCTCAAGTATCTAGAGTCCCGCGGCCTGGAAGAAAAAACAATCCGGGATTTCCGGATTGGCTTTGCCCTGGACGATTGGCGGGGATTGTATCAGCATCTGAAGTCAAAATTTACCGATCGCGAACTGGAACTCTCTGGCCTGATTAAAAAAATTGAAGGTAAAACGGGGTATTATGACCGGTTTCGCAAAAGAATAATATTTCCGATTACCGATTCCAGCGGCCGGGTCATCGCGTTTTCCGGCAGGATTTTCGGCGAAGGTGAACCTAAATATCTTAACAGCCCGGACACTCCGATTTTCAGTAAACAGCTGGTGCTCTACGGTCTGGACCGGGCCAAGGAATCTATTCGCAAAAACAATTTCTCAATTTTAGTAGAGGGACAAATGGACTTGGTTTTGTCCCATCAAGCCGGTTTCCGGAATACCGTCGCCACTTCCGGCACCGCGCTCTCCGACCCGGCGACTATGACCGAGAACGTGATTTCCAATTTGAGTTTGGTCCGCCGACTGTCCGAGAATATAGTTCTGGCTTTTGACGCGGACAAAGCGGGCCTGCGGGCCGCGGAGCGCGCCGGTCGCATCGCTCTCTCCCTCTCTATGGATGTCAAAGTGGCCGCCTTGCCTCCGGACATCGACCCCGCGGATTTAATTGCCCGCTCCGGGGCAGACGCTTGGCGGGAGGCCATCCGCAATTCTAAACACCTAATTCTTTTTATGCTGGACAAAGCCGGAGATATCGCCCAAGGCGATGGCCGTAAAATGGTCCGGCTTATTCGGGAGAAGGTATTGCCGTATGTGGGAGCGCTTCAGAGCTCTGTGGAACAGGCTTATTTTTTGCAAAAAATCAGCGATTTCTCCGGCACGCCAGCCACGGCGCTGAAAGAGGATTTAGAGAAGATACCCATCTCGTCTGCGGAGCGGGCAGAAATCCAAAACATACCGGCAGAAGACAGCCCGCCATATCGCAAAGATAATATTTTGCGCCGCCTGCTCGGGATAATTCTCTGGCAAAGAGATCTCGCGGAATCCGAGATTGATTTGGAAAAGATTTTAAAGGAACTGGAAGAAATTTTGAATAGGTCCTCAGTAGACATTCTCCGGGATGCTGCGGACAGCGGAGAAGATTGGATTTTTGAAGCCGAAGTTTTATATGGCGCAGGAGATTCCCTAGGGCGGGATGTCCAAGAACTTCTTTATAATCTGAAAGAAGAATATTTGAAAGAAGTTTTGTTTAAGAAAGCCGGAGAACTGGAGAAGGCGGAAAGAGAGAGAGCGCCGGAAAGGTCCAGAATGATTTTAGAAGAAATAAATGTTATAAATAAAGAAATAGAAGAAATTGCCAATAAGCGGCTTAACCACAAATAAATTTATGAAGAAAAAATCAAAAAACGGAAAAATAAAATCAAAATCCAAAGAGAGAAAGCCCAGAAAGGCCGTCCCGGTATCCCGCCGCAAAAGAAAGAAAGAAAATCGGCAAGAAGGCAGGAAAGCCAAAATATTGCAAGTCAAGAAAGTCTCCAAGCTCTCCTCGAACAAAAAGGCAGAAGCATTTTCCCGACTGGCGGTGGAACTTACGGAGAAAGGCAAAAAAAGGGGGTTTATCACCTACGATGAGATATTGAAAACTTTTCCGGACATTGAGAACAATATATTTTTCCTGGATGAATTATACGAACAGCTAGCCGCCGCCGGAGTGGATGTTCTGGAGGGTGGCAATCTCCTCAATCTAGAGGAAGACCCGGTCGACAAAGATATAAATAAGTCTTTGATTCACGACTCCATTCAGATGTATCTGAAAGAAATAGGCCAGTATCCGCTTATTCATGCGAGCGACGAAAAGGACCTGGCCAAGCGCATAGAGCGTGGCGACCAGGAAGCCAAAAACCTGCTGGCCCGGGCCAATTTGCGCCTAGTGGTCTCCATTGCCAAGAAATACGTCGGTCGCAGCGCCAATCTGACTCTTTTGGATTTGATTCAGGAGGGCAACCTGGGACTGTTCAAGGCGGTAGAAAAGTTTGATTGGACCAAAGGCTATAAATTCTCCACCTACGCCACCTGGTGGATCCGGCAATCCATCACCCGCGCCCTGGCGGACCAATCGCGCACCATTCGTATTCCGGTGCACATGGTGGAAACTATTTCCAAGTATAAGCAAACCTACCGTCGGCTTTCCCAAGACCTGGGCCGGGAGCCCCTGGCGGAAGAAATGGCCACGGAAATGGGCATCCCGGTGGAGAAAATTCACGTGATTGAAAATATTTCCCAAGAGACGGTATCCTTGGAACAACCGGTAGGGGACGATGACGACAAGTCCACTCTGGAGAACTTCATTCCCGACGACAAAATTTTGCGTCCGGACCAGGAGTCCTCTCGCCGCATTCTGGGCGACCAAGTTCGGGCCGTGCTGGCCGAACTCAACCCCAAAGAGCGCAAAATACTGGAGATGCGTTACGGCCTGGTGGACGGCATTCAGCATACCTTAGAGAGAGTGGGGGAAGAATTCGGCGTTACCCGGGAGCGCATTCGCCAAATTGAAGCCAAAGTTCACGAAAAGCTCCGCCAACACGAAAAAATCTCCCGCCTCAAAAACTACCTTGATTAATGGGATGCTAGTCAGTATCTCCGAGTTGAGCGAGGGGAGTCCTCGCTCAGACACATTTTTTCGCATGTTTGGAAATCGATCTTCATGCGCTGTATATATTTTGGCACAAGCGAAAGGTCTAAAATTGCCGATTCAAGCCTGTTGCTTCCTGAAAAATCAATAAAACTAGAATATTGATAATTGTTTAAGAATTCCTCCGCAGCTTCTATGTCTTTTATGCCGTTTTCTTTCCATTTTTTGTCGAAAATTGAAGTAGGATTTAAATGCAAGTACGAAAATATATACATGTATTGCGATTCATTATTTATATGTTCTGATCTGAATGGATGCATAAATAAAGGACCGCTTCGTTCATATTTTGTATTAAAATACATAGAATAAGCAGTCAAAAGTTTTCCCATGAATTTACTTATACCGCCCTCGGTATGCTCATATAAAATTAAATGAAAATGGTTTGGCATGAGGCAATAAGCTAAAATAGAGACAAGAGTTTTTTCTCTTTTTTGATTGAAAATATTTTTTAAATTGTTTTGCTTGTCTCGCAGGAAATTCTCCATCTTAAAAGGCTCGTTTTGATTCATAATATATAAAAGAGCCATAAAACGCTGATAGTCTTTCGAATTCATGAATACCTTTCTTTTTTCCACCCCTCTCGAGTAAATATGATAGTATTCTCTTTCAGCTAATGGGGTTTTTCTATACATCCTTATATTATAGAGTAGTATAGCAACTTGAGCAAGGGTAGTCCTCGCTCATTCTTCAGTAGGAGGAATGCTTTACTATGGAGTTTTTACTTTGTAAAACTTTAATGCTTCTTCTAAAGAGAAAGGAAAATTTCAATAATCTTTTCTATCATCTTTTCCGGCATGGCGCCGGAGAGGCCCAGCAGATTTTTTTTCTCCGGGTCAAAAGAGACATATTCGGGTTTGGGCAGAACCCGAATTATTGCCGCTTGCTGTTTCGGGGATATGTCTTTTTTCAAAATGAAGACGCTATGGGGCGTGCCAGTGACGCCAGCCAATTGCCCGTCTTCCATATCCTTTTCTATTTTTTGCCTGAACTTGCCGCTCTCCAGGCAAGCATTAAAGACAGGAACATCCAAGCCCATATCTCCCGCGATTTTCGGCAATTCCGCGGGGTCCAGACTGTCGTTGGAAGTGGTTCTCGCGAAAACTTCATCTAGGTATATCCAAAAAACATCATTGCCTCCTTGTTCCCAGGCGCACTCGGTAGCCATGGCCTCCCTGAAAGCTTTTTGGTGGAGCTTCGGAATAGGGTAGTGCCGGTAAACCCAGGCGACTTCTTTGTTGGCCGACACTATGTCCTGTAAAGTACCTTGGAATACTTTGCAGAAAGGGCATTCGGTGTCGGAATATTCTATGATGATGATTTTAGCGTCCGCCTTGCCTCTTAGGTGCTCCTCTATACTAACTGCCCGGACTTGGATGTCAGCCACGGCCCTATTTACGGCAGGCGGGGCAAGAGAACTGTCGCTGTCTTTAAGCAATATGGCTCCGGCGATGATTACTCCCGCAAGGAGAATAGCGCCGGCTAGTTGTTGATTGTTTTGCATCAGTCCAGTATATCATTTTTTTACCGGTATGCTATACTTGATTCATTACCAATAACTAACCCTCGCCTTGGGGGATATAAATTTATGTGTCATTCGTGTCATTCATATTGTAAAAGCTCCGGCTGCACCACTTCCTTGATTGCCAAAATTTTGGTAATTGTGGGTGGTGTCAATTGGGGTTTGGTGGGGGCAGGCATGCTTTTAGAAGCGGATTGGAACCTAGTCCATATGCTTCTCTTGGGTCTGCCGACCCTGGAAGCCGTTGTGTATCTATTGGTGGGTGTCGCCGCGGTGTATAAAATTTTCGGCTGTCATTGTGGAAAGTGCATGAGCTGTGAAGATTGCGTGCCCAAAGAAGAAAAAATGGGCTAATTTGGCGTTCTCTCCCCTGGATGCTATGATGAGAGAAGCCTATGGAATTTGTTTCAAGCGGCATTTTTTATATATTGATGTTCTTGTCCGTTTACGTACAGGTCTTTTTTCTGCTTACTTTTTTGGAAAACAGGAAAAGAATAACCATCCGGCAGGGGAAAGTGAGGCTTGCTCAATACCCGGCGGTGACTATCTTGGTGCCGTGCTGGAATGAAGAAAAAACTATCTACAAGACAGCGTGTTCTCTGCTTAATCTCCATTATCCTAAAGACAAACTCCACATTTTCCTGATTAATGACGGTTCCACCGACGGCACTTGGAATACCATCCGGCGATTCCGGAAGCATCCCAATATAAAAGTTTTCAACAAAAAAAACGGCGGCAAATACACCGCGCTTAACCTGGGACTAGAGAATCTGGAGACGCCTTTTGTTGGCTGTCTAGATGCGGATTCTTACGCCGATCCGGAGGCCTTGGTTCGCATCATGAGTTATTTTGAAAAGGACTCCGAGATTATGGCGGTGGCTTCCGCTGCGGTGATATACAATCCCCAGACACTCATCCAGTCCGCCCAGCAGATTGAATATCACATTTCCGCCTTTACCAAAAAAATGCTCGGGACACTGAACGCCCTGCATGTAACTCCCGGCACTCTGCCGGTTTACAAGAGAGAAGTATTTGACCGTCTGGGCGGATTCAAGAAAGCCTATAATTCCGAAGACGGGGAGATTGCTCTGCGGATGCATGCCAATAAAATGAAAATAGATTATTGCCATGAAGCCGTAGTACATACCCTGGGCCCGGATACCCTTAGGGGTCTTTTTCGCCAAAGAGTGCGCTGGATGTACGGTTTCTTAAGGAATCTGATGGATTATCGTTTTCTCTTGCTCAAAAGACAATTCGGCCATCTGGCATTTTTCACCTTGCCGGCGGCTCTGATTTCCATAGTTACCGTGGTGTATGTTTTCGGTCGAATGGCGGTTAAGATTGCAAATTTTATCGCGCAAAAAATCGGTTACTATCAGACCGTCGGATTCTCTCTCTCCGACTCCGCGCCTAGGTTCGATTTATTTTATATGAATACTAAGATTACTTTCTTTTTGCTGGTAATATTCTCTTCTATGTTGCTTATGACCATTATCTTCGGCCGCAATCTAGTGGATAAAAAATCAAAATTTTACACCCGACATATATTTACCTATGTAGTTCTCTACGGCGCCTTGGCTCCCTTCTGGCTTCTCAAGTCAATTTATAATCTTTTCCGCGGTCGGCAGGCCATTTGGAGATAAATATCATGCAGCATCCAAAAACAGACTGGGTAAAATATATCGTAGTTTTCTTCATTACCGTTATGCTCTTTGGCACCGCGACATTTTTCAGCAATTATTTCAGCAATAAGAAACTGGAAGAGCTGAAATCCATCCAGGACAACGTGGCTATCGATATTCTGGCCTCCGAGACCCAGTTTTCGCTTCTGGAAGAGTCTTCTTGTCAGGATATTTCCAAAGAAACGATTCTCTCGGAGGAGCTTGCCAGTCTCTCCGACAAGATAAGCTATAGCGAAAAGAATTTAAGCTCCAAGTCCGACGAAGTCATCAGGCTGAAGCAGTATTACTCTCTTCTGGAGATTAAGGATTTTCTTTTAATGAATCGGCTTTCCGAACGTTGTAATCGGCCCTCCATTTTCATTCTTCATTTTTACGACAATGAAGACTGCGAACCCTGTGTAAGACAATGGTATGTGCTGGGAGAACTTAGGGCAAAATATCCCCAGCTCCGTGTATATTCCTTTGATTACAATCTAGACCTCTCTACCATTCGGACGCTCATTAAGATATACAAGATTCCCGAGGAGATGCCGAGCCTTATTTTAAACGGCAAACTCCATAAAGGTTTCCAGGATATAGAATCCATAGAGCTTGCCTTGCCGGCTCTTGCCAAAATCCTGGAGCCGGAAGAGGGATTCGAACCCACGACATCCACTTTACAAAAGTGGCGCTCTACCAACTGAGCTATTCCGGCAAGACATATATACGTCCGTATATACGTATATATCAGTTTAACATATTTTATTCCAAGCCCTCCTCTTCCTTTAGCTTGTGCTTTATTTTGCGTATTTTGGATTTATACTCGGCAACCATTTTCAAAAACTTGGAGGCTTCTTTGTCGCCGGGAGTTTTTGGCTTATCAAACTTTTCCCAGATTTTTTTTATCCCGATTTTGGCATTGTCGCGGCTACGCTTCCAGAAGCTTACCGTTCTAAGATATCCTTTGACCGCGGTAACCAGCATAGTGTCGCCCAGGTTCCTGGCCTTGGCCATGGCTATATTCCGCAGGCGGGAGAGGGGAGGAATTTCAAACAAAGGTTCGCCCACGCCGTTGCCCTGCCCTTTTCTTTGCAGAATCAGCTTCCGACCGATTATTGCCGCTGTGCCCGCGAGAGATATGAAAAATATAATTAACAGGAAGTACATAATGTTTATATGAAATAACTTTTTACTTCCAGCAATTCCGCTTTTCTATTTTGGAGCAGCTCTCCGACGGAGAGGGCGGGGTCTTTGATAAACTGCTGAGAGAGCAGGGTCTTTTCTTGGAAATAGGCGCTTAATTTGCCCGTCAGTATTTTTTGCTTGATTTCTGCCGGCTTTTTTACTTCAGCCATTTCCTTGGCAAAAACTTCCGACATTGTTTTTTGAGTCTCCGCGTCTATATCTTCTGCGGAAAGGTATTCCGGTTTCATCGCGGCTATGTGCATAGCCACATCCCGAGCCAGCGATTCGTCGCCTCCCCGGAGACTTACCACGACGGCTATTTTATTATTGTGCACATAAGTTCCCAGATTTTCTCCGGCCACCAGATAAGCTTCGCCTAGTTTTATATTTTCGCCGGTTTTTTGGATTACGGGGTTAATCATCTCTTTGGCGTCCGTTCGCATTGTGTCTATGCCGTCCACGCCCCGCGCCAGAGCTTCGTCCGCGAGTTTTTGCAACAAAGCTAAAAAATCCTCATTCTTAGATACGAAGTCAGTTTCGCAGAGTAGAGAGACAAGTACAGCTTTGCGGCTGTCTGGGGATTTTTTTATTACAACCGCGCCGTCCTTGACCTCTCGGTCTCCTTTTTTAAGGGCAATTTCCGAACTTGTTTTCTTGAGTATTAGCAGGGCTTTTTTTATGTCGCCCTCTGCTTCCAGGAGGGCCCGCCGACACTGCATAATGGAAATTCCGGTAGTGTCTCTAAGCTCTTTCACCATTTCCGTTGTAATAGTCTCTAGGTTTGCCATAGAAGAGTTTGCCATGGAGATTTAGGCGGGGACCTTGGCGGCGATGGGGGCGGCGGATTGGCCCTCGCGATAAGCTTGAACCACCGTTGCGGCGAAGAAGGCGATGGAAGGAATAGCGGCGTCATTGCCGAGGATTGGGTAATCAATGCTGGAGATATCCGAGTCCGAATTAAGGAGACCGATTATCGGTATGCCTTGCTTACGGCCTTCCGTGGCCGCGATATATTCCTCCTTGGGGTCAATAATGAACAGGGCGTCCGGAGCCTTTTTAAGCTCCGTCAGGCCGGAATAATATTTGGAGAGTTTCTCCATCTTTTTCGCCAGCATCAACCGTTCTTTCTTGGTGTATTTTTCTAGATTGCCTTCCTTGCTGTCCTGCCGGTAGGCTTGAAGTTCCGCAATGCGCTTTTTTATTTCTGAAAAATTGCTCAAGGTGCCGCCAATCCAACGTTCAATGACGAAGGGCATATTCAAAGACTCCGCCAGCGTCTTGATTGCGCTCTTAGCCGGGGGTTTAGTGCCGACGAAAAGCACTACCTTGCCGCGAGCGCCCAGAGTTTTGGCAAATTCTGCCGCTCGCTCCAGCATCAGGCTGGTTTTCTCCAGGTCAATGATGTCCGTTTTGTTTTTGGTGGTAAAAATATAAGGCGAGGCGGAAGGATGGCGCCGGCTCCGGCCATAGCCATAATGCGCTCCGGCCACAAACATTTTTTCCACTATGCCACCGTCGGCTGTTTTCGCGTCTGTTTTTTGCATTTAATTAATACATCCCGCAGTTCCACACCGACGGGATTTATGGGAAATATTCTAGCAGAAAGAACCGTTTTGCGCAACCCGTTCCTTTCTGCTATGATAAAAGCCATGCGACAGTCTCGTCTTTTTACCAAAACCAAGAAAGAAGCGCCGGCGGACGAAATATCCCGGAATGCCGAACTCTTAATAAGAGGCGGCTACATCCATAAAGAAATGGCCGGAGTTTACAGTTACTTACCCTTGGGATTTAGAGTGTTAAAGAAAATCGAAAACATAATCCGCAAGGAGATGAATTTGGTCGGCGGGGTAGAAATGAAAACCGCCATTCTCCAAAATAAGGAAATTTGGGAAACAACCAATCGCTGGGACGATAAAGAAGTGGACATTTGGTTTAAAACGAAACTAAAAAATGGTGGCGAAGTTGGTTTATCTTGGAGCAATGAAGAAGACTTTGCCAACATCTTAAAACAATACGTTAGTTCTTATAAAGATTTGCCGCTTTATCTTTATGATTTCAAAGATATTCTGCGAAACGAAACTAGAAGTAAATCAGGCATTTTGCGGGGCCGAGAATTTTATTGGAAGGCGCTTTATTCTTTTGCCCGGGACGAAGCCGAGCACCATGATTTTTATGAAAAGATGAAAGTAGCCTACCAAAATATTTTTAAACGAGTTGGCATAAGCCACCTGACATACCTCACTTTTGCTTCGGGAGGCGCTTTTTCAAAATATTCTCATGAATTTCAAACCATCACTTCCGCCGGGGAAGATACTATATATGTGGGCGAGGACAAAGCTCTGGCGGTCAACAAAGAAGTAATGGAGGACGAAGTACTGATTAGTTTAGGTTTAGAAAAAAACAAGCTGGTGGAAATGAGGGCGATAGAAGTGGGCAATATTTTTACTTTGGGCACTAGCAAGTCGGAAGCGCTGAATCTAAGTTATACGGATAAAAATGGAGACAAAAAGCCTGTATTTATGGGCTCCTATGGCATTGGACTTGGCCGACTAATGGGAACCGTCGTGGAAGTTCTCTCGGATGACAAGGGCATTGTTTGGCCGGAATCCATCGCGCCCTTTGCGGTGCACTTGCTCCGCTTAGGCGAAGACAAGGTAGTCGGACAAACCGCCGAAGATGTTTATCGGAAATTATCGGAGCGGGGCGTGGAAGTTATGCTGGATGACCGGGACAACGTTTCCGCCGGAGAAAAATTTGCCGACGCGGATTTACTTGGCATCCCGCTTCGCGCGGTCATTTCCGAGCGAAGTATTAAAGATGGAGGAGTGGAACTCAAGAAACGCACCGAAGATAAAGGCAAAATTGTTTCTTCGGAAGAATTATTAAAAATGCTAAAGCCTAGTGTAATCCGGCCTGATGCCTATTTTTAAAATGCTAAATAAATTTTACAATTACATTTCCAACGACATCGGCATAGACTTGGGCACCTCCAACACTCTGGTTTATCTCAAAGGCCACGGCATTGTCATCAACGAGCCCTCGGTGGTGGCGGTCAATGTTAAAACCAGTCAGATTTTGGCGGTAGGTGTCAAGGCCAAGGACATGCTGGGCCGAACCCCAGGCCATGTTAAAGCAATTCGGCCGCTGGTGGACGGAGTGATATCCGACTTTGAGGTTACGGAAGAGATGCTCTCTTATTTCATAAACAAAGCGGATAAAATTAAGCCGAAGCTCGCCCGGCCGAGAGTTTTAGTGGGCGTGCCTTCCGGCACCACCAATGTGGAAACGCGGGCGGTTTATGACGCGGCCCGGTCCGCCGGCGCCCGGGAAGTGTATCTTATTGAAGAGCCGATGGCGGCGGCCATCGGCATCCGCTTGCCCATCAAGGAGGCGGTGGGTTCCATGATTATTGACATAGGTGGCGGGACGACCAATATCGCGGTTATTTCTTTAGGCGGCATCGTCCGCTCCAAAAATTTAAAAATCGCCGGCGACCGGCTGAACAACGACATCATTACTTACATGCGGGACGAATTCAAAATGCTAATCGGCGAGCGCACGGCGGAAATGGTCAAAATAGCGATTGGTTCGGTGATTCCGGGCGAATATATGGAGACGGAAGTCCGGGGCCGGGACCTCTTGACCGGCCTACCTCGGGAAGTAGTAGTGACGGATTCCGATATTCGGGAAGCTATGTCGTTGTCCATTAAGGAGCTCGTTGAGGGCGTTAAGGACGTGCTGGAGACCACTCCGCCGGAAATTTTGTCGGACGTGATGCGCGGAGGCATTACCCTCTCCGGCGGTGGCGCCCTTATCGCCGGCTTGGACAAATTGCTGGAGGGCGCGCTCAAAATCCCCGTCTATGTAGTGGAGGACCCGCTCTCCGCGGTGGCCCGGGGGACAGGCGTGGTCTGGGACGATCTGGCTCTGTATCAGGATGTGCTGATAGGCAATCAAGATGAGCTACCTCCAAGATAAAAAAATAAAAAGGAGAAAATTCTGGAGCATTTTCTCTTTGATCTTATTTTTGCTGATAATAATTTACTTTCGCGCTGGGATTTATCGCACCCTGGCTTTTGCCGCCTCCTCCGCCTTCCGGCCGGTTTTAATCGCAGGCGATAAAATCGGAGATAAATTCGGGAATCTCAGTCTCATTTTCCGGAATAAAAGCGCCCTTAAGCGGGATAACGATAATTTAAGGAGCGAGCTTGACGGCTTCCAGGGCCGTTTGGCTAATTACGAAGCAGTGCTTGGGGAGAACGAGGAATTGAAGGAAATCTTGGGGCGGAAAAAGGAAAACCGAAACATAATTATCGCGGCTATTTTGGCTAAGCCCAGTCAAAGCGCTTATGATACCCTGCTCCTAGATGTCGGCGGGAAGGATGGAGTAAGAGAGGGGAACCGCGTATTCGGCCGAGGGGATGTGCCCCTGGGCCGGGTGGCGGAAGTTTATCCTGGCTTCGCCAAGGTGGTTTTGTTTTCCAGCCCCGGCGAAAAAACCGAAGTCGCGCTTCCCGCCGGCATCTTTATGGAGCTTGTCGGCCGGGGCGGGGGGAATTTTGAAATAATCCTGCCCCGGGATTTAGTTCTGCCCCCGGGGGCAGAAGTGGTTATGCGAGGCATTAATCCCTACCCGGTGGCCATAGTGGAGAAAATAATTTCCGACCCGCGAGATTCTTTCCAAAAAGCGCTCCTCTCCTCGCCAGCCAATGTGCAGGAACTAAAGTTCGTGGAAGTGGAGTTGTAATATAACTAATTATTTGACTTTGACTTTATCAAACTAAAGTACTTTAGTTAACTAAAGTAAAGAGATGGAAACTAAAGTTTGTCAAAATTGTAAAAATGAGTTTGTAATTGAGCCAGATGATTTTGGATTTTACGAGAAGGTGGGCGTGCAAGCTCCCGGACTATGTCCTTCCTGCCGGGCACAATTGCGGCACATATTTCGCAATGAAAGGAATTTTTACAAAAGAAATTGTGACTTGTGCGGTGAAAGCATGATCACGATATGGTCGCAAAATAAGAAAACCCTGGTGTATTGCGTACCTTGCTGGTGGAGTGATAAATGGGATGCGAAGAGTTTCGCTTTAGAGTATGATTCTGGCCAAGATTTTTTTAAGCAGGCTGGAGAGTTGTATCAAAAAGTTCCCAAACCGGCCCTAGTGGGTATGCGAAATCTTGATTGCCAATACGTTAATTATGTAGCCGATTGTAAATGTTGCTATATGATTGTCGAGTCCTCAAACAATGAAGATTGTATCCATTCATATTGGATTCAAAAAACAAAAGATTGCGTAGATGTTTCTTTTACTCATCAAGTAGAGTTGTCCTATGAATTA
>Ga0156208_135_pt2 | contig 25048 bp, 35 predicted proteins | sample RifCSPlowO2_12_FD_107861 | JGI IMG/M metagenome (GOLD analysis project Ga0156208, IMG submission 107861) | Candidatus Nomurabacteria bacterium RIFCSPLOWO2_12_FULL_46_14
TAGGGAACGAAGGACTGGTGTGCTACGACTTGGATATGACAGAAAAAGTCTGCAAGGCGATTAGGAAAGAAATCGGAGATACTCCGCTCATTCTCAAAGTTGGCTATTACAAAAACTATGAGGATATAAAAAGATTGACGAAAATTACTGAAAAATATGCGCAGGCAGTTTCTGCCATCAACACAATTCCGGCTGTAGTTGTAGATAAAGATGGCAACCAAGCTCTCCCGGGGAAGAACCGCTTGAGGTCCGGAGTCTGTGGCGCATCTATAAAATGGGCAGGTCTTGAAATGACCAAGAAATTCAAAGAAGTGCGAGACGGCATGGGAGGGAAGTTTAAAATTATAGGTGTGGGAGGAGTAACTACAGTAGATGATTTCTTTGAATATCAAAATGCTGGCGCGGACTTTGTGATGTCTGCAACCGGAGCGATGTGGAACCCTTACCTTGCAAGGGAGATAAAAGAAAGGTTAAGATAAGGTTATGGAAAAAGAAGCTTTAGAAATTCTGGAAAAAGTCGGCGCGGTGAACCGAGATAGTCACTTTGTTGGCACCTCCGGCAGGCACATGTCTATCTATGTCATCAAAGATAAATTACTACAGCATCCCGCTGAAACTTTTAGAGTTACGGAACTTTTAGCCCAAAAACACAGAGACTTAGATGTGGAAGTCATCGCCGCGCCCGTCATTGGGGGAATAATTCTGGGACATTTAACGGCATATCATTTGTCTAAATTAAACAATAAAGAAATTTTGAGCGTCTACGCGGAGAAAACAGAAAACGGCGAAGGCCCGATGGTTTTCAAGAGAGGATATGAGGATATTATCAAAGGTAAAAAAGTTTTAATCATTGATGATACGGTAGCCACGGGATTTTCAGTACACAAAATGATCAACGCAGTGCGAAATTACGGAGGCAGGATAGTAGCCATGGGGGTTATCGACAACAGAGTACCCGATAAGGTAAATACTGCGATTTTAGAGTTACCATTCTCTTGGCTATGCGAAATCCCAGCGGAAACTTACGATGAAAAAGATTGTCCTTTGTGTAAAACTGGAATTCCCATAAATACACAAATTGGACATGGAAAAAAATTTTTAGAAGAAAAAAATAAACCCTATGATTAATAATAAGAAAATTATTCTTGCGCTAGATGAAATACGAAATCTTGAGGAGGCAATTGCGTTGGTGAAAAAAGTAGGGCACTTGGTTTATGCTGTAAAAATTCACAACCTCTATGATAAGTTCGGGCCAGATGTTGTGCGTCTTTTGAAAGAAGCCGGCGCGGAAAAAGTTTGGGTTGATTTTAAGCTTTATGATATTCCAAATACTGGTAAACTTCGCGCCGAAAGCATTACCGCGGACATAATCACTGTTCATGCATCGGGTGGAGTTAAAATGATGCAGGAAATAGTAGCTTCGGGAAAAGAAATTTTTGCTGTAACTGCTCTAACTTCCTTTTCATCTTCCGAAGTGCAACAAATTTACAATAAAGACTTAAATGATGTAGTGCTAACTCTAGCTAGACTGGCCAAAGAAGCGGGAGTTCTCGGGATTGTTTGTTCTCCAAGAGAGGTGAAAATGCTAAGAGAAAATCCTGAATTTAAAGATTTGATGCTAATAGTTCCAGGTATCCGCTCTGCGGGCGTAGATATAAATGACCAAAGTAGAACCAGCACTCCGCTTGAGGCATTAAAAAATGGAGCTGATTATTTAGTTATTGGAAGACAAATCACTAAAGCAGACGATCCCGTTAAAGCTCTTTTAAATATATTCATCGCCGAGTAACCTTCCCCTTTCCATATTCATATTTGTGATTTTATAATAAGTTGAAAAAAATAGCCATTATTGCTATAATCTTCTGATGACAGAACAGCAACCACCGATACCTTCTGTTCCTGCCAATTCGCCAGAAGAAAATGAGCAACTAAATTTAAGAGTTCTTTTAGCCGAGGACTATGCACCAACTCTAGCAATGTCTGCTCGTGCCTTAAGGCGCAAGGGTTGCACTGTATTTGAAGCAAAAAATGGACAATTAGCCTTAGACCAACTCAAAGCAAATCCTGGAGGATACGATATTGTTATTTCTGATTACAATATGCCAGGAAAGAATGGGATAGAACTGCTTACTGAAATTCGCAACGACGATAGATTAAAAAATTTGCCAATGTTGATAGTTACAGGAAATACTATTCAAGATGGGATAGATATAGATATAAAAGCTTTGGGCGGCACATTTTTATCTAAGCCCTACGAAAGGAAAGATTATTTCGCAGCGATACGAAGGACAGTTCAAGGTAGTGCATCCTAAATAACAAAGATTCAAACTAATTTTAAGGGTTTGACAATTGTCTACAATTTGTTAGTATGTAAATAACTGCACTTTTGGCAGTTTTTCTATTGCTTTTTTGGCAATTATTATTAATGTCGCCCATAGTGGCGGAAAAGTTAGTAATTAAGCCTTAGTGACTGGTTCTCGTACACTAAGTTTTGGTTATTAATCGAAAAAATATGGCAGAAGAATTTAAAAGAGATAAGCCGCACGTAAATGTAGGCACTATCGGACATGTGGACCACGGCAAGACTACCTTGACCGCGGCTATTCTCCACGTGCTCAATATGGCCGGCAAGCAGGTTCGGCTCCGCGGCGTGGACCAGATTGACAACGCGCCCGAGGAAAAAGCTCGCGGCATTACCATTAATATTTCTCATAACGAATACTCCACAGATGCGCGCCACTACGCGCACATTGACGCTCCCGGCCACGCCGACTACATCAAAAACATGATTACCGGCGCCGCGCAGATGGACGGAGCTATTCTGGTGGTCGCGGCCACTGACGGCGCAATGCCTCAAACCCGCGAACATGTTCTGCTGGCGAGACAAGTTGGCGTGCCCAAAATTATAGTCTTTCTCAATAAGTGCGATATGGTGGAGGACAAAGACATGATTGACCTGGTAGAAGAGGAAATCCGGGAACTTCTAACCAAGCAGAATTTTGATGGCGCAAACGCGCCAGTTATTCGGGGTTCCGCTCTCAAGGCCCTGGAAGCCAAGTCTCTGGATGACGAATGGGCCAAGAAGATATTGGAACTGACCAATGCTCTAGACACCTATATTCCCGTGCCAATTCGAGACATCGCCAAACCATTCCTCATGCCGGTGGAAGATATCTTCTCCATTGAAGGCCGGGGCACGGTAGTCACCGGCAAAATTGAAAGGGGGGTAGTCAAAGTGGGCGAAGAAATTGAAATTGTCGGCATCAAGCCCAATCAGAAGACCACGGTGACGGGCATTGAAATGTTCAACAAGAATCTTCAGGAGGGCATGGCCGGAGACAATGCTGGCGTTCTGCTCCGGGGACTCAAAAAGGAAGATGTGACTCGCGGTCAGGTCTTGTCCAAGCCGGGTACGGTGACGCCACATGATAATTTTGCCGCGGAAATATACGTCCTCAAGAAAGAAGAGGGCGGGCGGCACACGCCTTTCTTTAAAGGCTATAAACCTCAATTCTACATTCGCACCACGGATGTAACCGGAGAGGTCACCCTGCCGGAGGGCACAGAAATGGCTATGCCCGGAGACACCGTCAAAATAACAGCCAAACTGGTCACTCCCGTTGCTCTGGAAGAACAGCAAAGATTCGCCATTCGGGAAGGAGGCAAGACTGTCGGCGCCGGAGTGGTTACAAAAATTTTGGGTTAATTTATGAAATCCGGTTCACCAAAAGCCGTCCCCAAACGGGCCAAGAGCACTAAGCCGACGGCGGTGAAAAAAACCGTCCGAGGTGGCGCGCCCGCCCGCGCAGGCGGGGAAGAAGGCCGGGTAATTTTGCGCATCCGGGTGCGGGCCTACGAAAGCAAAATTCTGGACGCCTCCGTCAAGCAGATAGTGGACACCGCCAGGCGCTATGACGCCAATATCATCGGGCCAGTACCCCTGCCGACGGAGATAAAGAAATACACTGTCAATCGGGCGTCCTTTATCTATAAAAACACCCGGGAGCAATTTGAAATCCGGGTGCATAAGCGCTTAATTGACATCATTAATCCGAATCAGAAAACCATTGAATCCCTGACTAACCTGTCTTTGCCCTCCGGCGTGGATATTGACGTTAAGATGTTGTAAAAGCGATGAAATTTCTACTTGGGAAAAAAGAAAATATGACGCAATATTTCCGGGAAGACGGCCGAGTCGTGCCAGCGACCATTGTTTCCGCGCCGCCTGCTACCGTGACCCGTGTTTTTAAAAAAGAAAAAGACGGTTACGACGCGGTGCAAATAAGTTTTAGCTCCGGCAGGCAGAAGAAAATTAAGGAATTCCGATTGAAACCCGGCAGTAAAAGCGGGGTTAAGGAAGGGGAATCTATTGATGTTTCTGTTTTCGCCCCCGGGGACAAGCTTCAGGTATCCAGTATTTCCAAGGGCAAGGGCTTCCAGGGCGTGGTCAAACGCCATGGCTTCCGGGGTGGCCCCCGCACTCATGGCCAGAAACATTCCGAGCGAGAGCCCGGCTCCATCGGTGGCGGTTTGCGCACCCGGGTGCCTCGCGGTATGAGGATGGCCGGCCGCATGGGCGGCGACCGGATAACCCAGAAGAATCTGGAAGTTATTTTAATAGACAAAGAAAACAATCTGGTCTTTATAAAGGGAGCGGTTGCCGGACGTCGTGGCACTCTGGTGGAGATGAGGGGATAGCAAATTAGGCTCTAGGCATTAGGCGTTAGCAAATCAAAAAAGCTAGAGCCTAGTGCCTAAGGCCTAAAGCCTTGAATTATTATGCAGGCAATAATTTACAATCAGAAAGGAAATGAAGCTGGGAAAATAGAACTTCCGGCAAAAGTTTTCGCGGCCAAGTGGCGGGCGGATTTGGTGCATCAGGTGGTGGAAGGCATGCGGAGCAACTCGCGAGCGGGGACGGCGGATGCCAAAGGCCGAGGCGAAGTGCGCGGCGGCGGCAAGAAGCCCTGGAAGCAAAAAGGTACCGGCCGGGCCAGGCACGGCTCCAGCCGTTCGCCCATTTGGGTCGGCGGAGGCGTGACTCATGGGCCCCTCCGGGAGAAAAATTATCAGAAGAAAATTTCAAAAAAAATGCGTGTGCAAGCGCTCTTTTCCGTCCTCTCTCGCAAATTCAAAGACAACGAAATATTGTTTGTGGATTCCCTACAGCCTGTTGAAATAAAAACCAGCCTGGCCGAAGAGATAGTGAAAAATCTGACCAAGGCCGGCGGCTGGGCTCCCATCTACAAGCCCCAAAAGCCGAGGATTCTTGCGGCCCTGTCGGAGAAAAACAATAAAACCGAAAAAAGTTTCAGAAACTTGTCTGCCTTGCAAATAGCTTTACTGCGAAATCTTAACCCCATGGAAGTCCTGAATTATAAATATCTATTGATAGAAAATCCCGGAGAAAGCGTAAAATTTTTAGAAAGCCGAAATTAGAATATGAAGACGATAATCAAAAATCCGCGAATCACTGAAAAGGCGTCCAACGCGCTCGCGCATAATGTTTATATTTTTGACATTGGCCAAGCCGCCGGCAAGATTGAAATAAAAAAAGAGATTATGAGAATTTACAAAGTGGAGCCCGTTAAGATAAACATCCTGCCTATTCCTAGGAAAAGTGTTTTTTTGAAGGGGCGCAAGGGTACGAAAGCCGGCGGCAAAAAAGCGCTGGTGTATTTGAAAAAAGGAGATAAAATAGAATTTATTTAAATTATGAAAAAATACAATCCGACAACTAAATCCAGACGACAGATGACCAATGTGAAATACCGCGGTGTTTTGACGGGGTCCCAGCCAGCCAAATCTCTTACCTATGGGCAAACCCGCCGAGTAGGCCGGAACAATCAAGGGCGGATTACCGTGCGCCATAAGGGCGGCGGCCACAAGCGGCTCCTGCGGGAGATTGATTTTTTCTATGACAAAAAGGATATTTCGGCCAAGATAACCACTGTGGAATACGACCCGAATCGTTCTGCTTTCATCGGACTCGCGGTTTATCGGGACGGGGAAAAGAGGTACGTAGTGTTGCCAAAAGATGTGCCCCCCGGTCACATTTTTGTCGTCTCTGAGAAAGCCCCGCTCGCTCCCGGCAATAGATTGCCGCTTAAAAATATTCCAGTGGGCACTTTTGTTTATAATATTGAAATTAAAGAAAAAGGCGGCGCCAAAATCGCGCGCTCCGCGGGAATTTTCGCCCAAGTGGTGGCCAACGCCGAGGGCTATACCAACATCAAAATGCCTTCTACCGAAATCCGAAAAATAAACGAGAATTGCTGGGCTTCCGTGGGCGCGGTTTCTAATGAGGAACATCATTTGGAGAATTACGGCAAAGCGGGCCGGAGCCGCTGGAAGGGTATCCGCCCGACCGTCCGCGGCACCGCTATGAACCCGGTGGACCATCCCTACGGCGGTGGCGAAGGCCGGCAGGGCCGGGGTACTCGCCGACCCAAAACACTATGGGGCAAAATTACCGGTGGCCGCAAAACTCGCACCCCCAAAAAATACTCCAATGTGTTTATAGTGTCTCGGCGAAAAACTGGTAAGAATAAGTAGTTTTTAGTTTTCCACTTTTGGTTTGATTTGGTTTCCCCGGGCTGTATAATATAGATATGAAAGAATTTATACCAGGTCAAAAAGAAGATAAAGGTGGCGTTCAGCTGGAACTGGAGTTAGAAGAAGAGGATTACTCTCATCTTGTTCCTGTTCTCGATTCCAACCCTGATTTTGAAAAAGATATTAAAAAAAGCCCAAAACCCGAAGAACCCAAAGAACCCAATTCGGGAAACAAAATTTGACATTAAGCTTAAATTTGTTAGTATATTTCAAGGCTCAAGGGAGCCCTTTTATTGTATTTTTCTATGACCAGATCGCTTAAAAAGGGAATGTATGTGGACGAGCGGCTACTTAAGAAACTAGCCGGCAAAAATCCATTACAAACTCCCATGATTAAAACCTGGGCTCGGGCTAGCGTCATTTCTCCGGAAATGCTCGGTTTTACCTTTGGCGTTTATAACGGCAAAACTCATATTGAATTTCTGGTGACGGAGGATATGGTGGGCCACAAGCTGGGCGAATTTTCTCCGACCAGGAAGTTCATCAAGCATGGCGGTAAGATGCAGAAAGAGCTGGAACAGAAAAAGAAAGAAACGGAGATAGCCCAAGCCAAAGCGGCCACTGCCGCATCCGCCGACGCCAGCGCAAGCAAAAAATAGCCTAATTTACTTTATGAATTTATAACTTTATGCGAGCATTTTTAAAAAATTACAGACAATCGCCGCGGAAAGTCCGCCTGGTGGCAAATATGTTGCGAGGGCGGAACGCGGCCGAGGCGGAGAGCCAGCTTGATTTTTTGGCCAAGAGAGCCGGCGGCCCCCTGAAAAAGCTTTTACACAGCGCCGTTCATGCGGCTGGCCAAAGCGGAATCGCCAAAGAGAATTTGTTCATCAAAGAAATACGAGTGGACAAAGGTCCCACTTACAAGCGGATGATGCCCGCAGCTATGGGCTCGGCGCATCGCATCAACAAGAGGACCAGCCGCATCACACTTCTTCTGGGAGAACAAGCAGTTAAAAGTGTAAAGTCTCCGCCAAAGGCGGATCAGCCTCGGGCTGAGAAAAAGAAAGTTAAATAATTTTATGTCCAAAATAGTCCATCCATACGCGCATCGGCTGATAATTTTAAGAGACTGGAAGTCCCGCTGGTTTGCCGACCCCAAAAAATACGGCGAATATCTTCGCGGCGACGTGCTGATTCGGGAATATCTGGAAAAGAAATTGCGCGGCATGTACGTCTCCGCCATTGAAATTGAAAGAAGTCAAAAAATGACCCGTTTTATCATCAAGACTTCTCGGCCGGGTCTAATTATCGGCCGAAGCGGCGAAGGCGCGACTCGTCTCAAGGCGGATATTCTCCAAAAAATGGCCAAGCTTAAACTGCTCCGCCCGGAAGATTTTAAGCTGGAAATAGCGGAAGTTGGCAATCCGGAAGCCGATGCCGCCATCGTTGCCTATATGGTCGCGGAAGGCTTGGAAAAGAGAATGCCTTATCGTCGGGTAATCAAACAAACCATAGAGAAGGTAATGTCGGCGCATGGCGTAGAAGGGGCGCGGATTGTTCTCTCCGGCCGCCTGGGCGGAGCCGAGATTGCCCGGACCGAGGAGCTCAAACGCGGCTCTATCCCGCTCCAGACCTTCCGGGCGGATATTGACTTCAAGCGCGAGCGGGCGGTCCTGCCTTACGGCACTATCGGCGTAAAAGTTTGGATTTATCGCGGGAAGATTTTTAATGAAAAAAAGAAAGCCAGTTAATTTTTTAATCAATCATGCTTTTACCCAAAAAAGTAAAATTCAGAAAATGGCAGACCGGGCGTTCCAATCCCAAAAAGACGTCCCCGGCCACTCGTGGCACCAAGCTGGCCTTCGGCTCTTTCGGCCTTAAGGCCGAGTCAGAAGGCCGAGTCCGGTCCAATCAGCTGGAATCGGCCCGCAAGAGACTCTCCCACACGCTGACCAAAGCCGGCAAGTACTGGATACGCATCTTCCCGGACAGGCCCTATACCCAGAAACCCGCGGAAGTCGGCATGGGTAAAGGCAAGGGCGACCCACAGGGCTACTGCTTTGCGGTTCTGCCCGGACGGATTATATTTGAAGTGGATGGCGTGGAGGAACATGTTGCTCGCGAGGCGTTGCGCAAAGCGGGTTCCAAACTGCCCCTGAAAGCCAAAGTTGTTTCTCGAATTTCTAAAGAATAATAAAATATTTACAATGACCCAACTTAAGAAAAAAGAAAATATAAAGAGTTTGTCCAAAGCGGAGCTAAAGAAAAAGCTTTCTGACCTCCGTGAGAACCTCCGGCAGAGCCATTTCAAAGGGGAGGGTGGCAAGTCCAAAGATGTCAAAGAAAGAGGCAAACTGAGAAAGGAAATCGCCCGAGTGCTGACCTCCATCAATCAAAATGAAAAATAAACAAATTTTAAAAGGCATAGTGGTTTCGGACAAGATGGATAAAACCGTGGTGGTTTCGGTGTCCCGTTTCGTCAAGCACAAAAAATACGGCAAATATTACAAGATAAGCAAAAAATACAAAGCGAACAACCCGGACAATAAATACAAAACAGGCGATAAGGTGGAGATAGTTTCCGTCCGGCCGATTTCCAAGGATAAAAGATTCGAAGTAACAAGGTCGGTTCTTGGGGAAACTTCTTAAGAACCGACCTTAAAAGATTATGATTCAACCGGAAACATTGGTAAAAATAACGGATAACGCGGGCGGCACCGTCGGTAAGGTTTTCAAGGTGCTGGGCTCTTCCAAGAAAAGGTACGCCAGCCTCGGCGAGCGGGTGATTATTTCCGTCAAGGTGGCCAGCCCTCGCAAGGCGGTCAAGAAAAAAGATGTGCTGGAAGCGGTTGTCGTCCGCACCCGGGAGGCCTATCGTCGACGAGACGGCTCTTATATCCGATTTGACGACAACGCGGTGGTGGTGCTGGAAAAGGGCAAACTGGACCCGAAGGCCGGCCGCGTTTTCGGTCCGATACCGCGGGAACTACAGGAAAAAGGTTATCAGAAAATTATTTCCCTGGCGCAGGAGGTGATATAAGTTAGAAAGTAGAAAGTAGAAAGTGGAAAGTAATAAACTTTTAAACATTATAACTTTACAAACATGAAAGTAAAAAAAGGAGACAATGTAATAATCATAGCTGGCAAAGACAAAGGCAAAGGCGGCAAGGTCGTTAAGGCTTTGCCTAAGCTGGAGAGAGTGGTGGTAGAGGGGCTCAATATTCTAAAAAAACACCAGCGGCCCCGCAAATCCGGCGAAAAGGGTTCGGTGATTAGTGTGGCTATGCCGCTTCATGTTTCCAATGTTAAGAAGATTTGAGTCGTGCAAAGCACATAACATATAGCATAACCCATGAAACATTTAACTGTAAAAGAAAAAGAAAATGAAGCGTTTGAAAAAATGAAGCCAGCGTTTCATTACAAAAACGCTATGGCCGCACCAAAGATGAAAAAAGCTGTGGTGAATGTAGGCACTGGCACAGCAATGAAAAAAGACAAGAACAAGAACGAGGCTATCGGAGATCGTCTGGCAAAAATTACTGGACAAAAAGTAGCCCTCCGTGGAGCCAAGCAGTCCATCGCTTCCTTTAAAATAAGGCAAGGAGACCCAGTCGGCATTGTCGTGACACTGCGGGGCAAGAGGATGTATGTCTTTCTGGACAAACTTCTCAATATCGGCCTGCCACGCACTAAAGATTTCCGGGGAGTAGACCGCAAGGCGGTGGACAATATCGGCAACTTAACTCTGGGCATCAAAGAGCATACCATTTTTCCGGAAACCGCCGATGAAGATATCAAAGACGTTTTCGGTATGTCTATAACTCTTGTTTCTACCGCTCGGAATCAAAAAGAAGGTCTGGCCTTCTTTGAGCTATTGGGAGTGCCTTTCAAAAAAGAATAAAAAAGGCGATTGACAATTTGATTGACTATTGAGGGGTTTTCTGCTAATATTTTGATGCTTTCAAGGCGTTGGCTGATCTGCGTTTCTCCTCCGACGCTCTGGGATAACCAGAGGATCGGAGAAAAAACGCACGATATCGTCATAGCCTGTAGGTTGTTTTTTAATTGTCCCGTTAAAAAATTATGGCAAAAACATCAGTCATAGCAAGAAGCAAAAAGAAACCGAAATTTAGCACCCGGCAAAAGAATCGGTGTTTTCGCTGTGGCCGGGGCAATGCTTACATGCGCGATTTCGGTATTTGCCGGATTTGCTTTAGAGAATTAGCAAACGAAGGGATGCTACCAGGGGTCAGAAAATCTTCTTGGTAATTTTTTTAAACGATGGATTCAATTTCTAACATGATAATAATGCTCAAGAATGCCGGAGAGAGGGGCAGGCCTTCCGTTTCCTTGCCGCATTCCAAGTTGAAGAATGCCATCTTGGAGTGTCTGAAAAAGGAAGGTTTTATTTCGGATTTTTACAAGAAGACCAAAAAAAATTATCCCGTTCTGGAAGTTGAACTTACCTATACGAACCAAAAGCCCAAAATACAGCATGCTGAACGGATTTCCAAGCAGTCCCGGAGAGTGTATTTGGGGGTCCGAGACATTCATAAAATCCGGGGCGGGGAGGGAATTTTGATTCTCTCCACGCCCAAGGGAATTTTATCCGGACGAGAGGCCCGGCGGGAACAGGTCGGCGGGGAAGCGCTGTTCAGACTTTGGTAGTCTGAACAAAGTAAAAAGTTATAAAGTTGAAAGTTTATAAAGAAAATTTATGTCCAGAATAGGAAAACAAGAAATACAAATACCAGCCGGAGTTCAGGTTACCCAAAGTGGCCCTGTTTTGACGGTGAAGGGTCCGAAAGGAACACTTACTAAAAATTTTAGAGATGATATTAAAATTACCATTGCAGACCCCGCCAAGGACGGGGCAGGTAAAACTATAAATTTGACTACCAAAAGAAATGACAAATTCTCCAAAGCTTTATGGGGTACTTACGCGTCCCATATCAAGAACATGATAAAAGGAGTGCAAGCCCCCTACCAGAAGAAGTTGATTCTGGAAGGAGTCGGATTCAAGTCAGAAGTTAAACCCGCTCGTACCGGCGGAGGGCAAGAATTTAATTTCGCTTTGGGATTCTCGCATCCGGTAATCGTCCCCATACCTGCCGGTATTGCCGCTACGGCTGAGAAAAATAATATTACCATCGAAGGAATTGACAAAGAACTGGTTGGAAGTTTCGCCGCCTATATCCGCGCCCTCAAGAAGCCCGAACCTTATAAGGGCAAGGGCATGCGCTATGAGGGCGAAGTCATCCGGCGCAAGCAGGGCAAGAAAGTCGCATAGGTGAGTTGAAAGTTAAAAAGTAGAAAGTTTTTAAAGTTTAAAATGCAAAAGAAAAACGACAAAAGAATAAGATTAAAGAAAAGGATACGAGCAAAAGTCCGAGGCACTAAAGAGCGTCCCCGGCTTTCGGTTTTTCGCTCTAATAAATTTATTTACGCCCAGGTGATTGACGACTCCACGGAGCGCACCTTGGCGGCGGCTAGCGATGCCAAAATGACAAAGATGAAGAAAATGGAAAGGGCCAAGGAAGTTGGCCGAATGATTACGGAAGCTTGCGAAAAAGCCAAGATAAAAAAGGTTGTTTTTGACCGGAACGGCTTCAAATACACCGGCCGGATTAAATTATTAGCCGAGGAAGCTAGGAAAAGCGGACTCATTTTTTAAAACTTACGGAATGGAAAAAACAAGAGACAACAAAGAAAGAAGAAACAGTGGCCGAAGGCCGGCGTCGTTCAGCAGGCCTAAGCCAGAGTTTGACCAAAAAATTCTGGACATCCGGCGAGTTACCCGGGTAGTGGCTGGCGGCCGCCGCTTCTCTTTTTCCGTGGCTTTGGTCGCCGGCGACCGGCGCGGGCGGGTGGGGCTGGGGCTCGGCAAGGCCGGTGACACATCGCTCGCCATCAATAAAGCGCTTCGCAACGCCAAGAAAAATATGCTTAAGCTCAAACTGACTAAAACCATGTCCATCCCGTTTCCGCTCCAAGCCAAATTCGGCAGTGGCCGGGCAATGCTTATGCCTAACCGGGGCCGAGGCCTGGTGGCCGGGTCGGTTATGCGGGATATAGTCAACTTGGGCGGTATTAAGAATGTTACCGGCAAGATAATGTCTAGCACTAAAAATAAATTAAACAACGCCAAGGCGGTGATGGAAGCTCTTTCGGAAATAGCGGACAGAGAAGCCGTTTCTAAGCTGGAGGCAATACCGCTGGCAAGTGAAAAGTTATCAAGTCCTTAAAATTATCAAGTTATGCAGATACACGACTTAAAAAGAGAACACAAAAATAAAAAAGACCGGCTGGTCGGCCGTGGCGGCAAGCATGCCAAGACTTCCGGTCGCGGCGGCAAGGGGCAGACTGCCCGGGCGGGCAACAAGCGACGACCGGAGTTTCGTGATATCATTAAAAAACTCCCCAAGAATCGCGGTTATCAGTTCAAATCCGTGCGCCAGCCGGTCTTATTGCGGAAAGACAAGGTGATGGAGACGGAGGGCAAGAGAGAAACCTTTGCCGCTTTAAGAAAGCGCTTAAATATCCGTGGCGGGAAGATTAAGATCAAATGAGTAATTTTTGGACTAAAATAAAATTAATCTGGATAGACGTCTCTTTGCGCAAAAAAGTTTTGTTCGTTTTTTTCGCTTTGATAATTTTCAGACTGCTTTCCACCATCCCCATACCCGGCATCGACGCGGCGGAACTTAGCCGCTTCTTGGCCAATAACCAATTTTTCGGCATCTTGAATATTTTTGCCGGCGGCGGCCTCTCCAATCTCTCCATCATCATGTTGGGCGTCGGCCCCTACATTACCGCCTCCATCATCATGCAGCTTCTGACCATTATGGTGCCGGCGCTGAAGAAGATATACCACGAAGAAGGCGAGGCTGGCCGGAAGAAATTCACCCAGTATTCCCGCCTGCTGACCATCCCGCTCGCCGCGATTCAGGGTTTCAGCCTACTGGCTATTCTGGAGCGGCAAAATATTTTAATAAATCTGACACCTTTTGACCGAATTGTGAATTTGGTAATTGTGGTGGCCGGCTCTATTCTCATTATGTGGCTGGGCGAGCTTATCTCCGAATACGGCGTCGGCAACGGCGTGTCCTTGCTTATTTTCGCCGGTATCGTGGCCAGTCTGCCTTCCGCTGTTGGCCAGCTTTTGTTTACCTTTGACCCTTCCCAGATTCCGCTTTATCTTGGATTTATCGCGGCAGGGGCGCTGATTATTGCCGGAGTGGTGGTGGTGACCGAAGCCGAACGACCTATTCCGGTTACCTATGCCAAACGTGTTCGGGGAATGAAAATGTACGGCGGCGGCTCCACTTATTTGCCGCTACGGGTAAATCAGGCCGGAGTTATCCCCATAATCTTTGCCTTGTCCATTTTGCTTTTTCCACAGATAATCGGCACCTTTCTTGGCCGGTTCTCCAATGTGATTGTGGCTAAAATTTCCGCTTTCCTGGTCGCTTTTTCTCAGACCTCGCTTCTCTACGCGGTCTTTTATTTCATTTTGGTTTTTCTGTTCACTTACTTTTACACCGCGGTTACTTTCGATCCCGAGGCTCTGGCGACCAACTTGCAGAAAAATGGCGCTTTTATCCCCGGCATCCGGCCGGGAGCTTCCACTTCGAGCTACATCTCCAAGGTTTTGACCCGGATTACCCTCTTGGGCGCTGTTTTCCTCGGTGTCATCGCGGTCTTACCTCTCATCATGCAGAGGGTAACCGGCATTAGCACCCTGGCCATCGGCGGCACATCTTTGCTCATCGTCGTTTCAGTAGTCCTCGACTTAATCAAGAAAATAGACGCGCAAGTGTCTATGCGGGAGTACTAATTCTCCCGTTCTTGCGCGATAATTCCCATTGTTTACTACACTAACGGCCGTCAGTTTGGTAAACAATGGGGTTATTAGTGCCCCAACCACTTTTTATATTCGGCAATGACTATGTTGACCACTTGCTCCAGATTATTTTTGTCGGTGTCTACCACTAGGTCAAAATGATTTTTATCGGTATAGTCGGCGATACCGTAGAGTTCTTTGAATCTTTTTTTTTCGCTCTCGAGCCGGGCGGTTATTTTTTTATAAACTTCCTCTTTGCTCGCCTTACCTTCGCTTGCGGCTCGGAGTTTATTGCTCTCTAGATTATTAAAAATTCTCTCCGCGGAAATTCGGAGCGGTAGGTCCAAGAAGACCTTAAAGGATTCAGGGATCCAATGGAAGCCCAATCGGGAATCCAGAACTATTTTTTCTTTTTTCCCGATTTTTCTTGTCTCCTCATCTATTTTTCGATCAATTTCTCCGCCGTCCTCCTCAGCTTTTTTACCAAGTTCGTTTAAGGACAATTCTGTCTCCAGGGCCATTTTTCTCATAAAATCTCCCGGGGAGAAACGTTGAAAGTCCAATCGGGCGGCGACCAGGTCGGCGGTCGAGGATTTGCCGCTACCTGGAACTCCGACAATAGTGATTATCTCCTTTTTCATATCGACATGATACTCTTTTTAGCTTGATTTTTCAAGTAAAATTTTGTATCGTTAGCATATGACAAGCTATAATTTCGTATTTTTTGGCATAGTGGGTTCCGGCAAGGGCACCCAGGTTAAATTACTTACCGATTACTTAAAAGAAAAAGATGGCCGGGAGACTGTTTATATTTCCCCCGGCAATGAATACAGAAAGCTTATAGAATCCGACACTTATACCAGCTCTCTTGTCAAAAGCCCGCTTTCCAGTGGCGCGCTCCTTCCGGGGTTTTTAACCGATGCCATTGTTACCAACCTACTTATTTCTTTTTTGACTCCGGAAAAGAATTTAATAGCTGACGGATATCCTCGCGCGGTTACTCAATCCATGAGTTTTGAAGAAATGATGAAATTTTATCAGCGGGAAAATATAAAAGTTATTTATATTGAAATATCTAAAGAAGAAGCCATAAAAAGACTGAAACTCAGAGGAAGACATGATGACACGGATGAAGGGATTAGTAAGCGATTTGATGAATATGTGAACAATGTTGTTCCGGCGATGAACTATTTTGAAGGCAAAGAAAACTATAAAATATATAAGATAGACGGCGAACAGTTAGTAGGGGATGTTCATAAAAATATTATTCACGCTCTGGGATTTGAATGATAATAATAAAAACCAAAAAAGAAATAGAAATACTGCGCGAGGGCGGGAGACGGCTGGCTACAGTGCTTTACAAGGTTAAAGAAAAAATTACTCCTGGAATTTCGACCAAAGAATTAGATATTTATGCAGAAAAATTAATCAAAGATTTGAGCGACGAACCCGCCTTTTTGAATTACCGGCCGGAGGGCGCCGCTAAGCCCTATCCGGCAAGCTTGTGCGTCTCGGTCAATGATGAAGTGGTGCATGGCATTCCGAGTTCAAATAGAGTGCTAAAAGAGGGGGATATCGTTTCGCTTGATCTGGGTCTTAGGCACCTGGGTCTTTTTACTGATATGGCTATAACTGTGCCGGTCGGCGCCGTAAGTGAGGGAAGCGAGAGGCTTATGCAAACTACTGAGAAAGCTTTACAGATAGGTATCGATGCGGCGCAAGGGGGCAATACCGTGGGGGATATCGGTTATGCGATAGAGAGCTTCGTTCGCTCCAGGAAGGAAAACAATTACGGCATTGTGGAAGTTCTCTCCGGCCACGGCGTCGGGCGAGCCATCCACGAAGACCCGTATATACCTAATTTCGGCAAAAGGGGCTCCGGGAATAAACTTGTGCCCGGTATGATTATCGCCATTGAGCCCATGCTCAACCTTGGTACTAAAAATGTGGTTCAAGACGAGGATGGCTACACCATCCGCACCGCGGATGGCAAAAAGAGCGCGCATTTTGAACACACCGTTTTAATAACGGCCGGCGAGCCGGAAATTTTGACTCAAATATAGTATAATTAGGATAATGGAACCATCCTTTTTTAAGGAAGTGCCTAAATTTAAAACTCCGGACGAGGAGCTTCAATACTTGCGCGCCCATGTCAGCCGCAGGGAACAGGAACTCCGAGATAGCGGCCATTTGGAGGCTGGAGATACTGCCGCCCGGGACGTCCTCGGCGCCTATCGCCAGATTCCCGCCGAGGAGGTTGTGCATAAAGACAGCCTCTTGGGCAAAAAAGAGACCGAGGGGATTGTTCTCCGTCTTAAGCCGGAGAGCCACGACAGCGTCATGGAAGAGCTTTTGGGTATAGTAATTACCAGAGGCATTAAGAACGCGACGGCAGTGGTGGAAAAAATGAACAACCCCCATATTGATGATGACTTCCATCGCCTTTTGGTCCAGTTTTTGAAAACCGGCCAACACATTAGAGATCTTAAGGAAAAAACGCCGCTCGATAAATCTCTTCGGATGACTTTGTTTGAAGTGACTTTGCCACCACCCCAGGATGAAGCCGACAAATCCAAGGGCTTCAAGGAGTTTATTGGCGCGATGGAGCAGTTTTATGCCGGCATGCAATCCATCTCCCTAGGCAAAAACAACGCGGAGGGCAACTATTTTACCTTGGAAGTGGCGCTCAGCAACCAGAGCGATGAGATGGTGATTTACGCCGCCGTGCCGGACAAGCACGTCTCTTTGTTTGAAAAGCAGGTCTTGGCGTTTTATCACAGCGCCAAAGTGAGAGAAGTGACGGATGATTACAACATATTCAACGAGGCCGGGGCGGCCGCCGGCGCTTACGCGATTTTCCGGGAACGGGCGGTCATGCCCATCAAAACCTACGATAATATTGAGCACGACCCGATGAATCCCATTTTGAACGTCTTTTCTAAATTAAAGACAGTAGGCGAAGGCGCGGCGATTCAGATACTCGTTTCTCCGGCGGGCAATAAGTTGATAGAACAGTTCCATTTGATTTTGGACGATGTCAAGGACGGCATGTCGGTCATGCACGCGGCGGATAATTTTTATAAATTCCACAAAGCTTTCGTCAAAGCCGGCAAAGAACTTTTTTTTGGCGCTCGGAAAGATGAGAAAGAAAAAAAAGAAAAATATACCCCGGGCCGGCGGGCGGTGGACCAGAACGCGGTGGAGAAAATAGGCGAAAAAATCAAAAGCACCATTATGCAGGCCAACATCCGGGTTATTGCTTCCGGCGAGAGCGAAGAGCGGGCCGAGGCTATTCTCCAAGAAATAGAATCTTCCTTTAATCAGTTCAGCGAGGCTGGGAGCAACTCTTTGATTTTTGAAAAAGTTGCCGGCGGGGAACTTAAGCGGCTTTTTCACGACTTCTCTTACCGTCGGTTTGTCAATGATAAAATATTGCCGCTCAATCTCAAAGAGCTTGCTTCTGTCTTTCATTTTCCGGTGGGCATCGGCAGTCAGCCTCAGCTTAAGGAGGCTAAAGCCGGCATTGCTCCGGCCCCCCTTGAAATAGCGAAAGAAGGCATAATCCTTGGGATAAACAACTATCGCGGCAGAGACACCGAAATACATATGGCGCGTGAAGACCGGATGAGGCATTTTTATGTTATCGGCCAGACGGGTACCGGCAAAACCAACATCATGCTCAATATGATCACCCAAGACATAAAAGCGGGCGACGGCTGCTGCTACATTGATCCGCACGGCACCGATATTCAGACAATTTTATCTCGTATTCCAAAGGAACGCATTGACGATGTTATTTATTTTGACCCTGCATACACTCCCCGGCCAATGGGGCTAAATATGCTGGAATATGATCCTAAATATCCGGAACAAAAAACCTTCGTGGTAAATGAACTGATGGGGATCTTCAATAAACTTTTTGATATGAAAATCGGCGGCGGAGCGATGTTTGAACAATATTTTAGAAACTCGGCATTTCTGGTGATGGAAGACCCGGAGTCTGGTTCAACCTTGCTGGAAATTACCAGAGTCCTTGGCGATAAAGCATTTCGCGATATGAAACTCGCCAAATGCAAGAACCCTATCATTAAGCAATTTTGGGTTTCAGCGGAGCAGACAACCGGCGACCAGTCCTTGGCCAACTTCGTGCCTTATATTTCCTCTAAATTTGATAATTTTATCAGTAACGATATCATGCGTCCCGTTGTCCTCCAGCAGAACTCTGTTTTTAATTTTCGAAAAATAATGGATGAAAAGAAAATTCTTCTGGTTAATCTCTCCAAAGGTCGGCTGGGGGAGATTAACGCCAATCTCATCGGCTTGGTTCTGGTCGGCAAAATTCAGATGGCAGCGCTCTCTCGGGTGGATATGTTCGGGCATCCGATGAACGATTTTTACCTTTACATAGACGAGTTCCAGAACGTGACCACGGATTCCATTGCCTCCATTCTCTCCGAAGCCCGCAAGTACCGGCTGTCTCTCAATATCGCCCATCAATACATTACCCAGCTGGAGGAGAACATCAAGAACGCGGTCTTCGGCAATGTCGGCTCTATGGCGGTCTTCCGGGTTAGCACCGAAGATGCCAATTTTCTGGAACCTCGTTTCAAGCCCATTTTTACCGCCCAGGATATCACTCGACTGGACAACTATAACGCTTATATGAATATGCTGGTCGCGGGTCAGCCGACTAAGCCTTTCAATCTGCGGACCCTCCCGCCGGAGGGGGGTAGTCCCCAAATTGTGAATAACCTCAAAGAACTTTCTTATGTCAAATACGGCCGGGACCGGGCAGAAGTGGAAGCGGAAATTATGGGGCGATTTAAGACGATGGGGTAGTTGAATGCCGGTCGGAAAAAACTTATCGGGATATTTGATGATTATTATATGGAGGAATTTGAAATAAAATTTTTAGAAGTTAATGTGCCGGAACTAGAGGAGAAACTCAAAGCCATCGGCGCGGAGAAAGTGGGGGAATATAATTACCGCCGAATGGTTTTTGATTATCCCGATTTTAGACTGGACAAGAATCACGGATGGATCAGGGTTCGTACCGATGGTTCGGAAACTACTTTGACTTACAAAGAGCGAGTCGGGGTAAAATCTCATGATGCTGGCATCCCAGACGAAGGCATGAAGGAAGTTGAAGTCTTGGTAAATAGTTATGAAAATGTCTGCGCCATCTTAAAATCCATTGGTCTAGTGATAAAGCAGGAAGCGATGAATAGGAGAATACGTTACAAAAAAGATGATGTGGAATTCGATATTGATTTTTGGGCACAATTACCACCTTATGTTGAAATTGAATCCGTTTCTATGCAGAAAGTTAAAAATGCGGCGCGAGAGCTGGGCTTTAAGCCGGAAGATGGATTGGTGTGTTCGGTTAAGCAGGTTTATAAAAAATATGGGATTAACTTGGATGATTATTCTTTTATTTCACCCGAAAAAATGGCAAAAAAATGAAACTACACAGGATAATCCTGTGTATGCTATAATGCTCTTATGGGTCTCCGAAAACAACCTTTTGTCGTAGGCGAATATTACCACTTATATAATCGTGGTGTAGAAAAACGCAAGATATTCTTGGATAAACAAGACTATCTGCACTTTTTATATTTAATGTATGTTGGCAACACTGAAAAAAATATAAAAACACGCGACTTAAATGAACATTTTGATAGGGAAGAGACCGTTGTGGATATCGGTGCTTATTGTTTAATGCCCAACCACTTTCATATTTTAGTGAAAGAAAAAGTTGATAATGGTATTTCCTTGTTTATGCGCAAAATTTTAACTGCCTATTCGATGTATTTTAATTTAAAATATAAACGCACTGGCAGGTTATACGAAAATACATTTAAATCGTCGCACATAGGCAATGATCGTTATTTAAAATATATTTTTGCGTATATACATCTTAATCCTGCAAAATTGATCGAAAAAAATTGGAAAGAAAAACCTTCAAAAAAGATCCAAGACATAATAAAATTTATTGAAACATATGAGTATTCAAGTTTTTATGAATATACATCATCGTTGTCCGCAAAGAAGGCAAGAAATATCTTGAACGCTGATGTTTTTCCGCGTTATTTTAATACAATAGACGATTATAAAGATGAATTATTTGATTGGCTTACTTACTACACAGGATAATCCTGTGTAGTGTAATTTGATTTTTGCAAATCATTTATTTTTCTGTTACAATACACCTATTAATCATCAGCGGAAGCTGCTTTTTATTTTAATCAATTTATGAAAGGGCCATTAAATGAATTCCCTATTGTTAAGACTAAAGTTCCCAATTTAGATAGGACGTTCGATCTGAACGACCCAAAGGAACGCACAGAGTATTTTGAGGCAAAAGTGGGCCTGGAAATCGCCAAACTCCGCGAATTTTTCAAAAACAACACCTTCATCGCTTATCTCTTGGGCAAGAAAAATTCCGGCAAGGGGACTTACACCAAGCTTATGGCGGAAATTTTTGGCGCGGATAAAATCGCCCATATCTCTGTGGGGGATTTGGTCAGAGAAACTCACAAGATTATCCAAGAACCCGCGGAACGGGCGAAAATAGTTGAATATCTGGAAGAAAATTATCGCGGTTATATATCCATTGACGAGGCGATTGACGCCCTGCTCGGCAAAAACCAAAAAGCCCTCCTGCCAACCGAATTTATTTTGACTTTAGTCAAACGAGAAATTGACCGCCTGGAGAAAAAAGTTATTTTTTTGGACGGCTTTCCCCGCGACTTGGACCAGGTGCAATACTCACTCTATTTCCGCAACTTAATAGACTACCGCTCTGACCCGGATATATTCATCGCCATTAACATCCCCCTTTCAGTCATTGATGAGCGGATGCGCAATCGGGTGGTTTGTCCCGTTTGCCAAACGCCCAGAAATTTAACCACCATGCCGACCAAAGAAGCCGGTTACGATGAAAAAACGGGACAGTTTTTTCTCAAATGCGACAACCCCTCCTGCAATGGCGCGAGGATGGTGAGTAAAGAGGGAGACACCGCCGGCGTGGAAAGCATCCGCGAACGGCTGGAGTTGGACGACCAGCTGATAAAAAAAGTCATGTCTCTTCACGGCATACCGAAAATATTGCTTCGCAACGCGGTGCCAGTCGCGAGCATTCCGGGAGGCGTAGTGGATGCGTATGAGGTGACTCCGAAGTATATTTTTAATCTTGAAAAAAATACAAATAAAGTAACAATTAAGGAAGAACCCTGGATAGTCAAAGACGACGAGGGCCAAGATTCTTATAGCCTGCTTGCGCCGTCGGTGGTGGTGAGTTTAATAAAACAACTCGCGCAGGCTCTCCAGCTATAAAATATTTTGCATCTTGTTTTTCTTCGGAAAATGTGTTTTTTTGCGGGGAAGAGGTTGATAAAAAATACCAGGGGAGTATACTTAACATAGGGTTATTTCAGTTATTACCTAGAACACTAATCTACGGGAGAGTCGATCGTGTTTGGCTTAGGCCTCTTGCGTCTCTCACCCACCTAGCTTAAAGCTACGGTAATACATTGGAAATAGCCCTAAAGAAGATTCCGTTCTGCTCCTAGCGGGCGGATTTTTCTTAAGTTTAACTTAAGTTTTTCTCGCAAATAAGATACAATAACGGGATGGACAGAAAAAAACTTTTGATATGCCTCTCCGCGCTGATTGTTTTTATTTTTTTGGTTCACGTCGGGGCCTCATTCTTTTACTGGTATCGGGCGCTTGGGTGGCTGGATATATTCCTTCATTTTCTGGGCGGGATTTGGCTTAGTCTCGCGGCTGTTTGGCTTCTGCGAATAGATGATTTCGGCATCCGAGCCCTCTTCTCAATAATCGTCTTTGTCCTTTTGTTCGGAGTTTTGTGGGAAGGGTATGAACTCCTGGTCAACAGTTCCACTACCCGCAATCCTTTGGATGTTTTAGATACGTTGTCCGACCTCCTTTTGGATCTCTTGGGCGGCGGGGTTGGTATCTTTTTTGTAAAAAATTATGCGGCCAAGCGCTAAGACGGAAGACAAAGAATATCTGAACGCTCGGCTGACTTTCTGTGGGGGCGTGGATTCAGTCACCGGAGCCAATTTTCTCTTGGAAGCCGATGGCAAGAAAATTTTAGTGGACTGCGGCCTGACCCAAGGGACGAAACTGGCGGACGACATCAACTGGGCGCCTTTTCAGTATGACCCCAAAGCAATAGATATTCTTTTTGTGACTCATGCCCACGTAGACCATCTCGGCCGGATTCCCAAACTGATTGCCGAAGGCTTCCGGGGGCAAATTTTTTCCACACCGCCCACCCGCGCTCTGGCCAGCCCCATGCTGGAAGACACTATGAATATACTGGTTAAAAACAAGGGATTTCGCCTGGATGAAATTTATACTCCGGAGAATATAAAGATAGCCCACGGTCTCTGGCGCGGTTTTGACTACCATGAAAAAATACAAATAACTGACCGCCTGGAGGCCTCGTTTAAAAACGCAGGCCATATCCTAGGTTCGGCCATGGTGGAATTTACGGTCGGCCCCGCCGCTTCGGGCGGGGTAAATAAAAAGATACTTTTCACCGGCGACTTGGGCAATAGTCCCTCGCCCCTTCTGCCGGACACGGAGATGGTGACGGACGCGGATTATCTTATTATGGAAAGCGTCTATGGCGACCGGAACCATGAATCCCGAAATGAGCGCCGGCACTATCTGGAGGCGGTGATTGAGGACAATTATAAAAGAAAAGGCGCTCTTATCATCCCGACTTTTTCCCTGGAACGTTCCCAGGAACTCCTTTTTGAAATAAATAATCTGGTGGAGAACAACCGCATCCCGGTCATGCCTATTTTCCTGGATTCGCCTCTGGCTATCCGGCTGACCGAAATATTCAAGCAATACAAGGAGTATTTCAACCAGAACGCGCGGGAAGTCCTTTCTCGCGACAAGTACCTTTTTAATTTTCCGGGTTTGCATTCCACTCTGCACTCCGAGGAATCCCGGCTGATAAATGAGGTGCCCAATCCAAAGGTGGTTATCGCTGGAAGCGGCATGTCCTCCGGCGGACGCATTGTGCATCATGAGCGGCATTACCTGCCGGACCCAAACAACACCCTCTTGCTTACCGGCTATCAGTCGGTTGGCACTCCGGGTCGCTTGATAGCCGAAGGGGTCAAGACTGTCAGAATCCTAGGCGAATACGTCAATGTCCGGGCGCACGTGGTTAAAATTTCGGGCTATTCCGGCCATAAAGATTCAGACGGGTTGCTGGATTTCGTGGCCAACATGCAGGACCGGGTCAAAAAAGTTTTCGCGGTTATGGGCGAGCCAAAATCCTCAATGTTTCTGGTGCAAAAAATAAGAGACCATCTCGGCATAGAAGCCTACGCGCCGGAGCAGGGGGATGCGGTGATTTTGTTTTAGTCGCTTCGCCGGTCATAATTTTTTCTCCCTCCTCGCGCAGTCACCGTCTTGTCGCTCGAAAAAATTATGACCGGCTTCGTCCCAAAACATATGCATAAATTTATAATATGTTATATAATATATTATATACATGAATAACCTCGACCTAAAGAGCTCGTATCATAAACACGGGCACAATCAAACAAAAATCTGCGTTTCCGGCGCGGCGGAGACGGGACATTGCGGCATTGACGCTCTAGACAAAGCCAAAGAGCTTGGCCGGGAGATTGCTAGGCAGGGCGCGGTTTTGATAACCGGCGCCACCACCGGTTTTCCTTTCTGGGCGGCGATGGGCGTCAAGGAAGCGGGAGGATTCTCCATCGGTTTCTCGCCAGCGGCTTCGGAGCGGGAGCATGTGGAAGTGTACAAACTGCCTCTGGACTATATGGATTTAATTGTTTATACCGGCTTCGGCTATCCCGGCCGGGATTTGCTCCTGACCCGCTCCGCCGACGCGGTTATCTGCGGTTGCGGGCGCATCGGCACCATTCATGAATTTGTCATCGCTTTTGAAGATGGCAAAACCATCGGCATTTACGAGGGGCCCTGGGAAATGGACTCAGAGTTAAAAGAAATAATCGCCCAGTCCCACCGCCCTAACGCCAATATTGTCTTCTCGGCGGATGCCAAAACCCTGGTTGCAGATGTTATTTCCTTGGTGAAGAAAAACAAAATGGGAGAGTACCGGCCGACTACCGCCCCCGTCCCCGGCGCGGAAACAATGTAGCTTTTACGGCGATTTTATTTCGGCTTGCAATTTCTCCAAGCCACGTTCGTCGCAAAGGATAGTTTTTAGATTTTTGCATTTCTCCTTGTCTAAGCCGGCAAAAAATTCAGGTTTATCGTCTACAAAAATTATCTTTTCCGTCGGATAAGCGAGGCATATTCTTTCCACTATTTCTTTTTTACTGCCCAAGGTGGTATAAATTTCAGCGAAGAGGGGAGCGAGGCCACACCTTTTTATTTTTTCCCGTTGGAACTCGTCCTCGCCGAAAGTTGCTAGATAGCAATTATTTGCTCCGGCTGTCTCGATGATGGAACGTAGCTCCTGATTAACTAAATTTTTACATTCCTCCATTATCTCCGCGTATGTTTTCTCCACGGAATCTCTCATATTTTCCCTCTTAAAAATATCCGCCAAAAAATTTTTCAAAGAGAATGCGCTTTTAACTTGTCGATAATACGCTTCGGCACTCTCTC
>Ga0156208_132_pt1 | contig 18996 bp, 21 predicted proteins | sample RifCSPlowO2_12_FD_107861 | JGI IMG/M metagenome (GOLD analysis project Ga0156208, IMG submission 107861) | Candidatus Nomurabacteria bacterium RIFCSPLOWO2_12_FULL_46_14
TAATCTTAGAAAAAGTGCCGAATGCCGCCCAAAAAGACGACCAGAAAATGTCAGCCCAGGTTTTCAATCTGGGCTATGATAATTTCATGGGCCGGCTGGCGGTGGCCCGCATTTACTCCGGGACTTTATTTGCTGGCAAGCAGGTTCTTGTAAAAAGTGGTTCGGACAAAACGCGTTCCGGCAAAGTTGCCAAGCTCTTCACCTTTGAGGGCGTGAGGAGAAGAGAGGTGGCAACCGCGGAGGCCGGCGACATCGTGCTTTTCTCCGGCATACCCGACATTTATATCGGCGAAACTTTGTGCGCCGACGAAACAGTGGAGGCCATGCCGGCGATTTTGGTGGATGAGCCGACTCTCTCCCTCAATTTTATGGTAAATGATTCTCCCTTCGCCGGCCGGGAAGGCAAGTTGGTGACCGGCCGGCAGATTAGAGAAAGATTAGAAAAGGAATTAGAGATGAATGTGGGACTACGAATAGAGTTTTCCCCACCAGTGGCGGGGCAAGTCTCCTCCGGACCAAGTTTCTTTAAAGTTTACGGCCGGGGAGAACTTCATCTGGCCATCCTCCTGGAGAATATGCGCCGGGAAGGATTTGAACTTCAGGTTTCGGAGCCGCAAGTAATCATTAAAGAGGAAAATGGTGTCCGGACCGAGCCTTACGAGGAACTCCTAATAGACGCACCGGTAGAGTATTCCGGCGGCATAATTGAAAAGCTCGGCCGACGGCGGGGGATTATGAAAGAAATGGTCCGCAAAGAGAGAATCGTCCGGATGACTTTTGACATACCGACGCGAGGGCTTCTGGGATTCCGCGGAGAATTTATAATTGATACCAAGGGCGAGGGGATTATGTCTTCTAGAGTTACGGGCTTTCGGCCATACGCGGGTGAAGTCAAAAAAAGAGAATATGGCTCCATGACCTCTATGGCTACAGGCTTTGCCACCGCTTTTGCCATTGCAAATTTACAGGAACGTGGTATAATGTATATTAAGCACGGCACGGAGATTTATCAAGGCATGGTGGTGGGTAATGTTTTAAAAGGCGAGGAGATGTCGGTCAATCCCACCCGAGGCAAAGAACTCTCTAATGTGCGCGCTTCCGGCACGGACGAAGCCATTGTTCTTAATCCGCCCTTTATTCTCAATATTGAGCGGGGACTGGAAGTCATGGGCGAGAATGAATATCTGGAAATTACGCCCCTGTCCATTCGCTTGCGAAAAAAGTATTTGACGGAACTCGCGCGAGTTCGGGCTAGCCGCAAATGAATAAAAGTAATTGCCTTTCAAATTTGACATTAAGCCAACCGCGTGCATTAATTATAAATAACAAATGCAAATTTTATCTTTCAAACCCAAACAAGTGACCAAGCGACTGACCTCGCATCTCTCCGCGCGGGGGCGGGATGTAGTTCTCAATCGTTTCGGCTTAACTGCCGAAGCGAAGAGGCGAACTCTGGAAGAAATCGGTCAGAAGTACGGCATTACCCGGGAGCGAGTGCGCCAGGTGGAAGAAGCTTCTCTTAATTTAATAAAAAAATCCGATGCTTACAAAAAAGAGCAGAAAATTTTTGAGGAACTCAAAGCCCTGATTCATTCTCTGGGCGCGCTGATTGCCGAAGAAGAGCTTCTGGGCCATATTTCCAAGGACCAAGAGACCCAAAACCATATCCATTTTTATCTTCATCTGGCGGACGCCTTCAAGAAACACCGCGAGGACGACCATTTCCGCGCCCGTTTCAGTGTGGATGAAGAGATATCCGCCAAAGTCCACGACGCTCTAAGAAAGCTCTATCTCAACCTCCGCGACGAAGACCTGGTGTCGGAAACGGAAATGATAAAAAAGTTTCTGGACCACCTCAAAGATGTGGCGGAGCATTACCGGAACGAGGAGGTAGCCCGGAGGTGGCTTAATCTTTCCAAAAAAATTTCCAAAAATCCTTTCGGGGAGTGGGGTCGCGCCAGCTCACCCAATGTCCGGGTTCGCGGGGTCAAGGATTACGCTTATCTCATCATGCGTCAGCACGGTAGTCCGATGCATTTCCGCGAGGTGGCGGATGCTATTGCCAAAACTTTCCACAAGAAAACTCACTACGCCACTTACCACAACGAGCTTATTAAAGACCCTCGCTTTATCCTGGTGGGGCGGGGCATTTACGCTCTAGAGGAGTGGGGCTACAAGCCGGGCATTGCCCGAGAAGTTATCCGGGATATTCTGAAGCGGAGCGGGCCTATGACTCGGGACGAAGTTGTGGAGAAAGTCATGAAAGAAAGATACTTCAAAAAGAACACCATCCTGGTAAACCTGGCCAACTCCAGATATTTCCGCAAAAACAAAAACGACCTTTACACTGCGGTTTAACCTCACCGGCCCCTCTCCCAAGGAGAGGTGTATTTTTCTGGGATTTTGTATTAAAATATAAATATGCTTGATTTCCTGGCATACATATTTTTCTCTGTTCTCCTGCCCTTAGTCGGCGTCTCTTTTCTGGGCTGGGCCGCTTTCAGATTGTGGGTGCATTACATCCAGCAGGATTTTATTTCCGGCATTGAGTGGGTGCTCTTGGAGATTGTCCCCCCGCGGGAGGTCCTGCGCTCGCCCAAGGCCATGGAGCTTTTCTTAACCAACGCGCTTTATCACTGGAGCAACAAAGGCGGAGTGGAGGAATACTGGCAGGGCGCGGTCTGGTTCTGGCATTCTTTGGAAATCGCATCCCTTGAAGGACAAGTGCATTTTTATATCCGGACGGCTTCGCGCCTGAAGAGTTTGGTGGAAACCCAGATGTATGCCCAGTATCCCCAGGCCCAGGTGAAACTGGCAGAAGATTACACTCTGGCGGTGGACCGGATTACGGATGAGAGCGCCTGGAATCTCTGGGGTTGTGAATTTAAGCTAACCAAGCCGGAAGCCTACCCCATTAGAACATACGTGGACTATGGCTTGGATAAAGACCCCAAGGAGGAATACAAAGTAGACCCTGTTTCCTCAGTTATAGAACTATTCAGTTCTATAGGCCCCGGGGAGCAGATGTGGTCCCAGGTTGTTATCAAGCCACCGAAGAAAAAATACCATACTTCGGGCACTTGGTTTGGCCATCATGATTGGGTAAAAGAGTCGGAAATAACTTTAGAAAAACTGCTCAAGCCCTACACCAACATAAAAAAACAGGCAAATAACCCTAACGAATTTGCCATGGAAACTCGCACCCCTGATAAATTTAAGCCTATAGTTGATGGAATGACAAAAAAAGTATTAAAACTTGGCTTTGAGACTGGCGTCCGGATCTGCTATGTGGCCAAGAAGGAAAATTTTAATATGAGCAATCGTCGGAATATGCGTTTATTATGGCGACAATATGAAAGTCCCTCTTTAAACGGTTTTGCGCGCTTTAATTCCACTCAAGCCGATGCTTACGGGACCAACTTCATCGCCAGCTGGTTGCTTCTGTCTAAAGCCAAAATTATGCGCCTGGCCGACAGAATGCTGGAAGAATATCGAGAGAGAGCTTTCTTTTATCTCCCGCTTCGCCACGCTATCCATTTTCCCTGGCCTATTTCTCCATATATTTTTCCCAACTATTTTCATCACAAAACTTTTATGTTAAACGTGGAAGAGCTGGCCACTCTCTGGCACTTCCCCGGCCAGATACTCAAAGTGCCGACCCTGGAGCGCATAGAGTCCAAAGAAGCCGCTCCGCCACCCAACTTGCCGACATAATCATCTACTACTATGCCCTCTCTCGACCAAAGAAAAATAATTTTTGTAGTGGCTATCGTCGTGGCTTTGGTATTTGTGGCCAATATACTTTTGGCCGCGCCGGCGAACTTCCCGGCCGGCGGGATGGTCACCATCCAAGAAGGAGCCAGCTTGGGCCAGGTTTCCGCCCTGCTTAAAGCAAACAACATCATCCGCTCTCGGCTCGTTTTTGAGGCCCTGGTAATACTAGAGGGCGGGGAGAAACGCGTATATTCCGGCGGGTATGTTTTTCCTGAAAAAGAATCGGTTTTGGAAGTGAGCCGGCGAATTGCGCGAGGCGAGCGGCGAGTGCCGACCATTCGAGTTACCATACCCGAGGGCTATACCGCGAGGGAAATCGGAGAAGTTTTTGCGTCCAAGTTAAATAATTTTAACCAAGAACGTTTTCTCCAAGTTGCGACGGCCAAAGAGGGCTATCTTTTCCCGGACACTTATTTTTTCTTCGCTCTGGATACGGAAGAGGAAGTTCTCCGGTCGCTCGCGGAAAATTATGAAAAGAAAATAGCGCCTCTTCGGGAAGAGATAGTCGCCTTGGGCAAAACCGAGAAAGAAATAATAATCATGGCTTCCCTGATTGAAGGCGAGGCCAAGGGCGACGCGGACCGGGAGCTTATCTCTGGTATTTTATGGCGGAGACTCGCTATCGGTATGCCGCTTGAGGTGGACATAGCTCCGGAAACATACAAGAAACAGGGCTTGCCGGAGGGGCCGGTCGGTAACCCGGGGATGAAGGCGATTCTCTCCGCAATGCGTCCCCGACAATCAGAATATCTTTTTTATCTCCACGGGGAAGATGGCGAGGTGCATTTTGCTAAGAATTTTGAAGAGCATAAAAAGAATAAGAAACTTTATTTAAAATGAGAAAACATAATCTGGCGTTTATAGATATAGAGACTACCGGCCCCTTGGTGGCCAAGCACGAGATAATAGAAATCGGCTGTATTGTCACTTCCCATGACCTTCAGATTATTGATGAATTTGAAACCAAAGTGACGCCGGAGCGGATAGAAGACGCCGACCCTGTGGCTCTCAAGATAAACCACTACGACCCGGCGCTTTGGGAGGGGAGCCAGACTCTGCCCCAGGCGCTTGAGATATTGTCCGAAAAGGTCAAGGACGCGATTATGGTTGGGCACAATGTGGCTTTTGACGCCGGATTTTTGGATTACGCTTTCCAAAAATCCGGCATTCCAAACAGTATGCATTACCACCGGCTGGACACCGTTTCCCTGGCTTGGGCCAAGCTCCACGCCAAGCCGGATATCAATCATTTTTCCCTGCGGGAATTGTGCCTTTATTTCGGTATAAAAAACGCGCGTCCCCACAGCGCCCTTGCCGACGCTCGCGCCACCTACGAGCTTTACAAAAAACTGATGCTTTTATAAGCTATTTTTTATTTTTAGTAATCTTATCCGCTTCTTGTTTTAATTCTTTCAGTTTTTCTCTGGCGCTGGTCAGCCTTTCCATCAAGGTTTCAAATTCACTCTCTGTCTCTATAAAAGGCGCGCCCAGGCCGGCGTAACTACCGTCTTTGGGATAATAATCCAATACACGGTCAATAATTTCTAGTCCTCTGTTTGCCGTTAGCCACGAAAGTTTTATCAATTTAAAAGCCGCGGCCTTTAATCTTGGTTCTTTTCTGGCGGCCCTTTCCATCTCTTCCACTACAGCCAGCGCTTGTTTATAATCTTCCGCCGAAGGCTCGATGGAATTTTCCGGTCCTCTTTCTTGTCGCAACTTTTTTGCTTTTAACGCCACCATTCTGGCTTCCAGACTAGCAGTTGGTTCCGGATTTTTGAGAGATTCATTCATTGCATTATATATGCTAGATTATAATCATATTTATGAATAAGAGCAAGAAAACCGTTTTCGTGGGACTATCCGGCGGAGTGGATAGCGCTGTATCTGCCGCTCTCTTAAAACAGCAGGGTTATGATGTGGTGGGAGTTTTTATTCGTACTTGGCATCCGGAGTTTTTGGAGTGCAACGAAGAGGAAGAGAGGCGAGATGCGATGCGGGTAGCGGCGCACTTGGATATCCCTTTTTTAACTTTTGATTTTGAAAAAGAATATAAGAAGGGTGTTGCGGATTATATGATTGCCGAATATCGCGCCGGCCGGACTCCAAACCCGGATGTGATGTGTAACAAAGAAGTAAAATTTGGAGCATTTTTTAAGAAAGCTCTCGCCATGGGTGCTAACTTGGTGGCTACAGGCCACTATGCGCAAAAATACGGAGGAGTTTCCTCCGTTACGGAGGAAACTCCTCCGTATTTGATAAAGGGGACAGACCCTGCTAAAGACCAAAGTTATTTTCTCTGGACTCTTACTCAGAAACAACTTTCTAAAATTATTTTTCCTATTGGAAATTTAAAAAAGACGGAGGTAAGAAAACTAGCGAAGAAATTTAATCTGCCGGTAGCGGAGAAGAAAGACAGCCAGGGGATATGCTTCTTGGGCGCGATAGATTTGAAAGAATTTCTGAAGCACTATATTAAACAAAAAAGGGGAAAAGTTATGCTTGAAAAAGGGGAGATGATAGGTTGGCATAACGGCGTGGTCTTTCATACGCTCGGAGAGCGCCATGGTTTTACTATCACCAAAAAAAATCCCAACGACAAGCCGTACTATGTCGTCGGCAAAGATATAAAGAAAAATATTCTATATGTTTCAGAAGACAATAAAATTTCTTATTCTAATATTTTGCAAAATTACAAAATAAAGGAAATTAATTGGATAGAGAAAGCGCCAAAAGAAAACAAAAATTACTCCTGCCAAATCCGCTATCATGGCGAACTTTTACCCTGCAAAATTAAGTGTGCAACATCCGATGTTGCACAAGTTTTTTTAGGTAAGCCGGTTTTGGCCGCTTCCGGCCAGTCTTGTGTAATATACGACCAAGATATTTGCCTCGGCGGAGGAGTTATCATATAATTTACCTATGACCGAATTCTTTATTGGGAATGGTGAAATTATGATACGGCTCGGCGTGGCGGCGCTTTTAGGCATACTCATCGGCTTGGAGCGTGTTTTGGTTCAGAAAGAGGCGGGCATGAAGACACACGCCCTAGTCTCGGCGGGCGCGGCAGTTTTTGTCCTTATCTCCGAAATGCTGACAGAAAAATACGGCTCTGCCTCCGGCTTTGACCCTTCCCGCATCGCTTCCCAAATAATCGTGGGTATCGGTTTTTTGGGGGCGGGCTCTATAATATTTCAAGGCTCCCGCCTTAGGGGGCTGACTACCGCGAGCGGACTCTGGGTAACGGCCGGCATCGGCATGGCCGCAGGCTTTGGTTTTTTTACTCTGGCGGCAATCACCACCGTCCTGGTTCTGCTCATCTTGACCGTGGTTTACTTTTTTGAAAAGCCATTGAGGGAAATTTCAGATAAAAATTCTAATGAATAAAGAGAGAATGCAGTCCAACGAGATAAGGGAAAGATTTTTGAAGTTTTTCCAAGAAAGAAAACATAAGATAATTCCCTCGGCTTCTTTGGTGCCCGAGAATGACCCTACGGTTCTCTTCACTACTGCCGGCATGCAGCAATTTAAGCATTACTATACTGCTCCAGAAAACGCGCTCCGAGATTTTGACACCAAAAACGTAGTCACCGTGCAGAAGTGCGTTAGAACTTCAGATATTGATGAGATAGGAGACAGCACCCACCATACTTTTCTGGAGATGTTGGGAAACTTTAGTTTTGGAGGCTATGGCCGGGAAGAAGCCATAAAATATGCTCATGAATTTATGACCGAAGAACTGGGACTCAAAATTTCATATGTGACTTTTTATAAGGGGGAAGGAGTGGTTCCCAGAGACGAGGAATCGCGGAAAATTTGGGAAAAAATCGGGGTGAAAGATATTCGCGAAGACGGCGCTGATGTTTTTTGGGGGCCGACAGGGGATGAAGGCCCCTGTGGTCCGACAACGGAAATTTATTGCAAGAATGCCAATGGCCAAGATGTTGAAATATGGAACATAGTTTTCAATGAATATTTTTCGAACGGCTCGCGTGAGAAACTGGATAAAGGCGGGGCCGAACTGAAAAAACTTTCTACACTCGGAATTGATACAGGTATGGGTTTTGAGCGCTTGCTCAGCATCGTTCAGAATAAAAAAAGTAATTACGAAACGGATATATTTAATAATGAGCAAACTCGCGAAGAAAGAATTGTAGCTGATCATGTTAGAACTGCGGTTTTTTTAGCTTCAGACGGTGTAGTACCAGGCAATACAGGCCGAGGATATATTTTGCGCAGATTGATCCGCCGTGCAGTAAGGTTCTCAAAGGAACAACTGCAGAGTAAAATTGAAAAAGTGAAAAAAGTTTACGAAGGGGTGTATGACTTGGATGATAAAGGAGAAATTGCTAAAGAAGAAAATAAATTTAGGGAAACCCTGGATAAGGGCATAAGGGAATTTGAGAAAGGTGCTGACCCTTTTATTCTTTTCACTACTTACGGTTTCCCGATAGAATTGACTGCAGAACTGGCAAAAGAAAGAGGAACCGAAATTAACCGCGCGGAATATGAAACAAAAATGGCAGAGCACCAGAGACTTTCCCAGACATCTTCCGCTGGGATGTTTAAGGGCGGGTTGGCAAATCACAATCCGAAAACAATAAAACTGCATACCGCCCACCATTTGCTCCTGGCGGGCCTGCAGGCCGTTGTGAGCCCTAAAATCAAGCAGAGAGGCAGTAACATAACCGAAGAACGCTTGCGGATGGATTTTTCTTTGGAGCGTAAATTAACCGAGGAAGAAAAAAGGGAAGTGGAGGCATGGGTCAATGATAAAATAAATTTAGGTCTAAATGTAGAGAGGAGGGAGATGCCGCTTGCAGAAGCAGAAAAAATCGGCGCGGAAATGGAATTCGGCGCAAAATATCCAGACATAGTGAGCGTATATTTTATCGGCGGAAAAAGGTCAGACCTTAAGGGAGCCCAAGGTCTGACCTTTGGGAGCCGAAATGATTTTGTAAGCATGGAATTTTGTGGCGGCCCGCACGTTTCAAATACGTCAGAGCTTGGCAGTTTTAAAATCCAGAAAGAAGAAGCGGTAGCTCAGGGGATTAGACGCATTAAAGCGGTTTTGGTATAATTGGGCTAGATGGGAATTTTTAGTAAATCTAAAAAGCAGAAAGAAAATCTGGCGATAGTCTTGGACCTAGGTTCTTCTTCTGTGGGCGGAGCCGTTTTTCGCGCGCGGAAGGGGAGCGCTCCCCAGATGATTTATTCCGTCCGCGAGGAGATAATGCCAGAGAAGAATTTTAATTTTGAGAAGTTTATGAAGAGCGCGCTCCAAGCTCTGGAAGAAATTGCTCGCGACATCGTCCTCCGGGGATTCGGGCGTCCGCGGCGCGTTTTCGTAGTTCTGGCCTCGCCTTGGCACGTATCAGAGATACGGACAATCAATTACAGCAAAAATACTTCCTTTACTTTCAGCGTGGCTCTGGCGGAGGGCTTGATTGAAAAAGAGATAGCCCTTTTCCAATCGGAGCTTAATCGCAAATATAAAAGAGAAAAAATGCGACCGATTGAGCTCAAGAACATAAAAATCGCCTTAAACGGCTATGTCGCTCCGGAACCCTTGAATCAGAAGGCACAAGAGCTGGCCATGACCCTTTTTATCGCCATGAGCTCGGAAAATGTTTTGAACCAGATTGAAGAGGGCCTTGCCCGCCATTTTCGCCGCGGCGACATTAAGTTTTCATCTTTCACTATGGCGGCGTTCGCGGTTGCCCGGGATTTATTCCAAGAGGACAGCGAATTTATCTTGATTGACATCGGCGGAGAGGTGACGGATATGTCCATGGTGAAAGAGGAAGAATTACGCGAAGCCGCTTCTTTCCCCATTGGCGCTAATTTTATTTTCCGAGAAATAGCCGCGGAACTGTCCGCCACCCTGCCGGAGGCCAAGTCGCTTTTTTATCTTTATAAGGACGGGCATGGAGATACGGCCTCGACGGCTCGGCTGGAACCGATAATGAAAAGTCTGAAAAGCAAATGGCTACAGAGCTTCCAGGAATCCTTGGCCAATCTCTCCCACGACCTCTCCATCCCCTCCACGATTTTTTTCACCGCGGAGAAAGAGCTGGCTGGATTTTTTGCCGAACTGATTAAGGGCGAGCAATTCAATCAGTATACCCTGACCGATTCCAAATTCAAAGTTATTCCGCTCCACGGCGCGACCCTGGCCCCCTTTGCCGACATTGCCCGAGACGCCTCCCCCGACCCCTATCTCTTAATAGCGTGCGTTTATTTATCCCGTACTCTGTCCGTCAAATTTTAATTTATTCATGGCCAAGAATTTATTACAAGATGTTGTTAGGAAAAAGCCGGGATTCACTCCCGCCAAACGCTCTGGGGTTGACCCCGGCAAATTCAAACTCCTTCCCCAAAGACCCAAATATACCTTGTGGTCGGTGGCTTTCATCTCCTTACTGTTTCTTTTTTTTGCTTTGACTTTTTTGTTCGCTAGGGCGACGATAATTATTGAGCCCCAGGTAGAAAATATTTCCCTCCAGACGACCTTTCAAGCGGTCAAAGGCGGAGATTCGCCTTCGCTTTCTTTTGACATAGTTCGGAGTTCCTTTGAAGAAGCCAAAAGTGTCCCGGCTAGCGGGGAAGAGGACATTCAAGAACCTGCTAGGGGCTTGATAATCCTCTACAATAATGCCGGGAGTTCACCCCAAATTCTTTCTCGGGATACCAGGCTTTTGGGTTCCAATGGCAAAATTTATAAAACCAAAGCCCGAGCAATCATTCCCGGCCGGAGCGCGGGAGGCGCGCTGGGCAGTGTGGAGGCGGAGATATACGCCTCGGAGCCCGGCGAGGAATACAACAGTCCGCCGCTTGACTTTGAGATAATGGGCTTCAAGGGTACTCCAAAATATTCCCAGATTTACGGCCGAGGCAAGGGCGAGATTTTGGGTGGCAGAAACGGAAGATATAAAGTTGTCTCCGTAGCCGAAAGGCAGGCTGTCGAAGCGGAACTAGAATCCACGCTCTCCGTCAAGTTGTCCCAAAAAACCAGGGCGGAGATTCCGGCGGGTTTTATCCTTTTTGATGGTGCTGGTTTTATCCAAATCAGCAAGAAAGAAACGGTTGTCCCGGAGAACGGTGAAAATATTTCCATCAAGATAGCGGGTGTTTTCACCGGGGTGTTGTTAAATGAAGAAGAATTGTCCAAGAAAATAGCCGAGGCATCTTGGGCAGAATACGACGGCCGGGAAATATACATACCCGATATCCGCAATCTTGATTTTGAACTGCGGAGCGGTGACCTGAAAAGCAATTCGGATATCAAAAATATTGATTTTAATTTAAGCGGGGAGATAAAGATAGTTTCCAAAGTGGATTTCGTCAAGCTCCGCCGCGAAGTATTAAGTCAGAAGAAAAAAGACTTTCCTCAAATTCTGGTCCGGTATCCGGGCGCGAGTGGAGCCACTGTTCGCCTGCGGCCGTTTTGGAAGAGGTCTTTTCCCACCGAGCCGGAAGATGTGGAAATTATTCTTTCAGCCTACAATAAGTAATTGGAAATTGACTTTCGGTTTGATTTTGTTATATTGAATAAGTCCAAATGAGCGACCCAAAAAGAGACCTGCCTATCGGCAGGCAGGAAAAATTACGAACGAAGAGGGGAGTTGTCACTGAAGCGTTGCCGTCCACTTTATTTAGAGTCAATCTGGAAGGCAATGAAGAAGAAAAAAAAGAAATTCTCGCGTATCTCTCCGGCAAAATGCGTCTACATCGGATTAAAGTTTTGATTGGCGACCAGGTGGAGGTTGTTCTGGATTCTTACGGTGGCAAGGGGAGAATCATCAAGAGATTGTAATTTATTTAAGAATAGTGTATTATAACAATTACGGTTTATAAAATATAAAAAAGCATTAAAAAATAAGGGTTTCTCCCTTGTTTTTGGTCTGTATTTTGCCTAACTTATGAAAATCAGGGCATCCGTCAAAAAGATTTGCGACAATTGTAAATTGGTAAAGCGCCAAAGGCATTTAAGAGTTATCTGCGTCAACCCCAAGCATAAGCAAAAACAATAATCATTATTATGAGACTTTTAGGAATCACCGTACCAAATGAAAAAAGACTGGAAATCGGGCTGACCGTTCTTTACGGCGTTGGCCGTTCCCGGGCTCAAACTGTACTGAAAAAATTAGACATAGATTACGGCAAGCGCGCCAAAGACTTGACTCCGGAAGAAGAAAATAAAATCAGAGGCCTAGTGGAGGGCATGACCCTGGAAGGCAATTTAAAACGGGAGGTGGCCGGCAATATTAAGCGGCTGAAAGACATCAAAACTTACCGAGGCATCCGTCATCTTAAAAAATTGCCGACCCGAGGCCAGCGCACTAAAACAAATTCCCGAACCGTCCGGGGCAATGTGCGGCGAACCATGGCTTCCGGCAAGAGGAAGGAGAGCAAAACATAAAAACAATGGGCAAAACAAAAATCATCAAGGAACCCAATACTGACGTGTCCGGCGAAGTCAAAGTAACGCCGACAAAGTCCCCGAAGAAGAAAGTAACTTCGGGTATAATTTACGTCAATGCCACTTTCAACAATACTCGGGTTCTTTTTACCGATAAATTGGGCAACGCTTTGTTTGCCGGGAGCTCCGGAGCGTTGGGCTTCAAAGGCGCAAAAAAGGGCACGCCGTTCGCCGCTTCCAAGGTGGGCGACATCCTCGGCGCTCGCGCCGCCGGGATGGGGGTTAAAGATTCGGATGTGATTATCAAGGGAGTAGGCTCCGGGCGCGAACCAGCAGTCCGGGCTTTCATGGCGCATGGCATAGAGATTACTTCCATCAAGGACGCGACGCCGGTGCCCCATAACGGCCCTAAGCCGAAGAAAAGAAGGAGAGTATAATATTATGCTTAAGAAACCGAAATTTAAAATAGGCAGAAGGCTCGGCCCCGGGGTATACGATAAATGTCAGACCCCCAAGTTCAGCGCGGCTTCGGGCAAATTCGGCGCCTTCTCTCGGCGGCCTAAAGCTCTTTCGGATTTCGGCGCTCAGCTCTTAGAAAAACAGAAAGTGCGTTTTTCTTACGGCATCAACGAACGCCAGCTTGGAAATTATGTTAAAAAAGCTTCGCGGCGGCTCGGCGCGGGCACAACCGATAAATTTTACGAGGAACTGGAGTCCAGATTGGACAATGTGGTTTATCGGCTGGGCGTGGCTCCGACTCGCCGCGCCGGCAGACAGATGGTTTCTCACGGACATTTTACGGTTAACGACCGTAAGGTTACCATTCCTTCTTATAAAGTGAAAATCGGCGATATGATAAAAATACGGGAAGGTTCCAAATCCAAGAAAATTTTTGAGGGTTTGGCGGAAAAGTTGAAAGATTATAATGTTCCCGCTTGGCTCTCGTTTGATTTGGGCGCCATGGAGGGCCGAATTTCAGCCGCGCCTAAGAATATGGAATCTTTTTTTGATTTGAACGCGGTGCTGGAGTTTTATAGCCGCTAAATTTTATTAATTTTTTAACTTTATAAGCTTTATAACTTTTAACCTAACATCATGCCTGACTATAAAATAATTATGCCTTCTAAACCCCGAGTAATATTAGAGGAGGACAACAAGGGAGTGTTTGAGATAGATGGTTTGTATCCCGGTTACGGCCACACCCTGGGCAACAGCCTTCGGCGGATTATTCTCTCTTCCTTGCCGGGCGCCAGCGTTACCTCTCTCAAGATTGAAGGAGTCTCTCACGAATTTTCCACTCTGGACGGAATCAAAGAAGATGTCATCATCATAATTCTTAATCTGAAGAAAGTCCGCTTTAAGATGGCTTCGGATGAACCGCAAACCGTCAATTTGAGAATCCAGGGCCCCAAGGAAGTCACCGCCCGGGACATCAAAACCGGTGGGCAGGTTGAAATTTTAAACCCGGAATTGCATATCGCGGAGATTACCGGCAAAGTAAGTTTGAATATTGAAATCCGGGTGGAAAAAGGCCTGGGTTTTGTGGCCAAAGAAGTAATGCAGAAAGAAAAGGTGGATATCGGCACTATCGCCGTGGATGCCATCTTCACCCCCATTCGCCGCGTGGCTTACGAAGTGGAAAATATGCGCATCGGCGACAAAACAAACCACAATCGCCTCCGCATCTCCATTGAGACGGACGGCACTCTCTCCCCGCGCGAAGCGCTTTCCCAATCCATTGAAATAATGATTAATCAGCTTAAAGCCGTTGTAGATTTCAAAGAGCCGGAAGCTCCGATGCCCGAAGAGATAGAAGTCCCGACCAAGAGCGCCGGAAAAGATAAGAAAGATAACGAGGAAGAAAAAAAGGAAGAATTTGCCGACGCGCTCAAGACCCGTATTGATACTCTGGGGCTTTCCACCCGGACGCTGAACGCGCTTTCCGCCGCCAATATCCGCACCCTGGGCGGGCTGGCCCGTAAAAAGAGGGAAGACCTTTTGGAAGTGGAAGGCATCGGCGAAAAAGGCATAGCCGAAATAAAAAAGATATTGAACAAAATGGGTTTGGATTTGAAGGAATAATTATAGAAAATTTTTAATGAGACATCATAACCACAAAAGAAAATTCGGTCGGACCAAAAATCAAAGGAATGCCCTCCTTAATTCTTTGGCGCTCAATTTAATTGTGCGGGAGAAAATAAAAACCACCGAGCCTAAGGCCAAGGAGCTCCGGCCGTTTATTGAAAAATTGGTAACCAAGGCCCGCAAGGGTGGCCTGGCTGGAAGGAGAGACGTGGTTGCCCGCCTCCAAAACCGGCAGCCGGAGGTAAAAAAGCTTTTTGAGGTAATCGCTCCCAAGTATAAAGACAGGCAGGGGGGCTATACCCGGGTGCTTAAATTGGGTCCTCGCAAATCGGACGGCGCCAAGATGGCTATTATAGAATTTGTCTAAACCAGGAATGAAAACAGGAATGAAAAAAGCAGAAAACAAAGAAATAAAAATAATAGACGCTTCGGGAGGCATTCTGGGCAGAATCGCGTCCCAGGCCGCGGTGCACTTGATGGGCAAAAGCCGGCCGGCTTTTGAGAGAAATAAATATTCTGGCCTGCCGGTGAAAATTATAAACGCTTCCAAGCTCCGCATTACTCCCCGCAAATTGGAGAGCATTTATCATACCCGCTATTCCGGGCAACCTGGCGGTCTGCGCGTTCTCCGGGGTACGGAGACAGCGGCGAAGAAGGGAATGAAGGAATTGGTCCGGCTAGCAATTTACCGGATGCTGCCGAAGAATAAACTAAAGAGAGAAATGATGAAAAATTTAACAATCGACAATTAACTATTTCGTACGGGATGGCTAAAACAATAAAGAAAACAGAAGAAAAATATGTGGAAGCGGTTGGCCGGCGGAAAACCTCTACCGCCCGGGTCAGAATCTGGCCCGGCGCCAAAGCGAGTTTCGTAGTAAATGGCAAGGAAGCCCGGGCATATTTTTCTACAGAAGTAACCCGACGTCTGATTCTTGATCCGATAATCAAAAGCGCCAGTTCCGGAGAAGACAAAGGCAATACCAAATGGAATGTGGAAGCCAAAACAGAGGGCGGCGGCGTCCATTCTCAGGCGGAAGCGGTGCGTCATGGCTTATCCCGAGCCTTGGCTCTGGCCAATCCGGAAAATCGTTCCAAACTGAAATCACTGGGCTATCTTAAGCGCGACCCGAGGGCCAAAGAACGCCGTAAGTTCGGTCTCAAAAAAGCCCGCAAGGCACCGAAATGGAGCAAACGCTAACTGCTTAGCGTTTGCTCCGGTTTCGTGCAAGAGAAAATTTCCTATGCGACCCCGTGTAGCGGGGGAGCAGGAAATAGGAGGAGGTGCGCACTCTGACCACGACCAGCCCTTGAAATCAAGGTGCTTTTTCGTTATTATGAGATTATGTCTGACGAGGATGAGAAAAAAGAAGAAAATCAAGAACCTGAAGATGATGTCGTAGAATTCGAATTCAACGAAGACGGCGAAGAAGATCTGAATAAAACTCTTAAGAAACTAAGAGCGGATTTGAAGGCCTGCCGCAAAGAAAAAGACGAATACCTACTCGGTTGGCAGAAGGAGCGGGCGGATTTCATCAATTACAAAAAACAGGAAGAGGACCGCAAGGTTAACTTTTCAGAGTCGGTGCGAGAGCGGATTTTGGTGCGCTTTCTCTCTGTTCTGGACAGCTTTAATATGGCTATGGGCAATAAAGAGGTCTGGCAGAGAGTGGATGAGTCTTGGCGGAGGGGCATGGAACATATCCGCTCCCAAATGTCCGCCGTTTTTGAAGAATACGGGATTAAGGCCTTCGGGGAAGAGGGGGAAAGTTTTGACCCAAATATTCACCAATCCATAGACATGGTGGAGACTACGAATAAAGAGCTGGACCATAAGATTGCCAACGTGCGGGAGAAGGGCTATAAATTAGGGGAGCGTGTTATTCGCCCGGCAGGAGTCAATGTGTATGAATACAAAGAGCCAAGTCAATAAAATTTGCGTTGACTGTAAAAATGAATTTATAATAGATTCGGGGGATTTGGATTTATACAAGAAAGTCGGGCTTACAATTCCGGAGCAATGCTTTGGATGCCGAGTGAAGCAACATTTTGCTTTTTCTGTGTTTGGAAAATTTCGTAAAGGCGTTTCTGCTCTTTCTGGTGAAAATTTAATCACTGTTCTTCCAGAAAAATCCAGATATCCAATTTACACTTCTCATGAATGGTGGAGCGATGCCTGGGATCCTTTATCTTACGGGCAGGGTTATGACTCTAAACGACCTTTTTTTGACCAACTAAAAGAGCTTCAGGAAAAAGTTCCTCGTCCTCATCAAACAGGAGAGAACAGCACTAATTGCGACTGGTGCGATGATGTATGGGAGTCAAAGAATTGTTATCTTTGCCGGTCTCTTTTAAATTGTGAAAATTGTAGCTACGTATATAGAGTTATAGGGACCAAAGACTCTTTTGACATTCTCTACTCCTTTAATCTTCAGGGTTCCTATGATTGTCTTTTTTGCTACGATTCTTTTAATTTGAATTTCTCGGAGAATTCACGGGAGTGCATTGATTCATATTTTCTTTTTGATTGCCGTAATTGCCAGAACTGCTTTATGTGTTGGAATTTGCGCAATAAAAAATACTGCATAAGAAACAAACAATATTCCAAGGAGGAATACGAAAAAGAATTGAGTAAAATTGATTTTGGCTCTTATAAAAATGTTAAAATTTTAAAAGACGAGTTTGAAAATATTCTTAAAGAAAACGCTGTCCACCGCGAAAACTTCAACTTGCGAACAACCAATTCTACAGGCAACTATCTAACTGACTGCGACAAGTGCATAAATTGCTTTTCCTGGGAAAAATCCCAGAATTGCCGCAATCATATACGAGGTATGAATACCAAAGATAGTATTGACCAGACATTTACCTGGAATACGGAAGTTTCCGGGAATAACAGCGGTGTATTCGGAGGCTTTGAAATAAAACATTCGTCGTGGTCAGATGGGAGATACTCTGAATATTTGGATAATTGTGTTGAAGTAGAATATTGCTTCGGTTGCGTTGGCTTACGCAAAAAGAAATTTTGTATTTTAAACAAACAGTATACAAAGGAAGAATACGAAAAACTACGCGCGCAAATTGTTAAGGATATGCAAAAGGGAGGAGAATATGGAAAATTTTCGCCATACTCTTTGGGTCTTTGCGATTACAATTTCTCTAACGGCATGATTTATTTTCCAAATGTAAAAAAAGAAGAAATAATAAAAAAAGGAGGTTACTGGCTAGATGATGATTTATCATCTCAAAACGGTCTGTCATCTCTAGAAATACCCGATAATATTATTGATACTACATCAGAAATATATATCCAGGCGCTTATCTGTCCGGAGTCACATTACAGATTTAATATTTCTCAAGCGGAATATGAATTTCACAGAAGGAAAAAATTTGCTCTACCCAGATTACATTTTGATTTGCGTATTATGAAAAGGATTAAAAAAATGTCCATAATAAAAAGTTATCCTTACAAATGTTTCTACTGCCAGAATGATATTATGGCTTACTATCCGCCGAAGTGGGGTTATCAAAAAATCGCCTGCGAAGACTGCTACAAGCAAAACATCGCCTGAATTTTATACTTTATCCAACTAAATTACTTTACTTAACTAAAGTCAATAAATGAAAGAAAAAAAAACTAAAAAGAGAGGATGATGACCGAGGTCGTCTAAGCCGTCTCGTTTATTCTTTTATGGCATTTAAGAATGCCAGACGGGTTTGCTCATCCAGCTTGTCCGCGATTATTATCATCAATTCCGTGGAAAGCCCCAGATCTTTTTTTATATTAATGAACAAATTTTCGTAAGGCAGGGGAGAAATCCAGACCGTGTTTTTGACACAGGCAAAATTCGCTTTTTTTAGAAGATAACGCAAACTCTCCCGTTCGTTTTTCCGCTCTTCCGGCAGGTCTAAGATTATAATTCTCCAGTATCCGTCCCAGGTGCGAGACACCAGAGCGTCTTCGCCCAAGAGACGAATAGTATCCAGTTTCGTCTTACCCCTTTTTGTAATTTTTACATAATCCTGATTGTCGGATTTTTTTACTTCAACATACCCGGCCCCTACTAAATTTTTAAGCGCGCGAGATGCAGGATAAGAAATAGCGATTTCCGAAGCAGCCGTTGCCGGCTTTTCAGCCAGCTTTTTCAATATTTTTTTGGAATAGCTTGACATAGCTATATCTTATCATATATACTGGATTTATACAAATAATTCGTGGTCGCGAAAAATAGGTTAACTTTATAAACATTATAACTTTTTACTTTATAACATGAGCAAAATTATAGGCATAGACTTGGGGACAACCAATTCCGCAGTGGCGGTCATAGAAGGTGGTAGTCCTAAAATAGTGGAAAATGTAGAGGGCAATCGAACCACGCCTTCGGTAGTCGCCATAGCCAAGAACAAAGACCGGCTAGTGGGTCTTTTGGCTAAGCGGCAGGCGGTGACTAATCCGGAAAATACGATTTCTGAAATCAAGCGCTACATGGGTCATCGCTTTGAGGACCCGGAAGTGCAAAAGGATAAATCTACAGCCTCATTTAAAATAGAAGCCGGTGACGGCGGCGGGGTGAAAGTAAAAATGATGGACAAGTCTTATAGACCGGAGGAAATCTCAGCGATGATTCTGCAGAAAATAAAGACTGACGTTGAAGCAAAATTGGGAGAAAAAATAACTGAAGCCGTAATCACGGTGCCGGCATATTTTAACGATACGC
>Ga0156208_140_pt1 | contig 17607 bp, 15 predicted proteins | sample RifCSPlowO2_12_FD_107861 | JGI IMG/M metagenome (GOLD analysis project Ga0156208, IMG submission 107861) | Candidatus Nomurabacteria bacterium RIFCSPLOWO2_12_FULL_46_14
TATTAAGCATACTCACTTTGTCTGTTGGGAATTGTGTAAAAAAGCATTTGGAAAATATCTCCCGGTCGCCGGAAATATCGGCATATTTTGTCATTACGATGATGAATATAAATTTTTAACGGAACTACGGCAAAATCTGACAGAAAAATCTGATAACATAAATCAAAAATACTTTCGACTCCATAATCCGATAAAGATTCCTGCTCGTGGAGATATTCCTGAAACTACTTATACATATCTTTATATTCGCAAACCAGACCAATACAGAGCGCAGGTTGGAGATGTTGATTTCATTATTGGTGATGAAAAATATATTGAACTTAAAGAATCTTTACAAAAAGGTTCGCAAATTAACGGAGCGAAAATATTCAATCGTCCCGATTTAGATATGGTTGAACTATCCGACCCGGATATCGACGCCCTTGCCTATGTAAGTACGCGGGCAATGACCGAAAAAGTAAGAATTAAGCAATAATGATAAATTTGCTATAATTAAAACATGAAAAAAGAAAGCAATCTACCCCTGGTAAATAATGCTGAATATATAGCACAGCTAAAAGAACAGCTTGCGAGATGTAATGTGGTTCTAAGTGATCTAAAGAAGATGAGTGAATTAAGCGCAGAAATTAAAGGGAAGAAACCCACAACTAGAGCACTTTGTATAAATATACAAGCTGGTGAGATATATGTGGGGCGTGATCATATGAGTATGTTTTACGAACACGATATACCTGATACAGCTTACTTGGCTGGTGAATATAGATTTGATATTGCTATTGGGAAAACTGTTGTTCCTGTACTTATAGACGCTAGGCCAGGGCATAACGACCAGATAACAGACGAAGAAGTAAAAAGAATTGTAGCTGGTAAGATAGAAGAATTTTTGATATTAAGCAAGAACGGTTCTAGCTAGTCCGATCCACAACGAAGCCCATTTAGGGCTAAGACGGATTGCTTTTTATTTTTACTGGAGTATATTTAATTCATTAATGCCTTGGAATCCTTTCAAAAGAGATGCTCCGCCCAGTCAGCCTTCACCCGGCAATCTTCCCGCGCGAGAAGAGATACCGGCAAAGAAAGATTCTTCACAAGAAATTGATATTATAAAATTGGAATCAGAAATGCGAACCCCTCTTTTTACAGAAGCGGTGATAAGAGCTTTTATAGAGTTGGTAAGAAATTTGGGGGATAAGTTGGCGACATACGACACCATACTGAGTGATGACGCCAGTGGCAGATTAGTTTCTTTGGTATTAAGAAAAGTCATTAATGAAGCAAGGAAACGAAAAGGAATGGGGGGGGGTCAGATTTATTTTTTAGCATCCGGCAAACACGGGAAAAAAGATATTATGCTTGCTATAGAAAATTTTCTTAAAAGCAAAAAGCCTGGAATCCAGAAGGCGCTATTGGTTACAGAACATATAGCTAGTGGAAATAGTATAAGGGAAATGGCTACAATTTTAAATAATGTTGGGTTGGATTTTGATGTCGCCACTTTAAGTATGTACGATAAATTATACCAATATTCCAGTTTTTTTGACAATATTGAATTATATTTTGGTAAAGAAGAATCAATTGCGGGAGCAGATTTTTATAAAAAACCTCAATATTCAGGTGTTGAAAAAGGAATTTCAGATGACCCTCTACCACATCCCACCAAAAGACCTGATATAAACTATCGAAGAATTACTCAAGCTCGCAAAGACGTAAGAAGGTTGGCTGAAGCACTCAAAAAGCTTATTTAAATACGTATTACATATTGTTTTTAAAAATTTGTTATAATATAGGACTATGGAAAATAAAGGAGGGGTTTGGGTGGGTGTAAAAATAGCGGGGTTTTTCACCCTTTTGGCGGTCTTGGTGGCTCTGGGTTTTTATTTTTTTATAAATCCTCAAGCACCTTTGAGCCCCGAACCCAACCCCGAAGAGCGGGGTGTAGCTGTCAAACTCTACTACTATAATCCCGCCTTAGACCAAGGTTCGGGCGGAGCGCAATGCAGTCGGCAGGGCCTAGTTGCCGTAGAGAGAACTCTGCCGGCATCCGATGTCCTTATTACGGACACCATTGACCTTTTGCTCAAAGGCGAGATTAAGTCCGAAGAGAGAGCGGAAGGGGTAGAAAGCGAATATCCATTATCCGGATTTTTTCTGGTCTCGAGCAACCTAGACAGGGAGGGTAATCTGACTTTGACTTTCAGCGACCCGGAAAATAAAACCGGTGGCGGTTCCTGTCGGGTAGGGATACTCTGGCTCCAAATAGAAGCAACGGCGAAGCAATTTCCGGAGGTTAAGAGTGTCCGTTTTGAGCCCGAAGAATTGTTCCAACCATAGAGGATGTTAAAAATATTTAAAATCTTGATAGTTCTTGCGGTTATCATTCTAGCTTTTTTTGTATTTTTTTCTCAACGAGAGGGGGAGGTATCCGTTACGGAAACAGGGGAAGGGGCCGAGCAAACGACACTCTCCATTACAACTTTGAGTTTTAACGAAGAAAATTTCTCCGGCCAGCGACCGCAAATCGTGGGGAAAAGCATATTGGCCGACGCGGGGAGGGATTACATAGACAAAAGAATCGCCGAATTTAAGCGGACCGCCGACCTGGAAGTGCCGGGCCTGCGAGAAAAATTCGGCGCCGACAACGCGACTTTTGACTACTCTATAGAGATAGACGCGAGAACGGAAGAAAGCGAGAGTACGAAATCCTTAATCTTGAGCGAATACGCATATACCGGCGGGGCTTCCGGCAACCAGAGCTACCGAACATTCACTGCGCTTTCGGCGGAAAATAAAATCATTCCTCTGTCTCATCTGGTGCCGGCGGATAAACAAACGCCTTTTACCGCGTTAGTTAAAGAAAAACTCCTGGCTTGGCGGCCGGAGGGGAATCCGGAGCCGGTGGTTTTCGAAGACGAAGTAAATGCCCTTACGTTCGCATCTTTCACTAACTGGTCCCTGACGGACGAAAACCTCACTATTTATTTTGATAAATACGCAATCGGCCCAGGCTCGCTTGGCGCGGTGGCCTGGGCCATGCCCGTATCCGAAGCAAAAGAATTTCTCCATTAGAAATATTAAAAATATATTAAGTTATCCACAGGTAAAATTAGTTAAACACCTTGGCTTTTTTATATTTTGTAAGGATGTTAGGAAAGAGTGGAAAACTTGAAATTAACCTTATAAATAAAATTAAATTAAGATTAATTTATCCACATTAAAATAGGGTTAAAAATACTCGAAACTCTGTTAGAATGAGTAGGTCAGAAGGTCGAGCATTATAAATTTTAAAAATACGCAGATGTATAATATTAAAAATTAACTTAAATATCATGAGTAAAATCAATTACGCTACAAAAACAAGAGACTACTATAAAAGAGAAGACAGGGATAATTGGGACTTCGACAGTTATTATAAAAATGACAACATTATGCGCAACCGGATGGATAGCGACCGAGACCAAGACAACATCGACCGCAACCGCAATTGGGAAGATGACATGGACGACATAGACGGGGTTTAGGAAGAAAGAACAAAAGCGCCTGTTTCCAGGCGCTTTTGTGTTCTGCCGGGAATGCAAGGAGGTTTGCGAGAAAATAGCGTAGAATATACCAGAAGAAAAATGTGATATAATTAAAAACACTAAAATATGACAACAGCAATTGATCTTTGGATAGTTGGAATTTTCTTTTTCATAGTTTTTGTAATTGGTATTTATGAAAGAAAGAAACTCACGATTGAGGACTACTGGGTCAATAGCAGACAGACAAATAAATTTATTCTCGTTGCCACGACGCTTTCTACTTTTATTGGTGCGGGAGCGATTTTAGGTAATGCTGGTATCGCTTTTTCAGGAGCTGGACTTGCGACATTTGTGATTGCGGGTTCGTATTTTTTTTACTTCCTAATTTTTGCGAAATTTTTCGCCCCAAAAATTAAAGATTTCGGTGATGCAAATAAAGCATACACTTTACCGGATTTTTTTGAGGCAAGATATTCAAACAAAGTTCGTCTCGCAGGCGCCATAACCAATCTTGTCAGTTGGTCTTTGTATCTAGCTCTCCAAATGTTGGCGATTGGAGTTTTTGTCGGTGCGCTTACTGGATTTGACCCAACACTTGCAACAATTATTGGTGGAGCGATTGTAATTTTGTACACGGCAATCGGCGGTTTGCGCGCCGACATACGAACAGATGTTTTCCAATTTTTTGTCATGTTATTTTTGTTAGTTGTTTTTCTCCCATTGGTGATAATGAAAGGCGGCGGCTTTGGCGCGGTTGCCTCGCTTCCGCAATCGTTTCTTATTGGTACTGAATTTGCGCCACTTTATGTGATGATTCTCGCTTTTTTCTTTCTTGGCGCCGGAGCTCTTACCAGTGCCGATATGTGGCAACGCGCTTATGCCGCCGACACTACAAAAAATGTCCGGTGGGCAATGAAAATATCCAGCGTGCTGGTGCTCTTGTTTCTCACTATGGCAACCTTGTTTGGGATTTTCGGTAAGATTCTTTTGCCTGACGGACACTCCAATCTTGTTGTCGCCGAGCTTATCACAACACTTTTGCCCACTGGACTTATCGGGATTGTTCTTGCGGGATTCTTTGCGGCAATTATGTCCTCGGCGGACACAGTATTGCTTATTACGAGCATGACGGTTGTTCATGACATTTATCAAAAAACTTTCCACAAAGAACTCCCGCCAGAAAAAGTGCTTCAAATGAGCCGCTGGGTTACTTTAATACTTGGCGTGATTGGCCTCACAGTCGCTCTTGTTGTTTTCAATATTGTTCATTTGTCTATTGAAGCGGTTAGTTTTTATGTCGCCCTACTTCCTGCTATCGTGTTCGGCTTTTACTGGAAGAAGGCAACAAGCACAGCGGCTCTTTGGAGCATCATTTTGGGATTTCTTACCATCGTCGCTTTTTTGTTTATTGACCCTGTTCAAGCATTTATCCCCGGATTGATAGTGAGCTTCATTACATTTTTTGTCGTCAACTTTTTTGCTTTGCGAAAGTTGACGACATCCACAATTTGATATAATCAAGGCATGTCAAACGAAAAAGAACCCCTGGCTTCTAGAATCCGGCCCAAAAACTTGGACGAATTTATCGGCCAGGAACACTTGGTGGGCAAGGGAAGCAAGAACAAAAGTAAAGGCCCGCTCCGAGTGGCGACAGAAGAGAAGCATCTTTTTTCTTTTATCCTCTGGGGTCCGCCGGGAACGGGTAAGACGACCCTTGCCCGAATTTATGCCAAGGCATTGAGCGCAGACTATCATGAACTTTCGGCAGTTTCTGCCGGTAAAGAGGATATAAAAAAGATATTGGAAGGAAGCGGCAACCTCTTGGGACCGAAAATTTTATTCCTGGATGAAATTCATCGTTTCAATAAAGCCCAACAGGATTATCTTTTGCCGGCGGTGGAATCCGGCAAACTGACTTTAATCGGCGCTACTACCGAGAATCCCTCTTTTGAAGTTATCCCCGCGCTTCTGTCGCGCTGTAGGGTTTTTGTGTTGGAAGAATTAAGAGATGAGGAGATTAAAGGCATTATTGCCCGAACTGGCTATCCTCTTACGCCGGAGGCGCTTGAATGGCTTGTTCGGATGGCGAGCGGCGACGCCAGGCAAGCCATCAGCATGATAGAAAATACCGCTTCTTTATATAAGGAAATTACTCTGCCCAACCTGATTCAAACTCTTCAATCCAAGCATTTAAGATATGACAAAAAAGGCGAAGAACATTACAACACCATCTCCGCCTTCATCAAAAGCATGCGCGCCAGCCAGCCGGACGCGGCTCTTTATTATCTGGCGCGCCTGACAGAAGCGGGGGAAGACCCAAAGTTCATCGCGAGAAGGATGGTGGTTTTCGCCTCGGAAGACGTGGGGCTTGCCCAGCCGACGGCGTTGGTGGTAGCCAATGATGTCTTTCGCGCAGTGGAAACCATCGGAATCCCGGAATGCGCCATCAATCTGGCTCACGGCGCGGTTTATCTGTCTTTGGCCTCGAAAGACCGCCGTGCTTACGAGGCTTATTTGGAGGCGGTAGCGGATGTTAAAAAATACGGCAATCTCCCCATACCCCTTGAAATCCGAAACGCACCGACCAAGCTCATGAAAGATATGGGTTATGGCGAGGGATATGAAAAATATACCAAAGAAGACTTTCTTCCAGAGAAACTAAAGGGTAAAAAGTATTGGAAAAGGTAAAAGGAATGTGTTATAGTTATTTGCAATGAAGAAACTAAAAACTCTAATAAAAAGGGTTCGTGGCTGGTCGCTTAAGAAAAAGATATTTTACGGCATTCTGCTCGTTATCTTGGTTTTTGCGGGAATAAAAATATTCACTCCCCCTGACAATAGCAAAAACATAATCACCGACACCGTCAAGCGCCTGGACCTTAAAGCCACTGTCCTCGCGACCGGACAAGTGGTTTCCGCAACCGATTTGGATTTGTCTTTTCAGCAAAGCGGTATTGTCCGGACTTTAAAGGTCAAAGTCGGGGACAAAGTTGTGGCCGGGCAAGTGCTAGCCACCCTAGACCAGAGCAACGAGCTGGCGGCGCTGACTCAAGCGCGGGGCACGGTGGCCGCTGCCCGAGCCAAATACGAAAAAATACTTGCCGGGAGTTCCAATGAAGAAATTGAGCTCGCCAAGGTGGCGCTAGCGAACGCGAAGAACGATTACGAAAGAGTCAAATCCCAACAAAAAACCCTAGTGGCCAACGCCTATAAAAATCTACTCAACTCTACTCCGGAGGCCACGCCGGTGACTCCAGCCGATAACTACACCGCCCCCACCATAAGCGGCAGTTATAATTTGGACAAAGAAGGTGATATTTTTATTTCCACTTATTCCACTGGCGGCGGCGAAAAATTCAATCTCGCCGGACTCTTGGATGGTTCGGGCACCGTCAGCACTACCGCAGCCCAGCCCGTCGGCAATTCCGGCTTGTATATAAAATTTCCAACCAGTTCTGCCATCACCGCTTGGAAAATCTCCCTCCCTAACCTTGCCGCCGCGGATTACATAACCAACCTAAACGCCTACCACTCGGCCCTAAGAACCGAAGAACAAGCTCTGGGCGGCGCGGAAGCTATGATTGACCAGAGAAACGCGGAGCTTGCTCTCAAGCAAGCGTCGGCCAGACCGGCGGATATTGAGGCGGCGCAAGCCGATATCTTGGGGGCGCAAGGCATACTGGAAGCCGCAGCCGCTAACCTAGAACATACCATCCTCCGCGCGCCGGAGAGTGGCACCATCACCAAGATAGAGATTAAACTCGGCGAGCTGGCCCAGGCCTTGGCCAAGATTATGGTTTTAGAAGACGTAAATAATTTGTATTTGGAAGCCAACATCAACGAGGTTAACATCAAGGAGATAAAAATCGGCGCGCCGATTGACCTCACTTTTGACGCCTTGGGTCCGGAAATTTTTTTACAAGGCAAGGTTCTCGAAATTGAACCTTCTTCTTCCTTGGTGGGCGGAGTGGTAAATTACAAAATTACCGGGAGTGTTGAAGGAGAGGTGAAGCTTCTGCCGGGCATGACCGCCAATATGACTATTCTTGCGAGTGAGAAGAAAAATGTCCTTGCCGTTCCGGCTCGTGCGGTGATTATCGGCCATGACGGCGGCAAAATTATCCGTCTGGTTACGGAGCGAGAGAAGAAAACTTACGAGGAAGTGCCTATTCAAACCGGCTTGGAGGCCGACGGCGGCCTGGTGGAAATACTCTCCGGCGCGCTCCAAGAAGGCGACGAGGTAGTGCTCGCCATAAAAAAATAAATCACGGAGCCCCACATGATTTTTTCGAACGACAAGGCGGTAAATGCGCGAGGAGTGAGAAAAAATCATGCGGGGCGGAGAGAAAAATAAATGTTGATTAAACTAGAAAATATCACAAAAGAATATCACAATGATGATATTGCCACTCCCGTCTTAAAGAACATAAACTTAAGCGTTAGGGAGGGAGAATTCCTGGCGATTATGGGGCCCTCCGGGAGCGGCAAGTCCACCCTGATGCACATCATGGGCTTCTTGGACCGCCCCACAGCCGGAGAATATTTTTTTGAAGGCGAAAACACCACCAACTTCACCGACGACGAACTGGCTCGCATCCGCAACGAGAGGGTCGGCTTCGTTTTCCAATCCTTCAACCTTCTGCCGCGCACTACGGTGCTCAACAACGTCAAACTGCCGTTGGTTTACACTCACGGCAAAAATATTCACGGCTTGGCGGAGAAAGCCATCGCCGCCGTGGGCCTCGGCCACCGCGCGGATTATTTCACCAATCAAATTTCCGGTGGGGAAAAACAGCGTGTGGCCATCGCCAGGGCCCTGGTCAACACGCCCTCGGTAATCTTCGCCGACGAGCCGACCGGCAACTTGGACTCCAAATCCGGCGGCGCGGTAATGCATATCTTGCAGGAACTCCATAGGCAGGGCCACACCATCATCTTGGTCACTCACGAAATGGACACGGCGGAACACGCGGAGCGCCTGATAAAAATAAAAGACGGAATGATTATGGACGACCAGCCCATTACCGCGAGGCGCATCGCGGAGCCGGACGGCGCGATTAATAAATAGCGAAGCCAAATAAAACATGCAATTCTTCTTAAATGAATTAAAAACAGTTCTCCGGGGACTTCGCGCCCGCAAAGGCCGCTCCGCCCTAACCATACTCGGTATAGTTATCGGTGTCGCCGGCGTCATAACCATTATTTCGCTCGGCGCCGGCGCGCAAAGTCTGATTTTGGGGCAAATCACCAAGCTGGGTTCTAATCTGCTTGCTATTATGCCCGGCAAAAGTAATGAGGACGGCCCGCCGGCGGCGGCTTACGGCATCACTATCACCACCCTAACCCGCGAGGATGCGGAGGCGCTACGCGACCAAATTCGTTTCCCGCACATCATGGGCGTAAGCGGTTCGGTTACGGGCACAGCCACCCTCCTTTGGCGCAATTTAAACGTGGACACATTTTTTGAAGCCGTAGAGGCAGACAGCTTTTCCGCCAGAAACATAGAGATTGCTTCTGGCGAATTTATTAATCCAACGAACATCAATGCTAATGTTTTGGTTTTGGGGCAGGATGTCAAGGAATTATTGTTCGGTGAAAATGACCCCATCGGCGAGCTGGTTAAAATAAAAAACATCCCCTTTACGGTAATCGGCGTGGCCAAGCCACGCGGCAATGTCTTTTTCAACAACGAGGACGATAAAGTTTATATTCCCATCAATATCGGCCAGAAACAGATATTAGGGATTAATTATCTGCAAATGATCGGCATAAAAGTGGATGCCGCGGCGAATCTGGAATCAACAATTACCGATATTGAGCAATTACTGCGGGAGAGACACAACATCACCAATCCGGAAGACGATGACTTCGCGGTTATGAATCTAGCGGATGCCGTCAGTTTACTAACCACCATAACTGACGCCCTGAAAATGTTTCTGACCCTGATGGCCGGCATCGCTCTCTTGGTCGGCGGCATCGGCATTATGAACATCATGCTGGTGACGGTGGCGGAACGCACCCGGGAAATCGGCCTGCGCAAAGCCGTCGGCGCGACCAACCGGAGCGTCCGCAACCAATTCTTGCTGGAGGCGGGCACATTGACTTTCTTGGGCGGCATAATCGGCATAATCGCCGGAGTGGTTATTTCGTATCTTGTGTCTTTGGGCGCGCGCTACGCCGGCTTAGATTGGGATTTTATTATTTCACCCATCTCCATTATTCTGGCGGTCGGAGTTTCTATTTTAACCGGCGTCCTCTTCGGCCTATATCCAGCGTTCAAGGCCGCCAAACTGGACCCGATTGAAGCCTTGCGTTATGAATAACAAAAACGAAAGATACCTTATAAAGGCGTACGCAGGCCGACGGGCCGAAGTCCTAGGTCAAAAATTCAGCAGAATTTTTGACCGGCCTTTAGAAGGTGTCTTTCATTTTTGAATCATGAAATTAAAAATTTTACAACAAGTCTTCCAGGGATTGGGGAATAATAAAGTCAGAACCTTGCTCACCACCCTGGGCATTATTATCGGGAGCGCCATGGTTATTTTGGTCTTCTCCGCCGGCGCCGGATTCAAAAGCTATATTGAAGCCGAGATTGATTCTTACGGCAGTAACGCCGTTTTTATTGAAACCCGCGTCCCGCCGACCACTCAAGCTCTAGCCAACGGCGTCTCCGAGAGCATCAACACTTCCACCGGCACGACCGCGGTGGCCATCACTAGTTTGAAGACCCGCGATGTGGCCGACATCAAGCGCTGGCCCAATGTGGCGGACGCTTACGGCATCGTCATCGGCCAAAAGGCGGCAGCTTACAAAGGCGTCAAGAAAAACATAATGTTCTGGGGTTCGGACCCGGGGCGGTTTCAGATAGACAAAGGCGAACTCGCAAGCGGACGCTTCTACACCGAGCGGGAAGAGCTTGGCCTCTCGCAAGTGGCGATTTTGGGATATGAATTAGCTAGAGATTTATTCGGCGAAGAAGATCCAATCAATAAAATAATTAGAGTAGGGGATCTTAATTTTACGGTAGTCGGAGTTTATGAAGAGCGGGGCGGTTTCGGTCCTCATAGCACTGATAATGTTGTATTCATACCGCTTCGCACCGCACAGAAAAAAATATTGGGCATTGACCACTTGGTCACCGTCATCGCTCAAATAGAGGAGAGCGACGCGGCCGAGGCCACCGTGGAAGACATCCGCGCCATCCTTCGGCGAAATCATAATATTGACGACCCCAAAAAAGACGATTTCTTGGTGCAGACTTCGGCCCAGGCACTTAACACTCTGGGCGCCGTACTAGCGGGAATTAATTTTCTCCTGATAGCCGTCGCTGCCATCTCGCTCTTGGTCGGCGGAGTGGGCATAATGAACATTATGTATGTGGCTGTCACCGAGCGAATAGGGGAGATAGGGTTAAAGAAAGCGCTCGGCGCCAAGCGGAGCGACATCCTGTCCGAATTTCTGCTGGAAGCCGTGCTCCTGACTCTCCTCGGCGGCGTGGCGGGTATTTTGAGCGGAGCCGCAATGGCCTTCTTGGTTTCCAAAATCGCGGCAAGCTATGGTCTTGCCTGGGACTATATCGTGCCACTTTACGGCATAATAATTTCCGTATCCATTTCCGCCCTGATAGGCATCGTCTTCGGTGTTTTCCCGGCGCGCAACGCCGCCAAGCTGGACCCCATCCAGGCTTTAAATAAAGAATAAAAAAATAAAAAACTACCATGCGTACCTGCATAAGATTTCCGCATATGCGGAAATCTTATGTAATCCCAATTTTACTTGACTTTTTAGTCCAAAAGTGCTATACTATAAGGGAATCTGTACAGGAGGCGCGTCCGCGCTTCCTTCCACAATCAACAAGGAGTTGCACCATGCAGAACCAATACCGCTACCGCGGTAGCCGGACCCTCCTGGTCGTAGCGATGACCAGCGCGCTTTTCCTCGCGTTCTTCGCAACGAACGCCTGGAAAAAAGCGCTCGTCGCCATGCTCCTCAGCGCGGCACCGGTGCTCGGCCTCATCCACGGTCTCACCGGCAACCCGCTCATGAACGAGGCAGGCTGGATGATTGTCGGCTCTGCTTTTCTTGTGGGCGCCATCAGCGCGTTCATCATGGCCGGACCTACAGACGAGGAGCGAGAGTTTTACCTCGAGGAAGAGGAACGGTTCACCGATCTCGCTTTCATGGTGCTCGGCGACTTCGTAGACATATGGGTCGGCCTGAGAGAACGGAAGGCCGTGCGGTCGGCTACGATGCCTTCCATCGAGTCGGCCCGCCAGCGCCGCCAACTGCGTGCGGGCTGACGACCAACGGATGCGGGGTCGCTTGCACAGGACCCCGCCCGACGCGGCAGTAGTTAGTATCATCAGCCGCAGGGGAAGGTCGCAACCTCCCCTGCGGCTTTTCTCTTTTTTGCATAAAATTTAATTTCCGTGTATAGTAAGCGTAATGAAGAAGAAAATCTTAACTCCAAAAAATCTCGGCAAGTGGCTGACTTTTGACGACATACTTCTTTTGCCGGACTGGAGCAATGTTTTGCCCAAAGAAGTTCTGACTTCTACTCGTTTGACCAAAAATATTACCTTGAGTATTCCTTTCCTCTCCGCGGCGATGGATACGGTGACCGAGAGCCGCATGGCTATCGCCATGGCCGAGCAAGGGGGTTTAGGTATTATTCACAAAAATTTATCCGTGGAAGAACAAGCGGCCGAAGTTTCGCGCGTCAAGCGCTACGAGTCCGGCCGAATCACCAACCCGATTACTCTCTCCGCGAAAGCCACCGTGGGTGACGCTCTTTTAGTGCAAAAAACCCACAACATCGGCGGCGTACCCATCGTGGACGAGCGAGGCAGGCTCGTCGGCATCGTTACAAATAGAGATTTGCGTTTTGAAAAAAATCCGGAGACGCCGATTAAAGAAGTTATGACGACCGAGCTCATAACTGGTACCGCTAAAACCACCACCGCGGAAGCCAACGCTCTCTTTCGTAAGCACGGCATTGAAAAATTGCCCCTGGTGGACAAAAATCGCAAAATAGTCGGGTTGATTACTTATCGGGACATGGCCAAGAATAAAGAGTTCCCCAATGCCACCCGCGACGGGCAAGGCCGTCTGCGAGTGGGCGCGGCCGTCGGCGCGGGCAAAGACGCTCTTCTGCGCGCTCGCGCCTTAGTAGCGGCGGAAGCGGATGTATTATGCATAGACACGGCGCATGGCCATTCAGAAAGAGTTATCGACACTCTTAAAAAAATCAAAAAAGAATTTCCCCGCCTCAATGTTATCGCCGGCAATGTGGGCACCAAAGAAGGAGCTCGGGCGCTGTGCCAGGCCGGCGCGGACGCGGTCAAGGTGGGCATCGGCCCGGGCTCCATCTGTACTACCAGAGTTGTCACCGGAGTCGGCGCTCCCCAACTCTCCGCGGTGCTCGCGGCTTATGAAGTTTGCAGTCCTTTAGGCATCCCAGTCATCGCCGACGGTGGAATTAAATATTCCGGCGACGCAGTCAAGGCGCTGGTCTTCGGCGCGGATGCGGTCATGGCCGGCAGTCCCTTCGCCGGCACGGACGAATCACCCGGAGACACAATCATAAGCAACGACCAAAAATTTAAAAAATACAGAGGCATGGGCTCGGTGGAAGCGATGAAGCGGGGCTCCCGGGACCGCTACGGACAGGATGACCAATACGACACGAGTAAGCTAGTGCCGGAGGGCGTTTCCGCCCATGTGGCTTACAAAGGGCCACTCGCCCAGGTGATTCATCAATATGTCGGCGGTTTGCGGGCCGGCATGGGCTATTTAGGAGCCAAAGACATATCCTCCATGCGCGGCGCGTCTTTTTGCGTCATTACCTCCGCCGGACTCAAAGAAAGCCACACCCATGATATTTTTATGCCCGGCCCCACGCCCAATTATCACCGAGAGTAAAAGAAAGTGGAAAGTAGAAAGTAGAAAGTTATCAAGTAAACATGATTATAAAATTTTATAACTTTATGAACTTTATAACTTTATGAACTCTAGAAGGGTTATTCCGGTCATCGGCTTGCAATGGGGAGATGAAGGCAAGGGCAAAGGTGTCGCGCGCATCGCTTCCAAACTAGGCAGTCAAGATTTAATAGTCAGGTTCCAGGGTGGCAATAACGCCGGACACACTATCTGGCATGGCGGCCAATGCTATGTGTTTCATCTCATTCCGTCCGGTGTTTTCGGCCGAGCACAGATTCATCTCGGAGCGGGCATGGTGATCAATCCCGCGGCACTAGAGAAAGAAGCCCGAATGATACCAAAGGGGGTTTCTTTTTTATCTCGAATGTCCGTCTCGCCTCATGCGATTATCACCCTACCCACCCACCTCCTGCTTGATTCGGTTTCCGAAAAAATTCGGGGCAGGCAGAAAATCGGCTCGACTGGTAAAGGCATCTCGCCGTCATACACCGACCTTGTTTTGCGCCGGGCTCTGCGAGTGGGGGACATCACTCAAAAAGATTTCAAGAAAAAATACTGCGCTCTCCGAGAAGAGCACAAAAAAACCCTAAAAATCCAGTTCGGCTACAAGACAAACGACAAAAAACTGAAAAAAGAGGAGAAGGATTTTTTTAAAGGGATAAAATTCTTGAAATCAATTCCGGTGATTCAATCCGCCACGATGGTAAAGAAAGCGCTTCTCGGTAACCATCAAGTTATCGCCGAAGGAGCGCAGGGAGCGCTTCTGGATATTCGCTTCGGCCATTATCCTTTTGTCACCTCTTCCCACACTATTGCCAGCGGCGTCGGCACCGGTTTGGGACTACCACCCTCTATAATCGGCAAGTCCATCGGCATCTTCAAAGCTTACACCACCAAGGTAGGGGAAGGCCCTTTCCCCACGGAGCTCGGCGGCGAAAAATCAGCCACCTGGTGTCGAGACAAAAAAATCACCGAAGAAAAAAAGAAATTTCCCAGCCCCGACCCGAATGCCAAAGACGAATTTGAACAAGGCATAGCCCTCCGGGCGCTGGGCGGCGAAATTGGAGCGACTACCGGACGGCTCCGCCGGACCGGCTGGCTGGATATTCCTCTTCTACGCTACGCCATAAGTATGAATGACGCTAATAAACTGATACTTGCCAAGTTGGATGTCTTAAACGGATTTAAAAAAATAAAAGTATGCACCTCTTACATCATTGCCGGCAAAGAAACAACGGAAATTCCTTTTGATATGTCTCAATTAAAAATAAAACCGAGATATAAAATTTTTCCCGGCTGGGAGGGTAAGTTGTCGGACTACAGCCCAATACTTCCCAAAGAAGCTGTTAATTACATTAGGTACATCGAGCAAGCCCTCGGGGTGAAAATTATCTATGTGGGCACCGGTCCTGAAGAACACCATGTGATGGAACGTTTCTGGTAATAAAAAGACAAATATTATAGTATGGGTATATGATTTCAAGAATTTATGTCTGGCCGGCGGGAATTAGAGGGGATAAATATAAATTCATCTGCTACACGATTGAGCACCAATTTTCTAACGCGGAGATAAAGAAGGCGGCGGCGGTCTTAACCAATCCCATTCTGGAAGAATTTTCCATAGATATCTTCCCGAAAATAAAAAATTTCACTTACGCTGTGGAAATCGGCTATCTGCCGGGAGTTACTGACAACCTGGCCCGCACAAGCGAGGAAACCATCACCGACCTTTTGGGTAAAGAAAAAACTCAAAACTTGAGAATTTTTTCTTCCAGAATTTTTTTGATAAAAAAGAAAATAAATAAAAAAGAAGCGGAGCAATCCGCTCTTTCCCTCCACAACCCTCTTGTTGAACGAGCTAGCATAATAAGCCGGGAAGAAATAAAAAAGGTAAAAAGTCTGCCGTCCGAAATCCCGTCTGTCGCTCTCCGGCCCCAAAAGCCGGTAATCAAGGTGCCGCTAGAGGTTAATGACGCCGAGCTTGAAAAAATAGGCAAACTGGGAATTGTCGGCGAAGAAGGAGAAAGACGCGGCCCGCTCGCCCTAAACCAGAATTCCATGCGGGCGATAAAAGATTATTTCGCGGGCTTGGGAAGAGAGCCGAATGACATTGAGCTGGAATCTCTAGCTCAAACTTGGTCGGAGCATTGCAAGCACACTATTTTCGCGAATCCAATAGATGCAAATGGACTACAGATAAAAGACGGCTTGTACAAAACTTATATAAAAGAAGCAACGAATTTAATACGAAAGAAAAAAGGCAAAGCTGATTTTTGCGTTTCAGTATTTTCGGACAACTCCGGCGGGATAATTTTTGATGACCAATATCTCATAACTCACAAAGTAGAGACGCATAACAGTCCTTCGGCGCTCGACCCCTTCGGCGGGGCGATTACCGGCATCGTCGGAGTCAACCGTGACACCATCGGCTTCGGTTTGGGCGCCAAGCCGATAGCCAATACTTATGGGTTTTGTTTCGGCGAACCGGAAGATAAGCGGATTTTATGCCGGGCACTGAAAAGCCAACCACTGTTTCCGCCAAGACGAATCATGGAAGGAGTTGTCCATGGAATCAATGTCGGCGGCAATTGCTCCGGCATACCGACCACTACCGGTTTTATTAAATTTGACGAGCGTTATCGGGGCAAGCCGCTGGTTTTCGCCGGCACTGTCGGTTTAATCCCGCGGAAAATAAATGACAAGTATTCCCATATTAAAAAAGCGGAGCCGGGCGATTACATCGTCGTCTTGGGCGGCCGGGTGGGCCTGGACGGCATCCATGGCGCCACTTTTTCTTCCGTTTCCATGGATTCCCATTCGCCCTCCTCCGCGGTGCAAATCGGCGACCCCATCACTCAAAAGAAATTGAGTGATTGCTTGGTAAAGGAAGCGCGAGGAATGGATTTGTATTCAAGCATTACCGATAATGGCGCCGGCGGACTTTCTTGTTCCGTCGCGGAAATGGCCAAGGAGTCTGGCGGCGCCTCGGTAGACTTGGAGAAAGTGCCCCTGAAATATCCCGGCCTCCGGCCATGGGAAATCTGGATCTCTGAATCTCAAGAACGGATGACTCTCTCCGTGCCTAAGAAAAACTGGCCCTTGTTAAGACGGCTGATGGCCTCGCGGGGAGTAGAAGCGAGCGTCATTGGCACTTTCACCGACAGCGATAAGATGATTGTAAAATATAATGGCAAGACAATCATGGATATTGGCATGGATTTTCTTCATAATGGCTTGCCCCAGGAACATCTCCGTACTGAAAAGATAAAAAAAATATGGGAGGAACCCGTCCTACCTCAAGGCAAATCCCGCACAAAAATTTTATTGGAGCTTCTTAGAGAAAATAATGTAAGTGGTTTCTCCTTCATCTCCCAGCAATACGACCACGAGGTGCAGGCCTCTTCGGCAATCAAGCCCCTCTCCGGCCGCGGCCGAATAAATACCGACGCGCAAGCCCTGCGGCCGGTGTTGTCTTCCCGAAGAGGAATCGTTCTCTCTGCCGCGCTGTATCCCTCCTACGGAGACATCAGCGCTTATCAAATGGCCGCTTGCGCCATTGACACCGCCATAAGGAATACTGTCGCCGCGGGCGGCAGTTTAAAACACTTAGCACTCCTCGACAATTTCTGCTGGTCTTCTTCCGATGAACCCAGCCGAATGTACCAGCTAGTAGAGGCCTTAAAAGCTTGTTATAAATACGCAGTGGGCTACGGCACGCCCTTTATTTCCGGCAAGGACAGTATGTTTAATGATTTTCGCGGTTATGACGAAAAAGGCAGGCCGATTCACATCGCCGTTCCGCCGACATTGCTAATTTCCGCCATCGGCGTGATAGAGGATGTTTATAAATCCGTATCTCCGGAATTTAAAAACGTTAACGATGTTATTTATTTGCTGGGAGAAACTGATGATGAACTGGGGGGAGGGGAATATTACAAACTGCTTGCTAAAAAACAAGGAAATGACGCGATTGGCAACAATGTCCCAAAGGTAGATTTGGAAAAAAATCTTAAAACTTACCAAGCCATGGAGAACGCGATTGAGAAGGAGCTTCTCTCTTCCGCTCTATCCATAACTTCCGGCGGGCTCGCGGTAGCTCTGACTAAAGCCTGTGTCGGCGGCATACTTGGCTGTAACGTCTCCCTTGCGG
>Ga0156208_137_pt1 | contig 15574 bp, 10 predicted proteins | sample RifCSPlowO2_12_FD_107861 | JGI IMG/M metagenome (GOLD analysis project Ga0156208, IMG submission 107861) | Candidatus Nomurabacteria bacterium RIFCSPLOWO2_12_FULL_46_14
ATTTTACGAGCACGGCCAATTTCCACGATTTCAGCATTCACTTTCGCGCCGGCAACATAAGGAGTGCCAATGGTGGTGTCCTGGCCATTATCCCGGAGAAGCACTTTATCAAAAGAAATTTTATCACCAGTCTTATATTCCCGGTCCTTCATTTTCTCAATAGAAAGCACGCTCCCCGAGGAAACTTTGTATTGCTTGCCGCCAGTTTGGATAACCGCAAATTCATCTTTAGCCATATCGGTTTATCCTATAGCAAATTTAACAAAAAAGCAACTCTGTAGTATAATATTCGTATGCAAACCAAAATAATAGAAAGGTATTTCTTCTTCGGTCTCCTTTTAGCCACCTTTATTTTCACCTTTTTGATATTCCGGCCCTTCTGGGTGGTGCTGGTACTAGGCATTTCTTTTTCTATCGTTCTCTACCCGCTGTATGAATCCCTGACCCAAAAGAGGGCGCCGTCCTGGCTTGCCGCTCTAATCACTCTCTTATTTTTCATCATTGTTCTGGTGGGCCCGCTCCTCGTTATCGGCAACATCGTCTTCAACCAATCCCAGGACCTTTACCAAACCGTGGCGGGGAGCAAGGGCTCCTTTCTGCAATCGGTGGAAAATTCCATAAATCAAATCTTGCCCAGGGATATGGCCATCAACGTAAACCAAAAAGCCTCGGATTTAATTTATTCCATCTCCGACAACATCGCTAAAATTTTCGAGACTACTCTGACGACCCTCTTTTCTTTCATTCTGATGCTCTTGTCCATTTTCTATTTCCTGAAAGACGGCGCCAAATGGCGAAAGTCTCTGATTGTTCTCTCCCCTCTGGCGGACAAGGATGATGAAAAAATTATTGAGCGGCTAGCAATAGCCGTCAACGGCGTTATGCGGGGTTATCTCCTAATTGCAATTGTCCAGGGCGCACTCATGGGCATAGGCCTTTTTATCTTCGGCGTGCCCAATCCGGCGCTCTGGGGCGTGGTGGCCGCGGTGGCTTCGCTCATCCCGACTATCGGCACCGCTTTGGTCTCCGTGCCGGCGATAATTTTCCTCTTCGCCATCGGCGAAACCGGGCAAGCTATCGGTCTCTTGGTCTGGGCTTCCATTGCCGTCGGCACTATTGATAACTTCCTCGCTCCATATGTGGTAGGCCGTAAAGTCAATATCTCTCCTCTTTTAATGCTCTTCGCCGTCCTGGGCGGACTTTCCTTCCTGGGACCGGTGGGTATCTTGGTCGGGCCACTGACCTTAAGCCTGCTCTATACCCTTATTTCCATATACCGAAGCGAGTTTAAACCCGCGCTCTAAGTCCCTCGCCGATGGCTTTGCAATTTTACAACACACTGTCGCGACAAAAGGAGAACTTTTCACCTATTAATAAAAACGAGGTCCGGATGTATACCTGCGGCCCGACGGTTTACAACTATCCCCACATAGGCAACTATCGCGCGTATATTTCTGCAGACATTATCAAGCGAGTTTTGATGTATGAAGATTTCAAGGTGCGCCACATAATGAACTTGACCGATGTGGATGACAAAACTATCCGCGACTCCCATAAAGAAGGCAAAACGTTGGGAGATTTTACTGAATTTTATACTAAAGAATTCCTAAAAGACATCAAGTTTTTAAATATAATCCCGCCCCTTCGGTTTACTAAAGCAACCGACAACATCACAGAGATGGTAAAGCTAATAACCGAGCTCCTCGCGCGTGGCCTGGCTTACAAAAGTGAAGATGGCAGTACTTATTTTAACATCAGAAAATTTAAAAATTACGGCAAGCTCTCCGGGGTGGCAATAGAAAATCAAAAGGAAAATGCGTCCGGCAGAATAAAAAAAGACGAATACGAAAAAGACAACATCCAGGACTTCGCCCTTTGGAAGGCCTGGGACCCGGAGGATGGAAATGTTTTCTGGGAGACTTCGCTCGGCAAAGGCCGTCCGGGCTGGCACATAGAATGTTCTGCAATGTCTATGGCTCACCTGGGAGCAGAGCTTGATATTCATACCGGCGGCGTGGATTTGATATTTCCCCACCACGAGAATGAGATAGCTCAGTCCGAAGGCGCTACCGGCAAACAATTTGTAAAGTATTGGCTGCACAATGAATGGGTCTTGGTGGACAATAAAAAAATGTCTAAATCTTTAAAAAATTTTTACACCCTGAGGGATATTATTGATAAGGGAATCAATCCCCTAGCCTTCCGATTTTGGGTTCTAATGGCGAGCTATCGCACCAAGGTTAATTTTAACTGGGACGCCCTCTTAGGCACGGAAACGGCCCTGAAACGGCTCCAGGGCCTCTACCTTGCCCTAGGGCCGGAGCTGGGTGAAATAAGCGAGAGGTATAGGTCTAAATTTAAAAAGCGTCTAGGGGACGACCTGGATACGCCCCGAGCCCTTTCTCTTCTTTGGGATTTAGCGAAAGACGAGAAGATAAGCAACTCCGATAAAAAAGCGACTATTTTGGATTTCGATAAAGTTCTTGGGCTGGGTTTGGAAAATCTAAAAGAAGACCTATCTGCGCAGACAGGAGAAACTCCGGAAGAAATTACAAGATTGGCTGAAAAACGAGAAGAAGCTCGGCGGAACAAAGACTTCCGCCTCTCGGACGAACTCCGAGATAAAATAAATTCTCTAGGCTATGAAGTGAAGGATACTCCAAAAGGCCAAAAGATAGACAAAATATGATTATTCTTTCAATTGAGTATTCATGTTTTTATAGTGGACACCTCCTTTTTTTAATAAAAACATAGCTATATATTCTGAAGTAACCGAAAGACCCCAATTAGATAATAAATTAGCTTCTGTTACTAAATCAAAATTTCCGGTTGTTTTTCCTTGAATTATACTTGCTGCATTAGAATCGTTTAAATCTAATTCTATATGCCTTTGATCTTCTAAATCACATTGTTCCTTAGGAAGAAATTCTCTATTGTGTTTAAAATCTAAATGACGAAATTTTGGCTTTTTATCTACAGTCCAGACATCAGCTCCCATTACACGACAACATCTGGCCAGTACGGGAAAAGGGCCGGAACCCAAATCTAAAATTCTCATTCCCGCAAGAATTTTATTTTCAATAAAAATTTTTGCGTTAAATTTGGATTCATCAAATTCATCCTCCAACATTTGTCTTACTAAAGGATGTCGAGACATTGCTAAAACAAAGAAAAGCTGGCGTAAAGTCGATACACTATTGTAAATCTCCCCTCCCTCTCCAATATTTTCATTGATCCCAGTATACACACCCAACCCCCGAATTAACTTTTTATCAAATTTGTTAAATAATTTACCGAATAATCTAACTATTTCTTTTAAATCTTTTTCAGTAAGAGGTGGAAATTCCAGGACAGAGGCAGGCAAGGAGGGTGCTTTTCCTACTCCAGTATCTGATGTTGTATTCCCTTTCAATCTATCAAACATAAACAAAGCATACCAATAAATAACTTAAAAGTGAAATTGTCGTGTTTAAATCTTCTTCGGGAATAAAAGAGAGGCAACTATGGCAATGCCAAAGGCGGACATGATGATACCGAAGGAGAGAAATGAAGAGATGTGAATGCCGAAAATATCTATCAGCATTTTGCCGCCCACATACACCAAGACGAAGGAAAGGGCCTTCTGCAGGTGGTGGAATTTATAAACCACATTCTCAATCAGGAAGAATAATGCCCGCAGGCCCATAACGGCGAAAATATTGGAGGTAAAAAGGATAAACACGCTCTGGGAGATGGCAAATGCCGCCGGGATGGAATCCACCGCGAAAATTATATCCGTGCTCTCCACCAACAAAATAATCATAAACAATAAGGTGGCATGGATTTTACCGTTTTCCCGGACGAAAAATTTGCCGCCATGCGGATTTTCGGTGAAAGGCAGATAACGCTTGGCCAAACGGAAAACCCGGCCCTGGTGAAAGTTGGCATGATGTTCCCTCTTGCCCCGGAGAAGCTCCAGTCCCGTGTAAATCAGCAAGGCGCCGAAGATATACAAAATGAAATGAAACTTTTCCACGGCATACGCGCCCAGAAAAATAAAAATGCCCCGGAAGACAATCGCCCCCAAGATGCCCCAGAATAATACTCTGTGAAAATATTTTTCTTCCAGCTTGAAGTAGTTAAAAATAAGCAGGATGACGAACAGGTTGTCTACGGAAAGCATCTTCTCGGTGACATAGGCGGAGAGAAATTCTATGGCCGTCACTTTGTCCATAAAGAGAAAAATGAGCGAGGCAAAACCCAAAGAAAGAGCAATCCAAAATACGGATTGCCAAAAGGCGGAAGTGGCGGATATCCTGTGCGCCCGGCGGTTGAAATAGCCCAAGTCTAAGACCAAGAAGCCCAAAATAATAACAGCAAAAACCATTGAGAGATAGCTTTGAATCTCCATGATTAAATGATAACATAGGATATGATAAAAACGATAATTAACGCCAAGAAAACGAAAGACGCGGATGTGGTCTTCTTGCTCACTCCTTACGAAAAAACAGCTTCTTCCCGCAAGGGCACCTCCCGGGGGCCGGATAAAATAATCGCCTGTCTTGACGCTCAAATTGAATTCTTCAGCCGGAAATTCAGAAAAAACGCCAACGATTTTATAAAAATAGGCCTCCAAAAATTAAACAACCTAGAAAAACTCTCTCCGGAAAAGGCGGTCAAAAAAATAGAAGCGGCCTGCGAGAATTTGCTGGCCGGCGATAAATTTATTTTTCTTCTAGGCGGCGAGCATTCCGTTTCCGTCGGCCATCTTTTGGCTTTGACAAAAAAATACAATCCTAAAGATGTAACCATACTCCAAATAGACGCGCATTGCGACCTGCGAGACAACGATGGCGATTACAGCGAGGAGCCGAGTTCCTTCGCTCACTCCGCGGTAATGCGGCGCGCGTCAGGCTTGGACTATCCCATTGTTCAGGTGGGCATTCGCACTTATGCGGAAGAAGAATATAAATATTTTTCAGACCTAAAGAATAAAATCACCGTCTTTGAATGGGGTAATAATATTGTTCCTAAAATCAACGACATCCTAAGCGCCATAAAAACAAAATATCTGTATATTTCCATCGATGTGGATGGCTTTGACCCGGGCGTCATGCCCGGCACTGGCACGCCTGTCCAAGGAGGACTGGAATGGTGGTATGGTTTGGAACTTATTGAGAAAGCAATAGAAAGATATGAATTAGTGGGAGCGGATATTGTAGAGGTTTCTCCGATGAAAGATTCGGTTCTGACCGAATATGGCGCGGCGGATCTCGCTTATCAAATAATCGTAAATAAATTTCTCGGTTAGATCCCCTCTTTTTTGAGTTGTTCGATTAGCTCTCGGGATTTGCGAGAAATTTTGGTCGGAAGCTTGATGTTGAGCTTGATGAGTACGTCTCCACGCTTGTTTTTGCCTGTCGGCACGCCCCTGCCTCGCACCCGCAGAATCTCGCCCAGGGCCACCCCCTCTGGAATTTTAACTTTTATTTCGCCATCCAGAGTCTCTATGGGATATTCCGTGCCCAGAAGTGCATCTGATAATTTAAGATTAAGGTCAGTTATTAAATTATTGCCATCCCGGCGCCAGAGAGGGTGCGACGTCACGTTTACTTTAATGTACAAATCTCCAGCGGCGCCTTTTTTGACCCCTTCGCCGTGGCCGGCCAGGCGAATCATCTCCCCGTCCCGGATGCCGGCCGGAACAACAATAGAAATTTCTTCTTCCCGACGGAGAACTCCTTTGCCCTTGCAAGTTTCGCAAGCGTCTTTGGGCAATTCTCCCGAGCCCAGGCAAGCTTCGCATACTTTGGTGGTTGAAATGGTCCCCAATATTGTGCGTTTAGCCTCGCGGATTTTGCCTTGGCCATTGCAGTTTTTACAAGTTTCCATCTTTGTTCCCTCTTTGGCCCCGCTACCCTTGCAGACAAGGCAGGTAGAGGTTTTGGTAATCAATATTTTTCTTTCCGTGCCAAAAACAGATTCTGAAAAAGAAATCTGAATTTCTGTAGAAATATCTCGCCCGCGCTTCTCGCCTCTCCCCCCGCCGCCCATACCACCACCAAAAAAGTCGCTAAAAATATCATTCAAATTTCCAAAATCAAATTCTACCCCACCATTTTGAAAACCGCCAAAGTCCGAAGCGTTAAAGCCTCCGAAGCCGCCTTGGAAACCTCCGCCGCCTTGGCGCATATTTTCGAATTGAGAACCATATTGGTCATAGTTCGTGCGTTTAGTATCGTCAGATAATACCTGGTAGGCCTCGTTCACCTCTTTGAATTTGGTTTCGTTGCCTTCTTTTTTGTCGGGATGATATTTATGAGCCAGCTTGTAAAAAGCCTTTTTTATTTCATCTTTAGAGGCGTTTTTACCCACTCCGAGAATATTGTAGTAATCTTTTGCCATAGTTATTTCGCCGACACGCTATTTTTTCTCCCTCCTCGCGCATTTACCGCCTTGTCGCTCAAAAAAACAGTGTGTCGGCTTCATATCATATCATAGGTTCGGCTTCTTGGGAAGTCCCGACGCTTTTAGGTCGGGATCCCGACTTATCGTCGGGACTTTCGTCACCACCCTCTTCAACTTCTTCGCCTTTTTCCTTGGTCTTTTTCTTAGTCCGCCCTTCAATAATCGCTTTTTCTTCCGCGCTTCGGATAATGGTGGCTTCTTCTTCGGCAATAAGCTTGGCGGCGGCGTCTTTGGAGATGGAAAACTTGCGTCGGGAGGCGTTAATAATTTCATTCCTAAAAGACGGATGGGTGGGAGGCAGAACCTTAAGAGTCTCCGCGGAAAAAGGGTCGTAGGATTCGCCGTCTATCGTCATTTTTACGTAAAATTCGGTAACCGCGAGATTAATCATGTCTTTGACGTCAAAGAGAGGGGCGAACTCGGGTTTAAGTTTCACCGCGTCTTCGCCACCGATGCGGAAAGTTATAATGCTGCCGGTATTGCCGAGTACGGCGTGCTGGACTTGAGGGATAAGCTGGCCGATGTATTGGTGGGCAATAGTGAGATTAAGAGCGTATTTGCGAGCCTCCGATAAAATATTTTCAAAAGTTTGGGTGACTATATTATGAAACTCGTCCACATACAGATAGAAATCCTTGCGTTCGCTCTCCGGGATCCGGGCGCGTTCCATGCCCGCTTGTTTTATCTTGGTTAAAAACATGGAGCCGAAGAAGGAAGAATTTTCCTCACCGATGCGCCCTTTGGAGAGATTGATGAAAATTATCTTTTCTTCATTCATAAGTTTGGATATGTCAATCTTATTCTGCTTCTGGCCGAAAATATTACGCAGAAGCGGGTCGGATAGAAATTGACCCAGCTTGTTCACCAGAGGAATAATGGCGTCGGTGTCAAACTTCTCCGACCAATCGGCGAATTCAATAGCGAAGAATCGCTTGACCATGTCGTCGGTGATGTATTCCACCACTTTCTGCCGGTAATTGCGGTCGGTCAGCATGGAAATCATCCCGCGCATGGTGGCGTGCGGGTAGTCTAATAATGCCAAACAGGTAAAGCGAAAAACGTGCTCTAGGCGGGGCGTCCAGTTGGCGCCGAATTGCTTTTGCAAAACTTCAATCAGCCCTTGGGTCAAAATGAATTTAAAGGAAGGGTCCACATTGGCAAGTGGGTTGAAGGAGGAGGGAAAGTCTGAATCATTCGGGTCAATCAAGCAGACATCTTCAATCCGCTCTTTGGGGATATAGTCCAGAATCGCCTCAATGACATCGCCGTGGGGGTCCATTAGGCACAGACCGTGGCCATAAGATACGTCTTGACGGATGAGAAGCTCTAGGAGTTTAGATTTGCCCACGCCGGATTTACCGACGATGTAGAGGTGGCGCCGCCGGTCCACCCGCTTGATGCCGAAAATGAATTTCTTTTCCTCCAGGGCGGCCACGTAGTTAGTGCGTCCGATAAAAGAAACATCTTCCGGCTTGACCCTCCCAAAAACCGGTAATTCCGGCGGTGGCGGCCCGTATTTGATTATCTGGACGCGATTAGGCTTAGGCATATATTATTATATTATCATAATCCACCTCACTCTGCCCTCTCCTTAACAAGGAGAGGGTTCAGGAGAGGTTAATACACTTCCTGCTGATAGCATTTCTCGCAATAAACTATCTCTGGCCTGTCTGGGGCATAGCTGGTTTCAAATTCGTTCGGGCACACGCCTTCATGCCCATGGTTGGCTGTCGCTTGCGGTGAGCCCGCCCTACCGCACATGCACTGCCGATGCCAGAGTTTAAAAGGGTTCCTCTTTTTCAACCTCTGATAATGACGGCAGTTGGGGCAAAGACGAGGCAAGGCGATATTTAATTTTTTATGAAATTTCAATTCCATGTCGGTTATCTTGAAGGCTAGAGTGCATTGCTCGTTGCACTTTTCTCCGTGGAGACAACCTATCACCTTCCCGACTATAGACTCATTTGTATCTTTGATGTGATCCGGCAGGTCTTTGGAATTTACTTCTATGGCATAGCTCCTTTGTGTCACTTCCTTCCACCGAAATCCTGCCTGCAGGGCTTCTGTTTCTGTTTTTGGATAATATTCATTGGCTATGGTTTCATTATAAGCAAAAGGTGAAATCTCCGACGGGAAAAATTCTCCATATTTATAAATCCGGCTTTGTTTGTCCACATAAGGCATTGTATTCATATGCTCGATAATTTTCGGCAAAAGTTTTTTATATTCTTCTTTGGTATATCTTTTATTTAAAATAACATATTCCTGATTCCTTATTCCTATGCAACCAAATAAATAACCGGCGCTAAAACACATATAGGTATATTGTGCTTCTTGACAAGTATGATTGATGATAGAGAACATTTGCCGATAGCCCTGAATCCCGGTATCAAATATTTCATAGCCTTCCTCCGCTTTAGCGCCAATGCCGTAACCATCGTAGCACTCTTTTATGCCAGCCGCTCCGTGAATTATATATTTGGAATTTTCCGCCTCACTGAAAATATCAAAAACCATTTTGCTGTTCTTGGAAAACATCACGTTGTCCCCGGTAACGTCTTTGGATTTATAGATAAAAGCAAAACGCCGGAATTGATTCTTGATAAAATTTTTATATTCTTTTTTGAATCGTTCCAGTACCTCATAACTCCCGAAGTCATATTTAGCGCGTTCTTTATCGTATTCTTCTTTCGTATACTGCTTGTTGAATATGCAATGCTTTTTATGCCTTAAATTCATACAGCCTAAACAATTCTGCAAGTTAAGGCAGGAAGTTAAAAAATAAGAATCAATGCATTCATCGCTGTCGTAGCTAAAATGAGTATTAAAAAGAGCATTGCATAAAACATCTTCGTAGCACTGCTCCGATTTGCCTACTTTATATAAATCTATAGAGTCTTTGCTCTCAAAAACACCCGTGGAATACGAGACATTTTCATTGGAATAAGCTGCGAAAGTCAGGTAGCAATTCCGGCAACCTTCATTATGGTTACCGTAATCGCTGTTTACGCAATTACTGTTGCCTAAATTCATAAGTGGCACGCGATGCAATAATTCGCTAAATTGCTCAAAGAAAGGTTTGGGGAAATCATAATCTTGTCCGTAAGCCAAAGGGTCCCATTTGTCTCCCCACCAAATATCCCGGTCGTATACCACCAGATTGGTCTCCGGCGCAAACATTGTAATAATCGGCTTGCCGGAAAATGCGCATTTATTATGATAGAGTGTCCTTTCATTGCGCCAAATAAATCTCCTGACAATCCGGCACTCCGGGCAGAATGTCGGTGGCGGTACTTTTATTTTCTCGTAAAAATTAAAATCCTCCAGTTCAATTACGAAATCTTTTTTGCAATTCTGACAGATTTTAGATTCAGTTTTCACCATTGGATTATAAGGCTATTTTAGCTTTTTTGCAAGAAATTTACAAATAATTATCTTTGTAACACTGATCACAATACAAATGCCAGTTCTCTTTGGAATTATAAAACGTTTTAATTTTTATATTGCATAATTCACAAACACCATCATGCATTCGGTAGTTTCCAATGTGACTGAATCTTGTCCGCATTCTTTGATGAGGGTGAATAGTTGGAATGGGTATATTGTTATCTCGGTAAAACTTAAGTTCACTTTTCACTATGCGGAAGGGTCGGCCTGTTTCTTCACAAATAATCGCTTTATTCATAATTTCATCGTCAACTTCAGTAATTGTGTCTGGAATTTCCTGCGCGCTTAATGTGGCCATATCTCCAACATCTATTTCCATATCTGGCTGCCAAAGCGCACCCATTTTCTGAACTTCTGCTTTATTCAACGGAAACACAAAATCAGCCTGTGAGCCATTATAAGCAAAAGAACTCATAGTAAACGGGGGGAATTCCCCATATTCTCCCTTTCCCAGAAGAACAAATTTAATTTTATCTAATTCTTTAAAGTATTTTTTTGGTTCATATTGGTAATTAAAAATGCAGTAATTTTTATTTTCGAGGCCGACACAAGCGAAACAATTTTGCACATTACGGCAATTAATCAAAAACTCTGAATCAAGAATAAATTTTGAAAGGAAAGAAAATTTTACATTTGATGAATCGGACCCAATGCCTATCGTTTGATACAGTTTCTCTGAACCACCAGATATTGAAGCATCCATAGAGTCCCTATTTCCAAGAAGCTGGTCGCAATGCAAGGAATGTTCCGTCCTCCGAGCATAAATAATGTCATAACAGTTGCGAGAGTTAAATATATTCACTCCAGAAACATTTTCTGTCCGCTCATGACGAGAGGCGCGCACAGGATGGATTTTAACGAATTCCCAGAAACGTTCTTTTATCTTTGATAATAAATCTCGACTGGGTAAATTCAACTCTTGGATTTTTTCTTCATAATTTTCTTTAGTGAGCTGTTCGTTAAAAAAACAATAACTTTTATTGCGCAAATTTACACAACCAAAACATTTTATACAATTATTACAGTCATATAAAAATTGAGAATCAATGCAATTATCAGAAAAGTAAAGATAACGGCAATTATAACATTTATCAGACGACACAAGCTCGTAAGAATTTTCTACATTGCGCACAATCAGACAATCCATAACGGAACGCGAGCTAAAAACATTAACCGAATACCAAACATCTTCCGACATCCATCCCCCGCTTACATAGTAGCCATTTTTAAGATTTCTACCGTTTATAGAGTACTCGCTGTTTATATTGGATGGGTCGCGAATAATGGAAGGTTGAGGAACTTTTAGCCTGAAATCTAAAAACTGTTCGAAAAATGGTCGTTTAGCATCATAAAAAGTGCCATATGTATATGGATCAAAATTATCTTGATAACTTTTAATATCATAAACTATTAATGAAGAAACCAGAGGAACATAAGATATAATTTTATCTTTTGAGCCTGGAGCATTATTAGGACGTTTATATAAATTTATCTGATTTACAAAAGAAAACCGTTTTTGCCTCCTGCATGTTGGACACAATTTTGGAGGAGGCACGCGTAGTAATTTATAAAAATTAATATCCTCAGCAGTAATCTCGAACTTTTTTTCACAATATTTTGAAATATCTTTCCATTCGCATTCCCGCTCATGCGGCGCAAGATTCTCCAGAATTTCATTCAGGAGCGCGTCGAATTTCGGGGTTTTAGATTCTTTGTTCATATTACTGACTTAACAAACTTGACGGCCGTCCAAAAGTGTTAAGCATTATCTAGAATAAAATCCTGGACGCACTTTTTACATTTTCTGATTTCTGATTTCATTCTAGAATTTTCCTTAAAACATCTTCCGGTACTTCTTTGACCGCTGTTTTAGGCGTGTAGTCCGGGACGGAAAGCGGCGGCCGAGGCGGGGGCGAAATGGGAAGAGGGGAAGGTACATTATCCAACGCCGGCGGCCTAGAGCTTGTTGTTTCCGTCTCTGGAGCCGAAACAGGCACCTTGTCGCTAATTATATCCTTTAGTTTTTCCATCGCTTCCGGAGTGGCCGCACGGTCCCCGCCCGAAAATTGGCGAGTAAGTTTCGGCGGTATGGTAACGCTTTTATTTTTCAAACTGTCTAAAGAAATTGGCGGGAGCGAGGGCGAGGGCGACGCAACCGTCTCTAATGAACTTTTATCTTCAGCTGTTATTTTGCTTAGCGCTTCCCGCAAAGCCAAGTTTTCGCCCGGTTTTTCTTTTGGTCTAAATTTATCCTCCTTACCGCCCGAACGACGAGAATCCTGCCCAACTTTGTCATTCAGGCGGGCATCGGGTCGGGCGGGTTTCTTTTTGCCACTAAACGACGTCGGCGCGGCTGAAGTTCCCTGACTATCCGAGCCAGTTTCGGCAACCGGCGCGAACTCAATGCCCAAGTCTGCCAGGGGTTTATAGAAGCGTGTTTCTTCTCGCTTGGTTTCTTTCGCCGACCGGGGACTCGGCTTGATTTCCCCCGACTTGATTTTGTCTACGCAATCCCGGCAATAAACCGGCCGCCCCGGCTCGGGCTTGAAGGGCACGGTGTCCTCCCGTCCGCAATTGGAGCAGATTATTTTAAATTTATCTCCGGTCGGCGACGGCGAACCCACATCGCCGAGGGACATCCCGCTCCAATCTATTATTTCTTTCTCCACCACTTCCCGCGGACGGCAATATAATCTACGGGAAGCCTCGATGACCTCGTCTTCCACCTTTTTATCACCGCTCTTAACCAAGGGCGGGAGAGTCCGAGCGGAGAAAGGCCGGGAGGTTACGCCGTCAATCATTAATTTCATATAAACTTTATAATTCGGCAGATTGACGATATCCTGGGGGGTAAATTCGGGCTCAAATTCCTTTTCTAGAAAATCCGCGTCATCCGCGCCCACCCGGAAAACTATCATCGTGCCCACGTTGCCGAATACCGCATCGCGCACCGCGGAGCTCTTGTCGGAGATAAGCTGGGCGGTGTACTGGTGCGCCACGGTCAGATTCAATCTATACTTTCTTGCCTCGGAGAGAATACCGGCAAAAGCGTCGGTGACGAAATTCTGAAACTCGTCCACATACAAGTAAAAATCTTTCCGTTCATCCTCCGGAATACGTACCCGTTCCATGGCCGCGAGCTGTATCTTGGTGATAATCATACCGCCGAGGAGGCCGGAGTTGTCCTCGCCGATGCGCCCTTTAGAGACGTTCACCAAGAAGATTTTGCCCTCATTCATTATGTTAAAAATATCTATGGTGCTCTTGGACTGGCCGACGACGTTGCGAATGATGGAAGTGGAGAGAAACTGGCCGACCTTGTTCTGGATGGGAGCTATGGCTTCGTTGCGGAACTTATCCTGCCAAGCCTCATACTCGTGAACCCAAAAGGCCTTAATCACCGGGTCTTTCAAATTGGAAATTATTTTCTGGCGGTAATCTTTGTCCACCAACATGCGCGGAATTCCAAGAAGAGTGGTGCCGGGAGTGTCTAAGAGAGCCAAGATGGCGTTGTTTAAAATATATTCCATCCGAGCGCTCCAGGCATTGGCCCAAATTTTGGTGAAGATGCCCATAAGACCAGAGGCCACCAAATGCTTGTATTTGGGGTCAATAAGCTCAAGGACATTGAAGCCGACATGGTAATCAGAATCGGCGGGATTAAAGTAAATTACATCTTTCATCCGCTCCGGCGGAATGACGGAAAGGACCGCTTCCACATTCTCGCCGTGGGGGTCCACCAGGCAGACGCCGTCGCCGTTACGGATATTCTGGGTAATCATATTGAACATCAATACCGATTTACCGGTACCCGACTTACCGAGCAGATAAACATGCTGGCGCCGGTCTTTGCGCTTAATGCCAAAAAGATTATTTTTATCCCGATAGGTAGTGAGGCCTAGGTAGGTGATTTCTTTATTTTGGGGTATCTCCGGCATGTCCATATGCCAGAATTATAACATTCAATTATAACTTTGAAAATAAGAGAAAGCAGGCCGGCCCAGCAAAGCTGAACCGGCCCCTTTGAGCGCCTGAGCAGGGGTTCTTGTTCTCTTAGATTTGCTTTACGCAGGTCGACCGAAGTAGACCAGCTACTTGCAAACCGGAATTACCCCCAAACTCTTTCGGCTACTCGATGTGCGGACGATTCAGGGCCTCTACAGCCCTGTCGCAGACGGCCCGCTTCAAGTAGACATTGTCAAGTAAAAAAGCCTTCTCAAGAAGGCTTTTTTACTTGTTTCCTTTTTATTGTTTGGGAGCTTCACCTTCGGGATTCTCATCTGCCGGCTTTTCTTTGAATTCCGCGTCTCGCACTTCTCCGGGCTGTTCTTCCGGAGTTGTTTGTCCAGGGCTGCCGGTTTGGCCCGTCTCGGGAGCGGCTTTGCTTAGCGCCTCGCCGATTTTGGACATTTCAGTCGAGAGTTCTTCGGTCGCTTTTTTAATGGCCTCTATATCTCCTCCGTCTTTAACTCCGCGCAGGGCGGAGATTTTGCCGTTGACCGCGTCTTTGATTTCCGCGGGAATTTTTACCTCATTATCCTTCAGCGCTTTCTCGGCAGTATAAATAATCATTTCTGCCGTATTTTTCACATCTACTAATTCCTTTTTCTTCTTGTCGTCCTCGGCGTGGAGCTCCGCATCGGCCTGCATTTTCTTGATTTCATCTTCTTTAAGTCCGGAGCTGGCTTCTATTTTAATAGATTGCGTTTTACCAGAAGCCTTATCCTTGGCGGTAACATTCAAGATTCCGTTCGCATCCACGTCAAAAGAAACCTCGATCTGGGGAATCCCCCGAGGCGCTGGCGGGACACCGTCCAATATGAATCGGCCGAGGGATTTGTTGTCCCCAGCCATCGGCCGCTCGCCTTGGACCACGTGAATCTCCACCGAAGTCTGATTATCGGCCGCGGTGGAAAATATCTGGGACTTGCTCGCCGGAATAGTAGTGTTGCGGTCAATTAGTTTGGTGGCCACGCCACCTAAAGTTTCAATGCCGAGGGATAGCGGAATGACGTCCAGAAGAAGCACATCCCGCACATCGCCGGCCAAGACGCCAGCCTGCACCGCGGCGCCCAACGCCACTACCTCGTCCGGATTGATGGACATATTCGGCGTTTTGCCGAAGAGGTTTTTGACCGCTTCCACGATAGCCGGCATCCGGGTCTGGCCGCCGACCATTATGATTTCATTTATTTCTTCCATCTTGAAAGGCGAAGCGGCTAAAGCCCTCTTGGTAATTTCTATGGACCGGTCAATATATTCTTTGGCCAGAGACTCCAAGGTGGCCCGGGACATTTTAAGCAGTAAGTGCTTGGGACCGGAGGCGTCCGAAGTAATGAAGGGAATATTGATTTCCGCCTCCAAAGTGGTGGAGAGCTCGTGCTTGGCCTTCTCCGCCGCTTCCTTGAGTCGTTGGAGGGCTAAGGCATCGCGGGTGACGTCAATACCAGACTCCTTTTTGTATTCTTCGGCAATCCAAGCGATTATTTTGCGGTCAATGTCCCCGCCGCCCATGTGAGAGTCGCCGTCGGTGGATTTGACTTCAATGACATCGTCGCCTATTTCCAGAACCGACACGTCAAAAGTCCCGCCACCGAAGTCATAGACAACTATCTTTTCGTTTTTCTTTTTATTAAAACCGTAAGCCAGCGCCGCCGCTGTCGGCTCATTGATAATGCGC
>Ga0156208_138_pt2 | contig 15225 bp, 18 predicted proteins | sample RifCSPlowO2_12_FD_107861 | JGI IMG/M metagenome (GOLD analysis project Ga0156208, IMG submission 107861) | Candidatus Nomurabacteria bacterium RIFCSPLOWO2_12_FULL_46_14
GTCATCCCCGTCCGCACCTGGATCGCCCAGCCTTTCATCGTTTCCGGTTCCTCTATGTCCCCCACTTTTGAAAACTCGGAGTACATAATCTTAGACGAACTCTCGTATCGCTTAGGCGAGCCCAAGCGGGGCGACGTGGTCGTTTTCAAGTACCCGAACGACACCACCAAATTTTTCATCAAAAGAATTATCGGTCTGCCGGGGGAAACGGTCAGCATTAAAGACGGCGTAGTAACCATAATCAACAAGGAGAATCCGAAGGGTTTGGTTCTAGCCGAGCCCTATATCAAAAACAAATCCAGAGACGCCAAGAAATTTTCACTTCAAGATAACGAGTACTTCGTTATGGGCGACAACCGCGGAGCCAGTTCGGATTCCAGAATATGGGGCGCGGTGCCGCGCGACCTTATGGTGGGCAAAACATTTCTACGGCTTTATCCTCTGAATCGGATAAGCATTCTGCCCGGGCAATTAAAACAATAAATAAAAAAATATGGCGGATGCCGGCAAAAAAAAATCAAAAGAGATAGCCTCACCCAAGGGCACCAGAGACATTCTGGACGAGGAGTATTATTCATTTCAGGGATTTTTTGAAAAAGCGCAGGAGGTAGCGGTATATTATGGCTTCAAGCCGATTGATACTCCCGTCTTGGAACACGCGGAACTTTTTGAGAGCGGCATCGGCCGTGGCACGGATATAGTGGATAAGGAAATGTATACCTTAAGAACCCGCGGTGGCGACCATCTGGCCCTCCGGCCGGAACACACCGCGCCCCTCTTGCGCGCTTATATTGAACACGGTATGCAGAACCTGCCCCAGCCGGTGCTCTATTATCAATACGGACCTATTTTCCGGCACGACAGCCCCCAGCGCGGCCGCTACCGGCAGTTCTGGCAATTTGATATGGACTCCTTGGGTAGCGACAAAAGTATCTTAGACGCGATGATAATTAAAATGGGCATAAGCATTCTGGAAGAAGCTGGTGCTCAAAATCTTTCCGTAGATATCAATTCCATCGGCGACCGGGAATGCCGTGGCGCTTACATCAAGGAATTAACCAACTATTACAAAAAACATTTAGGCAGTCTCTCGGCCGTGGACCGCGAAAGGCTCAAGACCAATCCCCTCCGCATCCTGGATTCCAAAGACCCTAAAACCATGGAGGTCAACGCCGCAGCGCCGGACTCCATCTCCTACCTCTGCGCCGCCTGCAAAAAGCATTTCAAAGAAGTTTTGGAATTCTTGGAAGAAATGGGCGTGGGCTACAATATCAACAAAAATCTGGTGCGCGGTCTCTCTTACTATTCTCGGACGGTCTTTGAGATTGTGGAAGAGAGAGGCAATGAGGACCAAGCTCCACTAGCCCTCGCCGGCGGCGGACGCTACGATTATTTGGCGCGCCAAATCGGCGGTAAACGCGATGTGCCGGCAGTGGGTATATCCATCGGCGTGGACCGCATCGTCGCTTCGCCTTGGTATAAAAAGCTCTCACCACGCATAATCAAAAAGCCGAAAATTTATTTCATCCAGCTGGGCGCTGAGGCCAAGTTGAAGAGCCTCAACATTATTGAAATACTGCGCAAAGCCCATATCCCCATCGCCCAATCTCTCTCCCGAGAAACTCTCTCCTCCCAGCTCGCTATCGCCGAGAAACTCTCCATCCCCTATGCCATAATCTTCGGTGTTAAAGAGGCAATTGACAATTCGGTCATTGTCCGGGATATGGGTAGCCGTTCCCAGGAAACGGTCAAACTGGGCAAACTGCTCCAACACCTGAAGGAGTTAAAATAAAAAACAACCTCGCATGAGGAAAATTCTGCAAAAAGAGGATAAAGTTTTGAGGCGAATCGCCAAAGAAGTTCCGGTTGGGAAAATAACCTCGCTGGAAATTAAAAAAACCCTCCGGGAGATGTCCGCCGCCTTGGCCAGCCAAAAAGACGGCGTGGCCATCGCCGCGCCGCAGATTGGCTATTCTCTGCGGATTTTCTTGGTTTCCGGTAAGATTTTCAATAAAAGGTCGGACCTTGGGGATTCAAAAAGGTCCGACCTTAGAGATTCAAAAAAATATCCTGATTTAATATTCATCAATCCTAAAATTCTAAAACTCTCCCGGGATAAGGATTGGCTACCGGAGGGCTGTCTTTCCGTCCGGTGGCTTTACGGCCAAACCTTAAGGTCTAAAAAGGTCCGGATTGAAGCTTATGACGAGAAGGGAAAAAAATTCACCCGGGGCGCCGCGGGCCTCCTGGCCCAGATTTTCCAGCACGAAACCGACCATTTAAACGGCGTGCTTTTTATCGACCACGCCAAAGAAGTAAAAGAGGAAAAGCCCAATGCCCAATGATTCTAAAATAAATTTTGTATTTTTCGGCACATCCGAGGAAGCGGTTTATGCCTTAGAAGCTCTGGAAGTTGGTGGATTTATGCCTCGGCTGATAGTTACCGCACCGGACAAACCAGCTGGTCGGCATTTAGCCCTGACGGCACCTCTGGCGAAAAAATGGGCCCTAGGGCGTCAAATACCCGTATTTCAGCCCGAAAAATTAGACCCGAACGCGATCCAATTCATTGCGGAGCAAAAAACCGATATTTTCGTAGTAGTGGGATACGGAAAAATTTTGCCAAAAAATTTATTAGAACTGCCAAAGGGAAAAACAATTAATATTCACCCTTCTCTTTTGCCTTTGTACCGAGGGCCCGCGCCGATAGAAGGACCAATTCTCGATGGCGCTGGCGCTACCGGCGTTACCCTAATGATGATGGATGCCGAAGCTGACCATGGGCCGATTATTCTGCAAGAAAAATACATACTTAACGATACGGAAACAACTCCGGAGCTTACAAAAATCCTGTTTATCCGGGGTGGCGAATTGCTGGCGAATATTCTACCCGACTGGCTTGTCGGCAGAATGATTCCGCGAGCCCAAGACCACACCCAAGCAACTTATACAAAAAAAATCAAAAAAGAGGACGGACTAGTAAACCTGGAAACCGATTCTGATGAAACTCTGTGGCGAAAATTCCGCGCTTATTCCCATTGGCCCAGAATTTTCTTTTTTGAGAATAGTAAAAGGATTATAATCACAAAAGCCAGATTAGAAAATGAAAAATTCATTATAGAAAAAATTATCCCAGAGGGCGGCAAGGAGCAAATCTATAAATCAAACTAAAGAGGTATGCTAATTACTTCCGCCAATTTCGGACACCTTTAACTAAATCTTTAATACGACGAGCGCCATATTCCCACATGGCTCTTTTCTTATTCTTTTTTTTTCTTACAGCCCGGAAAAGATTTTCGTTGACCTCATCGATAGCTGTATACAGGTCTTCCCGCTCTGCGCTGTGATAAAATTCCTCGCCGTCTATTTTTATCAGGCACTCCGCCCGAAAAAAATCGCCGGACTTGTGATGATTGGTCGTTTTGGCAACTTCAAAATTAGCCACTACTTCTCCCCCGCTCTCGGAGATTTTACCAAGCAGTTTTTCCAGATTGGTAATCCTTTTCTCCACATAATCCCGAATGGAATCCGTCAATTGGAGGTTGGTGACCAGTAAATTTATTTTGACTACGGGACTCATTCCTCAATTATAACATAATATCTCAATACTTCATCCCGCGAACCAGAGCTTTGAGAATCAGGTCTAAATCCATGGCCGCCACGTTTATCACCCGGTCGCCACCGCCATAATAAATCAAGAGCTGGCCGCCTTTGACCACCATGCCGCAAGGAAAAACCACATTGTCCACCACTCCCTTCTTCTCATATTCTTCTTCCGGCTCCAAGATGGCATCCGTGCTCCGGGCGAGCACAAGTCCGGGGTCTTTAGAATCCAAAAGCGCCGCCCCGATGCGGTAAGTATGATGATTCTTAGAAACGCCGTGATACAGGAGGAGCCAGCCGTACTTGGTTTTAACGGGCGGAGCGGCAATGCCCACCTTTTCGCTATCCCAGGTGTTCGCGCGGGGGCCGATAACGCGAATGCACTTCTCCACCAGTTCACCCTTAAAATCCAGAGACTCCAAATAGTCCCCACAAATTTCATTGCCTACCCGATGCGCGATAAAATAACCGTCTTTGAATTTCTTGGGGAAAAGGCAGGCATCTTTATCATCCAAAGACGGCGGAGTTACCAGGGCAGGCTTGCTCCAATCCCACTTTTTTGCCAAAAAATTTTTCACCGCTATGAAAGACACCGCAACCCGAGGCGGGCTCGCGCTGTCATAGGCGGTATAGCACATGTAAATATTCTGTCCTATTTTTGTCAAGCGCGGGTCCTCGCAACCGGAATTGGCATTGCTTATTTTTTTGCTTTCAAATTCTTCTCTGGGGAAATAAATAGGGTCGGGCAACCTTTCTATGATATCAACGCCGTTTTTGGTGGCGGCGTAACCTAAGGTGGAAGTATTGTCGGGAGAGAGCGCCCGATATACCAGATGAATTTTGCCGGCAAGCGCTATGGCCGCGGGGTTGAAGGTCGCCTTGGCTTCCCAAGCATGCTCCTCCGAGGGAGTAATAATCGGTTTCGGGGACAAACGCCGGAAATGCCATTGCTCGCTTTGAGCCGGATGAATACTACCGATTAAATCCCGGAGGGATACTCGGGCAATACAGCCGGTAGTGTCCGCGGCGCCATAATAAATGGTTAAAATGTCGCCTTTTAAGAGCGCTCCGCTGGGAAAAACTACATTGGGTACAAAACCGGAGAGTTCATAGTGAGCTTCGGGCACTATTAAGGGGCCACTGGTCCGGCCGATAATTTTCTTTGGGTCTTCCAAATCCAAAAGCAAGGCTTCAACGCCGAAAATCCGGAGATTGTTTTCGTCACCCCCGAAGTAATTCTGAATATGAGAATAAATCAGGAGCCAGCCGTACGGAGTTTTTATCGGCGGCGCGCCGACTTCCACATGGTCTCGGTCGGAGCGCTTGGGGTCAATGACATAGTCATTTATATTCTCCTGCCATTTTTCCCAAAAAGACGGAGTCCATAAATCTTCCATCCGGTCGGCGTAAGCCAACGCCATTTTGGCCGGCGGCGAATCCGTATGCGCTGAAAAAATTACAGCAATCTTACCCCCCACCCTCTCCGGGAAAAGCGCCATGGCTTTGGCGTTAAAAGGAGTAACCAAGTGGCGCTCGGCCGAATTTTTTAAATTTTTAGAGATAGCTACCGCCACCTTGATGCTCTCCGCGTTGGGTGGATAGGCGGAGAGAGCGGTGTAAAAAATGTAGTAATTACCCTCAAAATAAGTAACCCGCGGGTCCTCACAGCCATATTTTTCCCATTCTTCCAGGGGTACAATAAATGGCACACGCTCCCCAAAATGCCTGCCGTCTTTAGACTTCCCAATGCCGATGGTGGAAATCTGATGCGGGTTCTGCAGGACGTCCGGGGCGGAAATAGCCCGATATAGGCCGTAGACACTCCGGCCACGTTGGATGGGACAAATATTGAAGGTCGCAAATTCTTCCCAATAATGATTTTTGTCCGGGATAAGAATCGGGTTGTGTTCGGATTTCTTGACGACAAACATAAATTATTTAGGCAGGGGGACGTCCTCTAATTTGTTGTTTTTAAGTTTGGCCACTTTGTTGTTTCTTAGGTCTTCCAGCAGGTCTTCCAATTCTATGGAAGCCACGCAGGCCACCCGATCTGCGCCGCCGTAATAGACGAAAAGTTTTTTATTCAAAACCACCGCGCCGCAGGAGTAGATTACTCCCCATTTATGCCCTTCGTTTTCATAAAATTTTTCCGGTTCCAGGATGGGGCTCGGCGAGCGATAAATAATTCGAGTCGGGTCTTTGGCGTCCAAAATCATGGCGAAGAGCTTGTATTGCCCGGGGTCCCGCTCTTCAATGCCGTGGTAGAGAATGAGCCAGCCCAGCCGGGTTTTAATGGGCGTGGGACCCACGCCGCGGATGCCGCGCTCCCTTTTCCCCCATTCCGGCGAACCTTGATGGACGCTGTGGATGAAATTTTTGCCGTCAAGCTCATCCAGACTGTTAAAATAATCTATCTTTATCCGTGGCGAAAGACTGTGCAAAATGGCAAACCGCCCCAGAATTTTCTCGGGGAATAGCACCCAATTCTTGTGAATCTCGTGAGGCGGTGAAATCATCACCGCTTTTTGCCAATTCCATTTTTTCTTTTTGAAATCCTCAAGGCTAATCGAGGTTAGAGCGATGCGCACCGAGCCCCAGCCGTCAAAAGCGGTGTAAAGCATATAAACCCTATCGCCCAAGAGAGTCAGACGCGGGTCTTCACAGCCGCCGTTCCAGCCGCCGCCGGAGAGATAAACAATCGGCGAGAGGGATAAATCCGGCTTGCTCCCGCCGCTCCATCTTTTGTAAACAAAATAGGGCAATCTATCCCGGATGCGGAGGCCATCGTCGCTCCGGGCGTAGCCCAAGGTGGAAGAATCGTCCTCGCCTATGGCGCGATAGATGATATAGACTTTGCCGTCGGAGAGGAAAGCCGCGGGGTTGAAAGTAGCTTTGGATTCCCAAGCGTAAGACCGTGGCTCAATGATGGGATTCTGGGGCGCCCGCTTCAAACTCAAAGGCTTGGGCGCGGGTTTTTTGCGGAGTATCTTACTCTTAGCTCTGATTTCTCGACCGACTACTTTTTTTACCAGTTTAGCCATAATAGTTTAGGCTCTGCCATATTTATCCTCGTAACGAATTTCATCATTTTCGTCAAACACTCCGGTAGCTATCTCCAAGACGGAGATGCCTTGCGGGCCCGCCTGGAGTTTGTGTTTATGGAGCGCGGGAATATTAAACTCGTCCCCGGCTTTGGCATTATATTCCGTCTCGCCTATCCACACTTTTGCCTCACCTTCTAAAACTCGCCAGAATTCAGCGCGCTCCTGGTGGGATTGCAAACTTAATTCTTCATCGGGCTTAACCGATAATATTTTCACCGTGGAAGACAAATTATGGCTAAATTGCCGGAAATTGCCCCAGGGTCTCTCCACTTGGAATACTTTAAGCTCGCTTGCCATTGTTCTTAATTATACTCTTATTTTTATATTCTTCCAAGAGGACAGAAGAGCTCCGGATTTTGCCGCCCCGGCCGACATTAAAAGCCATTTCAATACCGAGCTTTCGGCAGAGCTTGTATTCCGGAATATTGTCGGCAAATCGGTCCCCACCGTTGGCAAAAACATCCGGCCGAATCTTGCTAAGTTCCCGGCAGACGCTGATGTCTTTGGTGTTTTTTTTGTGGCCGGTCAGAATAACTTCATCCACCGTTCGTAGAGCCTCTATTATTTCTTTACGCTCTCGGCCTGGCATAAAGATATGCCGGCCTTTGAGCTTTTTCCAATTATCATTATTTAAGATAACCACCAGTCTCCCGCCCAGCTTCCTGGCCGCCGCGAATAAACGCACATGCCCGATGTGAATCGGGTCAAAGCCGCCGGAAACCGCCACCATTTTTTCCTTCTTGTTTTTTATTTTAATTCTTTTAGTCATTAGAATCTGCCTTCCCCTACCCCTGGGGTAGGGGAAAATTTAAAATTTATAACCTGAAAGTAAAAGAATAACGACCAGGATAGAAAGAATAACGACCAGAATCGGCGGAATGCGCCACCACCAATTTTTCTCGCTCATGGTTGTCTTAAACATTTTATAACCTTCCCGGAAAATGTATATGGGCAGAACGATGGCAATGAAGAAGATTATATTAAAAATAGACATGATATTATTTTATCATAAGTTTAATCTGATTTATGTTTGAGCCAGGCTTGAAAAATTATAAAGAGCACGACAATTAAGAGCACAAGGCCCACGCCGACATACACGCTTTTGAGAGTTTCCGCCAGATAGGTGTAGCCGAGGCCAGCTAGATAGCCGACCGGCCCGAGCGCCACAATCCAGGCCAGAATCGCGACCATGTTGTAAGCCATAAATTTAGAAAGAGGAAATCCGGTTCGGCTTAAATACAAATAAGTCGGGAGACGGGCGCCATAGATGAATTTGACCACAAACAAAGTCAGGAAAAAATTCCCGTTATGCAGACGATGCACAGTCTGGTGTAAAAAGGCCAGAAAATTCGCTAACCGGCCAGGTTTTATATTTCTGGCCAGACGGCTCCGAAAGAGAAGAAACCACAAGGCATCGGCCACGCTAGTACCCAAAAGTCCAAAGACGACTATCGCCCAAATAGGCACCAAGTTTATCGCGGCCATAAAACCAAAAGCGAGGAGCAGATAATCGGCGCCGAAACCTATGCCTATGGAAATGAAAAGATATTTAAAGGCCGGATAATACAGAATCAGGTGTTCCAAGGAGGGAAGAATTTTTTCCATTCCCCTATTCTACCACTTTTTCTTCCTTAGTCTCGTCGGTCACCGCTACTTCGGTAGTCAGGAGAATGGCCGCTGCGGAGACGGCGTTCTCTAGCGCGGTCCGGGTAACTTTGACCGGGTCAATGATGCCGGCCGAGAGCATATCGTTTTCAAAAGTATCCGTCAGGGCGTTGTAGCCGATATTTTCTTTGTCGCTTGCCATCACCCTCTCCACAATCACGCCCGCGTCGTCTTTACCCGCGTTTTGGGAAATTTGCCGGAGCGGGGCCTTGAGCGCTTGGAGTATCACTTCGTAGCCCAGAGCTTCTTCGGGAGTTTGAAAGGTCCTGGCCTTCTTGCTTTTTATTTTCTTAGCCACGATGGCGAGCGCGCTACCGCCGCCGGGAATAACGCCTTCCTCAATAGCCGCTTTGGTGGCATTGACCGCGTCTTCCACCTTGAGTTTCATATATTTCATCTCCGTTTCCGTGGCCGCACCCACTTTGATTACCGCGACTCCGCCCGCGAGTTTGGCGATTCGTTTTTCAATTTTTTCAATATCATATTTGCCGGTCAGGAGCTCTTTTTGTTTTCGCAACTGCGCCACCCTCGCTTCAATCTCGCTCTTCTTGCCCTTGCCGCCGACCAAAATAGTGCTGTCCTTCTTCCCGATAACTTTGCTAGCCCGGCCAAGCATATTGAGCTCTGCCTTTTCCAATTTCAAGCCGGCTTCTTCAGTAATCAGTTTGGCACCGACGGTGATGGCAATGTCTTCCAGGAGGCTCTGCTTGTCGTCGCCGAAGCCGGGTGCTTTGATGCCCAGGACATTGAAACCGCCACGCAGTTTATTGAGCACGAAGGTGGCCAGAGCCTCGCCGTCAATATCCTCCGCGATAATCACCAAATCTTTTTTACCGCTCTCCACCAGCTTCTCCATCAAGGGCAGAATTTCTTTGATGGTGGAAATCTTTTTATCGTAAAGGAGAATTGCCGGGTCCTTAAATTCGGCTTCCATTCGCTCCGGATTGGTTATCATATAGGGCGAGACGTAACCCTTATCAAATTCCATGCCTTCCACCACTTCCGCCTCTACGCCAAAAGACTGGGACTCCTCCACGGTTACCACGCCGTCTTTGCCCACCCTCTCCACCGTGTCGGCGATAATCTTGCCGATTTCCGCGGACTCCGCGGAGATGGTCGCCACTTGCCTAATTTCTTCTTTGCCGTGGATGGGTTTGGCAATTTCTTTGAGAATTTTAACCGCTTCCCGGCCGGCTTTTTCAATCCCGGCGCGGAGAGCCATGGCGTTGACCCCGATGGTGGTATGCTTCATTCCGCCCTCCACTATCACTTGAGTCAGAATAACCGAGGTGGTGGTGCCATCGCCGGCTATCTCGTTGGTTTTACTCGCGACTTCCTTGACAATTTCCGCGCCCATATTCTCAAATTTGTCGGCAAGGGTGATGTCGCGGGCGATGGTTACGCCGTCGTTGGTGATGGTCGGCGCGCCGTAGCTTTTATCCAGAACCACGTTCCGGCCACGGGGGCCCAAGGTAATCTTGACCGCCTCGGCAACAATATCCACTCCTCTTTTTAATTTTCTTCTCGCTTCTTCGTTAAATAAAATTTTCTTAGCCATGTTTCGCCTACTTTATTACTGCTAAAATATTTTCTTCCTTGATGATGAAATATTCCTTACCGTCTATTTTGACCTCGTCGTAGCCATAGCGGGAGAACATCACCTTGTCCCCTGGCTTGACCCGCATGGGCACAAGTTCGCCATCGTCATATTCGCCTAGGCCTACGGCGATCACCATTCCCCGCTCTGGCTTCTCTTTATCGCCACTTTGGGGGATGTAAATGCCGGAGTCGGTCATTTTGCCATCTTCCTCCTTGGCTGTCTCCGGCTCTACCAACACCCGGCTGCCTAGGGGGGTAATTTTTAGCTTTTTTTCCCTCGACACTTTGGTCGATATCCCGACCTCTTGAGAGCGTCGGGACTTTTTGTTTTTGTTTGTCATAGTGGAAGTTATTTTATAAAAAAAATAATTTTTTTGCAACCGCGAAGCCGGCCTTAGGCCTTTTCAAGATGTTTTTTCGTCTCTCAAATAATTTACCCGACGCGGACGGCGGTGACTACCAGCCTCTTGTCATGCGTGCCGTATTTTTTTACAAACTGCCCGGTGCAGGTAATGAGCCGGAGCAAAGTGTCGTTATCTTCTAAAAAAACTTCAGGCGCTTGCGCGTCATAATCGTAAAGTTTGGCGCCGGTAACCACGAAACGAATAGGGTCCCTGCCTTCGGCAGTTTCCACAAATATTTCATCTCCTTTTTTCAAATCTCCCAGGCGCTTGAACACAGCCGGGAATTTCGCGCCCCGGTCCACATGCCCGGCGATGACCGCCGAGCCCTTCTCTCCCGGAATGGCACCATATTTATACCAGCCCACGTCGCTGAAATTAGACGGCGCGGCCATATTGCCCGCCTTGGTAATACCCACCTGCATTATTTTGGCATCCACTTTTATTTTAGGAATCTTCAGCCGGACTGGATAGGAGGACGGCTGGTTTTCTTTCGCCAAAGCTTTTTGAGGAATAACGCTAATGCTGTCATTAACAATCACTTCGCCATTGGGCGCGTACCAGAATGTTCTGGCAGAAGTTACGCCGAATATCCCGAGAGATACGACCGCGACCAAGCCAACCAAGATTGTTTTTGTGTTATTCCTCATTTGCTTTGACTTTAAAAATTTTTAGAGAGCTTATTGTAGCACGGCCTTCCGACGGCGCGCAAGGATTCCGATGCTAAGAAGCGCTAAGATGCCGGAAGCAGTGAGCAGGCCCAGGTTTTCCAAGGTGTTGCCGGTAGAGCCGGTAATCGGCAATCCGGGCACACCCGGTGGAAATGGCGTGGCTACCGCCAAGCCATTGCAAGGCAGGCCATTGATGGAGCTAACCCCGTAAATGGACGTACAGCCCGGCAAGAAAGACAATGGCGTAGTGCCACCGCTACAAGGCAAACCAGTCATAGTGCTCACTCCAACCACTGAAGTACAGCCGGGGAACAGCGCGGTCTGGGCGGCAATACCACCGTTGCAAGGCAAGCCGCTGACGGAGCTGTAGCCGATAACGGAAGTACAGCCCGGCAAAAAGGCGATGGTCGCCGTTGTGCCGCCGTTGCAGGCTAGCCCGGTGGTGCTACTGTAGCCGATGATGGATGTACAGCCGGCCAAGAATGTCAGAGTCGCCGTGCTGGTGCCGTTACAGGGCAAACCGGTGGTGCTACTGTAGCCGATAACCGAGTTACAGCCCGGGGGGGACGAAGCCACTTGAGCTTCAACATTCACTGGCTCCGAGAGCGCAAAAACGCCGAAAACCAGCACGCCCAAGAAAACTAGCGATAAAAGTTTATTAGTCATAATTTCTAATTTTTAATTAATAATTTCTAATTGCTTATAATTCGACCTTTTATTATACTTTTAATATAATATTAATATTATATATGGTTGCTTTTTTTATGTCAAAGGAAAAAAGCCCATTTGGGGTATAATTCTGTGGATAACTCCGACGCCAGTTCGGAGTCCGACTTTACGTCGGACTTAATCTATATTTAATGTATAATCAAAGCCTCAAAATAAAAAACACCTTAAAAAAGTGTTTTTTATTTTGGAGACTTTACCTATTTTGGATTTTCTAGCATTTTCTGCTCCAACTGGTCCAGGGTTCTGTTAATTTCTTTGATGGAATTTTTAATATCGGTGATGGCTGTCATTTCGCTCCGCACTTCCACCTCGGTTTTTTGGTTCAATCTCTTCTCCCCGCGGAGTCCGGAGAGGATAAGCTCGTTGCCAATAAAGCTGGAGATGAAGGCGCCGGTGAAGTAAAGGATAATGGAGCCGACGAAGAGTGAGAGCGGCCCGTCCCACCAGGGCGAAGCAACCAAGTTAATGCTCGGGTTTAAGCTGTAATAATTAAAATAAGTATGAATCTGGTCCACCGTGTGCCAGACTCCCCGCCAGAAAAGGACAATACCCACCCCAACGATAAGCGCGTACCAGCCGGGCCGATGGCTCAAAAAGATTATTATCCGGGTCGCTGTTTGGATTATTATTTTTTTCATCCTTCATCCCTTTTACCTAATAATTTCGTCAAATAAACAGAAACTTTAATTTTTCCCCTTAATTCTTCCACGCCTAGATTATATCACATTATACAATGATTCAGATAATTAATTATACGAGGGGGCTAGCTAGGACCGTTCTTGCTAGTTCTTAAGGTAAATTTTTCTTATCTTATTAACACCCTAATAAGATTGTACCATTTTAATGGCAGATCTTAGTGGATTCGAACCACTGACCTTCCCGATGTACATCGGGACGCTTCAATCTAAATTTCTCGGGTGGACCCTAGCGGATTCGAACCGCTGACCTCCTCATTGCAAATGAGGCGCTCTACCAACTAAGCTAAGGGCCCACCCAAGAAATCAAAATTTGGTTTTTATAATTTTTTCCAAGACAACTCCACACCAATTCTCGGCTCCGGGGGTAGGGATCGAACCTACGACCAATCGCTTAACAGGCGACCGCTCTACCGCTGAGCTACCCCGGAGCCGAAGTTTGGTGCAGGGTTGCTTATCAAAGACTCTTTTAATTTAACATAAAATCATAAAAAAACAATTGGAGCCGTAGTACATACATACGTATATACGGACGTATATACGTGCAGAAATATTTTAGATAGGGGTTTCACCTTAAAATGGCAGGTTAAAGTTGTGAACTTACTGGAAAAGATGTAGTATATTAAAGTATCTTAGAAAGTATTATTAAAGTAAACAGCTAAAAGTTTTTCTGTAAGAAATTATATTGTTTTTCTTTTAGTTTTGTATAATGCCTAAATATAAGGACTTTACAGACTAAAACTTTACACAATGATGTATCTGTTGTATAAGTGTTTTCCCCTTTACTTATCTTTTAGATTCCTGTATACTTTACTTGGTTAACTTATTATTAGTTATTGTATATAAACAATATTATGGATAAAAAAGTAAATAAAGTAAAAAAAGAGGAAGGAAGTACGACAAAGCGAACCCGTTCAGGTGGTTTCCCAACTGTTAGTCTACAGGAAGCCATTAATATAATCAAAAAAGGTTCTGATGCTGGATGGGATATGAGTAAGGATACTTTTGCTAGGGCAATCGGTGGCAGTACCGCGAAAAGTGGTGCTTTCTTGGTTAAATTGGGGTCGCTACGAGATTTTGGATTAATTGAAAGAGGGGGAAATATTCAGTACACACAATTAGCTCGTGAAATTGTTGCTCCGAAAACAGACAGCACTATTGAATTACAAGATAAAATTAAAGAAGTATTTTTTAAATCTGATGTGTTTAAAATGTTATATGAGAAGATTAAAGACGGTCCCGGCGAATCTTCTATTGCCACAATAGCAAATCTTGGAGTGCATGATTTTCGTATTTCCGTTTTGAAGAAAGATATTTTTGCACAAAACTTTGTGTTATCAGCGAAATATGCGAATTTGCTCGAAGATTCCTCTGACGGAAAAGTAAAGATTGTAAAAGAAAATCACCAAAACGAGCAAGAAGAAAACGATCCTTTCTCGGGTTTTTCCATTCCTTCTCGAATAAAAACAACAGAAGGGTCTGAAAATTATATTTTCAGTGATTCCGGTAGTGGTTGGGTATTAAATATAAAAACTTCTAAACCCCGTACTTCTGAAATTCGAAATAAATTAGCAGAGCTCTCTGAATTATTAGAAAAGAATAATAAATAATTTATGCTTCAACTTACCGACGAACAATTCGATAAACTTAAATCAAACAGCGAAGAATTATACAAGTCGATTGGTGAGATTTATTGTCCGTATTTTAAAGAAAAAATAGTTTTCAACGCTAAAGGACTCGAACATTTAAAATTTAAAAGCAAAAATCACGCTCGTTCGCGAGACGACCAATATATACGATTAAAATTGTTGCATCTTGCGCCAAAGATATTAGAATTATCAAAGACAATACAGGGGTTTTCAGAGAGAAAGATTTTTGAATTAAATAGAAGTAACCATCGAAATGAAAAAATATTAGTTGATGTAAATTATTATGAATTTGTTGCAGTGCTGGAAGAAGTCAGAGTGCGAATAATTATAAAAAAAGTTGGCACAGCACCTAAATATTTTTGGAGTATTATTCCACATTGGAAGGTTGATAAAATAACAGGGAAAAGAAAAATGAACTATGGTAATCCCGAAGATGACTAGAAACTAAAAAATCCACCTCGCGGTAGATTCTTTAGTGGCACTTGGCTACGGTTTGGATAAACATTGACCGTGAGAGGGCAAGCCCATCCAAGTGCTACAGACAGTATATCATACGAACGAACACAAAGTCAAAGTTATCCACATAGAGTAAAAAAGCTATGGAAATCAAAACAAAACAACAAATTCTTAAAAGGCGAAAAGAAATCGAGCAAGAGCTCGTGGATATGCTTAAGGAAACAAAAAATCCTTTTTCCTTAGAACACATTAAAGATATTATTTTTCACGAGGAGGACAACGATGATATGCAAAAAGTTATTGCAATATTTGATCGTGGTGGAGATATTTCAGAATTAAGTAATGTTCTAGAATTGGTAAGTGATGCTTGGAATTATTTTCCGCATAAAATTATAGGTAGCTTATCGCCAGCAGAGAAATTATTAGAGTACCATTTTTAGAATTCTTCGTTTGGATTTTCGGCGAAAAAAGTTCGGATTTCGTTCAGGGTGTGGAGCCAAATTGAATTATATAAAACTCTTAGTTCTACTTTACCTTAATGACTTTTTGGGATTCGCTATAATTGTTTGCTCTATCAAAAACTTGAACAGTAATTTTCTGCTCTCCTTTTTCAGGAAAAGCGATGAAAAGTTGCGGACCTGTCGGAAAAAAGA
>Ga0156208_113_pt1 | contig 13746 bp, 14 predicted proteins | sample RifCSPlowO2_12_FD_107861 | JGI IMG/M metagenome (GOLD analysis project Ga0156208, IMG submission 107861) | Candidatus Nomurabacteria bacterium RIFCSPLOWO2_12_FULL_46_14
CTGGTGATGCAACTCCAACCCGGCGACTTGGCTACGGCCGGCACTCGCCAGATTAGTGTCTGGAATTGGAACGGTGGAACCTCCAACAACGTACTCTTCTCCGTAATCTCCACCGGTGGCGCCACAACCGCCGCCAAGGCGGGGCAAGCAACTACCTCTAAATCTCCGACTGACGAAAAAACCACCGAAGAAGAAAAGGAATCTACCACCGAAGAAGTGAATGAAAAAATCGGCCCCCTAGCCGCCAGCGCGATTGTGGGCGGAGAAGGTTTTATGCCTTCTGGCATCGTGCAATGGTTCCTTCTCTTCATCTTCGTTCTCTTGGCCATAATGATAATTCGTAAAATAATCCGTGGCCGGTACGAGAGGTCGCCCATGAAACACGCGTAGACACAACCTACTCCTAGCCTCTTCCCAAGGAAGAGGAAAAAATTAAACTCCTCCCCTTGGGGAGGATGGGAGGGGTAAATAGTAGCCAAAAAGTCAATTCTTTTTTAATGGATTGACTTTTTTGGTATTTGTGATACAATTATAGACGGCGAAGTACCTCGAAAACACAAAAAACAAAACACAAAAGCGCCTAGGGCGCAGGGAGAGAGCAATGTTGCCTTTGGCACTGGGCCTACTTCTTCTCCTAATAGTGGCCATGGTTTTGGCCCTCAAGGGAGCAAGAATAGAAGTAGAGCCGGCAACGGCTCTAGTATACATGAACATGGGTCCCGGGACGGTCGGGGCCTACAAGGCCGGAACACATTTCCTAAAACCCGGCCAGCAGAAGCAGGGAGTGGTGTCTCTCAGGAATGAGCCGAGAGAAGCGGTGATGATTAGCGTCAATACTGCTGACCTCATTCCAGTAGAGGTCCCGTGCGCATTCCGGGAATTCAGGGTGGTGGACACATTTCAGGCGATAGTGGCGGTCTGGACACAAATAAAGTATGAGGACCGCTATGAGAACACTCTCACCATCCTGAAAATCGCGCTCGAGAATGCCATCGGTAGTCGGCAGTTTGACGAGATCTACGACCCGGAGTCTAGACACGGGCGTAAGGACCAACTCGAGGAAATTGAGCGCGAGATAAACTCCGCGCTCGACGAGACGGTCGAGAAGGAATGGGGCCTGCGGGTCCAGGTGGAGGTTGGAGAAGGGATAAAGGCCCCTGAAGAAGCGACTCGAGCCAGGGGTAGCAGAGAAGGAGAGTTTCTCCGCGCGAAGGCGGAGGCGGCAGGTGAAAACCCGAACGTCCGCGTTATGCTTATCGCCGAAGCTCTCGGCGAAGCGCTTCGCGGCCTCAAGAAAGGAAACGGATGATTGTAGTAGTCATCGCCATTCTCGTCGTCGTTGTGACGGCGAGTGGATGGTTGGGCGGCCTGTGGGGCCTGTTGTTTGGCCTCATTTTGGCCGGTTGTATTGGAATCCTAGTTGCTGCGTATTTACGCAACTGGGATCTCCGCGGAGGGGGCATCGTCGTATGGGTGGTTCTCGCCGTAGCTCTCGGGGCTATAGTATGGTCCTGGAAAGCGAAAGCGCGACACGACGAGCCCCCCACCCCTCCCGCCACCACCTCGGGCCAGGCAGGCGGCGCGGCTCCCGCCTCCGCGGCTGCGCCCGCCGCGCCGCAGCTCCCTCTACTCCTCCGCTTCGCCGAGGGCGACGCGGAGGGATGCCAGGAGATTCTCATCTCCTGGTCCGCCAGAGTGACGCCACTCGGCGGACCAGTCGCGGTCCACCTCCCGGGCCCGGGAGGCAAGCCGGCGGACAAGCCAGCGGGGGTCCTCCACCCCGACCGTCCCGGAGAAGTTAATTTCGGGACGGTTGAGACAGGCGTCTGGCGTTTCTGCCCCGAAGATGACAACGCCTCCTGGGGCGTGGAGGTCGGCAGGAGGTAAGTTTTTCGGCCAGCTCCGACGACAAGGTGTCGGAGCAACATCGCGCCATGGCCAAGCGCATCATCAGCGCGCAAGCGCGAAGGGCGACACAGTCCTGCAAGACTGCGTCGCCCTTTTTTCATTGCAATTTTTCCCCCTTCCTTGGGAAGGGGCAGGGGTAGGTTCCTATCGCAACTGCACCTCCCCTGTTTTCAGATTAACCCCGCTGATGTTGAATGTCCGCAAAATAAGACTCATAATCGCGAAGACTCCCACCATAATGGTGAGGCCCACAATTCCCCAGACCATATGCTTTTTGCCTGTCGTCCTCTTCTCCTCATTATCCTGATTGACCATAAATTCCAGCACGCCCCAGAGGAAATACACCAGCGCCAATGCAAAAAGAAGAAGAATAAGCGGATTGATAATCAGCCGGTTTAGGTTGGCAATAAAAGCATCCACGCGAGTAAGTTTGTAAAGTTAAAAATAACTTTCAACTATTCTAATAACTAACGGTCGGCAAGGTGATGTTGGTTTTGTTGTCTAAGCCGAAGGTATTGGTTACCAGCCTGACCAGTCCCCACAGTCCAACGATAACCACCAGGCCGATGATGCCGTATATCATCCGGTCCCGGCCCTTCTTTTTAGCCTCCTCATCACTGCCGATAACATAGGAGATAACTCCCCAGATGAAGAAGACGACGCCGAGAGCTATCAAAATCGGAATTACCGCGTTCAAAAGTTCCCCGATTTTGCACAAGAAAGCGTTTAAATTGCTTTGGCCCACATAAGCGCTACAAGATACGGGGGTTCCGCCGGTGGTCTGAGCCAGGGCCACGACAGGCGCCGAACTCAAAAGAATTCCCGAGAGTACGATTAATTTATTTTTCATAACTAATAATTATAATGTTAATAATCCGACCAATTAATAATAAATTTGACTAACATAAGTATACCACGTCAATAAATAAAGCAAATGCTTATCTGGGGCTCACCTGGGGAATAATCCGGACGTCCAAACCGAAGGTCCCGGCCAGAATCCCGACCAGGCCCCAGACCCCGACCATCACCGTCAAGGCAATTATTCCCCAAATCATAAATTGCTTGCCTTTGGCCTTCTTGGCCTCCTCGTCCGTATTGATGACATATTGCACCACCCCCCAGACGAACATCAACACCGCCAGGGCGAATATGAGGGGGACGATGGAGCGGTTGATAAGGCAGATGACATAACTCACCAATTGCTGAAAGTTGGGATTAGTCTCCAAGCGGCACAATCCCAAGCCGGCGCTCTTGTCCGTCACCGAAGTAACACCGGATATATCCGCAGTCTTGCCGGCGATGCCGAAAGTGTTGGTTACAATAGTCACTAGCCCCCATAAGCCGACGATAACCACCAAGCCGATGATGCCGTAGACCATCCGGCTCCGGCCTTTCTTTTTGGCTTCTTCGTCGCCGCCGATGACATACTGCACCACCCCCCAGAGGAAGTACACCACGCCCAAAGCGACCAAAACCGGGATAATGGCGTTGAGCAGTTCTCCTATTTTGCAGATTATGTCTCCGAGAGTATCTATATTCGCACTACAAACAGAACCGGCCGAACTGGAGCCGCCGCCTTGACTTGTCGGAGCGGGAGACCAGCTTCCCCCGACATAATCGCATTGTGTTTGTGTATAACCCGGAGTAGAAAACTGCCCGAAATTACAATTCCCTGTCGGTTCTTGTGCCAGAGATAATTGGGCCGAAAAGGCGAAAATCAGCAGTAATATAATTGGAAGTATTTTGTATTTATATTTTTTCATAATATTTATCCTAATCCGCCGACAGTCTGGGCTATTAATTTGGCCAGGGCCCAGGCTCCCAGGATGAGAGTCGCGCCGATAATAGTGTAAAGCAGAGCATCCTTGGCCTTGGTCAGCTTCTCGGAATTACCGCGGGCGAAGACGAAAAGGAAGCCGGAATAGATAATGGCGAGCGCGATAATCGGGACGCCGATTTTGACAATGCCTTCCAGAATTTTGTGCACCAGGGCGGGGATACTTTCGGTGTCTATGGGGTTACAAATTTTGCCATCGGCGGGATTACAACTAACCCCGTCTTCAGCCAAGGAAACCAAAGGAGAAAAAACAGAAAATATGACAAAAAAAGCTTGCCAAGAGTACTTTCTTAAAAGATTCATAAAATAATTATACCTCATACCCATTCAAAAATCCAAGCCCCTTCATACCCCAGGATAAAGAGGATAGTCCTAATAATAAGAAATGCCAGGAGGATGATAATGAGCCCGATTACGGTGTTGGAAAAAACCTTTTTGGCTGTGCCCCGAGCTTCGGTATTCCCGCCGGAAATAACGAGCTTAAAACCGGCATAAGCGAACATTATGGCCGCGATGGGCAGGACCAGGTATGTCAAAAGAAAGCCGAGGACCTTGTTGATGAGTTCCATAAAGTCATTGAAACCACATTGGTCGGCCTCGGTTACCACACCTTCCACCACTTCCTTGCCGCAGGGCACGAGGCCCTTCCAATCCCCTTCCGCCGCCAAGGCAAAGGCCGGAGCGATAAGGATTGAAATTATCAAGACTGGAATCAAAAATTTTAATGTATTTTTTCTCATGTATTTACTTTCTACTTTTTACCTTCTACTTTATAACTTTTTTAAGGTCTAACGCCTAATTAACAACAACTGCATCTTGGCCCCCGCGTCGGTGATGGCGTCTTCCGGAGAGAGGGTGTTGGCGAGCGTTTTCTCCACCATATTGCGGAAAATGGCGTCGGTATTGAGGGGCGACGGATCCAGCCAGCTCCGAGCGTAGAGAGCCCCCGAGTAGAAAACGGGAGAGAAGCTGTCCGTAGGCCTCCCGGCCAGCAAGTCCCGGCGCGCCGGCGGAGTTCTTAGAGCCGCGCTAATATCTAGGGCGAACGGACCAGTCGCCATTTCCGAAGCGGCGATAAAAGCGGTGTTGAAGTTCTTGGAAAATCGGGAGACGGCGACTCCGGTCACCTTGGCCGGCGTGAGTTTGAAATTCACGCCGCTAATCTGGGGGAAGGGCGCGGCCAGGAAATTCTGGTTCGGGTTTTTGCTGACCAGGGTCGGTAGTTCGCTGGCGTAACCCATATAAAAAGCCAGGTTCTCGGCGCTCCAGGAGTCCACCGACGCCGGCAAGGATTTGTTCCAAGAGTAAACACTTTGGAGCGGGTCGGCAAAACGGGTGTAAAATTCCAAAACCGGCGCGAAATTATATCCCCCGCCCGCGAGCTCGGAGACGAAAGCGCCCTCCACTTGCCGGACTATAGGGTTGCCCCTTTGCATAAAAAGCCCCGCCAAAATATCCTTGGCGTGAGTGATGTTGCTGAACTGCCCCAGGGCTACCGCGCTCTTCGCCAATCTGCCATTCTCGTCTTTTTTGGTCAAAATCGGCGCGAGGTCCGCGAGCTCTTCCCAAGAGGCGGGCGGATTGATTACGCCCTCGGCATCCAAGATACTGCGGTTGTAATACATAACCATCGGGTCCACCGCGAGCGGCAAGGCCAGAATCCCCTCTTCCGTGGCGAAAACTTCACCAGCCCCGGCGAAAGTATTTTTAAAAGCGCTCATCGGGAAGCTCTCATACGGAATGGGGAAAATTTTATCCGCGTAGCCATAAGCTAGTTCGTCCGGCAGAAAGAGAAGGTCGGGGCCGGCTCCGGAGGCCAGTGCTTCCAGAAGCTCCCGGTCAAAAGTCTCCGGCGACTTCTCTACATAGTTGGTGACGAAGGAAGGGTGAGTCTGATTGAAGGTCTCTAGCGCGCCGGAGATAAGAGCAGAGGGCAGTGTACCCCAGAGTACCACAGTGCCCTGACCCGCGCTCTCGTCCCGGCCCAAGGGGATAGTGCCGGAGAAAACCAAAACGCCGAAAATGGCGGCGGCAATGAACACGATAAGAATTATAATTTGGAAGTTTTTCACGTTTTAACTTTCTACTTTCTACTTTATAACTTAGATAATATCATACCATAATGATGCGCGCCGGCGTCTACCTCCCGCGCGAAAGCGAATCCTTTGGCTTCAAACATCTCTCGAGCAACGGCTTTGGGCACCGGAGCATGGCCTTGCCCCAGCAATTCCGACGCGTCCGACCAGTCAATCAGGAGAACCTCTCCGCCCTTTTTTAAGATTCTTTTTACTTCAGCAACAAAGCCATCCCGGTCTTCAACCTGAAAAAGGATATTAGAGGCGATAACCGCGTCGGCCAGACCGTCGCGGAGCTTGGTGCCACCCGGCTTCTCCACATTACCCCAAACAACTTCTACATTTTTAAGATGCGCGGATTTGGCTTTCGCCGCGAGGAGATGAAGAGATTCTTTGACGACTTCTACCGCGTAGACCCTGCCGTTCGTCGCTATCCGCGCCGCGGGCAGAGTGTAAAAGCCGGACCCCGCTCCCAGATCAGCCACAATCATATTTTCGGTCAAGCCGAGAGCCCTTAAGTTTTTAACCGGGTCGGCAAACATATACTTATTATAACATATAATTTTCTATAAATAGTATCCCTCACCCCTTAGTCCCCTTTCTGTTTTCGAAAAATAGAGAGGGGGAAATATACGTACTGTTGTGTGAGGCCTTGCCTCACACATTTCACATTTATACCTCGTAGTTTATCCAGTCAAAAATTTCATTAATAAAAGTTTTCACAGTTGGAAAATATCCTGGAAACGATTCTTTGTTTAAAATAACGGCTTCTGCGCGATCTTCCGCTAAATAATCTTCAAAACTTGAATATCTGTAACTCTTTAAATAGTTCACCGCTTTTCCTTTGCTTTTTATTCCTAATTCTTTCCATTTTGGTTCCAATAATTTTATAGGATTTAAATGTATATACGAAAATAGATATTTTAAGTATCTATCATTAACAGCGTGTTCTGCCTTAAACTTCCCTTCAAATAAACTTCCTGTTCTTTTATATTTTTGATTGTAGTACATGACATATGCAGTCGAAAGTTTTTGCATAAACCTACTTATACCTCCTTCTACTGTTTCTGTGATTAAAATATGAAAATGATTTTGCATTATACAATACACACCGATATTTACTAAATTTTTTCCTCGCTCGACATCATAAGAACTTCCATCTCTAATAAGATTAAAAACATTGAAACGGTGTCCGCTATTACAAATAAATAACAAAAACAAAAAACGATCGTAGTCTTGTTGATCATGGAATATTTTTTGTTTGCTATTACCACGATTATATATGTGATAAAACTCTCCTTGCACAAAATTAACTTTTCTTATAGACATGTACCCATAATACCAAAAACACTCGTGTGAGGCAAGGCCTCACACAATCACAAAATTGAATTCTTAGATACACGCCAGTGAGGCAATGCCGTCGCCCGCGCGCAAGCGCATGATGGTGACACCTTGAGTCTGCCGGCCTAGGGAAGGAATATCTTTGAGAGCGGTTCGGATGACCTGGCCTTTCTTGGACATGGCAATCAATTCCTCTTCTTCTCCTGTTAACACCTTGGCAACTATTAATTTACCAGTCTTAGAAGTGACTTTCGCGGTTTTTACTCCCGAACCGCCTCGCTTTTGAACTTTATATTCTTTTAAATTAGTTTTTTTACCAAAGCCATTCGCGCTCATGGTGAGGAAGAATCCCTTGTCGGAATTCTTCTTCACCACATCCACGCCGATAACTTCATCTTCTTTGCCAAGCTTGATACCAGTTACCCCTCCGGCGGCCCGGCCCATTTCTCGGATATCCGATTCTTTGAATCGGATGGACTGCCCCGCCGCCGTGGCAAGAATTATCTCATCTCCTTTCTCCACCAGTATGGCCGAGACCAGGCTGTCGCCTTTTTCTAAACGGATGGCGATAATTCCGCTCCGGCGAACATCTTCAAAACTCTTGCCTGCCATTTTTTTGGCCACGCCTTTTTTGGTCACCAATACAAGAGAACGTTCGCCATTTTGAGAGTTCTTTCCTATCGGCATGGCTAAAATAGAATTCACTTTCTCTTCCGCGTTGAGCGACAGGAAATTCATAATGGACTTGCCCCGGGTGGCGCGGCGGCCTTCCGGAATATCGTACATTTTCATCTGATAAACTTTGCCCAAATTGGAGAAAAACAGGAGATTGCTATGAGTGGAGCCCCGGACTAGCATGGTGACGAAATCTTCTTCTTTAGTTTCCAAATCCACCACGCCGACGCCCCCACGCTTCTGGGAACGGTATTCTCCGGGGTCGGTGCGCTTGACGTAACCACCCCCCGTCAAGACCAGCATCGTTTCTTTCTCCGGCACCAAGTCCTCGTCGGAAATTTCTTTGACCCCGCCTTTGATGATTTTGGTCCTTCGCTCGTCCGAATATTTCTCGCCAATCTGTCGGAGCTCCGCGGATATGGTTTTCAATATTTTCTTGGGGCTTGCCAAGAGCTCGCGCATCTCCTTGATAAAATCTTGCTTTTCCTTGAGTTCGTCTTCCACCGCCTGGCGCTCCAGCGCGGCTAGCTTGGAGAGTTTCATTTCCAGAATCGCGGCCGCCTGCAAATCCGAGAATCGGAATTCTTTTATCAAGTTTATTTTGGCCAGAGCGGCATCCTTGCTTTTGCGAATAACGGCTATAACCCGGTCTATTTTATCCAGAGCTTTTTTAAGGCCGAGCAAGATATGCTCCCGCTCTTCTGCCTTCCTCAAGTCAAAGGCGGAACGGCGCTTGACCACCTCCCGACGATGGTCAATGAATAAAGAGAGTATGGATTTAAGAGACAAGGTTTCCGGCACGCCTAGGGAGAGGGCTACTAGATTGAAATTAAAATTAGATTCCAGCTGGGTATTTTTGTAAATGTAATTTAAAACTTTCTCCGGATGGGCGCTTGATTTAAGCTCAATGACAATCCGGATATCCTTGGTGGATTCGTCCCGGAGTCCCTTGATGCCTTCCAATTTCTTTTCCTGCACCAACTCCGCGATGGACATAATCAAGTTAGCCTTGTTCACCCGGTAAGGAATGGATGTGATGATGATGGCGTTGCTACTTCCGCCCTGACGGTCGTCAGGGCGGAAGTCCTCCACTATCTCCGCTTCCCCGCGGCAGACAATCCCGCCCCGACCGGTGGAGTACGCATGGAGCATATCCTTGTAGCCGTAAGCGATGCCGCCGGTGGGGAAATCGGGGCCCTTGATGAACTGCATCAGGTCCTCGGTGGTAGCGTCTTCGTTGTCAATGAGATGCAGAGTGGCGGCCACGACTTCGGAGAGATTGTGGGGCGGGATGTTGGTCGCCATACCGACGGCGATGCCCAAGGTGCCGTTGAGTAGAAGCGCCGGCACCGCCGCCGGGAAAACCGTCGGCTCTTGTCGGGTCCCGTCGTAGTTGGGACGAAAATCCACGGTCTCTTTTTCCAGGTCGCGCAGAAGCTCTGCCGCGATTTTAGACATTTTTGCCTCGGTATAACGCATGGCCGCGGCATTGTCGCCGTCAATGGAGCCGAAATTCCCCTGCCCCAGGATGAGCGGGTAGCGGTAAGAAAATTCTTGGGCCATGCCGACCATAGAGTCATAAACCGCCACATCGCCGTGAGGATGATACTTGCCGAGAACATCGCCGACAACCGCGGCGGACTTGCGGAAGCGCGCGGAGGCGGTAAGTCCCATCTCTCCCATCGCGTATAGAATGCGGCGATGGACCGGCTTCAAGCCATCGCGCACGTCCGGCAGGGCCCGGGAAGTAATCACCGACATGGCATAGGCTAGGTAGGACTCTTTCATTTCCGCCACCACGTCCACCGGCAGAATGCTCTTGGAATTGGGATTTTCTTTGGCCATATTTTTATTTTAACCCGCTAGAGAGGCTAGCCAAAGCAAGCCGAGAACTACGGCGAAGAGGACGGTAATTATATGGAGAATTTGTCTTCTGGTTCTCTCCGACTTTTTTCTCAAATGATGGATAATTTTTTTCATGCTTTTAACTTTACACTTTATAACTTTATTTAACTTGTCCGCAGGACAACCACTTCTCCTTCCTTGCCTTCCAAATCTTTCCTCTTTAAGGTAAGTTTGTCCGCCACCTCCGCCTTCTCCTCCCCCATTTCCTTAAGAAACGCCTTGAGGGATACTTCGCTGTAATCCATCGGAATTATTATTTTCGGCTCCAGGGTGGAAGCCAGCTTAGCCGCGTCCTTGGCCGACATGGAGCCGCCGTTGCCTACGGGCATGAAGAGGATGTCCGGAGATTCTATCGCCTCTCGCGCTTCGTTCGGCAGTTCGGCGCTGGACAAAACGCCCAGAAAAACAATGCTGATATTGTCCACCGCGAGAGAGTATATCGTATTTATGTATTTCTTGCTTGACCCATCCTTGGCGGGGTTGCCAATTTCAGAATTGGCCAGTATGCCCTTGATAAAAATTTCTCTGATTTCGTAGTCGCCGGGCCCCTGGATGACGAAGGGTTCCCGCTCGCCGAAGCTTAGCTGTTCTACGCCGTTGTAATCCGGGTGGTTGACGGAGACCAGAGCGATGTCCGCGCCGAAGCGGGCAGTAATGCCGGTTTTAGAGTTTTTGCTTACGGGATTGAAGGCCAAAGTAAGCTCCCCCTTCCCAATTTTAAAAAATTGTTTGCCGTAATACGTTATTATCATTATGGGTATTATAGCATAAAATTTAATGAAATGAAAGGGGGGGTTGTTGGGAATAATTGTGTAAAAATATAATTAATTATATAATTAAAATTATGCAATCCGGGAAAAAAGGATTCACCTTAATAGAACTCCTGGTGGTCATATCCGTCATCAGCTTGCTTTCTTCCATAGTTTTTGCATCTCTAAACAACGCGCGAGCTAAGGCCCGGAATGCTAAAAGAATCCAGGATATAAATCAGCTGGTAAATGCATTCAACTTGGGCTATACAAACGGTTTCCCCATCAACGGCGGCGATTGGGCCTGCGTTAGTGCTACTTGCTATGGCGCTTGGAATGGCTTCGGGGTCAATGGAACGGTAGACGCAGGTTTTACTCCTTTTATATCCAAACCTGTTGACCCGGCAGGAAGACGGGATACCTCGGGAGGCGGAATTGATACGGGAGGTTTTGTATATCTAAATCCCACGCTTCCGGCTCCATCTCCGCCATATAATGTGCCTGCTTGGACATCCGGCGCCTACATAGGCTGGATTATGGAAGGAACAGTAAGCTCCACCATCTGTGGCCGAGGCCGGATTTACGCCACCGGCACGGGCGGCGGTGGCTGGGTTTCTTGCAGATTGAAATTGGAATAAGTTGCGTTTTTATAAAGTTATAGTAGTATGTGTAATAACTGAATAAATATTAAAAGCAGGATTTAGGGTAACCTCCCGATGAACATTGGGAAACCTAAGCCTTATATCCGCTGCATAATCTTGAGCGGATTTTTTAGTAAAAAAATGGCAACTAAAGAAAAAACATTAACCGATAACGCTGTCCAGAAATCCATCCTAGACCGAAGCGGCCAAAAACCGGAAGCGGATTCTCTCATTGAAGGTGCCGTAATTTTGGTTGAAAAATCATCAGTTTTCGTGGACCTCGCGCCCTGGGGCACCGGCATAATCTACGGCCGGGAGTTCCAGAACGCCAAGGACATCATCAAGAAAATAAATCTGGGCGACATCATCCGGGCCAAGGTGGTGGAGACGGAAAACGAAGACGGCTATATTGAACTCTCCCTCAAAGAAGCCAAACAGGCGCTCACTTGGAGCGAGGCGGAGCAGGCCATCAAGCAGAAAACCGTCATAGAGCTCCCGGTTAAGGACGCCAACAAGGGTGGACTGATTCTAGAATGGCAGGGACTGCAGGGCTTCTTGCCCGCGAGCCAGCTAAAAGCGGAGCATTATCCCCGGGTGCTGGATTCGGACAAGGACAAAATACTCAAAGAGCTCAAAAAATTAGTGGGCGAGAAAATCTCGGTTATGATAATTTCCACTCTGCCCAAGGAAGGCAAACTCATTTTCTCGGAAAAAGACAATAATCCGGATGAGAAAAAAGAAATCTTAAGCAAATACAATGTGGGTGACGACGTGCTCTGCGTCGTGGCCGGTATCGTGGATTTCGGCGTTTTTCTCAAGCTGGAAGAAGGTCTGGAGGGCCTGGTGCATATCTCCGAACTGGATTGGGGCCTGGTGGAAGACCCTCGGACGATGTTCAAGGTGGGCGACCAGGTCAAGGCGCGAGTGATTGAAATAAAGGACGGCAAAATTTCGCTTTCCATCAAGGCGCTCAAAGAAAATCCCTGGAAAGAATTTGAGGGCAAGCTGAAGAAGGGCGACATCATCAAAGGCGTGGTTATTAAATACAACAAGCACGGTGCCCTGGTTTCCATCAAAGAAGGCGTGGCTGGCCTGGTGCATAATTCCACCTTCGGCTCCGAGGTCAAGCTCCGGGAAAAATTAGAACTCGGCAAAAATTACAACTTCCAGATTACCCTGTTTGAGCCCAAAGACCACAAGATGACCCTGGTGCATTTGGAATAGCAATCTCTTGCGATATTGCTTCTTAGGACATATAATTTCCACATGCCTCAGGAAAATTCTCTAACTGCTAGGGTCGCGCCAATTCCTTCTCTAGAATCCCTGAAAAAAACATTTCAGCAAAGACTGGCTGGCATTTTGGGCGTGCAATTAACCGTGGAAAATATAGAAGCGTTCGCCTCCGAGGCCCTTCAAACAACGATTAAATTAACCGAGGATATTTTGACGGAATACCGGCGCAATCCGGCCAGTTCTGCGACAGGCCTCTCCGGTGCCGAAGAAGAAGATGCGGCCTTCAAAGTTTTTGACTTGCCGGATATTTCTCAAATACTTGACTCTATAATGAATCTCCAAGAAGAAATTGAGTCGCTACAAGAATATCTCGGGCGTCAGACCGAACAAACGTCTGAAGTAAATACGCCCCCCGCGACAGGTTCTGGCGTAAAGATTCAAAAAGGGGCCGGAGGCTGGCAGGAGAAAAAAATATTCCCCAGGCTTTTAACTCTGCTTTATATCTTAGAACATGACTTTGACATACCCCTCTCCCCAAGCGATGTGCCGATAAGTTGGGGCGATATAGAACCGGACATGATGCGGAAGACGCCTTACGCGCGAGTGGAAATACCCGTCTTGCAAAGAGTGGTCTATCTTTGCGAAGAAGAAGGCAATGCCAGCTATATATTTGACACGGAAAGATTGGAAAAAATCGGCTTGACCTCGGAAGAATTGAGGAAAAAAAATAAAGAAGAAAAGAAACAGCTCATCACCCTTCATCCCGGAATCGGTATCAGACTTGTTCAATCCCCGAACTGGAGAGAAAATATGGCCGAATACTTAAGAGAAATTGGGTTGGATTCGGAAAAACGGCCAGAAAAAATTCCTAGCCAATCACGGGAGAATGAAGAGGGTGGAGTAACAAGGCAAACATCCAGGGGCGAACTGGACCCCTGGCGGGGCTTTTGGACAGATGAAGAAGGAGGGCATTGGGCGCCTGTGGACGTCTTGGTTGAACATTTTGGAATGGGAAATCGGGTTATTGAAAATCATACTAAGGAATTTCATCTTAAAAGTATGAGGGCTATGACTCGCGCTGGACAAATTGTAAACATTTTTCTACTGGAAGATTTTATCCAAAATCCCAAATTCAAGGAGCGGCTTGATTTGCCGCGAGCAGTTAAAGAGGGCGAATGGAAGAATTTCTACATAGACCCGGCGGGCAAACATTGGGCAACGATAGAGTCAATTACCAGAAAATTATCCAGGGGTAAAAACACATTAAGAAAGCAGGTTGAAAGAAATATAACCGAATTCCAGCTTATGTTCATAAGGAACATTAAGGGCCAAATACGTCATGCGTTTTGCCTAGAAGAAATTGAGGAATTTATCAAAAAGAA
>Ga0156208_120_pt1 | contig 11656 bp, 13 predicted proteins | sample RifCSPlowO2_12_FD_107861 | JGI IMG/M metagenome (GOLD analysis project Ga0156208, IMG submission 107861) | Candidatus Nomurabacteria bacterium RIFCSPLOWO2_12_FULL_46_14
CGGCACTCCGACAGGTTTTAGTGTTTCCGGAGGAGTTTCCTCCGTAGGAACTTCTTCTGGAGGTAAAGCCGGAGCCGTGGCTTGCTCTCCTAAAGAAATTCTTCCATCTACCAGCCTTTCCGCCAGAGCACTTTCGTTAAGAGACAAATCCCCGAATTCAAATACTCTTTTTCCTCCTTCCTCGGTAATTTCTTTAATGATGTAAACTTTTCCAGTCTTTGTTATTTTTATTTTAGTCCCCACTGCTAAATTTACCAGAGCAGTGGCGACTTCGGTGTTTTCAGGCGGTTTATCTTTTGGTTGCATTGCCCTAATTAAACTATTCTTTAATCTATTAATCAATAGTTCCTAATCTCTTTTCTTTATATTATACACTAAAAATTAATCAGAGTCAAATTTTTGTTTTCCACAGGAGAGCGGGGAGGGGTTGACTTTGAGCCCCCTCTGGGCTACCCTTTTAGTATCCCCGGACAGAAGCACGACAGACCCCGCCGAATGCCGAAAAGACAGTAACCATCGCAAGACTTTTTTCCCCAACTAACATCGGGGACACAGCACAATATCTTTTGGTCGTCCTGTAATTTTAGCCTTATTTTTAGGGCTATAAAAGGACTTGCGATACAAGTTAGGCATATAAAACCCCACCTAAAACCATCGGTTCGCATCTGTCTTTCCCTGCTTTTAGGGCTTCTTTTACATACTAGTCCCGCCCAGGCGGGATTTTTGTCTTCTATGCTGGGGCAAGAAGCCTCTGCAGACATCCTCTCCAATATTTCAGTAGAAGAGACCGGCAACTCTCAAACCATGGCTCTTTTGACGCCTAGTGGCGCTTCTACCCTTATTTTCCAAGATAAAAAAAGCAAAAAGGCGGATAAAATAGACGAAAACACGGAAGTAAGCCTTTCTGGCAATGCCCTAGTGCCCACTGTCCGGGAGGTGGCTTCCGGCACTGGTGGCGGCGAGAGCGCCCCTTTTATCGACACCAGCATCTATGTGGTGCGGGAGGGCGACACCCTTTCCCAAATAGCCGAAATGTTTGATGTTTCCCAGAACACCATTCTCTGGGCCAATGATATGAGACGGGGCGATGCCATCAAAGAAGGCGATGTTCTCCTCATTCTGCCGGTGTCGGGCATAGAACACACGGTCAAAAAGGGCGAAACCCTGAAAGGCATTGCCGGCAAATACAAGGTGGAGGTGGAGGAGATACTTTTGTATAACAATCTAGCAGAAGGGGCTACTCTGGCTCTCGGCGACAACTTAATAATCCCCGGAGCGGAAATGTTTGATGAAACGCCCAAAAGCTCCGGCAAGAGCGCTCCCAAGTCCCAAACTAATTTGAAAAATATCAGTGGCTATTACATCAATCCTCTGCCGGTCGGCCGCAAGACCCGGGGCATAACCAATTCTCATAAGGGTGTGGATATTGCCTCCCCTACTGGCACGCCCATCTACGCCGCCGCTCTCGGGCGGGTAAGCCTGGCGCGAACCGGCTACAACGGCGGTTTCGGCACCATGGTGGTCATAGAGCACCCCAACGGCACGGAGACTCTCTACTCCCATATGTCGCGGTTGAATACCTTTACCGGGGCCCAAGTAGCCCAAGGGGAGGTTATAGGCTATGTGGGCTCTACCGGCCGCTCTACCGGCCCGCACCTCCACTTTGAGGTCCACGGCGCCAAGAATCCTTTGAATTAGCTAAATCAAAAACACCTTCTAAGGGGAGAAAAAACCATGTCCGGCGGAGCAAGGTATGCCAAGAGAGAGTTTTTATTCTAGAAAGGTCAGGGCAATCATAGCCAAGACGCCCGCAATAACCGCCATTATCTGGAGCAAAGAATGCTCTATTTTTTTTGTTTTTTGCAGTTCCGGAATAAGGTCAGCCAAGGCCACATAGATAAACCCTCCCGCCGCCATGGGCAAAATCAAGCTTATAAAAGACCCTAACATTTCCCCAAAAATAAGGGCGATAATAGTGCCCAAAACGGCAGTCAGGGCAGAAAGAAAATTGAGCCACAAGGCGCGCCTGCGGCTGTAGCCCGAGTGCAAAAGCACCGCAAAGTCGCCTATCTCTTGGGGTATCTCGTGGAGGATTACGGCCAGAGTGGTGGCTATGCCCACCGGCGCGCTGACCAAGAAACTCACTCCGATAATTATGCCGTCAGTGAAGTTGTGCACGCCGTCGGAGAACAACACCAACTTACCCACCGGCTGCAGGTGGGGCGTGTCCTCGTCTTCTCCATGGTGATGCCAATGCAGAAACTTTTCTATAATGAAAAATATAAAAATTCCCAAGATTACCAGAGTGCTCGGCAATATGCCGGTAGATTCCTCCAGGGCTTCGGGAATTAGATGGATAAAAGCGTCGCCCAAAAGAGCGCCGATAGCCAAGCTGGTAAAAATAAAAATATATTTTCGCAAGACGGCTTCTCTCAAAGAAAGAAAAAAAGCTCCTACCAACGAAACCAAACTAACCGCGACGACGCTCATGAGCGCGTAAATGTATGTAGCCATGCCGAATCATTATAGCATAGGCATATTCTGGTGCGGGATAGGCGAATCGAACGCCTGACCACAGTTTGGAAAACTGTCGTTTTACCACTAAACTAATCCCGCCTACGCGAGAATTCTATCATAAAACTCTTTTTTTCAAAGCCATGCTTGAAATTACTTTTTTAAAAGACTATCATTCCAGATATGAACTTAGAAGAACCAAAGGGCAAGAATCCGCCGGAAACTACAACCAGAACTTTGCCGACGGGATGGGCGAAAGTCATCAATGAAACTTTTCAGGTAGAAGAAGGCGGGAGGGAGGATTTGATTTTGGAGCGGGTTAATATAATGAAGGCGTTCGAAAAATTGCTCAAAGTTAATCCTTATTGGGTGGATATTTTGATACATCGCTTAGAAGGCAGTTCTCACCAAAAAATTGCCGAGAGATTCAATCTTCCTAAGTATAAAATAAGAAATGATTTAGAGAGAGCCAGAAATCGGCTATTTGATTTTATGGGCGTAGAATTTGATTTCGAACGCCGTGATCCTTTTTATGCAATTTTGCGAGACAAACTGCTCTAGCTTTTTAAATTTTTCTATTCCTCTTCCACCACCACCGTGCCGAAGAAAGTCGGGCCTAGGTGATTGTGATATTTCCACTCCCCGGCGATATCAAACTTAAAGGACCAGGATTCGCCCGGCAGTACTCCCCTACAGGCGTCAAAAGTACTACCCAGGCATCCTCCCGTCGTCGGATAAACCGCGTGGGTCGGGTGCATGGCCGAGGCCGGCCACATGGATTTATCGCTTTCATTCTTCCAAGTGACTGTATCCCCTACTTTTACCGTGAGGGTGCTAGGCGCGAAGCCGGTATCGCTGTAAGTTATTAAATTTTCATTTACCACTTCGGTATTTGTCGTTTCTTCTTGCGGCAGAGCGGCCGGCAGTTCTTCGTTAGGCGCCAGCACTTCTTCTTTTCTTAGCAACAAGAAAATTCCTAAAGCAACCAAAACCAAAACAATAACCCAAATTAATTTTTTACTCATTTTGTATTTCTTTAGCTTGGCCAATTACTTAATAATTTTTTTTCGGCCAGGAATCGGCTAAAATGGCTATTGCTCCAGCCAGGAGGCCTATATCCCTCACGGTTATGTCGGTAATCCCGCTCACCGCCAGGACTATCAATATGTGGACTCCCGCCACGAGGGCGGCCAGCCATGTCAGCCAACCCACCAATAACATAACTCCGATGACAATGTCTAAGATTGCCGTCCCCAACATCGCCTGCTCGATGGGTACCGGCAGAAGCCCGGCGGCCCACGGTTGCAAGTATCCGCCCCAAGCCTCCGGCTGTTTCAGAATGAGAACGCCAATCCACAAAAAGGTTATGGCCAGGCCGACTCTTAAAATGTGGAAGGATGTTTTGCTCATAATTATCCTAAGCCGCCAGACTCAAGTTTTTTCTCTCTTCTCGCGCATTTACCGCCTTGTCGTTCGAAAAAACTTGAGTCTGGCGGCTTAAATAGCGACACTAATTAAAATTATAATACCCTGGAGCCAGATTGTAAATGCGGACATCAGACACCAGAAACACCAGGCGCGGACAACCCGCCATTGAAGGTAGGTAAAGAAGAGGGACGCCAGCGAAGCCAAAGCCACAAGTATTTTAAGCGCGAGGCTTAAAAAATTCTCCGCTCCTACCTCAATTACCAACAGGGCGGAGATTACGGAGATGGCGATGTAGGCCAATAATCCCAAAATGTCATTGGGAACAAAGAAAATTTTACTATAGGCGCTCCCGAGGACAGCCTCACAGCCGCCGCCAATGGGGCAAACCGGCTCCTCGGCGGCCAGACGCATCTTAATAAGATAAACCGTTTCGCTTATGCCTATCGCCGAGAGTGTAAAAATTAACGCAAATGTTGTCATGTCGGGCCGCTGGGAATCGAACCCAGTCTAAACGCTCCCAAAGCGCTTGTACTACCGGTATACTACGGCCCGCTTCCGCTCGCCGGAGCGAGCTTCGGCAGGCAAGCCCGCTTCAGGAGTTCGCGCAGGAGAGTGTTATTACTCTATCACAAAACTATGTCCTTGACGACTTTTATTCGGGCACGCTTGTTCTGTAAGTCTAAAAATACTACCAGCAAATCTACCTGCCATTCCATATCATCATATTTGTCTTTAGACAAAAGATAAGTTTGAATCGCCCGGGACATCCTTTTGAGTTTCCAGGGATGCATATTGTCTTCCGGGTTATATTCGTCTGTTTCGCGTGAAACCCTGTCCAAATTATTTCTAGTGACTGATTTAACCTCTATGAAGTATATTTTTCCATCTTTTTGGGCGACTATATCTAGTTCGCCCCATTTCTTTGTGTAATTTCGGTCTAAAATAGAAAAGTTATGTTTCATAAGAAACTTTACGGCCACATTTTCACCAATTTCACCTATTTTTTGTTTTTCAGAAGTAAAAACTTTTGGCATTTATGGAGTTTCATATAAAACAAGTTTCATATGAAACATAAGTGATATTTTTAATGTCTTTTATTAAAATACTCTTATTTTACAAGCTATTTTAGATAAAACCCTCTTCTAAGAGACATAATTCCCAGTGTCTTTTATAAACATTACTAACATAGTTATCCCCACTTTTTGCAAAAACCTTGTATTTTAAGAATTTACTAAAGGACATTAAAAACTTGTGCGGCCAGGGAGAATCGAACTCCCGTCTCATCCTTGGCAAGGACGTGTTCTACCACTAAACCATGGCCGCGGAAAATTTTTCCTATTAATTATATAATCGGATATAGTATAATATTTTATATATATTTTTGCAATCATAATATAAGTTTATAAAATAAGGCTAATTTGCTAATTCCGAAGAAGTAGTGTAAAATAATCATTAAATTATTAATTAATTTCAAAGCACCCGTGGTGAAATGGATATCACAACAGTCTTCGGAACTGTCGTTGGGGGTTCGAGTCCCTCCGGGTGCACCACAAAAGCTTCATGACAAATTATCAAAATCTAATATCAAAAATACCCAAAGAAGTTTCTCGTGTAACTCAAACTCTCGAAAAGGCCAGTTTTGAGGCCTTTTTGGTCGGTGGTTGCGTGCGTGACTTGGTAATGGGTAAAGAGCCAAAAGACTGGGATGTAACTACTAACGCCAAGCCGGAGCAGATTATGGAGCTTTTTGAAAAGACGGTTTATGAAAATGCTTTTGGCACAGTGGGAGTTATCGTTTCACGCGAAACAGAGCCCAACCTAGTTATTGAGATTACCCCTTATAGAATTGAAGAAAAATATAGTGATTTCAGGCATCCGGACGAAGTTAAATTTAGCGAAAAACTGGAGGACGACCTTAAAAGACGTGATTTTACTGTAAATGCACTAGCTTTAGGTAAAGGACCCGCCCAAAGTATAAAGGACATTGAGTCGGACTGGCATCTAACGGACATGTTTGGTGGTCTAAAGGACATAGAGAACAAAACCTTAAGGACAGTAGGGGAACCGGAGAAACGTTTCCAGGAGGATGCCTTGAGGATGATTCGAGCGGTGCGCTTCTCTTTACAGCTTGGTTTTTCTGTGGCGTATGAAGCAAGCGAAAGTATTGCCAAAAACGCGGACTTAATCCAGAAAATTTCCAGAGAAAGAGTCCGGGATGAATTCAAGAAAATAATAATGGCAGATACGCCCGCCGCCGGTGTTTTAATGCTTTCTAAATTCGGCCTACTTAAACATATTATTCCGGAGCTCTTAGAGGGGATAGGCGTGGAGCAATCGGGAGAGCATGTTTACAATGTCTGGGAACACTTACTCCAGGCACTCCAGCATGCCGCCGACAAAAATTGGCCCTTAGAAATAAGGCTGGCCGCGCTTTTCCACGATATCGGCAAGCCCAAGACTCGCCGTAATACCCCTACCCAGCCTCCCCCTACTGTAGGGGGAGGAGAAAGAAGGGGGTATAAAAAGTACACCTTCTACGGTCATGAAGTGGTCGGCGCACGGATGACCAAAAAGATAATGGAACGGCTAAAATTTGCCAACAAAGAAATTGAACTGACGGAAAAGCTGGTGCGGAACCACATGTTCTTCTCCGACCCGGAAAAAATCACTCTCTCCGCCGTGCGGCGGATAATCGTCAAGGTGGGCAGAGATAATATTTGGGACTTGATGAATGTCCGGGAGTGCGACCGAGTGGGCATGCGTAAAAAAGAAAAGCCCTACCGCTTGCGCAAATATTTTGCCATGATTGAGGAAGCCCTACGGGACCCTATCTCCGTGGGCCAGCTTACGATTGACGGCAACTTTATGCAAAAAGAACTTGGGATTTCGCCCGGGCCAAGAATGGGTTGGATTCTCCATGCGCTTTTGGAAGAAGTTTTAGACGCGCCGGAGAAAAATACGGTGGAACATTTGAGCGAGCTAGCTAAATCTCTAGATATGTTGGGCGACGCGGAACTTCGGGCGCTAGGGGAGAGAGGTAGAGAGAAAAAAGAAGAATTGGAAGACGAAGAAGTGGCCAAGCTCCATCAAAAGCACGGAGTGGATTAATAAACCTCCTGCTGGTAGCAGGTCTCGCAGTAAACTGTCTCCGGCCGGTCTGGTGCATATGAGGTTTCGAATTTCATCGGACAAGGTTTATTATTATGGTTGTGATGGCTGGTTTTTTCACACATACATGCGCGATGCCAGAGCTTGCGAGGATTCCTTTTCGCCATTCGGTCTTGGTGCCGGCATTCAAAGTCTTTACGGGGTAGAGGAATACCCATTCTTTTATAAAAATCAAATTCGCCTTTTGTAATTCTAAAATTCTTTTTGCAGTCCTTGCACACTAAGATTTCTTTTAAAATTTCCTCTGAAACCTCTGAAATAGTTTCGGGTATTTCGTTTTCTTTTATGGTTTCTTTGCCATAAGTGCCAGTAGTTTGGTTTTGCCAAGGAAATCCAATATCCTTTGCTTCTTTTTCGATAATCGGATAATAATTATAGCCTAAAGTTTCATTAAAACCGAAAGGAGCAAGTTCTGGTGGGAAAAATTGTCCGCAAGTCCCTTCTTTTTTCATTTGTGTGTCTATTTGTTTTTTGATTTTTTGGTATTCCTCTTTTTCGTATTCTTTATTTAAAATCATGTATTGACCTTTGCGTATGGCATTGCATCCGATAGCGCTGGTAAGGTTGTGGCAATTTTCAGAGTATTCAACCTCGTTGGAATAGAACACATAAGCGCAATTTTTACATTTACTGCTTTGTAAAATACCCATCATGTTGTAACAAAGTTCATTTTTATAATAAAAATTATTGCAATCCATACTATCTATTGATTCTTCCGCGTCAGCCATATAAGAACAATTTTTTGTGCCAGTTGTGTCAAAAACCATTATGCCATCATAGCAATTATGCATATAATCACCAGTTACATTATTGCATTTTGTCTGGGAGGCGTATTTTACAATTATTTTCTTTTTTAGAGTTTCAAATTCTTGTTTTGCTTTTTCTAAATTTTCATAACTAGAAAATATTTCTCCTTTCTTTTTCTCGTATTCTTCCTTGGTGTATTTTACATTCAAAATGGCATTTGAGAGGTTACGTCCATTGGTGCAAAAAATACAATTATTTGAATTGCGTGTGTTGTAGCAAAAAATAAGGTCAGTTGAAGACTGACATTGTTCACAGTACATGCACTTAAAACATTCACGCACATCGATACATTCGTAACAAAGTTCTGACACATGAATAAAGGCGCAATCCACACAACCTTTGCATTTTTGAATCAACCTACTATACATGCAATCTTCATTGTATTCGCCCGCAAAAATTAAATAACAATCTTTATTATCTGATGTTCCATTTGCATATTCAGTTCGGACTGCATTTAGATTCATTAGAGATAATCTCGGCACACTTTTTTGCAATTCTTTATACTGCTCAAAGAATGTTTTGTCCAGATTATATTCTTGAGCGAAACTTTTTGGATCCCATTTATCACTCCACCAACACCCATTGCAATAAACAGTATATTTACTGTCTTTTGAGTACAAGGAAATCATGTCTTTCTTGCAAAGGTCGCAAGGTCTCTTGTAGAAAGTCCTTTCATTTCTAAATGCCAAGCGTCGCATTACACGACAGTCAGGACAATGAAGAGGGGGAACCGTCTTTACCTGTTCGTAAAAAATTAAATCTTCTTTTCTTATCTCAAAATCTTTTTTACAACTTAGACAATTTTTCTGCATAATTTAAATTTTATCACCTCCGAGATTTTACCCCAAGATTTATTCCACGCCTACGCCGTGGCAGGAGAAGTCCTGGAATCCGCCGGTGGGCTCTCGCCAGAGCGCGTAAGTATTCTCAATAGACGAAAAAAATTGCCGTTTGTGCAATTTTTTGACGAACTTCTCCAATTTTTTTTCTTCACCCTCGGCGATGACTTTGATACTGCCGTCGTCCCGAGTAAAAGCGATGCCGACCAGGCCGTAAGAAAGAGCCAAGTCTCGGACCCCCTCCAGAAAATCGGGGCCTAGGCCTTTGCCGGACACTCCGCTTTCTACACGCTTAAGCATTACCTTAATCATAGCACCAAAATCAAAAAACACCTTCTAATGGCCGGCCAAAAATTCTACTGAATTTTTGGCCTAAGACTCCGGCTCGTCAGCCTGCGTACGCCCTTATAAGGTGTTTTTTGATTTTCCGGAACCGGTTGTAATTTTTTCGAACGACAAGGCGGTGACTGCGCGAGGAGCGAGAAAAAATTACAACCGTGAAGGCTATTTTATGAACTTGCCGAACAAGCGAGTGCTCTGGTGGGAGAAATTGAAAAGGACAGCGAGGGTTAGCAGGGCCAGGGCCAGGCCCTGGCTGGCGAAGGAGAGGGGGATGGCGATGACGGCGAAGATTATCGGCACGAAGGTGCGGATGGTGCCGCGCATTATTTCACCTTGGTTTACCTCTGGATTTTTGATAGTCGGAGAATAAAAAACGTAATTCCGCATCATAAAGAGGCAGAGACCGAGCATAATGACATTGAGAGAGAAAATTATTATCGGCAATTCTAAGTCGTTCTGCCGTCCGAGGAGTGCGGTGGAGAAAGGCACCAGGCCGACGAAGAGGAAAAAGAAGGCGTTGATGTTGGTCAGGGTCATATCTATGTTTTTGGCGTAGACGGAGATGAAAAAATGATGCGCCCGCCAGTAATTGAATAGCATGGCGAAGGCCAGGACATAGGAGAGGAAAACCGGCGACATAGAAACCAAGGCCCGCCATAAATCAGTGTTGCCGGCGTCGAGGGGCAAGGGGGGCAGTCGCAAATCAAAAACGAGGATGGTCATCACAATGGCGAAAATACCATCGGAGAGCTGTTCTAGTCTGTTGGGTTTCATATTATTTATAATAACACAAAATTATTAGTTGGCATATTGAGGCCAGGCAATCCAAGAAAAAGAAAAAGGAGAAGAAAATAAATAATATTTTACATTTCAATCATCAAGAAACCTTTAAGACTTTGCGCTAATTTCCCAAATAAATTCAAATAATTTTTTTAGACTGTATGTCAGGTCTGTGGATTGAACAATGAATGACACTGATTCTCTTTTAGTGGAAATTACCCCGACCTTGTTTTCATAAATATATATTGAGGCCTTTAGGTCTGCGTATAATGGTAGGTATTTGATTGACCTTAAATATGCAGCCTCCTCGTTAAAAATAGGTTCGTCTGGAACGTCCTTGCCGCGAACTCGCAGAGAGCGGACCCGAATCCCTTTTTTAACCCGGCGCTTGATCCAATTAGCGATAAAAGTTTTATCTACATTTTCCAGGGTAAGCTGAGGAGGGGAGAAATAAATATATTCTTTTTTAGTAAATCTTAAGATATCCTCATACACTTCTCTCGCGGCATATGGTCCTTCAAAAATTTGAACGAATGGCTGGCGAGATTCCTCGGCGTAATGTGCTAAAAAATTTGGCAACAAATCCTGTAATTGTTTTCTTTGATTCTCGAATTTTTTATAAAGCTCTTTAGGTGACAATGGTAAATATATCTTCCTTTTTCCCCTGTAAAGTATTCTAATGTAACCTTTTTCAGCCAATATTCGCAGATTATCATAAACCGCGGTCCGGCCGAGCTTCATTTCGTCTGCCAATTCTTTGGCGGTAGCTTCTCCTAAAGATAATGCTGTTAAATATAGCTCGGCCCGCTGTTTGTCTAAACCATTTTCAATTAACCAGGCAATAAGTTTTTTATCCATAAATTTTCAATTATTTTTGACGAAAATTATTAAAAATTATCTTATAAAATAAGGATTTTTTAGAAATTATAAAAAATTTACAATTTTAGTTTACATAATTCTAGACAAAAAGTAAAGTGGAAAAAACAGTTCCTTAACACTCTGGAGGGCAAATGGGCGAGTTGACGTCAGTCCAGGAGAGAAACTTCCATTTTCTGGCGGTGTGCGAGAATGAGAGGCTGGAAAAGGAAATCCCTCAGGCGCAATTGGCCTTAGGGTTGATCAGCCGGAGAAGGGTGGTCCGTCTGATCATCGAAGGCATCAAGACGGTGGTGAAGGCAGAGCGGTCAGATTTTTGGCTCGACTCCCTCCCACAAGAAGAGGGTGGACGGGCGCATGAATATGCATCCACCCTCAATGCTCTGGGCCAACTCCTCCTGAAGCTCAAAGAAGAGCTCCGAGAGGAAGAGCGTCACGCTGTCGCCGCAGAACTGAGAGAGTGGTCGAAACACACCAAAATACTCAGACTCTCTTTCCAGCGCCTGGTCGGCGAGCTCCTCCACCCGGACCTCAGCTAAGGGTCTCAGGGCGGTATTGTAATCACGGGTCGTGTCTGCGTTTTCAACGAACACGCGGACACGACCCCAAAACTTTAGCAAAAAAAGCGTAGGAATTATTAGTTAACTTTATCAAAATTATGCAAAAGCAAAGATTAGAAATTGGCATCGCTGGTAGAATTTTTAATCGAAATTCTTTCAGCTGGCTTGAACAATTGGCGTTAGGCCTAAATTTAGAGGGCGCTGTCTTCTCTCGGCCGGATGGTAGCATTAGAGTGACTGCCGAAGGCCAGACCGTGGCGTTAGAACTATTTGCCAGTAAAGTGAAAAAAGCGGAAGTTTTTACTCGCATAGAAAATTTTTTCATCCGCTGGGAGCCGGCCG
>Ga0156208_144_pt1 | contig 10768 bp, 10 predicted proteins | sample RifCSPlowO2_12_FD_107861 | JGI IMG/M metagenome (GOLD analysis project Ga0156208, IMG submission 107861) | Candidatus Nomurabacteria bacterium RIFCSPLOWO2_12_FULL_46_14
ATCGAACCTGTATCACAAGTTCCGGAAACTTGCGTTCTATCCATTGAACTACAGAGCCATCCGCAAGTGCGTCGGGCAGGATTCGAACCTGCGTAGCCCGAAGGCGACAGATTTACAGTCTGTTGTAATTGACCGCTCTACCACCGACGCGTGCATCCGCCGACTTTATATTCGGCGAGACAAGTATAAAATATCACAAAAAATACTTTTTTGCACCCTACACCGAAGACCGCGGGCGCATGTGGACCGAGCTGCGGACCCGGCCTTTTTCTTTTTCAATCAGGAGTTCCTTGTTTTTCACCGATACGACTACGGTGTCGCCTTTCTGTAAACCATTGCCGATGATGTAAGAAGCGACCGGACTTAAAATTTTATTCTGAATCAGGCGGTTGAGCGGCCGGGCGCCGTAATGCGGGTCATAACCTTCTTTGGCTAGATGTTCCAGCGCCTCGTCGGAAATGCGCAAACCGATGCCTTTGCCGGCCAGCCTGCCTTGGACTACGCCGATTCTCAAATCAACTATTTTTTTCAGAGCTTCCATGGTTAGGATATCAAAGACGATTATCTCGTCAATGCGATTTAAGAATTCGGGGCGGAAGTGGTCTTTGAGCGCCTGTTCCACTTTTTCTTTGGTATGGGCGTAATTTTCACGCTCGGACTTGTTGGAGAAGCCGATGGATTCCATTTTCTCCACGAACTGGGAGCCGATGTTAGAAGTGAGGATGATGATGGCGTTTTTGAAATTGACTACTCGGCCTTTGCCGTCGGTCAGCCGGCCTTCATCAATCACTTGGAGCAGGAGGTTGAATACTTCCGGATGCGCTTTCTCAATTTCGTCAAAAAGAATCACCGCGTACGGCCGGTGCCGGATCGCCTCCGTCAACTGGCCGGCCTCGTCATAACCCACGTAACCCGGCGGCGAGCCGATGAGCTTGGAGACGGAGTGCCGTTCCATATACTCCGACATATCCACTCGGATAATGGCGCGGTCGTCGTCAAACATAAATTGGCCGAGCGCTTTGGTCAGCTCGGTTTTGCCGACCCCTGTCGGCCCCAGGAAGATGAAAGAACCGATGGGCCGGTTGGGGTCGGCGATGCCGGCCCGGGAACGGCGGATGACGTCAGCCACCCGAGAGATGGCCGTATCCTGGCCGATAACCCTTTTCTTGAGTTCTTCTTCCATTCGCTCCAGTTTGACCCTCTCCTCTTCCAGCATCTTAGCGAGAGGAATGCCGGTCCAACGGGCGACAACCTCGGCGATGTCTTCCGCGGTAATTTCTTCCTTGAGGATGCGGCGGGACTTCTGCAATTTTTTGAGGCGGATTAGTTTCGTTTCCAAATCTTTTTTCAGAGCGGGTATTTTGCCGTAACGTATTTCCGCCGCCCGGGAGAGATCGGCCCGCATTTCCGCGTTTTCCGCCTCCAGGCGCAGACTCTCCAAATCTTTTTTAATGGTTCTAATTTCCGCCACGGTGGATTTTTCGTTCTGCCATTTGAGTTCCAGTTCTTTGGTTTTTTCGTACAGATTGCCGATTTCTTTGTCTATGTCCTTGATTCTACCCTTTCTTTCTTTTTCTTTCTGTTTGTCACTTCTTTCCGCAGCGATTTCTTTTTTTAGCGCTTCTTTTTCAATTTCCAGACGCATTATTTTAACATGGGCGTCTTCCAGGACCGGCGGCTTGTTCTCCAGCATTATTTTGAGCGAAGATGAGGCTTCGTCAATCAAGTCCACTGCTTTGTCCGGCAAAAAGCGATTGGTGATGTATCGGGCGGAGAGGTTGACAGCGGAGAGAATAGCGTCGTCCGTGATTCGAACGCCGTGAAAAAGTTCGTATTTTTCTTTGAGTCCGCGTAAAATAGCCACCGCGTCCTCCACGCTGGGCTCGTCAATGTATACCGGCTGGAAGCGCCGCGCCAGCGCCGGGTCCTTCTCAATATGCTTTTGGTATTCGCGCAAAGTAGTCGCACCGATGGCCCGCAGTTCGCCACGAGAGAGGGCGGGCTTCAGCATATTGGAGGCGTCCATGGTGCCCTCCGCCCCGCCGGCGCCGACAATAGTGTGAATTTCATCAATAAAAAGAATAATCTTGTTGTCCGAGCGTTCAATTTCTTTCATTATGCCTTTCAGCCTCTCTTCAAATTCGCCCCGGTATTTGGTGCCGGAAATAAGGAGCCCGAGGTCGAGCGATACCAGCTCTTTGTCTTTGAGAGACTCCGGCACGTTGTTTTTGACTATCCGCTGGGCCAGACCTTCCACCACCGCGGTTTTGCCGGTGCCAGCTTCGCCGATTAAAATCGGATTGTTCTTCGTCCGACGGGAGAGTATTTGCATAATGCGCATAATTTCATTGTCCCGGCCGATGACCGGGTCTAGCTTGTCTTCGCGGGCAAGCTTGGTCAGGTTGCGGGTATAGCGTAGGAGTAGTTTGAATTTCTTGGGTTCGGAAACGTCGGTGATATTCTGACTGCGAAGTTCCTCTAGGACTTTCATTACTCCGTCCTTGTTGATGCGGAAGCGAGCCAGAGTTTCGCGGGCTTCGCCGGGAACTTCTAAAACAGCGATGAAGAGATGCTCCGTGGAAACGAAGTCGTCTTTCAGGGCTTCCGCCAGCTTGGCGGACCTCTCAATCACCTGCGCCAGGTCCGGATTGAGATAAATCTGATACGCCGGCGACATCGTGTTCCGAGACTCCGGCAGTTCAATCATCTCCAGGACGGAATCGGTCAAAAGCATAGTATCAACTTCCAGCTTATCCAGAATGGAATTGACCATGCTCTCTTCTTGGAGGAGAAGCGCCGCCAGAAGGTGCAGGGCGGAAACGTGGTTTATCCCCCGCTCAATGGCGAGCTCGTGGGCTTTCTTGATGGCGTCTTTGGCTTTGGTTGTAAATTTATTAAGCGGAGGCATGATTGGGTGAAAAGTATAAAGTTATAAAGTATTCGGCAAACTTAATTATTGGGAAGATTTAGGGAGAGAGGCCAAAGCTTCGTTAATGGCCGTCATTGGCACGAAGGAGGCGCTGTCGCGGGAGAGAGCCATACCCAGGACTTCGCCGTCCAGATTCAAGACCAGGGCGCCGGCATTAGCTCTAGTCACATTTATCTTGAGGTCTTCGCCCCCCTCAAAAATGAAAGAAGAGATGGTATTGCCCAAAATTAGGATTTTCTGCCCGGCTTTCATCGTTTTGATGTCCCGGGAGACCGGCACAGTAAAAGACAATTTACTTTCTTCCTTGAGCGGCGCGCCGATTTTGAGAAAAGAAAATCCTTTTTTGTCCGTGGCGACAAAGTTGGCTTTGAATTTGCCACTGCCGTTCTTGATGTAGTAAGTTCCCTTTTCCGGAACTTGTCCGCCGTCCGCCGCCAAAATCCCCTCGACAGCGACGGCAAAACCCAAACCCGCGGAAACCTCAATGATTTGGCCGTCCAAGTCCAGAACATCGCGGCTTATAGCAAATAGCGCTGACTGATTCTTGGCCAGGGCGTCCACCACCAAGTCTTCCTCCTTGATTACTACGGTTTCTACTGTGGTTTTGCCTTCCACCTGCTCTATTTTCTCCACCGTCTGCCGGATTACCCGGTTGATGGGCACGGTTACCGAGGAGGGCGCGCGCTCCAGTAAGGTAACGGTGGTTATGCCCGTGACTATGGACGTGACAAAGGAGAGCAGTATGGCCAGAAGAATCAATTGCGATTTATTCAAATCTTTGACGTCCATAACTCAATTGTACCATATTTTTAATTTTTTCAAAATCTGAAACAGAGTTTGCAGAGTCCGGTCAATATCCGCCTTAGTCGTTTCCCGCCCCAGGGAAAACCGGACTGACCCATCAGTATCTTGGGCCAGAGGATTTATCGCCTTTATCACCTGAGATGCTCCCGCCTCCCCTTCCTTGCAGGCACTTTTGCTCCCGACCATAACTCCCTGGGCCGAAAGCTCAATCACCAGGAGGTCGCCCGGAATTCCGGGGATGGTGATGTTAACATTATTCGGCAGTCTTCGTTCCTTATCCCCATTTAAAATCATTCTGGTATTCTTGAAAATTTGAGAATGTTCTAATTTATTTATGAAATAATCCCGGAGCTTGGTTAATCTCTTGACCTCTTGTTTTTTTATTTTATCCGCCTGCTTCAGCGTCCGAGCCAAATTTTGCGCGGCGGCGACATTTTCTGTTCCGGGACGCAAGCCGAATTCCTGATTACCGCCAAAAAAGAGAGAGGAAAGCCGGACATTTCTTTTTTTATAAAGAACGCCAATCCCGTGATGTCCATAAATTTTTGCCGCGTTAAAAGTCATCAAATCCACGCCCAATTTCTCCACATTGAGTTCTAAATAGTTTGTGGCCTGCACGGCATCCGTATGGAATATTATCCCCCCCTTTATCCTCCCCCTACGGTAGGGGGAGGTTGGGTAGGGGTACATTTTATTATAATGTCGAATTTCTTTGGCGATTTCTTTTATCGGCTGAATGGTGCCGATTTCGTTGTTGGCGTAAATTACGGAAACTAAAACCGTATTTGGCCGCAGGGCATTCCTAACTTTTTTCGGGTCAATAATGCCGTTCGGCTGGACCGGTACATAAGTGACCGCGGCTTGATGTTTGGCGGTTTCCATAACCGAAGCGTGTTCAATATTGGTTGTCACCACATGGCCTCGCGGCAGACCCAAAATGGCCAAATTGTTCGCCTCGGTGGCCCCGGAAGTAAAAATAATTTCATCCGGGCGAGCGCCAATCAGGCGGGCTATTCTGGCCCGAGCCTTATTCAGTTTATCTTTTTCGGCCACACCCAAAGAGTGAATCGCTCCGGGGTTAGCCGCGATTTTAAGCGCGCCGGAAGCGTAATCCAAATAAATTTTTCTGGTTCGGTAGTTTGATTTCGGCATAAAAGTAGTATATATTGAAACCATATGATTACAAGCCTGGAAGTAATTTTTTTTGTTTTAGCGGGAGTTTTAATCCTGGTCATCGCCGCCTGGGTATGGAAAACCGAAAGCCGCCTAAAAAGATTTTTCTCCGGCAAAAAGGGCCGGGACCTGGAAGAGGCCATTATGGCTCTGGAAAAAAATATTTCGGAACTCGGCCGGGCCCGGGAGAAAATTGAACGGGAAATGGGGATAATGAACCAGAAATTAAAAAAAAGCGTCCGGGGACTGCAAACGCTCCGATTCAATCCCTTCGCGGACCAAGGCAGTAATCAGAGCTTCGCCATCGGCCTCCTCAATGAAGAGAAAGACGGCGTGGTTATTTCCAGTCTGTACTCCCGCGAGAGAATGAGCGTTTTCGCCAAGCCCATCCGGGGCGGCAAATCCGAATATGAGCTTACTGCCGAGGAAAAAGAAGTTCTGAAAAAGGCGGAAGTATAAGGAATGACAAAACTAAACGAACAAAAGAATATATCCCGGCCGCCGGTGGTGGCGGTTATGGGACACATCGACCACGGCAAATCCACTCTCTTGGACTACATTAGGCAGACTAACGTGGCAGGAGAAGAAGCCGGTGGCATCACCCAGCATATTTCCGCCTACGAAGTAATTCATAAAGACGAAACCGGCCGAGACCGCAAGATAACATTTCTGGATACACCCGGGCACGAAGCTTTTTCCAAAATGCGGGAGCGCGGCGCTAAAATTGCGGACATCGCCATTTTGGTAGTTTCCGCGGAAGACGGCGTCAAACCCCAGACAATCGAAGCTTATAAAACCATAGCAGCAAGCAACACCCCCTGCCTCGTTGCCTTAAATAAAATAGACAAACCCGGAGCCAACATTGAAAAAACAAAGGGCGAACTGGCGGAAAACGGAATTTATCTGGAGAATTGGGGCGGCAAAATACCTTACGCGGAAATATCCGCCAAGACCGGGGTGGGCGTGGACAATTTGCTTTCTCTTATTCTTATTCTGGCAGAACTTGAAAATTTCACCGGAGAGAGTGAAGAAAATGCTTCCGGTTTCGTGCTGGAGGCCAATCTGGAGGCCCGGCGCGGTATCGCGGCATCTCTGGTCATCAAAAACGGCTCTTTGCGAAAAGGCATGGTGGTCGCGGCGGAAGACGCGCTAGCCCCCGTCCGCATTATGGAAAACTTCAAAGGCGAAATGATTGATGAAGCTACCTTCTCCTCCCCTGTCCGCCTGGTCGGCTGGAATAAAATGCCGAACATCGGCGCGGAGTTCGCGTCTTTCGGGAATAAACGCGAAGCGGAGGCATACGCAAAAAAATTTAGCCTAGGAAAGTCGGACTTTGGGAATTTAAAAAAGTCCGACTTTGTTGAAGAAACAAAAAAAATAATCCCCGTCGTGATAAAAGCGGACGTCTGGGGCTCCGTAGAGGCAATGGAAAAAGAGATTGAAAAAATAAAAAGCGAGAGTGCCGTCTTCAAAATCGTCAGCCAGGGAGTCGGGCCCGTTTCGGAGAGCGATATCAAGTCCGTCGCCGCGGGGACAGAGGCCGTAGTTTTGGGTTTTCGCGTCAAGGCGGACGGGAGCACCCGAGAACTCGCGGAGCAGAGGGGCATCGCAATGGCTTTTTTTGACGTTATTTACAAAATGACAGAGTGGCTCGTAGCGGAGATGGAAAGCCGACGGCCGCGGGTGGAAACAGTGGATACCACCGGCCAAGCAAAAATTTTAAAGACCTTCAGCCGGACCAAAGAACGGCAGATTTTGGGCGGCAAGGTTCTGGTCGGCAAAATAACTCTCGGGGGCCTGGTAAAAATAACCCGCCGAGATTTTGAAATCGGCCGCGGCAAAATAGTCAATCTGGAAAAAAACAAAGCAAAAACCAGCGAGGTGGAGGAGGGTTCGGAATTCGGCCTGATGCTGGAATCCAAACTGGAAGTCGCGCCGGGAGATGTGCTGGAAGCCTTCGTGATAACTAAGAAATGAAAAATAAAAAACAAAGTGTTTTTTATTTTTAAGATGATGAAAAACAGAACTGAAAAAATCGCCAACATTATCAAAGAACTCTCCGCTCAATTCTTGGAGCGAGAAACCAACAAAACTTCGCTTATCACCGTCACCGGCGCGGATTGCTCGCCGGACTTCCGGCGGGCTACAGTTTTTATCACCGTCCTGCCGGAGAGCAAAGAAACCGCGGCGCTCAACTTCACCCGAAGAAAGCGCCGAGAGCTCCGGGAATACATCAAGAAAAACATCAATATTAAAACAATCCCCTTCCTGGAAATAGAAATAGACCGCGGAGAAAAGAATCGCCAAAAAATTGACGAACTCCTGCGGAATGGTTAAATTGTGTACATGGCCTGGTAGCCAAGTAGTAAGGCATTCCTCTGCAAAAGGAATATACGTGGGTGCGATTCCCACCCAGGCCTCAAATACCCAAATTTAAGGAATATTTAAATGCTCTTTCGGTTTTTTTAATTTGCCGAAAAGCATTATGTAAATCAAAGTGCCGGCCACCACAATGAGAAGCGAGAGATGGTCAAGCAAGGCGTTGCCGAAAAAGTAAAACACCCCTGCCCAAAAAGTATTCCAGACGATAATGGGCGGCAGAGCCATAAGAGCGAATTTAAAGAAATTTACCCGGAGAATGCCCGCCGCCGTGGAAGACAGAGCGCCGAAATTGGGATGAATATAGGTACTAAAGAGTATCCGGGGCCCCTTGTCTTCCATTTGAATTTTAAATTTTTCAAGTGGCTTCTCTAGTCCCAAACGCAGGAACACGTGGTACCAGCCGAAGCGCCCCAGGGCATAATTTAAAAGCGCCGTTAGATAAAATCCCAAAATTATAAGGAAAAGAACCAAAAAGACATTCAAGCCTGCGCTCCTAGAGAGAACAACCCCGAGAGCCACCACCACCGAACCCGGCAGATACCAGTTGACGAAAAGCGCCCCCTCAATCAAAGCCCCGACGAGAACGGTGTAGTAGCCGTACTGCTCGTAATAATTTTCGGCGAGGGCGATGATCTCTTTCGTGTCGGGTAAACCGAGCGACCGCCACACCAGAACAAAACCCAAGTAGCCAATCGCAATTAACGCCGGAATGGAAGCGTATCTGAAAAATTTTTTATACGTGGTCATTAAAAAATATCTATTTTAAATTATTTTTGTGGGCACGGAGAGATTTGAACTCTCACTCTGTTGCCAGAATTAGCTCCTGAAGCTAACGCGTCTACCAATTCCGCCACGTGCCCGCGAAATATTTAATTGTGTGGGCGAGGGGAGATTTGAACTCCCAAGGATTGCTCCACTAGTTCCTAAAACTAGCGCGTATACCAATTCCGCCACTCGCCCAGCACTTTGTCGCCACGAATATTTTCTCGCCGTCGCTCGAAAATTTCTCGGCCCCAGCTCGCGGTTTTGCGTGTTCGCAAAACATCGCTCTGCTTCGGACACGCTAGAAATTTTCCGCAGGGAAAATTTCTTACGCGTGTCCGCCCAGAGGGGATCGAACCCCCGACCGTCTCCTTAAGAGGGAGCTGCTCTACCAGCTGAGCTATGGGCGGAAAATTTTAAATAACATTAAGAAACAAAGTGCCCGAGGTGGGAGTCGAACCCACATCCCTTGCGAGACACGATTTTAAGTCGTGCGCGTATACCGGTTCCGCCACTCGGGCGAATATCAGAATTATATAAGAAGCGCAACAAAATTACAAACTTTTCTCGATTTTGATTAAATAAATTACTGAACTAGTTAATTTTTTATTCTTTTCTACTACTTTCGCGATCGCGAAGTTGGTAGAAATCAACCTTTTCAACCCAATGATTTCAAACTGCCACTCTTAGTCACTTCCATTATCTCTATAAATTGCAGAATATTGATTTTTCCCAGGTCTAAAACCAATTGCCTGGGGATTTTGACTTTGCCCACCCAGACGCTTTTGTGAATCATTCTTAACCCTAGTCTTTTCAAGATCCCTCGCAATAAATCGCGTTCTTTTTTAAATTCTTCCGGGATGTCGTAGCTGACTATAATCAATTTATCGCTGTCTTCCCTTTCGTAATTAGGGTGAATCTTATCTTGAAAATTTTTTACTGCCTTCTTGCCTTTAGGCCGGAGAACCAATATGCCATTTTTGGATTCGTCAATTAACCCTTCCGACTTTAATTTGAATAAATATTTTTGAAGTCTTTGCCTCCTTTCCCGTTCCCATTTATAGTTTTCACGCCGGCGCGCGCGTTTGTCGGATTCATATTCCATCTTACTTAAAGTGGCACCATAACCCGCGCTCAAAAAAGCGCCGACAAAATCCACTCCGCCCAAGGCTCTGTCTTCTATAAAATTAAGGATTTTATATTTTAGTTCCCCTTTCATTTTTTAAGTTCATTTTTTAAGTATGGTAAAAGTATAGCATAAAGTATGGCATTTTTCTACTATCTTCGCGATCGCGAAGTTGGGGGAAAAGTGAAAAAACATAAGCAAATAACATCAGCAAATATTGTTGCTAATATCTGGATGCGCAGAAAGGTTGCGCTTGAAAATAGAAAGGAGGTACACTGTTTTAGGCACGGACATATGGCGGTTTAATTAATTGATAATCTTCCAGAAATTCATTTGGCGTTTTGCCGTTTAAACCGCAATGCTCTAAGTTGTTGTAATATATATTCCACCTTTTCATTTTCTTTTGCAAATCAGAGAAGCTTTTAAATTTGTTTTGATCATAAAATTTCTCTTGGTCTTCTCGGTGGCTTCTTTCCACCGTGCCATTCTGAGCTGGCTTCCCGGGATCAATCAGGTAATGGATGATATTGTTTTCTCTACAGAATATATCCAGAGCATGAATGGTTTTCACGGTCATATCACTTCGTTTGGTCATGCTGGTGTAGTAATTGGTGAAGATTGATCCGTTGTCTGTTTTAATTGCTTGGATCTTGTATTTAAATTTGGCCATGACTTCTTTCAAAAAGAGAATTGAGTGATGATTTGCCTGCTCGTCATATACAGCAAGATGTCTCCACCTTGAAGCAGTATCAATGGCTGTATATTGAAAATATCTTTTGTCTACAACGCGTCCAGGCACATATTTCACATCAATTTCTAGTAGCTCTCCTGGCTGTCTCAGAGCTTTGATATATTTGTATTTAACTTTTCGGACTCGATACTTGCGTACCAGTCCTTCCTTTTTCAAAATCTTTCCGATGGTTCGTTCGTGAATTTGAATTCCTTCCTTTTCTAATTGCCAGTGTATCTTTAAGGCACACTTTTTTGTTTTCTTTCTGACAGCAATCACTCTTTCTTTAATCCAGATCGGAGTTTCATTTTCTTGAGTCTTTGGTTCAGTTGATTTTGGTTCTAGTCCTGCTTCTCCTTTCGCTTTGTAGAGCGCTACCCAGCGCTCTAGGCTTCGCTTTCCATGCGGGCATACTTTTGCTACATCTTTTAATTTAACCTCCTTCCTAACTATCGGTAGAACCCACTTCAACCTTTCCTCTTTGATTGTTTTAACCATACGTATGCTCATTCCTCCATTCTAGGAGAAACCGCCATATGTGTGTGCACATTACCACACGGGGTTGACTTTTTGGCTAAAAGTGATATACTACACAAGGACAGTCGGGGTTCAAGCAAGTTTCAGCCGTCCGGCTGAACACTGTTAGGGGCCCCAAAACATGGGGGGTTGTATGAGAATGTTGTGGGCCGCGCTCTGCGCGGCGACGCTGGCCGGGTGCGCAAGCACCGGCCAGCGGTTGGCACAGGCCGCGGCGCCGCAGTATGCGGCGTCTGCGCAGGCGGAAGCGGCGTGCGCGCAAGCGCACGTTGTACTCGGCCAGTCGCCGCAGGAAGCGGCGGCGGCGTGTGCGGCCTTGCTGGGC
>Ga0156208_141_pt1 | contig 10507 bp, 8 predicted proteins | sample RifCSPlowO2_12_FD_107861 | JGI IMG/M metagenome (GOLD analysis project Ga0156208, IMG submission 107861) | Candidatus Nomurabacteria bacterium RIFCSPLOWO2_12_FULL_46_14
AAAAATTGGAACGAACCCTGTATTGCGTGAAAAGTCCGTCTCAATCTCATTTTGCCCACCCACCGAATTCGCTTGCGCCCGCAAAGCGGGCGAGGATTTTAGCCACCCACTCCTCACTCTTGCGCGGGAGCGCGCGACCATTTTTTCTGGGAACTTTCCCGATTGTGGAGATGGGGGGAATTGAGCCCCCGTGCAGAAGGAATCAGCTAAGAAATCTACATACATAGCGCGCCTTTGTTTTTTAAGTTGAAAAATTCTTAAGCGGGCGAAATATTTTTCAACCGAGCTCTTTATTTTCGAAAAATGCGCGAGCGAACATTTCCTTATCCCGATAATTTTATGCCCCCGCCCACGTATCGGAAGTCCGCGGGAGAGACACAAGCTTACGCCGAAGCGGAAACTTGAGCGAAAGCAAAGTCATTCATACCGAAGTATGGAGAGACGGACGCTTTCACCTTGGAAGCTAATTTTGCAATTAGACTTTGAACGAATTTTAGCGAGTTTGCGTTCATTCTCGGCATGCATCTTCGGCCTTTTGCCCTCTGTCTATGCCTTGCATCCCCATAATTTATTTATCAACGATCTTTCATCATTCTTCGGAGTTCCCGACCGACTTCTCGTTTCTTGATATCCTCTCGCTTGTCGCGCTTTTTCTTGCCCCGGACTAAAGCAATTTCCACTTTAATCTTCTTGCCTTTATTATACACCGCAATCGGCGCAATTGTCAAACTTTTATTTCTTTCACTGCCGGCGAGCGCCGCTATTTCTTTTTTCGTCAGCAGAAGTTTGCGATTGCGCAAGGGGTCGTAATCCGCGAAAACATTTTGAGGCTGGAAGGGCGGAATGTAGGCATTGATTAAAAAAGCTTCCCCGCCGCGGACAATGACAAAGGCACCCTCCAGCAGCATGCGACCGCCGCGGACGGATTTAACTTCCACGCCCAAAAGTTCAATACCGGCTTCGTATTTTTCCAATATCTCGTAATCAAAACGGGCTTTGCGATTATCTGCGTAAGTAGCCATTCTTGAATTTTAGCATATTTTCCGCCTTATTTCCGGGACGTTTTCTTAATTTGATTTTCATGCTAAGATAAGCAAATGGATTTTAATTTTCTGGATAAAAAAACTCCAAACAAAAACAGTCGCAAGGGCAAAAAAGAGCCCGGTTTCAGCGGCAACATCGCCGGCGCAATATTCATTTTTATGATAATTACCGCTCTGTATCTCTTGGTGGCGGATATTCCGGAGAAGGTGCCGGATGTTTCCATCTCCGACTTGGCGGGGAGCATCGTCGCGGGAGAGGTTGAGAGGATTGCCGTCCAGGGGGAAGAATTGACCATCACCTACACTAATGAAGAAATCCGAAAAGCGAAAAAAGAAGCCGGAACTTCTTTGACGGAAACCTTGTCCAATTACGGCCTAAGCGGAGAGATATTGTCCAACACGGAGATTGTCATTGAACGGGAGAGCGGATTCTCGTATTGGCTGCTCAATTTTCTACCCTTTCTCCTACCGATATTTTTTATCTTGCTCTTGTTTTGGTATCTTTCCCGCCAGGTCCGGGGAGCGGGCATTCAGGCGCTGTCCTTCGGCCAATCCAAAGCCCGGATTACCGACCCTTCCGACAAGCATAACCGGGTTACCTTTAAAGACGTGGCAGGCTGTAAAGAGGCCAAAGAAGAACTCCGAGAGATTGTGGAATTTCTGCGCAGTCCCAAAAAATTCCTGGACATCGGCGCGAGGATTCCCAAGGGAGTGATTTTAACCGGAGCCCCGGGAACGGGGAAAACGCTTTTGGCGCGCGCCGTGGCCGGCGAAGCGGGAGTGCCCTTTTTCCACCTGTCTGGCTCGGAATTCGTGGAGATGTTCGTTGGCGTGGGCGCGAGCCGGGTGCGAGACCTTTTCAAAATGGCCAAGCGGGCCGCGCCGGCCATAATCTTCGTGGATGAAATTGACGCCATTGGCCGCACCCGGGGCGGCGGCTGGGGTGGCGGCAATGACGAACGGGAACAGACCTTAAATCAGATACTGGTGGAGATGGACGGCTTTGAACCTAATGAGAAGGTCATAGTCATGGCGGCAACCAACCGGCCGGATGTCTTAGACCCGGCTCTGGTTCGGCCGGGGCGTTTTGACCGCAAAGTTTTACTGGATATGCCGGACCGCACCGACCGGGAAGAAATACTAAAAATTCACGCGGAGAAAAAGCCGTTGGCCGAAGACATAAATCTGAAATTAATCGCCGAGCGGACTCCCGGATTCTCCGGCGCGGATTTGTATTCTCTGATGAACGAGGGTGCCATCCTGGCGGCGCGGGAAGACCGCAAGCAGATTTTCCAGTTTGACCTCATCCGCGCGATTGAGAAAGTAATGCTGGGACCCGAGCGCAAGAGTCATCTCTTATCAAAAAAAGAAAAAGAAATCACCGCTTATCACGAAGCCGGCCACGCCCTGGTCGCTTCGGTTCTGCCTTACGCCGACCCAGTGCACAAAGTTTCCATCATCGCCCGCGGCTCAGCCGGTGGCTATACTCTCAAATTGCCGATTGAAGAGCGGCGACTGCAATCCAAAAAAGAATTCATAGATGACATAGCGATGTCTCTTGGCGGATATGTGGCAGAGAAAATGATTTTCGGCGACATTACTACTGGACCTTCCAGTGACCTCTCGGTGGCGACCAACTTGGCGCGGGCCATGGTCACCCGCTTTGGCATGTCCGACGCCCTAGGGCCGGTGGCCTTAGCCGACGGCCCGGGCCGGCAGGATTGGCGCGACCCGGTGGATAAGGAATACTCGGAGACGATTTCCGCCAAGATTGACGCGGAAGTAAGAAGAATCATAGATGGCGGGATGAAGTCCGCGGAAAAAGTTCTGACGGAGCACAAAAAGGCTTTCGTGGCCATCGCCAAAAGATTGATTGAAGTGGAAACTCTAGAGCAGGAAGAATATGAAAAATTGATTACCGCTCATGGCATAATGCCTAAGAAAAAAGACATGCCGGCTTCGCTTAACTTGGTGGCTTGATATCAAATCAGCCCTTGCGGGCTCGCTATAATTGTTTTATTGTGTTATATATCCGCCCTTAGCTCAGTTGGTTAGAGCACAGAGCTTATACCTCTGGGGTCCTTGGTTCAAATCCAAGAGGGCGGACATGAATATTAATAATAATTTAGTTTGAATATTATTAGCTGTAAAAAATTTTAATTATGGATGAAGGCGCACTCGGAAACGATATAAAAACTCAACAGTCAGAGCAAGGGCAACTACCTAAAAACGAAGGAATGGTGGAAGAACTGGGACAAATGCGAGAAAAGTTGCACGACTCTTTTAATACTTTATTTAGGGCAACAATGGGTGGAACCTATGCCAGAAATAGTGAAGAAGGATTTTCTGGCGATGCCGCTTCCATTTATGTTCTTGTTGTTTTTAAAAATAAAAGTGGCGAAGCGACCCCCGAACTTGTAAAAGTCGGATGGGGCGAATTCAGCAAACAGACTTTTGAGGGCGACAAATATCCCGCCTTTAGAAATTTTCCTTTTGATATTTTTTGCGTTTCCCAAAGAGACAGTTATTTTGCGAATGAATCATTAAGGCAAGAAATGATAGAAAATCCGCAAAAGTATCTTTCTGCGCGTAGTCTTTTTGTTGCCAATAATGGACAAGTGCAAACATCAGAACTAACGGATGATTATCGTCACAATCTTAAAAGAGAGATTGAAGCTGTGCCTTATAACGAGATGCTTCGCACGGTCCGTAACCAGATTATCGCCAGATATTCTTCTCCCGAAGAGTTTGCAAATTTTTTACGCGAATTGCCGGACGACCTGGAAGAACTAAGTAGATATATCACTAGATTACACATGAAAGAAACAGATTGGTTAATTACTGAAGAAGACGAAAGCTGGGAAAATGCGCAAAAAAGAGATGCTGATTTCAGAAAGATAAGCTTGTTGGGACGCCTTGTAGGTATGGGGATTTATAGGATAGGTGTTGCAGTGGGTGACAGAAAGGCAATGGAGAGTATTTCGGCACTGAAAAGAGAATTTAATTTTACGGCTGGCTCTTTTTAGGCCTTGGGAATGCTTGCCGATAGGGGGTTGCTCTTGCCTTATCTTTTTTCTTGTTTTATTTTGCAAAATTGACCGAAAAATCGGGTTATCCACATAGCGCATGGGGGTAGGTTTAGCTATAATGAATTTTACTGGTTCTAGTATTTATAAATTTCATTCTGCATGAAAAAATCTCCCACAAATTGGTTTAAATTTTCTCTAAGCCTGGTTGTTTTTTTACTGGTTCGCCTCATTCCTTTTCGTCCGCCCAACATTGAGCCCATCTTGGCCGCGCAAATGCCGCTCGCGGGGGTTTACGGCGCGCGGGCGGGCTTCCTCTTTGGAGTTTTGAGCATTCTTTTTTACGATATTTTTACCCAGACTCTGGGTCCCTGGTCTATTTTGACGGCCGGAGCTTATGGTTTGCTAGGATTGGGAGCCGCGTTTTATTTAAGGAACAAAAAAAGCATCCGGAGTTATGTAAGTTTCGCGATTATGGGCACTATTTTCTTTGACGCGGTCACTATGCTGACCGGGCCGCTTTTTTTTAATCAGCCTCTCCTCCTCGCGCTCACCGGACAGATATCTTTCACCGCCCTCCACCTTCTGGGCAACATAAGTTTTGCTGTTTTTCTATCGCCGGTAATTTATAGTTTGTTGGCCCCGGACAAAAACCCAAAAATCACCCAAGCAGTTTCCTTAATTAATCCCAAAATAATTTAAATTTCCATGCCGAAAGATAAAAAAATATCCAAAAAAGAATTCGCCAAAATAAAATTCATCAGCAAGAGAAGCGGTGAAGTAATACCCTTTGACCTCTCCCGCATCGAGCGCGCCGTCTTTAAAGCGCTGGAAGCTTCCGGTGAAGGCGGGGAGAAGGAATCTGCCAGCATTGCCAATAATGTATTCCGAGCTCTTCTCCATCTTCAGACGGAACTCCGGAATAAAAGACAGGGAGCCAAATTCCTGCCGACAGTGGAAATGGTGCAGGATATTGTGGAAAAAGAAATAATGAAGAAAGGATTCGCCGACACAGCCAAGAAATATATTCTTTACCGCCACAAACGTTCCGAAATTCGGGCAACTTTCGGCCCGGTGTCGGAGGCGGTGAAGCAGGCGGTGGAGGAATCCCGCAAATATTTCGCCAGCCCGTATGCGGAGTATATATTCTACCAGTTTTACGCCAGATGGATTCCGGAACTGGGCCGGCGGGAAACTTGGGCGGAGGCCATAGACCGCTATATGGATTTTATGAAGGAAAACATGGGTGATAAACTCTCCGCCGGGGAGTATAAATCGGTTCGGGAAGCCATTTTAAATCAAGAAATCTGCCCCTCGATGCGCCTCTTGTGGTCCGCTGGCAAAGCCTGCCGGGAGTCTAATGTCTGGGCCTATAACTGCTCCTACATCGCGCCGACCTCTACCCAGGACCTGGGAGAGATTATGTATATCTCCATGTGCGGGGCAGGGCTTGGTTTTGCGGTGGAATGGGAGAATGTCCAGCAGTTCCCGCAGATTAAAAAGCAAACCAAAGAAAAACCCCAGCTTTTTGTAATAGATGACAGCAAGGAGGGTTGGGCGGACGCTTTCGTGGCGGGACTCAATGCTTGGTTTGACGGCCGGGATATAAAATTTGATTATTCCAAAATCCGCCCCGCCGGCGCGCGACTAGAGACCGCGGGTGGCCGAGCTTCCGGCCCCCAGCCCTTGATGGACCTCATGGATTTCGCGAAACGGAAAATTTTAGCCAAGCAAGGCCGACGGCTTTCCAACTTGGATATGCACGACATCATCTGCCAAATCGGCATGATTGTGGTTGCCGGCGGCGTGCGCAGGAGCGCCTTAATATCTTTATCCGAGCTGGAAGACGCGGAAATGCGAGACGCCAAGAAGGGCCAATTTTATCTGACCGAAGGCCAACGTTCCATGGCCAACAACTCTGCGGTTTATAACGGCAAGCCGAATGCGGAAGAATTTCTGAACGAATGGAGCGCCTTAGTCAAGTCCAAGTCCGGCGAGAGGGGAATTTTCAATCGGGGCGGTCTGGAAAAACAATTGCCCGCCCGGCGCTGGCAGGCGATTAAAGATGAAAGGCAAGTGGGCCTCAATCCCTGCGGGGAGATTTATTTGCGCTCCAAGCAATTCTGCAATCTGACTTCTATCGTCATTCGTCCAGAGGACACAGTAGAAAGCTTGAGGCGCAAAATAAGTTTGGCAACCCTCCTCGGCACCTATCAGGCAACTTTGACCAAATTCGGATATCTATCCAAGAAATGGAAGGAGAATTGCGAGGAGGAAAGGTTGCTGGGAGTGTCTTTGACCGGCTATTACGACAATCCAATAGTTCGAGACGACAAAGTTCTGGACGCTCTCCGAGTAGAGTCTATTGAAACCAACAAACGCTATGCCAAGCGTTTCGGCATCAATCAGTCCACGGCGATTACCTGCGTCAAACCACACGGCAATTCCGGCCAGCTCCTCGCCGTGGGAAGCGGTATGCATCCGTGGTTCGCACCCTACTTTATCCGGCGAGTCCGCATTTCTCACACTGACCCCCTGCTCCGCATGGCCCAGGACCAAGGCGTGCCCTGCTTGCCGGAGGTAGGCCAATCCGTCGAGTCCGCCACCACTTTTGTCCTGGAATTTCCAGTCAAGGCACCGGAAAGAGCAATCTTTAAGGACGAAGTTTCCGCCCTGGACCTCCTGAAAGAATGGAAAAGGCTGAAAGAGCATTTCGTGGAGCATAATCCCTCCGCCACTATTTATGTCGGCCCGGAGGAATGGCTCTCGGTCGGCAATTTCTTGTACGAGAATTGGGATTCTATCGGCGGACTTTCTTTCCTGCCGCGGTCGGAGCATGTCTACCAGCTGGCGCCCTATGAAGCCATCACCAAAGAAGAATACGAAAGGCGGACTCGTAATTTGGGCAAGATAGATTTCTCCAAACTTTCCCAATACGAAGCCGTGGACAACACTACCGGCGCCAAAGAGTTCGCCTGCGTCGGCGGGGTTTGCGAAGCTGATTTTACAGGGTAAATACGAAGCCGGACTCAGATTTTTTCGAGCGACAAGGCGGTGAATGCGCGAGAAGTGAGAAAAAATCTGAGTCCAGCGGAGTAAATTATGCTTTACACCAGAAAAGGAGACGATGGCACCACCAAAACTTTTGGTTGTGACCAGAGAATTTCCAAAAGCTCAATCGTGGCAGAAGCTCTCGGCGCGCTGGATGAGGTTAATTCTTTTTTGGGCATAGCTCGAGCAAGAACCCAAAGTTTAAATTTTAAAATTACAGACGAAGAGGTAAATTTTTCAGAGCTTATTTTAGAAGTTCAAAAAAATTTATTTATCGTTCAAGCGGAAATAGCTGGCTCGGAAATGAGTATTGCAGAGGAAAAGATAAAAGATATTGAAAAAATAATTGATGAAATAGAAAAAGTTCTACCACCGATAAAAACTTTTTTCATAAGCGGGGCGACAGAATTAGGCGCCACTTTTGATTTTGCCCGTACCTTAATCAGGCGAGCGGAGAGGCGAGTCGTCGGCGCCAAGGAAGAAAGCAAGATTAAAGTAAGCGCGGAAACTCTCCAATATTTAAATAGACTCTCTAGCCTTCTTTATGCCTTAGCGCGAATCTCTAGCCACATGAACGGGGCGGAAGAAATTAAGCCGGATTATAAATAATTTTTACTCAAAATGAAATTCGCCAGCTTTTTGGTGAACTTTTTGTTTAAGCAGGGGGTAATTATCTAGCTCCGGGTCTTCTTCAATCAATCTCACCGCTTCTGCTCGAGCGGCTTCTACCATCTTTATATTCCTAATAGCTTCCATACCCAAGTCGGTAATACCCCATTGTTTAATTCCAGAGAGCTCGCCGGCGCCGCGGAGGGTCAAGTCTAGTTCTGCCAATTCAAAACCGTTTTTAGCCGTTTTTAGCGCCTTTAGTCTTTCTACTGTCTTTGCGCTTTTAGCTTCTGCGAATACATAGCAATAAGCCTGATGTGTGCTTCGTATAACGCGCCCCCGGAGCTGGTGCAATTGGGCGAGTCCAAACCGCTCCGCGCCTTCTATTATTATCACGGTGGCGTTCTCCACATTGACGCCGACTTCCACCACCGAGGTGGCGCACAGTATGTTTATCCTGCCTTCTGTAAATTCCCGCATTATTTTCTCTTTTTTTTCTTTGCTCATTTTACTGTGCAATACACCTATCTCATATTCTTGGAAGATTTCTTTTTTTAGACGCTTGGCTTCAGTAGTGACCGCTTTCATTTCAATACCCCCTCCGCCCTTCGAAAAACTCAGGGCGCCTCCCCCTATATAGGGGGAGGCTGGGTAGGGGTATTCGTCAGGTTCCGCAATCCTCGGACAAATTACATACATCTGTCGACCACTTCTCAACTCTTTTTTTATCTGCTCGTAAGTTTCTTCGCGCTTGTCGGGCGTGATGATCTCGGTGATTATCTGCTTTCTTCCCGCAGGCATTTCATCAAGAAGCGACAAATCCAAATCCCCGTAAATTGTAAGAGCCAGAGTGCGGGGTATGGGCGTGGCGGTCATGGAAAGCAAATGCGGGGCGCTTGTGTTTCCTTTGGTGTCTTTTCTTACCAATTTTCTTCGCTGTGCCGTGCCGAATCTATGTTGTTCGTCTATTACCACTAGCGCTAAATTTTTAAATTTAACAGTTTTTTGGATGAGAGCGTGGGTGCCTATAAGAATCGGTATTTCTCCATTGGCTACCCATTTCAAAAGTTGCGCGCGAGAGATGGTGGTCCAGTTTACCCCGCCACCGGCGGGGCCGTATACACTGGTTTTGGATGGGAATTTGCGACAGCCGGAGCCGGTAATCAGTCCGATGTTTATGGGCAATCCGCCTTTGGCGGAAAAGTACTTGATAAAAGATTCGAAATGCTGGGTAGCTAATATTTCTGTCGGCGCCATATAGGCTACTTGTAGATTTCCGAAACTTTGTCCATTGGGTCTTTGTTTGACGGCTACATACGAAGCTGTGGCCGCAACCGCGGTTTTACCACTTCCGACATCACCTTCCAACAAGCGGGACATTGGAAAATTTCTGGACATATCTTTCAATATCACTTCAATTGATTTCTTTTGAGAATTAGTAGCAGTAAAGGGGAATCTTTGCAGAAATTCTTTTACACTTTTCTCGTCCGGCTTTATCTGGAAGGATTTATTTTTTTGATACGCCAGTTTGTCCCGCTGGCGATGGAGTTGTATAGTGAATACTTCCTCGAAAGCGAATCTCTTACGGGCGGATTCCGCATTCTGCCGGCTTCTCGGCCGATGAATCCAAATCAGGGCAGTCCGCAGGCTGGGCAGATTATATTTTTTCAAAATATCCGCCGGCACATAGTCCGAAATGTTATCCAAAGTTTTATCTTTTAACACTTTTTCTACGCAATGATAAAACCATTTGGAAGTTATGCCTCGGGCTTCTGCATAAACGGGATAGGAAAACCCAACCCCCTCCCGACCTCCCCCTAAGGGGAAAGAGGATTCGCTTCCTCTCCCTTGGGGAGAGGGTTGGGGTGAGGGTCTAAAAAGCGTGTCGTGGCTATCTATCGGCATATCCATCACTTTTTCAAATTCGGGATTGGCCAGATAGGGGTCTCCTTTGCCTTCGGTGACTTTTCCAGTAAGTTTAACCATGTCGCCCTCGCGGAGAATTTTTGCCAGATATGCCTGATGAAACCATATTATCTTAATCTTACCGGATACATCTTCTATCTCACCTTCCCCCATTGGGATTTTAGTTTTCCAGCCTTTTTTGGTTTTCAGATTTGCGATTTTGCCGTAGATGGTAGCTGTCTCTCCCGGAATGAGCTCGGATATCTTTTTAACAAGGCTTATGTCGCTGTAGCGGACGGGGAAGTGGAACAGAAGGTCGTGCACCGAAAAAACCTTGAGCTTATTCAATGCCCGTTTTTGGATTTCATTCAGGCGGAATTTGTTTGCCAAGCGGTCCGAGAGTTGCATGCGCCAATTGTAGCATTAAAAAAATGATGGGAAAATACAAAAAATATGATATAGTAGTTAAATTCTATAGTATAAAAATGGAAGGTTGCGCCGAATGGTAAGGCAACGGTTTGCTAAACCGTGAGGGCTTTAAACCCCTCTATGGGTTCGACTCCCATACCTTCCGCCAAATCCCTTTTTAATTATTGAGCATCCTCGCCTTCGTCCTAGGCCCCACCAGGCCATCCGAGACCAAGCCATTGTCCGCTTGCCATTTTTTGATTACCGCGATAGTCTTCGGCCCCAAGATGCCGTCCAATTTAAGTCCCAGATTGAGAGTGTCATTCAAGAATCTCTGGAGTTCTTTTACGGCTTCGCCCCTCGAGCCATTTCTTAAAGTCATAGTTCCGAGATTGTATGAAGAGGTCGCTTGCCCCACCGTGGCGGAAGAAGCGGGAGAAGTGGCAGGAGCGGGTGAAGGAGTGG
>Ga0156208_117_pt1 | contig 10196 bp, 10 predicted proteins | sample RifCSPlowO2_12_FD_107861 | JGI IMG/M metagenome (GOLD analysis project Ga0156208, IMG submission 107861) | Candidatus Nomurabacteria bacterium RIFCSPLOWO2_12_FULL_46_14
AATATAATACCATTTTAAGCTCTATTTGCAAAGTCGATAGTAAAATCACCCTTCTTTGAGTTTTGCACACTTTTATTATTTTAATATTATTTTAATGTTATAATAGATAAAGAAGGGGTCGATTTTATAAGCTTTAACTTTTAAAACTCATGAATACAACAGTTGGCGTTTTTTCTACCCATCAAGAGGCGGAAGACGCGATTAATGAACTACGCGCTTTCGGCGTGCCGGAGAGCAATCTGTCCTATCTCTATGTGGATGTGGATGGCCGGATACGCGACGATATCGGTGGCAAAAAGGTCGGTTCTGGCGCGGCGACGGGCGCGACCACCGGTGCGGTTATCGGTGCTATTGCGGGCCTGGCGGTGGCTAATGGCGTTCTGCCGGGTTTGGGTACGTTCTTTGTAGCGGGACCCCTGGCCGCCGCCTTGGGACTCACCGGCGCGGTAGCCACTACGGCTGCGGGCGCCGCGACGGGCCTTGCCGCCGGAGGGATAATCGGAGCGTTAAGCAAGATTGGCATAGACAGCACCGACGCGGCGCTTTACCAGAGTTTAGTGGAGCGTGGCGATGTGTTCGTGGTTGCCAAAACCGAAGATTTGGTTACTAAAGACGTATTCATAAAAGGAGGCGCGAAAGAAGTCCGGGAGTATACCGGCGTCTAACATTATCTCGCTTAATTTATGAATACCCAAAAAGAATAAAAGCCCCGGAACCTGGCCGAGGGCTTTTATGTTTTTGAAAAAAATAGCAAAAGATGGTAAATTGAGGGCAAGGAGGGTTCGCCTAATTATTTAAAACAATCTTGAGCGGAGGCGTGGCTGAGTGGTTGAAGGCACCGGTTTCGAAAACCGGCATATCCGCAAGGGTATCGTGAGTTCAAATCTCACCGCCTCCGCCCAGGATTGTTGAACCAAATATTACTGCCCGCAAAGGCTTGCATTTATACCAGGAAGAGCTTGCCGAGTAGGATGATGAGAATAGCGCCGCCTAGCAAGCTCAATACCACCGGCAAGTTGCCGGCAGAAGAATTGCCGTCGGAAGGCAGGGAATCTATCACCTCCGCGGTCAAGACCGCGGCTGTTATTTCTGTGGGAATCTCTGGAAGAATTTCCACAGGATTATCCTGTGTAATTTGGGCAGGAGAAATCACAGGCGTTGCCTGTGTATTTTTAACCTCTGTGGATTGAATAGTTTCCGGAAGAGCAGGTCTTGTGGCTGGCCGCAGAATTTCATTCCAGGATTTGCCGAGTACCGCCGGGATGGCATAACTCGTAGCCCAGACGCGGTTCTCCAGAGTTGCGGAGACGGGAAGCATACCTCCATCTACCGCTTGTTCCAGGCTCAAGTAGTCTGACGGCGAGTAGCCGTATTTTACCCAGGACGCATCCACGGAGTGCATGGCCTGCGCCGCCCAGCTGGTGGAGTAAACAGAATCCCAGCCGCCGGTTGCTCCCTGATTATTAAACATATAGCTCATTGCCTGCGTCAGGGAATCATAGACGCCATTATTATTGTCTTGAAAGGGTCGAAGCGCCTGAATGGCTGCGGCGGTCATATCCACGCTTTCTTCCCAAGACCCATTTTTCCGCTGTTTGGAAATTATAAAAGCCAAATCTTTTTTTATCATATCGTTTTTCATGGTGAAGCCCGCTTTTTGTAGGGGAAGTAGCGCGAAGATGTCGTCGTTGACTAATTCTGGATTGCCGAATTGGTTGCCGTCCCAGCTCCGAAGAATCGCCTCTATGTAATTGACGCCATGCCAGTCGTAAGGATTCAAGCCGAGCGCCAAGAGAGCCATGGCTCGCCGTTCGTTATCGGTCAAGAGAGGACTTATTTGATTATGAGAACTAAAATAAGAAGTTATTTTTTCTACGGGTTCACCGGCTACATTCGCCGCGCCGAAAGCGATGGCCGCCCAGTCGGTGTAAAGACCTTCTCCGCCGAAGGAACCATCGGGGCCCTGCACGCTTTTTAGGTAATTGAGTGCTTTTTCAATGTCAAAAGGCGGAGGCAGAATAGGGCCGGCGTTGCCCGCGGGCGCGCCCGCGGCGGCTGGAATTGCCGGGTCTATGAAAGTAAGCAAAATTGAGTCGGCGGGCAGGAGTTCGTATTGATTCAAGGCCACCATTGCCTCGATGGAATTGAGCGACCAGCTCCAATAGTGGTATACATCATTGCCGTCCGCATCTTGACTGGTAAAGCCGGCTATGCCCCCAAGAGAGTTCAAAAAGGCGCTAGGCGCCCAGGTCCAGTCCCAATCGCTTGCTAAGCCCGACTGAAGTATAGCGCAATAAGGGGTAATCATAAGCGTTCCCGCGTTGTCGCTGTCGCAGGGAGCCACAGTGATGTCTTGGTCGTAGAGGGTGCTGTCATTAGTTGCCACCTTCAAATGAATGGCGGTATCCGCTAGAGCGTGAGGAGTTCCTAGATTGCCGAAAATTAATGCGGATAAAATTATAAAGCCGGCGAAAAATAATTTTCTTTTCATATTATTTTTTTTATTTTAATTTCCACTCAATGACGTCGCCGTCTTTGAGCTTTTGGGTGGAGACTCCGACTGAAGCCTCCTCTCCGTTAATGTAATAAAACAAATATTTGCCGCCACTCCCATGCAAATTTTCAATCTCCGTCACCAAAAATCCCAGACCGGGATAATTTTTACCGGTGAAAGATAAACTGCCAACGTCTCGGGCGAGCGACATAGCTTCATATAAAGTCGCGCCGGCCGGGAAGGAGAGGTTGATGGCCGAGCCACCGGCGGAGAGGGTGGCGGATTCCAATTCGGAAGAAAATATCTTCTCTCGAAGCTCCTTAACCCCATTTCTTTGGGACGGCACGGATGACAGTGCATTAGGCACTATCATCCCCGTCGCTTCTAGAGAAATATTTTCTTCCGAATTCCCAAAAAGTATTGTAAAAATTAAAAAAGCAACTGCGACCAGGAAAATAAAAATAAGATTTTTTGAGTATTTTTTCATAGAAAATAAAAATACCTTCCCGGGCAGGAAGATATCATCAAAGAATGTCTCTATGAAAAAGTCTTCTGCTCGGAAGCTCTGTCATAAGACGACCGGACTTGTCCCCGAATAAAACTTACAGGGCATTACCGTTGCGGCACAGTAGAGGAATCGCACCTCACTTCCTACATTATGACATTGATTAGATTATAACTTATTCTATTTTGTATGCAAGTATAAATAAATATCCTCCAAGGCACGCACGGCATCGCCGGCGGCGATATTGTTTTGGTGATATAGAACATTTGTGCAATCTCCGGCAGCCCAAATGCCCGGCGTTTCCGTCTTTTGCGTCCAGGCATCTATCTTTATCCTGCCGTATTCGTCCAACGGTACCGTGTTTTTGGCAAAGTCGGTGTTGGGTATCTGACCCACCTCCACGAAAATCCCGGCAACTTTTAGCTCCTTGACTTCACTCGTGCTTTTATCCCCGCCTGCATCGCGTTGCGTTGCATTGCGGGCAGGTTTATACCGAAGGCCTTCAACAAACTTGTCGCCCACCACCTCCAGAATATCCACGTTTTTAATTGCCGTCATTTTAGGATTTTTCAGGACTTTTTCCACCGTAATCTCATCCGCGCGGAAAGTATCGCTCCGATTGACCAAGGTTACCGACTTGGCATAGGCCAGGAGCTGGGCGGCGGTTTCAAAACCGGCGTTGCCGCCGCCGATGACCGCTACATCCATATCGGCGAAGAGTGGTCCGTCACAGGAGGCGCAGTAGGTGAGCCCCTTATGCTCTAGTCTGTCCGCGTTCTTAACTTCGAGCTTGCGGCGAGCGCTACCGCTTGCGATGAGAACAGTCCGGGTGAAGAATTTCTCCCCAGACTCCAGAGTAATTTCGAAATTATCATCCTCTTTACGGAGCGAAGTTGCTTTGCCGCCTTCTCTGACTTCCAGACTCTCGCCCGTGTTTTCTAGAATATGTTTTTTGAAATTATCCGCTAGCTCCGTCCCGCTTAGAGCGGGAGTGCCTATCCAGTTGTAAATCTGCTCCGAAACCACGGATTGCCCACCCCACTCTGCCACTAGGAGCAGGGTCTTCAATCTTTTCCGGGCGGCGTAAACGGCGGCTGCGGCGCCAGCCGGCCCGCCACCTATAATTATCAAATCGTAAGTCATAAAATTTATTATAACATGAAAAATATCTCTTACTTGGCGCAAATTTTTGATAGGCAATCTATCTCCGCAAGCTTGCGGAGCGAACTTCTCGCGCCGTCGCGCTACGAAAGGCCTCTCAAAAATTGCGCCCGCGACGAGCTATTTTATTTCTTTCTTCTCAAGAATGCCGGCACGGCACTCCAGTCTTCGTTATCATCTTCAATTATTACTTCCGCCGCGGGCTCCGGCTTTTTGCCGCCGTTGGAATTTTGGATGGCGCCCTGAACCTCTTTTTTGATACTGGCCGGACTCATATCCTTCAAAAGTATCTCCGCGCTTTTTGGCACATTGGAGAAAAGGCTTTTGCGTGGCAGGTCGTTGGGGAAGCTGGTGGCGATAACCGTGACCTTGAATTCTCCTTTTTTCAGTTTGTCGTCCAGAATAGTACCGAAGATTACCTTGGCGTCTTTATCAATGGATTCGGTGATAATCTTGGCCGCCTCCTGGATTTCGTGCATGGTAATGTCGTTGCCTCCGGAGATGGCGAAGAGCACTCCCTTGGCGCCGTTGATGGATACTTCCAAGAGAGGGGAATTAATAGCCTGGAGAGCCGCTTTCTCGGCTCGCTTTTCGCCGGAGGAAAGCCCGATGCCCATAAGAGCCGAACCAGCATCTTGCATAATGGCTCGGATGTCGGCGAAATCCACATTGATGATGCCCGGAATGGTAATCAGGTCGGAAATGCCTTCCACTGCTTGCCGCAGTACATCGTCGGCCGAGGCGAACGCGTCCCGGAAGTTGGTGTTTTTGTCGGCCAGCTGGATTAATTTGTCGTTGGGGATAATGATTAAGGCGTCCACTTCTTTGGCCAGGTCTTCAATGCCTTTTTCCGCAATTTTCATCCGATGATTGCCTTCAAAAAAGAAAGGCTTGGTGACCACACCCACCGTCAAGATGCCTTGCTCCTTGGCCGCGCGCGCCAGGATGGGGGAAGCGCCGGTGCCGGTGCCACCGCCCATGCCGCAGGTGATGAAAATCATATCCGCGCCCTTGATGACATCCTGAATTTCAGATTTGGTTTCTTCCGCGGCTTTCTTGCCGATTTCCGGATTCATACCGGCACCTAGGCCCTTTGTCAGATTTTTGCCGATGTGTATTTTTTTGTCCGCGAGCGATGTGTGCAGGTCTTGAGTGTCGGTGTTCATAGAGATGAAGGTCACCCCGCGCACCTTGGAGTTAATCATGTGGTTGATGGCGTTGCCGCCGGAGCCGCCGACGCCTATGACTATGATACGGGCAAAACTCTCTATCTTCGGATTCACTTTTGGCATGGTTTTAAAAAGTTAGACTAAATTGTTTAATAGAGTCCATCATAGCAGAAATTACCAAAAAGCAAAGGGAGGGGCAGGCTCTAGGCTCTAGGCTCTAGGCCTATTCTAGGGCATCATTTGTTTTAAGCTTGATTTTATTATGTTTTTCAGGTTTTTTATCAAACCGCCCCAGGGTTTGCCGTAAGAATGGCTCTCTTCCTCTTTGCCGGCGAGAAGTCCCAAGGCGGTAAACCAGACAGAGTCGCGAAGTTTGGTTTTGACATTGCCGAACATCTCGCTTTTAGCCAATTGGACCGGCAGGTTGAGGGCTTCCTTGCTTAGTTCTAAAATGCCCGGCAAACTGCTTCCGCCGCCGGAGAGAACGATGCCCGCGGGCAGAAGTTCACTCCGTTTTATTTTCTTGAAATGATTGTTTATCAGTTCAAAAATATCCTGGAGTCGGGCGCCGACTATTTCTTCCAATTTTTTCCCCGACTTGGCGTCCGGATATTCTTCTTTGTTTTGCAGTTTTAAATTTTCCGCCCTCTCTAGCGGGATGCGGAGGCCTAGAGCAATGTCGTTGGTGATATCCGCGCCGCCCAGGCCGAAAGTGTGGAGGGAGATGAGCGTGCTGTTTTCGTAAACCGCGAGCGAAGTTGTTTCCGCGCCTATGTCCACCAAGGCGCCGCCCACGATTTTTTGTTTGGGAGAGAGAACGATTCGGGCGGCGGCAATGGGGGCCGCGGTTATGTCTATTACTTCCACCCCCGTGAGCGCTAGGCTCTCCAGGAGGTCGTCCAGGTGCGCGGCGGAGCAGGTAACGAAAATTGCTTTTATTTCCAGCTTGATTCCATGCATGGAGAGGGGCCGGCCCAGCACTTCTTTGCCGTCCAAGCGGTAAGAAACGGGGAAGCTCTGAATGATTTTTTTATTTTCCAGATTTAGGTTGGCTTCAGCGTCTTCCATGGCCTTCTCCAGGTCTAAGGCGGTAACTTCGCCGTCGGCTTTGGAGATTATGCTCGTGCCGGTGGCAACATCCCCGCGCAGGGTTACTCCACCCACCGCCACGAACGCCCTTTTGATTTTGAGGCCGGAAGATTTCTCCGCCAAACTGACCGCTTGTTTGATGGACAAAACGGTTTCTTCGCCATGGACGATGTAGCCATGACGCATGCCTTTAGTTTCGCTTTCTCCGACTCCGATTATTTTCGGATATTTTTCTCCTTTGAGAAATTCGCCCACCACTACTCGAGTGGCGGAGGTGCCCACGTCTATGCCGATGGAAATATTTCTGATCATATTTGGTTTCTGCTTCTTCCATTTTACTACTATGACGCATGCCTTTCAAATGGAACATTCCGTGGATAACTAAAAATCCCATAAACTCCTCGAAAGTTTTGTCCCAGTTTTTTGCCTCTTTCTTGATTACTGGTTTGCACAGGATTATTTCTCCATGGTCGGAATCAAGAGGGAAGGCGAGCACATTGGCGGCCTTGTCTTTCTTTCTGTATTTTTTGTTTATTTGCCGGGATTTGCGCTCGCTGACGAAAGCGATAGACAAGGAATATTTTTTCCCCAAAATATCGTTTTTGATTCGTTCATACATGCCCTTATTTGATTTTGCCGAGTTTGCGGAGTTTTTCTATTTCCACTCGCCGGCGGATGCGCTTTAAGGCGCTTTTCTTGATTTTCAGCTTGGACGCCTTTCTTTCGCTGTAGCGACTGCCTTTGACTTTTTGGATGATACTGGATTCCTGCATCCGTCGCGAAAAACGGCGTAGGACGCTCTGGTTGTTTTCGTTGGGATTTTTCCGGACTTCAATGATTGTCTTGCCCATTGTTCTAATAGCCTAGCATAAAAAAGCAATATAGCAAGAAAAGCTTTAAGTGGTGGACTTTTTCGTAAGAAAAAGCTAATATTTGAATTATGAACGTGGCGGACAGCTATATAACCGAAGAGAAGAAACAGTCTCTAGAAGAAGAACTGGCTCTTCTTGCCGGTGCCAAAAGGAAAGAAATTCTGGAGAATTTGGAATATGCCAAATCTCTCGGCGATTTGTCGGAAAACGCCGAGTACCACCAAACCCGCGAAGACCAAGGCAAGCTCGAGGCCCGCATCGCCAAAATTGAGAGCATTCTGCGGAATTCCCAAGTTGTTTCTGGCGGGGGCGGGGAGGTAATAGACATCGGTTCCAAAGTCGTAGTCCAAAAATCCGCCGGCCCGGAGAGAGAAGAGCGAACCTACATTATCGTGGGCGCGGAAGAAGCGGACATGCGGGAGGGCAAGATTTCCAACCGTTCGCCATTCGGCCAGGCCATTATGGGCAAGAAGAAAGGAGACACGGTTTCCTTTGACGCTCCGGGCGGAATGGTCAATTACAAAATCATAAAAGTTTCTTAAATGTCTTCAATTGATGAGATTCGCAATACTCGGATAAAAAAGCTTGAACTTCTCCGCCAGGCGGACATCAATCCGTATCCCGCGGATTCCAAAAAAGAACTTAGTCTTCAAGAGGCGCTTGGCCGTTTCGCGGAGCTCCAGGGGAAAAAAGAATCCAAGTGGGTCGCTGGCCGGATAATGTCCATCCGCGGGCAGGGCAAAATAATTTTCATCACTCTTTACGACGGCACGGCGAGCTTCCAAGGTCTGCTGAAGGAAGATGTTTTGGGAAAGGAGATGTTTGGCTTGTTCAATGACGTCATAGACATAGGCGACTTCGTGGAATTGCGCGGCATCTTTTTTGAAACGGAACGGGGAGAGAAAACCATTGAGGCGGCGGACTGGCGAATCTTAACCAAAAGCCTCCGGCCCCTGCCGGAGAAATGGCACGGGCTCCACGACCCGGAAGAAAGATTGCGCAAAAGATATTTGGATATCTTAATGAATCCTGAAATAAAGGAGCTCTTTGAAAAGAAGGCGAAATTTTGGGATGCCACACGGAATTTTTTGAAAAAGGAAAATTTTCTAGAAGTTGAAACTCCAACGATTGAAATCACGACTGGCGGAGCGGAAGCTAGACCATTTAAAACCTATCACAATGATTTTGATTTGGATGTATATATGAGAATTTCCATCGGTGAACTTTGGCAAAAGAGATTGATGGCCGCCGGATTTCCAAGAACTTTTGAAATAGGCCGGGCTTATAGGAATGAGGGTTCTAGTTTAGAACATACCCAAGAGTTTACCAATATGGAATTTTACGCCGCTTATATGAATCTTCCAGAAGGGAAAAAACTTGTTCGGGATATGTATATTCAGATAGCTAATGAGGTTTTTGGAAAAACTGAGTTTGAAACCCGGGGGCATAAATTTGATTTGGCGAATAATTGGCCGGACATAGATTATTGTGGGGAAGTCAAGAAACAAACAGGTGTAGATGTCTTGGAAGACGAAGAGGAAAAAATGGAAAAAACACTGCAAAAATTAGGCGTAGAGTTTCAGGGTAAAAATCGTGAAAGAATGACTGATGCTCTCTGGAAATATTGCCGAAAAAATATTTCCGGTCCGGCCTTTCTGGTCAATCATCCGAAGCTGGTGGCGCCGCTTTCCAAAGAACATCTAGATGATGATCGGAAAACAGAAATGTTTCAGATAATAATTGCCGGCAGTGAAATTGGCCGGGCGCACGCCGAACTCAACGACCCGCTGGACCAGAAGAAGAGATTTGATGAACAGAGCAAGCTACTGGAAGGGGGAGACGAAGAGGCTATGATGCCGGATGATGAATTCGTGGAAATGCTGGAATATGGCATGCCGCCCAATTTCGGCTTCGGTTTCGGAGAAAGATTTTTCTCTTTTCTGGTAGACAAACCATTGCGTGAGACGCAACTTTTCCCGCTGATGAAGCCGAAAGGGGAATAAAAATATTGTTTTGCTTTATACAAGTTTTTTGCAAAATACTAGAATAGATTCGGCGCGGGGCGTGAGCTTGTGGCAGACGCTGGTGCCATCACTGCGCTTCATTACTAGTCCGGCAATGGCCATTTTACGCACGTGGTCCGAAGTGTTTTCGTAGCCTATATGTAATTTTTGGGATATGTCGTCTATGGAAAGTTCCGGTTCTTTGTTAAGAAGGTCAAGAATCTGGAGTCGCCGATGGTTGGCAAAACCTTTGATAATGCGTTCAAGTTTCAGATAATTGTTGGTCATTAAAACATTATACACTTTTTACTTTCCTTTAGTCTAGTTTTTTGCAAAAGACTTGAATAGATTAATAATAAACAATGCCCCGAGCGTAAAGCAAGCGGGCGTCTTTGATTTTCTACAGCTCCTGCTCCCGAGATACCGGAGCAGGAGTTCATTGTTTGATCATTCTGAGGGCCTGCCGGAGCTGTTTCCAGCCCGGCTTACAGCATGCCCAGACGACGCTGCCGTCGTCGTCCAGAACAAGCAACAGGGGAAGGCCAAATCTCTCACTTACTAGATGGCCTTCGGCTCCCGTCCGGAGTTTTTTAGCCCACTCCGAGCCCTCTCGAGCCTGAGGCAGACTTGAGAGGAGGCCATGTTCGTAAAAAAATCTTAACACGCGGATGGTATTACGTTCCTCTGTTTTTTTCTCTATTCTACTCCTCACTATGGCGAGCCGCATGTGGTCTCCTTCAGTATAGCACTTTTGGGCTGAAAAGTCAAGATTTTTTAATAAAATACTATCTCGGTAGTTATCCACAGTTTTGGTTTGGCGGTTTTAAGGGCAATGGTTTACAATGTATATGAAGTGGGAAAAAGTGGGAAATCGGGGGATAATTAAATTTGTTTAGAAAATTA
>Ga0156208_142_pt3 | contig 10195 bp, 9 predicted proteins | sample RifCSPlowO2_12_FD_107861 | JGI IMG/M metagenome (GOLD analysis project Ga0156208, IMG submission 107861) | Candidatus Nomurabacteria bacterium RIFCSPLOWO2_12_FULL_46_14
GCAGTAACTGTAGCGCCGCTAACAATTGAGGTGCCGGAAATCTGAAACACCGTATCAAACGCGTCAGTTGCAACGATAGCCAGAGCCGCGCCCGAAGCTGTGGAAGCGGTGTCGTCTTGTGTATCGTCGGCGAGGTTAGCATAGAGCTCAATGGTTACGTTCTGATTTTTAGGCAGAGTGTAGCCGATGGAGAAGTTGTTATCCTGGCCACCGGTTGACAGGGTGGCAATCGGTGAAGGCTGGGCGACAATGGCACCCGAGGAATTCTTGATCACCACATACATATTGGTGATATCACCTTCGTCAAACGCTGTGCCCGTGGACTCATTGATGTCAAAGGAAAGAGTCGAGAGTAAGACGTCCTCTACTGAAGAACCGGCCAGGTTCCAAGAGCCGATTTTGAAGTTGGCTGCAGGAAGAACCGTGGACTGGTTGGCATAGTTGCTGTTCTTTGTCAGAGTAACGGCAGTTGAGGCGATAGTCAGAGTGTTCGCGCTAACAGCGGTTGCTGGAGCATTGAAGGAGCCCAAGGAATCCTGACGGATTGCGTTGGAGCTACCTATAGCAAACTTGGCGGCAATGGTATCCGTGCCGGCAGTAATGTGGTCCGTGCCGTCATTGTCGTAGATGTCAGAGTGAATTTCCACCAAGACCGGAACTCCGGGCATAAAGGTGTAGTTCACCGTGTAAGAAGTGTAAGCTGTCGTCGCGTGGCTGTCTTCGTTCAAAGTGGCTGTGGAGCCATATTGAACACCACCAATCAAGATGCGCCCATTCCTAAGTTCGGTAATGTTGGCATCCGAAGCGGCATAAGAAGCTCGCAATGTTTCAACTTTGATAGCCTCGCCGTATGCCGTGAACTTGAAGGTACCGAGATTTACATCGCTACCGTTGTTGACAACATTGGTTGAAGGCGAAGAAACATCTTTCTCTATGGTCAGAGAACCGCCGGAAGTACCGGAAATGGTGCTAGCCGCGGCCGGTTCCCAAGGAGTGGAAGTCGGCACAATGTTTACGCCGAAGCTGGAGTCAACAAAGTCAACATCCGCCGCCTGGCGAAGCGAAAAGTGTACCGTGCGGGAAGCGCCGGAGATAATATCCGCATCTACCCGAACTATACGAGAACCAGCTACCAGCGATACCGGGGCCGCGGTGAGGTCAAAGGTTACATAACCGTTGACATCCAGGCCTGCCGCGGTCGCAACCTGAACTCCATTGACATAGAGCTTTAAGTTTTGGAACGCGGAAGCCGAAGCGGAGCCGACATTGCGGAGAGAAATTCTCCTCATCCAAACATCTCTTTGGGAGACGCTAAGGGTTGATTGCCAGACGGTTACATTAGGACCGGGGGTAAGAGTCGCTCCGGTCGGAGTAACTGTGCCAGCGGATACAGCCGCGAGAGTCGCGGAAGCTATGGAATGAATATTGCCGGAAGGGCCGTTAGTGGCCACCGTGCCGGCGGCAGTGGAGTAGGACACAAGCATTACTCCCACTGTCTGACCGGAAGTGCCAGAGGTAATGTCGGACTTCACCGCAATAGTCGTGGAACCATTAACCGTGAAGATGCCGGCGGGAACATTGAAATTGACTTCGCCGTTGGATGCCACTGAAGCCGCATCCGTCAAACGAGTAGCCCCGTTAAAGAGGTAAACATTGGAAGGAGTGCTGTCAGCAGAAACACCGATTCTCTTCAGCTTAACGCCGGTAACTGTGCCACTGCCTGTGAAGGTGAAGTGAGCAAGGTCAGCCGTAGCTTGGCCGGCAACAAGAGTGCCGGAAGCTGGGTTGTTTGTGGCGAGAGCCACACCTAGTGTGCCGCCAATCGGCGGCTGGACAACGCCACCCGCGCAAGACTGGCCAGTCAGCGGACTGAAGCCTGCGGTTGAAGTACAACCTGCGGGCAGAGTTACCACCCCGCCACTCGCGCAAGATACTCCAGTCAAGGGGCTAAAGCCGGAAGTTGAAGTACAGCCTGCGGGCAAACCGACTACGCCACCCGAAGTTGCAAGCAACGCCGTGCGAGACATAGGACCGAAGATGCCGTCAGCCACGAGGCCTGAAGCAACTTGGAATCTTACCACCGCGGCCCTGGTGAGAGAACCGAAGTAAGAAGTTTCCATCCCCGGAGAGCCTGCTCCCGAGCTGGCTACCGTAAATCCTTTTTCGTTCAGCATCTGTTGTAGACACAGAACTTGGGAATTTCTGGCGCCTTGCCTTAGAGTCACGGTAAAGGTGGCGCAACTGGCTGCTTCAGTAGTGTCGGGCGCAACCGCCATGACACCTACGAAGAGAGTTGCCACAACCATAACTCCAAGAAGGAATTTTGATTTTAATAAGTTACTCATAAATTTTTTTAATTTGCTACGCCATTAATTAGTTTCGACAAAACTAAAAGCGTAATCTTTTTCCTATCACTAAATTTTGTCCGCTAATAATTAATAATAAATAATAATGCAGCGGACTTGAAATAGTGAACAGAGATAAACATACATTGAAAACAAAATAATATTCTGTTTTCAATGACCTGGTTTGCTTATTCCCGCGCAAGATTTTTTCGACGAAATCTAAAACGGAAACAAACGTTGTGCAAATACGCAACGCGCCAAAAAGCGCATTCCGCAAACACAATAACATTATAGTATATTGTCCAATTTAATGGCTATACACTATGTGGATAACTCGCCCTTGTCGCGCAAGGCTATAAGGGGATTTTCAACCACCTCTATATATTCCCATATTTTTAAAGTCAAATCAAGGGGGAAGGTCATGAAGCTAGTTATTGATAAAGTAGCGGGACCACCTTTTTTCGCCTGTTTTTTTAAGAACTCCGCTTGAGACCATAAAAGCCAGTTCTCGCTGGAGAGTTTTCTCCCCGGCGGAAGCCAGAATACCGATTGCCTGCGATTTTATGTCCGTTATGGTCGCGCCATCTTTGATCCTTTTAAGGACACTTATTATTTCATTTCGTCTTTCTTTTCTAAGCAAATCTAGGCTGTCCCTTAGGTTATTTTTTCCATAGGACACATGGGAGGACATATCGGACATTTCTACGTCCTTTAGAGCCTGGAGCAAAGTCCCGCCTTTTTGGACACCAATTTTTGAATATTTATGTCCCTTATTTCCAATTTCCCCTACCCCTGGGGTAGGGGAAAGGGAAGCTAGGAATTTTGAAAGGTCGGTTTCGGCGCCGGAGATATTATTATTCAGCTTGTCATTGATGGATTCTTGGAGGTTGAGGAATTCTTTTTCTAAAATAGTGCCGTTCATTTCCGAGATAATTCTGACTGTCCGCCCTACTTCTAAAAGGGATAAAATTGCTGAAATCTTGTCCTTGAGAGTGGGGGCAGATAAATGAATGTCTGATATAATTTCAATGGCCAATGTCCTTAATTGATGACATAGTGGTTCAGTATCTTCAAGGACGTCCGTTACGATATATACTGCGCTGGCAAGCTTATTTACCCTAGAGGAAAAAATAACATAACTGGTGTCTTTTATGGCAAGTCTGGTGTTAAGGTTCGTGTCTTTTATATTGCCTTCCCCATTCATAATGTGTCCATTATATATACCCGCACACTTATTGCAAGCCCCCACACCTATTTTTAGGTGTGGGGGCAAGTCCAATAAGTGTGGGGGTATAGGACAAATAAAAAGGCGAGGTCCGCCTTGTCGCTCGAAAATAAGAGACGCTGCTCCCAATTCAAGTATGCCTCGATGAGCTTTCTATGCTAAAATACGGACATGGCAAAAAACAATAAAGGCGGAGCAAAGGAAAAATCGGCAAGACAAAACGGAGAATCTTATAAACTAAAAACAGAAACAAAACACGGAATAATAGCGATAGTGTTTTTTGTCCTGGCGCTTGTTCTCCTCATGGCCTCTTTCGGCTGGGCCGGACGGGCCGGGACTTTCGTTTACAAAATTCTTTTTTATCTCCTGGGCATCGGCTATGTTCTCCTGCCGGCTCTTTTCATATTACTCGGTTCTTCTTTCGTCAATTCGGAGACTCCCAACATCGGCTGGACCCGCGCCATAAGCGGGCTCCTCTTCCTTCTCTCGGGCTTGGGCATTATTGACATAATCTCCGGCAAACATTCCGGAGGATTCCTGGGCGAAATTTCCGCCGCGCCGTTGGTTGTGCTGTTTGACGTTTATGCCAGCGCCATATTTCTGGGAGCAATTTTAATCATCACGATTTTGATAATGTTTGATGCCCGCCTGCCCATTGCCGCTTTCTTCAGAAATTTGTGGAAGCGCCTGGGAAGAAAAAATGCCGACAGAGAATATCCGGACTCCGTGGAGGAAGAAGCGGAAACAGAAATACCCGAAGAAGAAGAGTCGGAGAAAACGGGCACGCCGGAGCAGATTGCGTCGCCGATAACTCCGAATGAAACGGACGTCGAGCAAGGCGAAGAGCTGGAAGAAATGCCGATTAAAAAAAGGAAGAGAACGGCCTCCGCTTACACTCCCCCACCCCTCTCCCTCCTGGAAGAAGACAAGGGTAAGCCAAATACCGGCGACATCAAGGCGAATGCCAACGTCATCAAGCGGACTCTGCAAAACTTCGGCATAGAGGTGGAGATGGATGAAGTCACCGTCGGCCCCACAATCACTCGTTACGCTCTGAAGCCCGCCGAAGGCATGAAGCTCTCCCGTATTGTCGGACTCCAGAACGACTTGGCTCTCGCTCTGGCTGCCCACCCCATCCGGATTGAGGCTCCCATCCCGGGCAAATCTCTGGTGGGCATTGAAATTCCCAACAAAACCAAATCCTTGGTGGGCCTGGCCACTCTCCTCTCGGATGATAAATTCAAAAACGCAACCAAGCCCCTGACCATCGCCCTGGGCCGGGGAATTTCCGGCAAGGCTATGTTCGGCAATCTGGCCAGGATGCCGCATTGCCTGGTGGCCGGCACCACCGGTTCGGGTAAATCCGTCACCATTCACTCTATGATAACCTCGCTTCTTTACCGCAACGGGCCGGATGACCTCAAGTTCATTATGATTGACCCCAAGCGAGTGGAGCTAACTTTATACCGCAACATCCCCCACCTCCTGACTCCGGTCATTACCGAAGCCAAGAAAACCATCCTGGCTCTCAAATGGGCCGCCAAAGAAATGGATCGCCGTTATGACATTCTGGAAGCCGAGTCGGTGCGGGACGTGGAGTCTTATCATGAAAACGTCTGGGGCAAGAACGGCTCCGGCGCCGAGCGGATGCCTTACATAGTTATCATCATTGACGAGCTGGCCGACATAATGAGTTCCTACCCCCGAGAGCTGGAATCGGCCATCGTCCGCCTGGCCCAAATGTCGCGGGCGGTGGGCATTCACCTTATCCTCTCCACTCAACGACCGGAAGTAAACATCATCACCGGACTCATTAAGGCCAATATTCCGGCCCGCATCGCTCTAAAAGTTTCCTCCCAAGTGGACTCCCGAACTATTTTAGACCAGGGCGGAGCGGAAAAGCTCCTCGGCGCCGGGGATATGCTTTACGCCTCGGGCGACGCTCAGCCGGAACGTCTGCAATCGGCCTTCATCTCCGAACCGGAAGTAAAAAAGGTGACTAAATATTTGGCCAGCGCTTATCGGGATGAAGTGAATGAAGAAATATCTCTCTCCGAAGGCAGTATCTCTGCGGATAAAAGCATTTTTGAAAGCACTCTGGACGAAGAAGATGATGACGAACTATACGAGGAAGCCCGGACTTGCGTTATTGAAGCCGGACGCGCCTCCACTTCGTATCTCCAGCGGCGGCTGAAGCTCGGTTACGCCCGCGCCGCCCGGTTGATGGATAAGCTGGAAGAACGAGGAGTGATCGGCCCGGGCGATGGCGCCAAGCCGAGAGAAGTTTTAGAAAAAATATCACGCGACAGTGAGGGTAACAATGTAATGCCATGAACACCAACGCCAAGAAAATACTGAAAATGGGTCTGCTTTTTTCCCTCTCTTTGTTCATTGTGCTATACACTTTTTTTATCTCCAAAGACTTGCTGTTCGGAGTAGAAATAAAAAATGTGAATTTTGACGGCCAAAGAGTGGACGACATGAGAGTTATGGCCGAGAGTGTGGTGGCGGTATTCGGCAACGCAAAAAATGCCATTCATTTAAGATTAAACGGCCGGCCGATATTCATGGACCAGGCGGGCAACTGGCAGGAAACAATTGCGCTACTCCCGGGTTATAATGTAGTAGAAATCAAAGCGGAAGATAAATTTGGCAACAGAGATGTAAAAAATTATCAATTAATACTGAAATAATATGCTAAACAAGAAAAAACCTGCCCGCAATGCTACGCATAGCGTTGCAGGCGGGGAGAAAGGGGCGGAAGAGGCGGTATTGGAGAATACCCTCCGAGGTATTCAGGCCAAGTTCGGCGAGGGTTCAATTATGAAGTTCGGCGACGCGCCGAGGGTGGACATTAACGTAATTCCTACTGGTTCGGTCGGTTTGGATATGGCCCTCGGAGTCGGCGGCATTCCCCGCGGCCGAATCATTGAGATATTTGGGCCGGAATCCTCCGGCAAAACAACATTATCGCTCCATATCGTCGCCGAGGCGCAGAAAAAGGGTGGGATTTGCGCCTACATTGACGCGGAACACGCCATGGACCCGGAATACACCAGAAAACTGGGCGTCAACATCAATGACCTCTTGATTTCCCAGCCGGACAACGGAGAACAGGCGCTGGAAATCGTGGAGAGTTTGGTGCGCACCGGCAAAATTGACGTTATTGTGGTGGATTCCGTGGCCGCGCTCACGCCCCGGGACGAGATTGAGGGCGATATGGGCGCGTATCATGTGGGCAAGCAGGCCCGGCTCATGTCTCAAGCGCTCCGCAAACTGACCGCCATCGTTGCCCGCTCCAAAACCGTGGTGATTTTCATCAATCAAATTAGGATGCAAATAGGCGTGATGTTCGGCAATCCGGAGACGACTCCGGGCGGCAAGGCGCTAAAGTTTTACACCTCGGTTCGTCTGGATATCCGTAAAATCGCCCAAATCAAGAAAGGCGAAGAAGTGGTGGGCTCGCGAACCCGGGTCAAGGTGGTAAAAAACAAAGTCGCCGCTCCTTTCAAGCAGACGGAGTTTGACATTATCTACAACGAAGGCATATCCAGAGAAGGCGAAATTATGGCGCTGGGCGAAAAATATAAAATCATAGAAAAAAGCGGCAACTCGTATTTCTCTCTGGTGTCGGACAACAAAGAAAAACTGGGCGTGGGCTACGATGCCACCCGCAAATTCCTGAAAGAAAACAGGAAAATCGCGGAACAAATCCTGAAAAGCATCGTCAAAAAATTTGCCGAAGAGGGCTAAATCTGTTAGTATCGGAAAATGCTGCAATACAACGAAATCCGGGAAAAGAAAATAATAATTTATGACGACGAGCCGTGCGAAGTGGTAGAGTCTCACGTCGCCCGCACCCAACAGCGAAAACCCCAGAATCAAGTCAAACTGAAGAGCCTCATCTCCAGCAAAACCCTTGCCACCACTTTTCATGTGGCGGATACCGCGGAAGAAGCGGAGATAGAGAAACGCGAGGTTAAGTTTCTTTATCACAATCGACCTGCCCGCAACGCTTCGCGTAGCGAGGCGGGCGGGGGCGAGTACTGGTTTTCCGACATGGACAATCCCCGAAACAGATTTAAGCTCCCGGAAGACTTACTCCAAAACACAACTAAATTTCTAAAAGAAAACGGGTCCGTAACCGCCCTGGTCTGGGATAATGACGGAGAAGAAAAGATAATTAAGATAACCCTGCCGATAAAAATGGAATTTAAAGTAAAAGAAGCCCCGCCGGCGGTGCGTGGCGACACTTCTAAAGGAGGAAATAAAATAATAACGCTAGAAAACGGCACTACCCTAACCGCGCCGATGTTCATAAACGAAGGCGACGTCATCCGAGTCAACACGGAGACAGGCGAATACGCGGAGCGCGTTTGAGAAAAAAGCCAAGAATCAAATTTTTGTCGGTAAAAAATTTATTCCTTGCTTTTTTTATTTTGCCACGAAAGGCAGTAAGCCCAGGAAGCGAGCACGTTTGACGGCGGCGGCGAGCTTGCGTTGATTGCCGGCGGTTACGCCGGTGCGTCGGTGATTCATTATCTTGCCGTTGGGATTAAGAAATTTCTTAAGAATTTCTACATCCTTATAGTCTATGTGCTTAATATTATTGGCTGAAAAATAATCTTGTCGCATATCTAAAAAGGTATATCTTCCGGATTAATGTCTTCTTCGGGGTACTCTATGCTGTCCGCTTCTTCTGGCTGACTCCCAACCTTTGCTCCTTCATTCATCCCCGCGCCGCCACCCGCGCCCTTCGGCCCAAATTGAGTGCGCTCCGCGACTATCTCCGTGCGGTATTTCTTCTCCCCGCTCGTCTTGTCTTCCCAGCTTCGGGTCTGTATCCTGCCCTCTATCAACATAGAACTTCCCTTCTTCATATACTGGGCGACGGTTTCCGCCTGACGGCCGAAGGCAACTATATTGTGATAGTCCGCCGATTCCTGGCGGACACCGTTCTTGTCTTTCCAAACCCTGTTGGTGGCCAGAGCAAAAGAACAGACTTTGACGCCGGAAGGCAGAGAACGCAATTCCGGGTCACGGGTAAGGTTGCCTATAATAATCGCTTTATTTAAATACATAAATTTTCCAAGTTATAAAGTATTATAAAGTATTTACGCCGCGACCATGGCGTCGATTTCTTTGTCTATCTCCTCTTTATTAATCGGCGCGGGCGGAGCGCCTTCTTCAGCGCGGCTTCGGGGTCGAATCCGGTCTCGGCCGGCAAATCTCTTGGCGGCGAGAGTATTTTCCCGAACGGTTTTGGTTATTAAAAAGCGCAGAATATTTGGCTCCAAATCCAGTTTCTTTTTTAGAGCCAGAACTTCCTCCGCGTCAACGGCAAATTTGGTCCAGCTGAAATAGGCAGTGCTAAATTTGTGGCGGACATTCAGAATGGATTTATTCATAGTGTAAGCAAGCGAGACAAGTTTGGGCACCTCGTCGGAAATTATCTCCGCTTGCAAGCCCTCCAGAAGGTCCTTGAGGCCACTATAAATGCGAGGAATGTCTTCTTCTGGTATGGTAGGCAGGAGTAAATAGCCCACCTCGTAAACCCGGGCGTCGGTTTCGTTTAAGTCTTTCTTGAGTGCCATGGTTTCCATCCTAACAAAAACCGGCCGGGAAGTAAAGTTGCTCTATATTCCAAAAACCCTCCTAGCGTTTTTTACCATAATCTCGGCCATGACTGACTCCGAAAGCCCCTTGATTTCAGCAATTCTTTTGACGACTTCTCTCACATACGATGGCTCGTTCCGCTTGCCGCGGTGGGGCACCGGTGCCACATAAGGCGCGTCGGTTTCCGACATTATCATCTCGAGAGGCGTAAGACGGATAACCTCATCGTAATCCCGGGTGAAAGTTATCACGCCGGTAAAAGAAAGAGTAAAACCAAAATCCCAAAAGGCCCGGGCATCCGCCGGAGTTCCGGCGAAGAAATGCACATCGCCTCTTGCCCCACCAGAGGCGGAGTGAACCCGGGAATATTTTTTCAGAAGTTCTAAGGAATCCTGGTAAGCGTTCCGGTTGCTGTTTTTGGGATTATTGCGTATATGCAACATCAACGGCTTGTTAAATTCATTGGCCAGTTGTATTTGGCTGATGAAGGCTTCTTTTTGCCTATCTATGGATTCCTCATCCAGATGATAATAATCCAGACCGCATTCGCCTATGCCCACCACCTTGGGATTTTTAAAAAGTTCCCCATAGGCGTCTTTGTCCAATTTTTCTCCGCGCGAAGTAAACTCTTTTCCGCCTTCACCCAATTCTTTCTCATCGTGGTAAGAAGCGCCAGTATGTATCGGATGAAGTCCAATAATTGCATACACCCCTTCCTCGTACTCATTCGCCATCTCAACTGCTTTCCGTGAAGTATCCACCTGGGTGCCGACATTTATCACCCAAGTATCATTCGCCAAGGTGCGTTTTACGACTTCATCCCTATCTTCATCAAAAGCCTTAAAGTTAACATGGCTATGAATATCTATGTATTTCGGAGTCATTTTATGTAAACACAGGGTTCCCCTGTGTAATTTCTTTATAATTCAACCAGTCATCAATCATTGTCTTAAAGTAATCTTGATCTGATTTATACAACTTTTTATAATTAGGAAATACATGGGGATTT
>Ga0156208_127_pt1 | contig 9441 bp, 9 predicted proteins | sample RifCSPlowO2_12_FD_107861 | JGI IMG/M metagenome (GOLD analysis project Ga0156208, IMG submission 107861) | Candidatus Nomurabacteria bacterium RIFCSPLOWO2_12_FULL_46_14
TTTGATTTACATCCTCTCCGGCGCAGGAATGCCCAAGATTGAGAGGCCGTTACGCATTACCCGGGCAAGGGCCTGGCTTAGCGCTACTTTATAGGGCGAAGAAGGGTCGTTATGTTTTACGATCTGCTCCCGCCCATAGAAGCTGTTGTAGGCGCGGGCGAGGTCTGTCAGATACTTGGCGAGGTAGTGGGGCGCAAATTCCGCGGCGCAAAGCTCCACAACCTCGGGGAAACGATACAATAATTTTTCCAGCTCTATCGTCTGCCAGCCACTCGGGAGATCCGCGCTTGGCTTGATTCCTTCCGATTTAGCTTTCTCTAACACAGAACGCGCCCGGGCGTAAGAGTATTGAAGATAAACTCCGGAATCGCCTTCGGTGGAAACTGATTTTTCAATATCAAAAATTATATCCCCGCCGATAGCTTGGCGCAGAATCATATATTTGATGGAGGCAATGGCAACACTCTCATTGTCTTTTACTTTTTTCTTGACTTCTTCAATCAAACTCTCAGCTGTTATGACCTCTCCGGTCCGGGAACTCATCTTGCCGGAGGGTAAGCGCAGCATGCCGTGCGAAAAGTGCAGGGTCTTTCGGGCCAGCTTGGGGAAAACCTGAACCATGGCGCAGATAAGTACTCTGAAATATTCATTGATTTCATTACCGGTAATTATCACAGATTGGTCATACTTGTATTTTTCATATTTTACTTGAGCCAATCCTAATTCTTTGGCCTCATAGGTAGGCAACCCCTCTTTATTCACGAAAACCCGGGTGTGCAAAGTCGGGTCAAATTTTTCTCCGCGGAATATAATCGCGCCCTCTTCTCCTTTTTCAAAAACCTGGCCAACATTTTTTTCTACAATTTCTTTACCGAAGCCTGCCACCCCCGACTCAAAAAAGAAAAAGTCAAAACGCGTGCCAAGCTTCTTGTACACGGAATCAAAATAGTCCAAACTTGCCGTTCTACCCTTTCGGTAAATCTCATTTATATCTTTATCCGACTTCGCGTATATTTTCTTATTTATTTCTTCTATTTCTTTCTTAGACTCTTCATTTTCTTCAAACTCCTTGCTTCCCTTTGCATAGGCTTCTTTAATATCCGCGCCTCCTTTCAGAGCCCAAACCGCTTTGGCCACGTGGAGACCCACATCGCCCTGGTAACAGGCTTGCCTAACTTCTGCCCCGTTCCACTCCAAAACCCTGGCAATAGTTGAGCCGATGACATTGGGCATCAAGTGACCCACATGGAATTCTTTAAAAGGATTCGGGTCGGTATGTTCCACCATTATTTTCTGCCCGGCGAGATTTTTATTCTTTCCAAAATATTCATTTTTTAAAATTTCTTCTGTTTTTTCCGCAAAAAATTCCGGGGATAAATAAAAATTTATGAAACCCTTCGCTGATTCAACTTTTGAAATTTTCAAAAGGTCGGACCTTGGGGAATTTTTAAGGTCCGACCTTAATTCTTCCGCAATTTTTTCCGCCAAATCTCTCGGATTGATTTTGGAGATTTTCGCCGCGACCATCGCCACATTCGTAGAAAAGTCGCCATTCTTAGAATCCTCCGGATGTCCTATGGTAAAGTCTGCGCTGGCTATGCCAAGATTTCTTAGTGCTGTTTCTATTGAATTTCGGATTTTTTCTTGCATTTACTTTTTACTTTATAACTTTATGAACTTTTTACTACTTATGCCCCGTACTTCCTTCGCGCCCATGACCACGAACAGTCTCAGAAATCTCTGACACTTCTACGATATCACAATGCTCAAATTTTTGGATGAGCATCTGAAAGCATTTATGACCTTTCTCCAAGACTTGAGTTTGGCCGGATAAGTTGACCATCGAGCCAACCAGTTCCCCTCGGAAACCGGCATCAATTACTCCGCCCATCAACTTTAATCCCTTATTGAAAGCCGGGCCGGATTTATCCCAACATAACCCCACATGCCCCTCTGGAACTTCAAGGGCAATGCCGGTATGTATCCTTCGCTGAGCTCCGGGAGGAAAAATGACTTCTTCTAGGGTATAAAAATCAACTCCCGCATCGCCCGGGTGGCCATGCGTGGGCAATTTAGCATCCGGCCTAAGTTTTTTAACTTTGATTTGCATATTATTTTAAGATTTTTTTAACTTTTGCATAAATTTGATTATGAATATTATCACGCGTATCTAGCACACCATTTTTTACACATTCTATTTTTATCCAGCCCTTTTGGGTCTTAGAAAGCCACAATGCGCTCTTCCGGGAATTCTCCAAAAAATTAACGTCTTTCTCATACACGTCTTTCTTTTTCTTAAGATAAGCTCGGGTATGGCCATTGTCCCGCTCTCGGATTAACTTAAGAACCACGGGTATCGGCACACTCAAGTAAAATACTGCATCTGGTCGGGGAATTTGAAAAACTCCATATTCCATCTCCGCCAGCCATTTGAGGAACGCGGTCCGTTTCTTGGTATTCTTAATTTTGCCGCCCTGGTGGATTTGGTTGGCGCTCGCATACCGGTTGGCTATGACCACGAAGCCTTCTTTGAGCCATCTGATTATCTTCTCTTTAGACTCAAAGCGGTCCGCGGCGAAAAGCACCGAGGCGATCTTGGGGTGAATCTTTACGAAATTGTAATATTGTTCCGAGAGGCAGTGGCCGATGAACCCGCCGAAGAAATTGGAATAGTATTCGGGGAAATCCACAATTTTTACCTTATGACCGTTTTGCTTAAGATGCTTGATTAAAAGAGCGGTCTGGGTAGCCTTGCCACTAGCATCCGTGCCGTCTATGACTATAAGTTTGCCTTTTTTTGCCATAATATTTACCTGCTGACTACATAGCCGCCGTCTACCAAGTAATCCTGTCCAGTAATGTAGCTTGCCCGGTCGGAGAGAAGAAAACAGATAACCTCGGCGATTTCTTTCGGTTCCGCCAGGCGACCCAAGAGAACATCGGTGTTTCTCCGGCGGGTTTCTTCGTCCCAAGTTTTGGCCACCTCAGTATTCACTCCGCCGGGAGAAACGGAGTTAACGCAAATGCCGTCTTTAGCGTATTCCTTGGCCCAGGCCACAGTTATGTTGTTAACCGCGGCTTTGGAAGCAGAATAAGGCAGACGGCTAACCAGCGTGCCCTGGGGATGCGCGCGAACAGATGAAACATTTACGATACGCCCGCCGCCGTTTTCTCTCATGTGCGGAAAAATCGCCTCGCACATATGAACTATGCCCAGCGTGTTGGTTTTTAAAACTTGGAGCCATTCGTCGTCATTCGGCTCCTCTTCGCCATGCTTGACTATGGCCGCCACGTTGGCCAAACCGTTTATTTTTATGCCCTTGCCTAAAATATCTAGAGTGGCCGATGTGACTTCCTCGGCATTGCTTATATCGCAAACAATTTTCTCCGCGCCGAGTTCGTCCGCAATGGCGTCGAGTTTAGGCGAAGCAACTCGGTCATGGACAATAACTCGCGCGCCGTAAGACTTGGCCAAGCGAGCGGTGGCCAGACCAATACCGGAAGCGGAACCCGTAATTAAAATTGTTTTGTCCTTGAGCATAATTTTTTAGACGAACTTTTTGGGTATGGGGAACTTTTTGGCCAATTTCTTAATTTCTTTGTGCACAGATTCTTTTACCTTCTTGTCATTTTTATTTTTAAGCACTTTTATCATTAACTCCGCGACATATGCGCACTCCTTTTCTTTAAAACCGCGAGTGGTTATGGCTGGCGTACCGAAGCGGATGCCGGAGGGGTCCAAGGGCTTGCGGACATCATCTGCAATGGAATTCATATTAAGCGTTATGCCTACTTCATCCAGCACGGTCTGCGCCTCCTTGCCGGTAACTCCAAGTGAGCCGAAAACGTCAGCCAGAATAAGGTGATTGTCGGTCCCCCCGCCCATCATTCGGATATTATGTTTGTGCAAAACTCCCTCCATTGCTCTCGCATTTTTTAAAACCTGTTTTGCATATTTTTTATACGCTGGTGTCATTGCCTCCGCAAAAGCAACCGCTTTCGCCGCAATGGTGTGCATATGCGGACCACCCTGAATTCCAGGAAAAACAGACTTATCTATTTTCTTTGCAATTTCTTCATTCTCGCGAGTTAAAATTATTCCTCCTCTTGGACCACGAAGTGTCTTGTGGGTAGTAGAAGTAATAATATCAAAACCGTCATCAAAAGGATTACGGAGAACTCCGGCGGCGATTAATCCGGCGATATGCGCCATGTCCGCCATAGTGATAGCTCCCACCTCGCGAGCTATATCCACGAATTTTTTATAATCCAAGGTACGAGAATAAGCAGAAAATCCAGCAAGAATTATTTTTGGTTTATTTGCTATCGCCACCCGGCGCAATTCTTCATAATCAATCTCGCCAGTATCGGGATTCTTCATTTTATACCGCACGAAATTATAAATTTTAGCGGGCAGGGTCATGGGGTGGCCGTGAGTCAGATGGCCGCCGTGGGAGAGGTCCATGCCAAGTACTGTGTCTCCGGGTTCTAAAAGCGCCGCATAAACTGCGAGATTGGCCGGCGCGCCGGAGTGGGGCTGGACATTGGCGAACTTGCATTTAAATAATTTACACGCTCTGCCAATCGCAATCCGTTCTACCGCATCCGTAAAATCCTGTCCGCCATAATAGCGGCGACCCGGATAGCCTTCGGAATATTTATTGGTAAAAACAGAGCCATTGGCCAGAAGCACATCCACCGAAACATAGTTCTCTGAGGGAATAAGTTCCAGGCCTTCGGCCTGCCTTTTTTCCTCGCTCTTGATTAGTTTCTCCACGAGTTTATCTTTCATATCGGGATTTTACCACACTTATTTTAAGAATGAAAACCGGACATTCCGACCGTTAGACTTCAGGATGATAGCGCCGAGGATGTCGGTCCTTAAAATTTTTACGCCAAATTCATTCAAAATTTTCAGAGTTTCCTGGTGCGGATGGCCGTATTTGTTGTCCGCCCCGGTGGAAATTACCGCGTAATCGGGCGCGACGGCTTGTAGGAACGCGGCGCTGGTAGAAGTGCGCGAGCCGTGATGACCCGCCTTGAGCACTGTGCTCCGGAGCCGGGCGGCGGTATTCTCTTCCAGAATAATTCTTTCGGTATCCACGCTGGCGTCTCCGGTCAGCATAATACTCGTGTTGCCATAGGCGAGCCTGGCCACCACCGAGCCGTCATTGGTCGTCCAGTCCGAGACATCCCGGTCTGGAAATAAGATGTCAATCACCGCGCCGCCGCCAAGATGAAGGCGCATCCCTCGGCGAACCACGATATCGGGAATATTCCTGTCTTTTATTTCCGCTTTAAGGTTTTGATATACCTTGGAGTCCCCCGCCGTGCCGGGTTCAAAAACTTTTTCCACTTTGTATGCTTCCAAAACATCGGCGAAGCCGCCGATGTGGTCTAAGTCGGGATTAGTGATGACAATTGCGTCAATAGTGCGGTCAAACGGCGGCATAACCCGAGACAGCTGTCCCAGAACTTTTCGGGGCGGACCGGCATCAAACAATATCTGGGTACCGGTGGGCGATTCCACATAGAGCGCGTCCCCCTGCCCCACATCCAAGGCCGCGAAAATAAGCTCCCGGCGAGGGCTTTGAAATTCCAAGTAAAAAAGAAAAAAATTGACGACTAAAAGCAAAAAAGCCAGGAGAAACAACTTCTGTTTTTTAATCTTGGAAAACATGATATAATATTAGCATGAAAAAGTTTGAAGAGATTAAATTCAATATAGGCGAACTTAAAGGCATCTCCGCCAAAAACATTGAGGAGCATCTGAAACTCTATGCGGGCTACGTCAAGCACGCAAATCTTATTCTTGAAAAAATTCCCGAATACAAGGGTTATGAAAAAGAAGATTCGTTTGCGCCCTATGTCGTGGGTGAAATGGAGCGCAGATTCAGCTTTGAGTATAACGGCATGCGCAATCATGAAATTTATTTTGAATCACTATCCGGCGGAGCAAAAACTCTCCCGGAAAACAGCCAGCTTCAAAAAGCAATAGAAGAAGAATGGGGGTCATATGAAGTTTGGCTCAATCACTTTAAGGCCATCGCGCTAACTCGTGGGATTGGCTGGGCAATGCTTTATTATGACCGAAAAGAAAAACGCTTACTCTCTACTTGGGTTGACGAGCAACATCTGGGGCAACTACAAGACTGCTCCCTAATACTGGCGCTTGATATGTGGGAACACGCCTACGTCTACGACTACCCCACCTCGGAGAAGAAAAAATACGTGGAGGCATTTTTTGATAATCTGAACTGGGGAGTAGTAGAGAAAAAATTTCAGGAGCCAGAATTTTAACTTCGATTCGGTTTGAAAAAATTTTTGACATTTGCACCGAAAAGCTTGTAAATAAAATAGGCATAGATGAAGAGCGTCAGCAGAAACGGAAAGGAGGGAATTACAAAAGCGCTGAAAGGCAGATGGGAGAAAAAAGAGATAATTGCAAGCTCATAATGCAGAAAAAGATAAGTAATAAAACCAGCGGGGACGGCCAAGACATATGAAATTAATCCCGCGAAGCCCGTCAAAAAACCCAAGCCCATGGTTAAGGGGATAAAGGGTAGAATCAGAATATTGGCCGGCAGAGCTACCAGAGATAGGTTTCCCATTTTGTAAAGAATGAACGGCAGGACGAATAAGTAAGCGGCGGTAGTAATGGATATAATCTCCCGCAGGCCGAAAAACTTTGGCACCCGCCGGAAATATTTTTCAATCCTCGGAGTCAAGAATATCACAGCGATGGTAGCCAGAAAAGAAAGCTCAAAAGAAACGTCAAAAACCAAAACAAAAGGATTAATCAGTATCATTATGACCGCCGCGAGAACTAGCGCTCGCGCCGCGTCATAATTTCGGCCGGTCAGGCGGGCAAAGAGAACTAGGGTTGCCATTATCCCCGCCCGGATGGCGGTGGAGCTCCCGCCGGTCATCAGCACAAAAAGCAAAATACTCAAGATGCCCGCGCCGAAACCGAAATTCCGCGGCAGAAAGGCAAAGAATTTCATAAACCAGTCGGCAACGATGGTTATGTTGTAGCCGGAGAGAGCCACGATGTGGATGGTGCCAGTGTCAATGAAACTCTGCCGGAGCTCCCCGCTCATGGAAGCCCGCTCTCCCAGGATAAGGCCGCCCAAAAGAAGCGATTCCGGCGGGCGTATGGCAAGGTTCGTCTCCGCCAAAAATTTTTCTTTGGCGGCAAAGAGCGCGCTTTTTATTTTATTGCCGTTACCTCGCGAAAATATTTCTATCTCCGGATAGGCAACCACATAATAAATGCCATCTTTGCGCAGATAATTAATGTAATCAAAATTCTTGCCCTGGTCGGTGATAAAATTCTCCGGTTTTTCTAAAACACCTTTTAATTTAACCTCATCCCCGTATTTAAAATCCTGGCCGAAGTCCGTAGTGGCTAAAATTTTTATTTCTTTTTCTCTTGCCCGAGTCAATATGCTTAATTTCTGGTTATTTACCCGGATATCCGGCTCATCCACGATAATTCCTGAAAATTCTGTCTTGAGCTGAGTAACATCCGGCGCCAATATATCCGCTTGGTGGAATCTCGCAACTCCCAGCGGCAGGGCAAGCATAAAAATCGCCGCGGGCAATAGCCGGCTTTTCCCCGCGATAAAACCGAACGCCATCATAGCCAAGGCAAAAAGCGGGAGAAGCATCGCTAAAAAAATATTTATAAAAATAAAAGAGCGGAGCAGAACCCCAGCCATAAACCCGAAACAGAATGCAAAAAAGATTCTATCCCGCATAAAAGTGTATCCTTAATTCCTTAACTCTACCGGCTGGCCGTAGCTGAAACTGACGGCAATTTCGTCCGCGCGCTGATTGTATTTATTTTCCCCATGCCCCGCCACATAAAACCATTTAGGTTTCAATTCTTGTGTGAGTATAAAAAGTTCTTCCCAAAGTTCTCTATTCATGACCGGCTTTTTTGCTGCATTTCGCCAGTTATTTTTATGCCAATTAAAAATCCACTCCGTAATTCCCAAAATTACATATTTAGAATCAGAAACTATTTCTATCTTTCCAGCAATCTTTTCCTTCTTTAAGTATTTCAAAACCTCAATGGGAGCGGTGAGCTCCATTTGATTATTGGTGGCGTGGTCTCTCTTGCCACCCAACTCTATAATTTTTAACTTTTCACTTTTAACTTTTAACTGGTCATTAAAAATGACGACTGCGCCCCAGCCCGCCGGTCCAGGGTTGCCGCTGGCCGCACCGTCCGTATAAATTGTTATTTTATTCTGCATTTTCATTATTAGGATAACATACATCCGCGATTCTCAATCTTAGTTCTTCCCGGCCCCGAAAGCGCGATAAATCAAAAGTCGCCAAGAGGTTGACCAAGGCGCCGGGAACAAGCGGGGCCTGGAAAGAATCCGCGGAGGCGAAGAAAGCCACTGCCTTGGCTGTATTTTTGCTTGCGTCTTTAAAAATTATTTCCAGGTGCTCGCCGGAACCATTCTTGCCGAATTTTTTAACGCCTTCCACTCTCACTCCCTCAAAAAGAAAAACCGGCTTGGGATTGCGGAGACCAAAAGGCGCCAAGCGCTCGACCTCCCGCCAATTTTTCATACTGACCGAGCCGAGATCGCACTTAACATCATAAAAATTTTCTTCTGGCGATACTTTCCGTTTTACCTTCTGGTAAGACAGGCACAGTTTTTCTTCAAGAAGGTGAACTTGGTCGGTAAGAACACCGAATCCACCTGCCAATTCATGTCCGCCGAATTCCAAAAAAGAGTCCTTGGCTTCGGTCATTAATTCTACCACGGAAACGGAACCGTCCGACCGGCAGGAACCGCGCAAGGTTTCGTTTTCATCCCGTCCCCAGACGAAAACCGGTCGCTCATATTCCTCTGAGATTTTTCCCGCCACTAACCCCAAGACTCCCACCCGCCAATTGGGGTTGCCAACGACCACTACTTCCCGCATTTCTCTCCGGGTAAAATTTTTTTTCACCTCGCGCATAATGCCGGCGACAATTATTTTTCTTTCGTCGTTAATTTTACTTAAATGTCCGGCCAAGGTGCCCGCTTCCGTCTCATTTTCCGTGGTTAGAACTTCATACGCCCGAGCGGGGTCATCCATTCTGGAAGCCGCGTTTAATCTCGGCGCGAGCATAAAACTCACATCGTCTTCCGTAAGATATTTTTGCTCCAGACGCAACTCGGCCAGGAGTTTCTGCAGTCCGGGACGAGGAGATTTGCGCAAGACCTTGAGACCGAAATAGGCTATGGCCCGATTTTCACCCAAAAGGGGCACCATATCCGAGAGAGTGGCCAGACCAGCCATATCCAGCATCCATTTTTCTGCGCCTTCTCTTATTTTGAAATGTTCTCTGTATTTGCTTATAAAAGCTTGCGCAAATTTAAACACCACGCCTGCACCACAAAGCATTTTTTCAGGATAACTATCCCCTACCTTGGG
>Ga0156208_104_pt1 | contig 8798 bp, 5 predicted proteins | sample RifCSPlowO2_12_FD_107861 | JGI IMG/M metagenome (GOLD analysis project Ga0156208, IMG submission 107861) | Candidatus Nomurabacteria bacterium RIFCSPLOWO2_12_FULL_46_14
AAACAATCCTGATTTTCGCGCCGATGCCGTTAAATCGCCTAACGATGTCTTCATAGCCGCGAAGAATTTGATAAACATTACGCAGAATAGATTTACCCGGAGCTGCCAGCATGGCGAGCATAATGACCACCGAGGGTCGGAGAGCTGGCGGGCAGACCAGTTGGCCGGGCTTCCATTCCGTGGGGCCATGGACGAAGACGCGATGCGGGTCGGCGAGGAGGACATTGGCCCCGAGATGATTAAGCTCCGTCAGGTATATAGCCCGGTTCTCATAAACCCAGTCATGAATGAGGGTCTGGCCTTTGGCGCAGGCGGCAACGAGGCCGAAAAACGGCAGATTATCTATATTTATTCCCGGGTAAGGCCGGGCTTCAATTTTATCTTCTAGCGCCAGGAGTTTAGAGGGCTGGATTAATATGTCTATCAGTTTGGTTCGCCGGTTACGGGAGAGATAATTTTTCAAAATTTTATAGCGCAGACCCATTTTTTTAAGTTTATAGAGTTCCAATTCCAAAAATTCCACCGGACAGCGTTTGATTTGGAGCTCCGAATTGGTGGCAATCGCGGCGGTCAGCCACATCATGGATTCTATCGGGTCTTCACTGTTGTAGTATTCCACTTTTTTATTTATTTCTTTAAGGCCGTAGACGGTAATGGTGGTAGTATTCGCGCCTTCTATTCTCACTCCTAGTTTTTCAAGGAAAAAGCATATTTCCTGCACCATATAATTTGCGCTCGCGAATTTGATGGTAGTTTTGCCGGGAATCAAAGCCGCCGCCATCAGCAAATTTTCGCAGGCAGTATCGCCGGATTCATACATTATTATTTCCGCTGGCCGGAATTTGCCCCGGATTAACCGATAGTTCTGATTGGTCACTTTAACTTCTACGCCGAGCTCGGCCAATCCATAGATATGGGCGCTGATGGTTCTTTTGCCGAGCTTACAGCCTTCCGCATGGGGCAGGGAGAAAGTTTTTAAATGGTGAATCAGTGGCCCGGCTAGCATGATGATACTGCGAGTTTTGATGGCGGCGTTGATGTCCAAGTTTTCCATCTTGAATTTTTTGGGCGGCCTTACCTCTAGGCTCTGGGGTCCTGTCCATTTTATCCGGACACCGATGCTCTGAAGAACCTCTATGACCCGATATACTTCTTCAATCCGAGAAATGCCGTGAAGAATAGTGGTCCCTTGATTCAAGAGAGAAGCGCATAAAAGACCCACCGAGCCGTTTTTGGAAGTGTTGGTGGTGATGGCGCCCCGGAGTTTCCGTCCGCCCTCTATAATGAAATCATTCGCGATTTTTGTTTTCTTTGTTCTCATCTTTTTGTGCCGGGAGGGAGAATCGAACTCCCATGAGTTGCCTCGCACGATTTTGAGTCGTGTGCGTCTACCAATTCCGCCATCCCGGCGGTTTACAAATCTTACTTGAATTTGCCAAAAAAATCAATTACAATTGCTGTATGTCCAACTTGTACTCCAATTCAATTTTTTGGATTGAGACCGGCAAAATCAAACCCAATCCCTACCAGCCTCGGCGGGATTTTGACGAAGCGCGCCTCCTGGATTTAGCGGATTCCATAAAACAATACGGGGTTCTCCAGCCCATCGTTATCTCCCGAACAGAGGTGGAAAAGGAAGACGGCGGAATTGTGGCGGAATATGAGCTTATCTCCGGCGAGCGCCGCTTGCGCGCGGCCAAGTTGGCCGGCGTGGCCCAGGTGCCGGCGATTATCCGCGCCGGCGACACCGCTATGATGAAGTTGGAACTCGCCATTATTGAGAACTTGCAACGCGAGGACCTGAACGTCGTGGACCGGGCGCGGGCCTTTGAACGGTTGACTAAAGAATTCAAATTCACCCACGCGGAAGTGGGCAGGAAAATAGGCAAGAGCCGGGAATTTGTTTCCAATTCTCTGCGCATTTTGTCTTTAACTCCCGAAATTCTGGAGGCCATCTCCCAAGGCAAGGTAAGCGACGGCCACACTCGGCCCATTCTGATGCTCCGGGACCACCCGGAAGAACAATTGGTCTTGTTTAAAGAAATAGTCTATAAAAAAATCACTGTCCGAGAAGCGGAGCGCCTGGCTCGTAAGATAGCCTTTGACCGCGTGCGCAAGAAAGAATTCCTGCCCGAACCAGAAGTGGTGGAATTGGAAGAAGAATTTCAGCAAAAGCTCGGCACGCGAGTGCACATCGACCGGACTGCCCAAGGCGGCCAGATTAAAATTGATTTTTTCTCTCTGGCGGACTTGCGAGCTATTTTGGAAGCGATAAATAAATCGGGGGAAGATAAGAGCCCGACAGAAATGCTGGAGAATTATATTGCCGTCAATCCGGAAGAGACGGAACACTTGGAAAAAACCGAGGCGGAAAGAGCTTCTGAAGATAAGGATCAGGCGGAAACTCTGCTTTACGATATAAATAATTTTAATCTCTAGAGACCCGCTACTTTATTTGGTTCCGAAAGATTTAAGTTTGGAGAGCAGAGTGTTTTGTTCCAGATAATTCCGGATGTGTTTTTTGGCGACCGAAGTTTTGGTGTGCTCCAGCCATTTGCTGGACGGATGGCAGTCCCGCTTGTTCATAATCTCCACGATATCGCCATTACGGAGATTGGAAAATATCTGGGTCATTTTGCCGTTAACCTTGACGCCAGAAATATGGTCGCCGATATCCGAATGAATGGAATAAGCGAAATCAATCGGCGAAGAATCTTCCGGCAGGTCTATAACATCGCCTTTAGGCGTGAAGACGAAAATCCGATTATTGAAAAAATCCATTTTCAGGTGTTTAATGAATTCTTCGGGATTTTCCGGAACATAGTTCAGATTTTTCAGCTCCTGCATCCACTTTAATCCGGATTTTTTGTCATGAGTTTTTTTGTTGTCTTTTTCTTTATAGGCGAAGTGAGCGGCTATGCCGTAAGCCGCTTCGGCGTGCATTTCCTCGGTTCGTATCTGGATTTCCGCCACGCCAGTGGGCCCCGTAAAAACAGTGGTGTGGATGGAACGGTAGCCGTTGGGCTTGGGCAGGGAAATATAATCCTTAATTCTGCCCGGCAGGGGCTTCCAGATAGAATGGACGATGCCCAGCACTTTATAGCATTCCGCCACCGTTTTCACCATGACCCGTAAAGCCACAATGTCGTATATTTTATCCAGGTCCATATTGTATTTCAGGAGCTTGCGGTACAGGCTGTATTTATGCTTGACCCGATAGTCAATCTCCGTAAATTTTATTTTGTTTTTCCTAAGCTGGCGAATCAGTTCCGCCCGGACTTCCGCCAGGGATTTTTTATAAATGGCCTCTTTTTCCCGAATTATTTCTGCCACCTGCGCGTATTCTTTGGGGTAAGCGTAGGGGAAGGCGGCGTCCTCCAGAGCGCCTTTTAATTTCCCCATACCCAGGCGATTAGCTAAAGAAGCGTAGACCTCTATGGATTCTATGGCGATGCGCTGTCTTTTGTCTTCCCGGAGAGAAGAGAGGGTTCGGAGATTATGCAGGCGGTCGGCGAATTTAATAATCAGCACCCGGATGTCGTCGGCCATGGCCACAAAAAACTTGCGCAAACTCTCTATGTGCCGCTCGTGCCCTCGGTATTTCAGGGTGCCGAGTTTAGTGACCCCCTTAACTAGAAAAAGAACGTCTTTGCCGAATTCTTTCTCCAGCTCCGCTTCATTCACCTTGGTATCTTCCAAAAGGTCGTGCAGGAGTCCCGCCACGATAGTATTGACCCCCACTCGCAGTTTGCCCAAAAGTTTGGCGGTTTCAAACACATGAGAAAAATAAGGCTCGCCGTTGAGCCTTCGCTGTCCGATATGAGCCTGCTCCGCGAACTTGTAGGCCTTTTTTATAAAGTCCTCTTCTTTTTTGGTTATTTTACCCTTAAGAAGATCGATTAATTCTTTAACATCCGCCATGAGATAAATTATAGCACATAGTATTTTTCGTTACTTGATTTTAGCTTTATGCGGATTATGGTTGGGGCAGGATTTATTGGAACAGCGTTCCGGAATGGTTTTGGTACCCTCCATCATCAAACTGCCGCATTCCTTGCAAATATTTCCAGTGGGCTTGGATTTCATGGCAAATTTGCATTCCGGATAATCAGAACAGGAATAGAAGATGCCGAATCTACCGCGCCGTTCTGTCAGGTCGCCGACTTTGCAGACAGGGCAGGGCACTCCGGTTTTCTTTCGGGCCTCTTCTGCTTCATCTTTTTTAATGAATTTGCATTTGGGGTAGCGGGAGCAGGAAATAAAAGTGCCAGAGCCGTCTCGCCGCTCTCGCACCACCAGCTTGCCATCTTTCTTATCTCCACACTCGGGGCAGGCTTCGCCGGTTTCCTTTGGACCCTGAAGCTCCGTGCCATCTGTTTGCAGAGCGCCGTCGCAGAAAGGGTAATCAGAGCAGGAATAAAACTTGCCGACGCGAGAGAGTTTGATAATCATTTTTTTGTCGCATTTCGGGCATTTAATATTTTCTGGTGCGTCGCCCAGATTGGTGGCTTTTTCCAGTTTTTCTTTAGACTTCACTTCTTTAAGAAATGGGCCGTAGAAATCTCGCAAGGTTTTCTCGTATTCCCGCTCTCCCCGAGAAATTTCGTCCAGTTCGTCTTCCATCTCCGCGGTAAAAGTGTCGGAAATATATTTAGCAAAATGTTGCTCCAGAAAATCAGACACGACTTCGCCGACATCAGTAGGGAATAGGGTCTTGCCTTCTTTATTTACATATCCACGGTCTTCAATCGTTCTCATAATAGAAGCATAGGTAGAAGGTCTGCCGATGCCTCTGCTTTCAAGCTCTTTAATGAGGCCGGCTTCGGAATATCTGTCCGGCGGCAAGGTAAATTTTTCCTCGCTTGTGAGATCCAGTAATTTTAATTTTTCTCCGACAACGCATTTTGGTAATTCCACATCTTCTCCTCTGGCATCGCTGTCTACTTTGAGCCAGCCCGGAGAAAGCAGTCGGGAGCCGGTGGCTGTGAAATCAGGGATTGCGGAAGTCGGACTTCTGCCAATTGGCGGAAGTCCGACTTCCGCAATATTCGCGCTGATTTTAGTTTTTAATAATTTTGCATCGCTCATTTGCGAGGAAACAGCTCGCTCCCATATCAGCTTGTATAATTTGTTTTGTTCCTCTGTGCCGGCTTTAAGATTGTCTATGTGGGTCGGCCGGATAGCTTCATGGGCCTCCTGGGCATTTTTGGATTTGGTTTTGTAAATTCGCGCCTGGGAATATTCCTTGCCGTATTTTTTTTGGATAAAAGATACGATTTGTCCTTGGGCAACAGCGGAGATATTGGTGCTGTCGGTGCGCATATAAGTAATGTGGCCCGCCTCGTAGAGCTTCTGGGCTATCTGCATCGTCCGGGAAGGGGAGTAACCCAAGCGAGTGCTGGCAGTTTGTTGTAAAGTAGAGGTGGTAAATGGAGCTCGTGGCGAACGTTTTTGATTGGATTCTTTAACATCGGTTATAATCCACTTTTCTTTGCGGCCTTCTGTCATTATTTTTTCCACCAGTTTCTCATCTCGGGGTTCTTGTGAACACTCAAGAGTAAGTCGGCTCTCCAAGGTCGGACCTTCGGACTCCTTAAGGTCCGACCTTTTTCCACTGCTAGTTTCAAATTCTCCCCAAATTTTCCAGAATTTTTCCGGTACAAAAGCCCGGATTTCTCGTTCCCGCTCCATTATTATGCGCAAGGCCGGGGACTGGACACGTCCCGCAGAAAGTCCGTAACGCACTTTCTTCCAAATAAGCCCGGAGAGGTCGTAACCAACCAGCCGGTCCAGCACTCGGCGGGCTTCTTGGGCTTTACGTAGGAAAGTATCAATTTTCCTCGGATGTTTCAATGCTTCTTCTATCGCTTCTTTGGTGATTTCATGAAAGACTATCCTCTCTATTGATGCCTGAATTTTATTATCTTTTTTCAGAAGTTCTTCTATGTGCCAGGCTATTGCTTCACCTTCACGGTCGGGATCTGTGGCGAGCAACACTTCGGTAGCTTTATGAGCCAGAGCTTGTAATTCATGAACTATTTTTTCTTTACCTTTCGATATCTCATAATGAGGAATAAAACCAGACTCTATGTCAATCGCTTTTTTGTTGGACTTAGGTAAATCCCGGATATGCCCCACCGAAGCGCGCACGGTAAAAGCGCCTTCTAAATATTTTTCAATAGTCTTTGCCTTGGAGGGCGATTCGACAATTAATAATCGCATGACTTCCAGTATTACACGAAATACTTTTCTTTTGCAAATTTACGCTAACCGCATTTCTCCTATTTCTTCTTTAATTAACTCTTTTATTTCCATAACTGAAAGAAGGGCGTTGGCGGTCGGGATGGGCATTTTCATTTGGACCAGCAATTCGTCACGGGGCACCGGCTCCCGGAGTAAACTTACTACCCTTTTTTCTTCTGGAGATAAATCCGCGAAGAGTCTGGCTTGTCTCTCTTCTTTATTCGGTAGTTCAAAGCCCAAGGCCTCCAGCACATCCGCGGCGCAAGTGGCTGGCACGGCTCCCTGGCGCAAGAGCCGGTTTATACCTTTAGCATTGGGCGAAAAAATTGAACCGGGCACGGCTAGCAAATCCCGGTTATATTCCGTGCAAAGTCTTGCGGTAATAAGTGTGCCGGATTTTTCCGCCGCCTCCACCACTAGCGTTGCCTTAGATATCCCCGCCATCAGGCGATTGCGCATCGGGAAACTCCAAAGGGTCGCCTTGAAATCTGGTTCAAACTCGGACATTAGGCATCCGCCGCGCCGGAGAACTTCTTCCATTAGTCTGATGTTGGTCTTGGGATACATGGCTTCCGGAGAGAGACCGGAGCCCGGGAAAACCAAAACCCTAAGCCCGACTTCCAGAGCTTTGTGGTGAGCAATGGCGTCTATGCCCATAGCCAGGCCAGAGACGATGACTATGGGGTAGCCCTTCAAGCCTTCAATTATCTTCTCGCAGGCCTCCCGGCCATAGGCAGTGAACTTGCGGGAGCCTACCACGCAAAGGTATATTAAATTTTCCGGAGGCAGTTCGCCTGCGACCCAAAGATTCTTGGGGGGCTGGGGAATCTCTAGGAGCGCTTTCGGAAATTCTTTTTTATCCAGTTTTCTTATTTGCGGTTGCATTGAATTAACATTATAATACTAAAAGCTGAAAGCTAAAAGCTACAAGCTTCTATTATGTTGGACATAAAATTCATCCGGGAGAATAAAGACATAGTCAAGGCTGGCGCCAAGAAGAAGAGAGTAGAAGTGGATATAGACCAGTTGCTTGTCTTGGACGGCGAGCGCCTGGATTTGCTCAAGTTGGTGGAAGATTTGCGAGCGGAAATAAACAAAGTTTCCAATAATATTGGCCGCAACCAGGAGATGACACAAAAAGGCCAGCTGATTGAGGAGATGCGCGGTGTCAAAGAAGAAATAAAAGAAAAGGAAGAAAGATTAAAAAGCGTTATGGAGGAGTGGCAAAAGCTGATGCTCCAGGTGCCGAATGTGCCGGACATGTCCGTGCCGGAAGGCAAGTCGGATGAGGAAAATAAGGAAATCCGCGCTTGGGGCGAAAAACCGAATTTTGATTTTGAACCCAAAGACCATATGCAAATAATGGTTGCCCTAAAAATGGCGGATTTTGAGAGAGGCACCAAAGTGCACGGCTTCCGGGGATATTTTTTGACCAGCGCCGGCGCCGAGCTGTCCTTCGCGATTTGGAATTACGCCATTGATTTCTGGCGAGATAAAGGTTTTCCCTTAGTCATACCGCCAGTCGTCAACCGCAAGGCTAATTTCTTGGGCACCGGTTTTCTGCCCGCAGGCGAAGAAGATTTGTATAAAATGGAAGACGGGGATTATTTAGCCGGCACCGCGGAGGTGCCTTTGATGGGCCTCCACAGCGGAGAAATTTTGGATAAAAAAGATTTGCCACTTAGATATTTGGGCTTCTCTCCGTGCTTCCGGCGAGAAGCCGGTAGCCACGGCAAAGACGTCAATGGCTTAATCCGAGTGCACGAGTTTTTTAAAGTGGAGCAGGTAATTTTATGCGAGGCTAATCATGAAGTTTCGGTAAAATTACACGAAGAGATAAACCGCAACACCGAAGAATTCATTGAGAGTTTGGGCATCCCGTACCGAACCGTAATTAATTGCGGCGGCGACCTTGGCTTGGGACAAGTAAAAAAATACGATGTGGAGCTTTGGGTGCCGAAAGAAAACAAATACCGGGAAATCGGCTCCGCTTCTTATTTTCATGATTTCCAAACCAGACGGCTGGGTATTAGATACAAGGATGAAGAGGGTAAGATGCATTACACTCATTCCCTGAACGCTACCGCGATTGCCACGCCGAGAATTCTTGTTTCTCTGATTGAGAACTATCAGCAAGCCGACGGCTCGGTGGGGATTCCGGAAGTCTTGCGGAAATACATGGGCAATCGAGAATTCATCCAATGAGGCAAACAAGGCAAGTTCTAAATTCTCCCCGACTCTCCGAGTTAAAAAAGCAACGCCAGCAGAAAAAAATGCTCCGCCGGAGCTTGATTTTGATTCTGCTCCTAATTCTCTGCGCTACCCTCGTCGTTCTCGCGCGCAACGAAAAAGTCAATATAAACTCGGTAAAAGTGATGGGTAATAAAGTCGTGGACCCCGAGGCGGTGCGGGGGGTGGCGGAGCGCGAACTTGAGGGTTTTTATTTTTGGCTTTTGCCCAAAACCAATTTTCTGATTTACCCCCAAAGCTCCATTGAACGGGCCCTGGCGGCGGAGTTTCCCAGATTTAAAACCGTGTCTATCGGCATTAGGAAG
>Ga0156208_105_pt1 | contig 8454 bp, 8 predicted proteins | sample RifCSPlowO2_12_FD_107861 | JGI IMG/M metagenome (GOLD analysis project Ga0156208, IMG submission 107861) | Candidatus Nomurabacteria bacterium RIFCSPLOWO2_12_FULL_46_14
AGAATGTTTGACCCGAGAAAGCTATCCGCAGTACACCATTTGACGGGGACATAACTGGTCCCCACCCTTCCCGTACGCGCGCAACAAAGTGGAACTCCCTATAAACTCTTGGACAATTTCCATAAAATTCACTATCATTGTAATTGATGAAAGCTAAAGGATACTTTCTAACATATACAATATAATGGTATATCTTCCTAAAACTTATGTCAAATAATAATCAAGGCTCAAAAATAGCCAAAAACTTGAAGAAAATCCGGCAGGACAAGGGTATTTCCCAAGACCGCCTGTCCAAGCTGGCGGATTTATCCCTTAATACCGTTGTTACGGTAGAATCAGGCGTGAATCCAAATCCTACCATTGAGACACTTACCAAAATCGCTAAGGCATTAGAAGTCGGGGTTGATGATTTAATTAAATGACCATGGCAAACGGAAACGGCAAACAATTCAAATTCATAGACCTGTTTGCGGGCATTGGCGGTGTCCGTATCGCTTTTGAGCGTGTTGGCGGCAAATGCGTTTTTACTTCCGAGTGGGACGAGCCGTGCCAAGTCATGTATGAAGCAAATTTTGGCGAAAAACCTTTTGGCGATATTACAAAGCTTGTCGCCGAGGATGTGCCTGACCATGACATTCTAACTGGCGGCTTTCCATGCCAAGCGTTTAGCATTATCGGCAACAAACTTGGATTTGCCGACACGCGAGGAACTTTGTTTTTTGATGTTGAACGAATTTTGAAAGCAAAACAACCAAAAGCGTTTTTGTTGGAGAATGTAAAACAACTAACGACGCACGACGGAGGGCGAACTTTCAAAGTCATTTTGGAACACTTGGAGAAATTGGGATACTTCGTGCATTACAAGGTTCTCAACGGACTTGATTTTGGAGTCCCGCAGAAAAGAGAACGAATAATGATCGTTGGCTTCAAACAAAACTATCCCTTTGAATTTCCAAAACATGGAACGGAAACAAAAACGCTTTCGGATATTTTAGAGCCGGAAGCTAAAATTGATAAAAAACATTTCTTGAGCGACTACTTCCGCAAAAAACTTCAACGGAAATTAAAAGAGCAAGACAAAAAAATTACCACCCGTCCGGTTGTGTTGCACGAGAACAAAGGCGGCAATCTCGGCATACATCATTTTTCTTGCGCTTTGCGCGCCAACGGCTCATACAATTATGTTACTGTGAACGCCGAACGGCGACTTACGCCCAGAGAAATGTTGCGCTTGCAGGGTTTCCCCGACACGTTCAAGATGGTCGTCCCCGACACGCAAGTTAGGAAACAGGCGGGCAATAGCGTTGTTATCCCAAAGATTGAAGCCGTGGCGCGCGCAATGACGCAAGCCATGTCTCAAAAACCGCAACGCAGGCCGGTTCAGGTTGATTTATTCAATGAGCAAAAATTAGAAAGAATATATGCGCACAAATAATTTATCAAAGAAAGCATTGGACTTGGTGATTCGCAAATCGCGCGTTCACTTGTACAAACCAATTCAAATAGCTGAAATTTTGTATCATCATCGAACAGAGCGCGGTTGGGATTTAAGCGATTTGGAATCTTATCGCAATGTTTCCAAACGTTGGCGCGATGAAGTGTCTTTGCTTTTGGTTGGACGACGAAGCACGTCAAGCCAAAAATATCAGGATAATGTTTTTGAAGCCAATGCCATGCCGCCGGAATTGCTGGCAAAACTCGGCATGATAAACAAGAAAAGCAAGGGGGCTGTTGAGGCGTACGTCTACAAAGCGTTGGAGGCGCGCCTTTCGTCTGTTCGGGAAGTCGAGGAGTACATTAGAAAATCAACGCCGGATACTTTTGATCTGAAAAAATTGGTCGCCATTTTCCAAACAACGCCCGGACTTCGCAGAAGCGTGGACAAAATGTACGAAATTTTGGTTTACGCTCTTTTTGCGACAATAGTTCGCGCATTGAAAGCGCAGGTAACTTTAGAGATTGGGAATAAAGACGAGGAAATTTTGAAGGACTTCGAGCGTTTTATAAAAATGGTTCTTGGCATAGATAGAAAGCAAACGCGCCTCGTTTTGCCAGCCGCACTGTATCGCGTTGGCGTTACCAATGCGGCGGATAGAGGTTTGGACATTTGGGCCAATTTTGGTCCCGCAATACAAGTAAAACATCTGACGCTTACGCCGGAACTCGTTGAAGACATTGCGGACAATATCACCGCAGACAAAATTGTAATTGCCTGTGTTGATAGCGAAAAAGAGGCCATAGAAACATTACTTAAACAAGTTGGATGGAGCGAACGAATACAAGGCATTATCACGATCAGTGATTTAGATGATTGGTATAAACTCTGTTTGAGCAAGAAATACCGAGCGAATCTTGGCGCAAAATTGCTTCAAGATGTTGGCCGTGAATTTGCCGCCGAATTTCCGTCAAGCAAGGAAATTGGGCCATTTATGGCAAAGCGCGGATACGACAAGGTAGTTATGCCTTCTGATTGGCAAATTCAAATTTAGCGTATGTATGGACACTGTTTCAAAACAAAAGCGAAGCGAAATAATGTCTCGGATAAAAAGCCGAGACAGCAAAATTGAGACATTATTTCGTAAAGAACTTTGGAAACGCGGGTTTCGCTATCGCAAAAATTCCGGCAAATATTTTGGAAAGCCGGATATTGTTTTGAAACAGCGCAAAGTTGTCATTTTTGTTGATTCTTGCTTCTGGCACGGGTGCAAAAAACATTGTCGCATTCCCACTGCACGCAAAATTTATTGGACGCAAAAAATCACAAGAAATATCGCCAGAGATAAAGAGGTTTCTTGGTACTATAAAAAACAAGGGTGGAAAGCTTTTAGAATTTGGGAACATGATCTACCAAAAAAAGTTACGAAAATCATTGAGCAGATATGAAAATCCGAAAAATTACAACAATAAAAAACTACAAATCCTTTTCGGATTTTTCATGGAATAAGTTTTGTAAAAACGCTTCGGGCCAAGAAGAAATTCTGCAAAATTTCTCTATTGTCTTTGGTGAAAATGGGTCTGGCAAATCGGCTATTTGTGATGTGCTGAAAAGCGTTTCCCAAAATCAGGACTTCCCAAATACTCCACCAAGTTTAGCGGAAGTAGAACTGAACGATGGGAGTAGTAATCAAGTCCATAAATACGAAAACAGAAACTGGGCAAGCCAGATCGGGAAAAACTCCTTTCTGTTTTTTGATGTTGATTTCGTTAATGCCAACGTTCATACGCACGGTGTAAGGTCAAGCAATTTGCAACAAGGAGCGCATACACAAAGAGCCGGAAAACTCATTATTGATTTGGACGAACAAGCAAACAATCTCAAAGAAGCAGTTAAGACAAAAAAGGATGAAGTAGAAACCCTGCAGAACTCCTGTGCCGGAATTTTAGAGCAACAATTTACGGATAAGGACAAAGAGCTTTTTCAAACCTATAAAGACGCTGACGACAAAACCAAACAAGAGAAGCTAACCAAAGAGCAAGAGGAACTCAAAAAACTTGAGGCGGATTTAGCAACACTCCAGAAGTTGAATAAGAAATATGCCGAAATAAATCGCATATCGGCAGTTAGCCAAATAGTTTTTTCAAACCCGTTTTCTTCCAAGGCCACTTTTACTGAATTGTTTACCCGCCAAATAAAAGAAAAGGCGCAAGATGAAGCGGATGAAAAGATAAAAACACACTTTGCGAAACACCGACAATTTATTGAATACGCCAAAGATCAAATACCTAAAAACTACACGGGCGAAAACTGCCCGCTCTGTATGCAACCGCTCGCAAATGCCACAAAGGTTATTGAGTATTACAGAGCCGTCTTTGATCAAACTTATGAAAATGCCAAGCGCAAATTTTTATCCGATATTGAAACGGCAAAAAGCGAGTTGGAAACAATAAAATCAAACTTGAGTTTACTGCCTTCAAAAACAACGGCGGTTTTTGATGCTCTGGAAAAGATAAAAACCGATTTTGAAATTCAGGATATTTACAAGTTGGAAGAAAAAACCGAACACTCCGGAAAATTTAGCGACATCACTACCAAAGAAATAGACGATTTGCTCACTGCGTTGGAATCACTAAAAAAGATTGAGAGGGCGCAAGTGGATGCGGCAAAACTATATGACGCGGTTATCAAGAAACTCCAAGAAATCGAAAAGTTTGTCAAGGGCGTCAACGACCTTATCGTAGCAAAAAACAAGTCGGTAAGTAATTTCAAGGGCAAATACTCCGATCAGAGTAAAATCACGAGCGAAATACAGGAGAAAACCCAAAAGCAAACAGGGTTGGGAGAGCTGATTGATTTTCTGAAAAGCGAAAAAATAAAACTTATCAAAAATCAAAACGAAACAATCGCAAAGCAGAAAATATTATCCGAAGAACTGAAAAAGGCACAAGAGGATTTGAAAAATTATCTTGCCAACACCATACCGGAAAGCGTTATCTCGCAAATGATAGCCATTCTTGGAAAATTCAATTTAAGCTTTACTCTGGAACACATTAAACCCGCCCCAAACACAAAAGATTATTCTTTTTCATTTAGGATTAAGGATCAAAAAGGCAACGAACGCGAGATGAAAGACGGATTGTCAGAAGGTGAAAGACAGCTTATCTCTCTTGCCTTTTTCTTTGCGATTAACGAAAAATTGCAGAATAAGGACAAAACCGTTTTGATTTTTGACGATCCGATAACTAGCTTGGACTCGCCAAACTTGAAAATTCTTGCAGAGCTAATACACAAGAGAACGCAAGAATTTTCACAAGTTATCGTTTTTACTCACCACCCATTATTTTTCAAGTATTTGGCAAAGTGTGAAAATCCTAATCCATACAAGTTCGGCGTTTTGAAAAATGCCGAGCCATTTGGGGGAAGTTTTTTATTTTTTGACCCAGGATTTGATTTGACTGCGGAAGTTCAAAAATGCAATCAAGAAATCAGCCAAAATGCGCAAAATGGAAATCTGAAGCCGGAAGAAATCGCCCTAAAATACGGGCAACTCTTGCGCCTTGCCGTTGAAAAATTTATCAAAAATGACCTATTGATGTGGGATAAGGAAAAGAGATTTGACGAAGTAACGGAAAGTTTGAAGCAAGGAAAAAACAAAATGGCCAAACTTTCCGATGGCGATTTGGAGGTGGTAACGAATATGTATAAGTATTGCAATTACTCTAACCTCCTGCATGCCGACAAAGAAACACCCTCGGCCCTTTCGGAGCTAATGACGCATATTGATAAATTTGTTAAAATACTAGACAAGGTGAACACTTAATCCCATTCACCACCCAATTTGAGGTCCCGCCGCCCGAAAAATCCGCTGGGGGTTTCCAGCAGGCGGGCAAAAAGGAAGGAGATCCGCTATGAGAAAAAGTCAACAACTTTCTCCTGTGGATAGCGATATTCGGTTTTGTGTCCCATCATCATCCATACCACATTGACCAGCTGACGACGCAGGCAGACCAGAGCCTGCGCTTTTGTTTTGCCTTCGGATATCTTTCTCTTGAAATACACTCTGGCAGCGTCATTGCCCGACCTTGAGATTTGCGATAATGCCATTCGGTGAAAGGAACGATTGAGTCGTCGGTTGCCCGACTTTGTTTTTCTCCAGCGTATGGTCTTGCCCGAGGAGTGTTCCCTCGGAGCGCAGCCGGCATACTTAGCCAATGCTCCCGGAGAATGAAAACGAGCAATATCTCCAATCTCACCGATCATCTCGGCGGCGATGACCGTGCCGCAGCCGGAAGCGGTTGAGAGTGTTTGCTTGTTTTCTTTCATCATTGTTTCAAGTTCTTCTTCAATCTCTTGGATTTCTTCCCGCAGATCAAGGATGCGGCGCAAAGCTCGTTTCGTTCGTTGCGCGAGTATCGCGTCAGTATTTTTTGGAATTGAGCGCGACCAATAGCGTAAGGCTTTCTTGGAGAACGGGTCTTTGAACTTGGCGCGATAGCCGGTGTTGTGGATCCGATGGAGCAGGATGTGGAGCTGATTCTTGAGCCGTGAACGTTCTTTGACCAGCCACTCTCTTTCCAGTGATAACTCTCGTATTTGCTTGGCTTCTTGGGCCTCTTCGGTTAATGTATAGACAGGTAGCGTGTCAATCTTTTGGATCATGACTTCTGCTACCCCTTGCGCATCCAGAGAATCATTTTTCTCTGGATGTGTCGTTTTGGAGCGGCGATGATCCACAAGAATGGGAGCCACCGCGATCACCGGCAATCCTCCCTCAACCAGAAATGAAGACAGTCGCTCTCCCCAGCTGTGGACATCCTCCAGCCCGAAAGAAGGAACGAGTCCTGATTTTTCTGCCTCGACCTTTGTTTTTTCAACCAAGGAGATGAAATCCTCGGCTTCATTGCCGATGGTCATCTCAAATATCTTTTTCCCGAACGGCGAGAGCGCTACCGCCGTATGGGTATCTTTGTGAACATCCACGCCCACAAAGAGGGTTTGCGAACGATGTATCGTTTGCATAGATTTTGTTATGATTAGTTTACCTTCCCGCTGTCCGACGAAACAGCAGGCGTGCTTGAGCAGAAATCCCAGTATGCGAGAGTCATTCCCCGAAAGGGCGACCAATCCGCTATTTGTTCATTGCTCGTGCACAGAGGCGGAGCGGAACAATCCCCTATGGGTCTTTCCCAGCCCTTTCAAAGAAAGGGCTGGACGACAGGGTCAGGGTAAGTAATGCCGCTTCGCTTCTCTACACTCTACCGGAAAACAAAATACCCCAGTAGAGATTTCTCTCATACTGGGTTGGGGGGAGGAATTCCGCCGCGCCCGAGCGTTCCGCCGGAGCGAAGCGGAGGCGGTCAGTTCTGTTCAAAAAATGTTCGAGCTTGGTCGTATAAATACACCAGAATTAAGTGCTTAATCGGTTACCGATGGGGCGAGTTTTTAAAAACGCCATCAATGCAAGGGCAACGATGGTTGTGGAGAGGAGCGCCGAGACCATGCAGTAAAAGCAGATTGCCTCAATCACAAAAATCTGGAGATACACAAACCAAAGCGTAAAGAGGAATCCCGCGAGCCCGAGGAGGAGCATGGCGGCTTCTATCCACCGTTTGCGGCTATCAAGGTAGAGGAAGGCGAGCAGGAGCACTGTAAGGTAGAAGATGAAGCCATAGGCAGAGACAGGGAAGCCCATAATCTGGCTGTAGGCGCTCGTGAGAACATCGCTACAGCCGCCGGTAATCGGGCAGGATACCTCCCCGCCCGAATAGTACTTCACCGTAATATAGCCCGCATCTATAAGCCCGAGGAAGGCGAGCGCAACCCAAAAGAGCGCTACTGTTTTATAGCTCATGGTGCAGTACTGGTGGCTACGCCTTGCAGGAGCGCTGTGCGCAGATCATCAAAACTCTTCACCTTTAATTGGACTCCGTTCACGTAGAAGGTCGGCGTGCCTCGCACGCCGATGCGCGCCGCCTCATCAGCGTCGCGCTTGACCCGCGCGCGGAGCTCCTCGCTCTCCATGTCGGCCGCAAAACGCACTGTCTCAAGGGTAAGTCCTTCGGCAAGCTTCACAAAGTAGCTCAATGCTTGATCGTTCGGTATTCCCGCCCACTCTCGTTGGTTGTCAAAGAGTGCGTCATGTATTTCCCAAAACTTGCCCTGCTTGGCCGCCGCCTCGGAGGCAAGCGCCGCGAGTTCTGCATTTTTATGTTGGGACAAGGGTAAGTGACGGTACACAAAGATCGTCGTTGAAGCAAATTCAGCGTACAACGAACGCAGTGCCGGTTGCGCCGCTAAACACGCGGGGCACTCAAAATCACTGTACTCCACAAAAACAAGCGCACTGGAGCTTGCTCCTCTTACATGGTCATCATCTTTCAGCCCCGGCGCGAGGGTTCCACTCCCTCCTCCCCCATCCCGCGTTGCCACATAAACAATAAACCCTGCAAGCGCAACGAGCGTGAGCCCCAAGAGCCAAAGGAAGACGCGTGTTCCGCTTTGTGATGTATGTGTTGACATGGAGCGAATTCTAGCAGATTAGCCGACAGTTTTAAAGTATGCTAGGATTTCAAAATATGGCGGGCTTGCCCTGCTGTAGTCCGCCGTGGCGGACGGAGGCGGGCCGTAGTGTAACGGCTAACATTCCCGCTTTGGGAGCGGGCGACTCCGGGTTCGAATCCCGGCGGCCCGATTGGGCGACAAGTGGGTTTACCTCGCTGTAGTCCGCCGTGGCGGACAGAGGCGGGCTGTAGTACACCGGTAGTATGCACGCATGGGGTGCGTGTGAACCGGGTTCGATTCCCGGCAGCCCGACCAATCAAAACTTAACGATTTTTCAGGACGAGATGTTTGCTCGCTCGCCCCGTCTTCGGCGGGGCGAGCGAGCAAACAAACGCCTCTGAATTTTCAAAATGTCTTGATTGGTCGCAATTACTAAACGAAGCTCGAACCTATTTTGAACGAAACTCCGAATGATTGCTCCCGTCGTTGGCGGGATGGCAGAAACTGAACGCTCG
>Ga0156208_108_pt1 | contig 8440 bp, 7 predicted proteins | sample RifCSPlowO2_12_FD_107861 | JGI IMG/M metagenome (GOLD analysis project Ga0156208, IMG submission 107861) | Candidatus Nomurabacteria bacterium RIFCSPLOWO2_12_FULL_46_14
TACAAAAGAAGTTTTAGATTTTCCTCCCGTTGGTCCAATTAAAAAATTTGCCGCCATGATCCTTACTTCTTACTTCTCTGAATTTAAAAGGATAGTCGATCGAGCGGAACAAAGAGAAGAGGCAGAGGCCAGGTTAAAAAATTTAGAAAGAGTACAAAACCAATTAACTGAATTGAGAGAGAAGTTAGGGCATAAGATAGACGAAATGCTGGAAATGAAACTCCACGACACTGACCCAGAAGCATACGAAGAGTGTCAGGAGATACGAAAGTCCGAAACATTTTTAAAGTCTCACTTGGCTAGATTGGAAGTGCTTAGGGGGCAAACTAATATAGAAGATATGAAAGAAAAATATTGGATAATAAATGCACGAAATACTCCTCCATCTTCATCTTTTATAACCTGGTACGAAGAGATGTCTGGAAATCCTATTGGACCAGATACTCTTTTCATAACCGGAGTTGGAATAGCTGAAAAAATAAAAGAAGAAGAGACGGTAATGCTAAGAGAACTCGCGGACCTTACCCGGAGGCGTGCGGCGATACTGGAACCGCTTTTTCATAAATATTCCAATCCCCAGCAGTGATTTTCTTCCCGCTTCCCCTTTTTAGCTTACCAGTGCTATAATACACAACATACGATATATCGTATGTTGTAAATGCCTCATTTATCAAAAAGAAAACTTAACTTGGAGCATTTAAGGGAACTAGAGCGGGAGCTTGTACATTCTCTGGAGCGCTCTTTTTTAAAAACAAAAACGAGATTCGTGTTCAATGAATTTTTTACGAAAACGGAGAGGATTATGTTCGCCAAGCGTCTAGCGGTGATTGCTATGCTTCAAAAAGGAATTTCTTCCTATATGATTGCCGAAGCTCTTTTTATGAGTCCCTCTACCACTGAACGTATGTTACTGGCCTATGAGCAAGATAAGTATCAAAATATAATCAAAGAAGCTCTGGGTAAAAAAGATATCTGGAATATTATTGAAAGTATATTAAACATGGGAGGCATACTTCCGCCACGATACGGTGGAGGGAGATGGCGCACAATAGATAAACATATTTACAAAAAGAATCTAAAAGATAGTTGATTGATAACATACGATATATCGTATGTTGTTTAAATTGGGGATTTTATAATTTTAGACTTTTATGATATAAAAGAAAATATACACCCCCATCTGTAATGCGGGGTGGGTTTGATTTGTGTCAAGCAAAAAATGAAAAAAGTTGAAAATACTGAAAAAATAATAATCAAAGGCGCGCGGACTCACAATCTGAAGAATATTGATGTGGAAATACCGCGGAACAAAATGACGGTGATTACCGGAGTCTCCGGGAGCGGTAAGTCTTCCTTGGCTTTTGATACCATTTTCGCCGAGGGCCAGCGCAGGTATGTGGAATCCCTATCTTCTTACGCCCGGCAATTTCTCAATCAGATGCCCAAGCCGGATGTGGATGAAATTACCGGCCTCTCTCCGGCGATTTCCATAGACCAGAAATCTCGTTCCAACAATCCGCGCTCCACGGTGGCGACCATCACCGAGATCTATGATTATCTTCGAGTGATGTACGCGCGCATCGGCCATCCCCATTGCCCGCTTTGTGGCGAGGAAATAAAAACGCTCTCTTATGAAGAAATAATAAATTTTATTTTAGAGAAAGTAAGCAGCTCCGGGGAAAACAAAAGAAAAGGCGATACGAAAATTACGATTTTCTCCCCAGTGGTCCGAGGCCGCAAGGGGGAATACTATCAACTGCTTTACGATCTCCTGGGCAAAGGATTCGCCGAAGTCCGCCTGGACGGAACGATGAAAAAACTCCGAGAGCAAATTACTCTCTCCAAGCACAAAAAGCACAATATTGAGGTTTTGGTGGATAGTTTTTTATCGCGGGAATTATTGGGGGCGGGCCGCTTGAGACTGTCGGAGGCGATAGAGCGCGCCCTTTTGGAATCTGATAGCTTAGTCACGGTTAAAATAGACAATAGTCCGAATGCCGGACAAGAGTTCACCATGTCCGCCAAGTTTGCCTGCAAAAATGACGGCTTTTCCTTCCCGGAAATAGAGCCCCGTCTTTTTTCCTTCAATTCGCCTTACGGAGCCTGCCCGGAATGCAATGGCTTGGGAACCAAATATTTTGGCGGAGACGAAATGTGCGAATCTTGCAAAGGCGCGCGCTTGCGTCGGGAAGCCCTAAACGTTTTTCTTTATACGTCCCCCAAGTCGGACTTAGGGGATTTTCCCCTAAGTCCGACTTGGGGGAAGATTAATATTCTGGATATTTCTTCCTTGTCCATCAGAGATGCCTATGATTTTTTCAAAAACATAAAGCTGACTCCGCAGGAGAGGGAAATATCTCTGTCGGTAGTGAAGGAGATTGAAGCCCGACTCCGGTTTATGCTCAATGTGGGCCTGGATTACCTGGAGCTCTCCCGCCGAGCCAACACTCTCTCCGGCGGGGAGGCTCAGCGCATCCGCCTGGCTTCTCAGCTAGGTTCGCGTCTCGTGGGTGCGCTTTACGTTTTGGATGAACCGACCATCGGTCTACATCAGCGGGACAATGACCGGCTAATAGCGACCCTACGAGAACTCCGGGACTTAGGCAACACCATCTTGGTGGTGGAGCACGATGAAGATACTATTTTTGCTTCGGATTACATCGTGGATATTGGCCCTCAAGCCGGCGTTCATGGCGGAGAGGTAGTGGCTTCAGGTTATCTGGAATAAATGCTGACCGCGGAGAGGAACAAAACCGGTTCCCGCACCCTAGCCTATCTGCGAAGAGAAGTTAAAATACCCGTGCCTGAAAAGCGCCGGACGGGCAAGGGGGCCATCCGCGTCGCTGGCGGCAAGGTATTTAACATTAAAAATCTGAATGTGGAATTACCTCTGGGCATAATGACTGCCATCACCGGAGTTTCCGGCTCCGGCAAGAGTTCTTTTATGTATGAAATTCTGCACAAAAATCTTCGAGCTCGCTATGAAAGAAAACATCGTTCCGCGCGAGTTTTTAATTGCGCGTCTTTTGTCGGCGCGGAATATCTTACCCGAGCCGTGTTAATAGACCAGTCGCCCATCGGCCGCACGTCTCGCTCCAACCTGGCGACCTATACCGGCGCCTTTTCTCCCATTCGCGACCTGTTCGCCGCCACGGAAGAAGCAAGGCTCCGCGGCTGGAAGGCCAACCGTTTCTCTTTTAACGTTAAGTCTGTCGCGGGAGGTGGCCGTTGCGAAGCCTGCGAAGGCAACGGCGAAATCGCGGTAGAAATGCATTTTCTGCCGACGGTGTATGTAACCTGCGACATTTGCCGAGGCAAACGTTTTGACCAAGAAACATTGACGGTAAAATATAAGAGAAAGAACATTTACGATGTGTTGGAAATGACCGTGGAAGAAGGGCTTAAGTTCTTCAAAGATATTCCGGCCGTGGCCGACAGACTGCGGACTCTTTCTGACGTGGGTTTGTCTTACCTTCGGCTCGGAGAACGGGCCACCACTCTCTCCGGCGGCGAAGCGCAAAGGGTAAAAATAGCGAGTGAGCTTTTTGAACACTATTCCGTCGGGACTCGGCTCCAAAAAACCATTTATCTTTTGGACGAGCCGACGGTGGGGCTCCATTATGACGATGTGGTTAAACTTCTCCAAATGCTCAATAAACTGGTGTCTTACGGCAACACTGTGGTGGTGATTGAGCATAATTTGGATATAGTGAAAAATTCCGACTATGTCTTGGATTTCGGACCAGAAGGTGGCGAAGCCGGGGGTAAACTGATAGCCCGGGGCACGCCGGAAGAAGTCGCGGGCAATAGTCAATCGCATACCGGTAAATACTTGAGGAAAGCATTAAGAAAATGAAAAGAATAAATAAAATAAAATTACCGGACAAGCCCGGCGTTTATCTGTTCAAAAAAAATAAAAAAATTTTGTACATAGGCAAAGCCACGTCGCTCCACAACAGAGTCCGAAGCTACATGTCCCCTAGACTCTTTGACATAAGAGGGCCACTGGTGGAGAAAATGGTAGAAGAATCGGACAGCGTAGACTGGACTACAACCGACAGCGTTCTCGAAGCGATTATTTTAGAAGCCGCGCTTATTAAAAAACACCTTCCAAAATACAACACCGACGGCAAGTCAGATAAAAGCTGGAATTACGTTTGCTTAACCAAAGACAAGCTTCCGCAGATAGTATTGGAGAGGGAACACCGGCTTAATTTTAAAAAAACCAATTTTCGTTCTTGTTACGGCCCCTTTCCGCATGGCGGTGAGCTGAAAGAGGCGATAAAGATTATCCGGAAAATTTTCCCATTCCTGGACGACCAGAGCAAAAATTATCTGGAATTTTACCGCCAGATAAATATGGCGCCGGATTTGGACGACGCCAAAATGTATAAAGAAAATATAAAAAACATCAAGCTTTTTTTCCAAGGCAAGAAAAAGCGAATTTTGCAAAATCTTCAGAAAGAAATGCGCTCCTATGTAGTGGCGCGCGAATTTGAAAAAGCCGGCGAGAAAAAAAGGCAGATTTTTGCCTTGAAGCATATAAATGATGTAGCCCTGCTGAAATACCCCTACCCAGCCTCCCCCTATATAGGGGGAGGTGCTAAGGGCGGAGGGGGTAGGATTGAGGCCTATGATATAGCTCATCTCTCCGGCCAGAATATGGTCGGGGTGATGACGGTAGTGGAGGATAGAGAAGTAAAAAAAAGTGAATATAAAAAATTCAAAATAAGAACTCAAAAAAACATAAACGACATCGGCGCGCTTGTGGAGATTCTTGAAAGACGACTGGCTCATGCGGAATGGAATTACCCAAATCTAATTGTGATTGACGGGGGACTGGGGCAGAAAAATGCCATAAAGAATATAATAGAGAAAGCGGGGTTGAAAATTCGTGTTGTTTCGGTGGTAAAAGACGAGAGACACAAGCCGAAAGATATTTTAGGAGATGAAAAGATTATCAAAGAGCATAAATCTGCCATACTGCTTGCCAACAGCGAGGCTCATCGTTTCGCCATTGCTTACCACAAGAAGATTCGCGGAAAAAATTTTCTGCCGTAGTATAATTGCAGAATGGACAAATCCGCACTTTTAGAGAAATTAAAGCAAGAAATGGTGACAGACCAGGGTCTGCCTCTTACGGAATCTAATTTGGTTTTCGGCGAGGGCGACCCCGACTGCCGAGTTCTCTTCATCGGCGAGGCGCCTGGTTTTAATGAAGACCGGGAGAAGAGGCCTTTTGTCGGCCGGGCCGGCCAGCTCTTGCGGCGGAACATACGCGATTTGGGCTGGCGGGAGGAAGATGTTTATATCACCAATATAGTTAAGCGCCGGCCGCCGGAAAACCGCGACCCAAGCCCGGAGGAAATAGAGAAATACAAACCATATCTAGCTCGGCAGATTGAGATTTTGAGCCCCGAGATTATCGTGCCCCTCGGCCGGTTCTCTATGAATTACTTTCTGCCGGAGGCTAGGATTACCCGCGACCAGGGCAAGCTCTTCCGGGCGGGAGAATATTTTATTCTGCCGATGCTCCACCCCGCCGCGGCCCTCCGGGGTAATGAGGTCATGAGGCTGTTTACGGAGACTTTCAAAAAACTACCCGCGGCGCTAGAGAAGGTAAGCCGAGGCGACTCGGTGGAAGTAAAAAAAGAAGAACTCGGAGTGGTAAAGAACAGATTGGAGGATGTCCAAGGCAAACTTTTCGGCTGATAATCCAATGCGTTCCTCAGCAAACATCGTTATTTTGCATAATATCCGGAGTGTGGCTAATGTCGGCGCCATGTTTCGGACTTGCGATGCCGCAGGCATAGATAAAATATATCTGGTGGGGCTTACCCCTGCGCCTCTTGATCGCTTCGGCAGAAAGAGAAAAGATTTAGCCAAGTCCGCGCTCGGCGCGGAGGAATTAGTACCCTGGGAAAGCCGACCGACTATTTTGCCTCTGCTTAAAAAATTAAAAGCGGACAGGTTTTTGATTATTGCCCTAGAACAACACAAAAATTCCGTAGATTACAAAAAAGTAAAAGTTAAAAATAAAAATGTTTTTATCGCGGGGAGCGAAGTGGAGGGAATTCCGAAAAATATTTTAAACAAATGCGATATCGTCGCGGAAATCCCCATGCTGGGTGAAAAAGAATCTCTGAATGTCTCGGTAGCGCTCGGCGTCGCCTTGTTTGCGATGCTGAAGAATCAAAAATAAATAAAAAATCAATTTTTATTTATTTTTGGCATCTAGGGCAGAATACGGTGGTGCGGCTTTGGATAAGCATCTTTGCGAGCGGTTTGTGGCAGAGGGGGCATTGCTTGCCGGCCTTGCCATAGACCTGGTGCTCTCGGGCGTAGTTGCCGCGCGTTTCATCCAGGAGGCGATAGGTGGCCACCGAGGAGCCGCCCGTTTTAATGGCCCGGCGGAGTATATTAACTATGACTTTATGCAGTTTCGTCGTTTCCCTAGGGGATAGGGAAGAGGCGGGGCGATAGGGCAAAATGCGCGCCGCAAACAGACACTCGTCCGTGTAGATGTTGCCCAAGCCGGTGACTATTTTTTGCCCCATAAGAACGCTTTTGATATTGCCTTTTTTATTTTTCAGAGAATTATGGAGATACTTGGCGGTAAAATTACGGCTTAAGGGTTCCGAGCCAAATAGGCCGAAATGATTTTCTTGCTCAAATGCTTGGCTGTCGGGATAATACAAAAGATAGCCGAACATGCGGGTGTCGTTGTAATAGAGAACTCCGCGCGAGAGTTGAAAAATTATATGAGTGTGCTTGTTGGGCAGGTGGTGTTCAGATAGTTCAATGGGATGGCCACCGATTAGCGGCGCGGGTTTCGCATTTTTTCTCACTCCTCCCTGCCCGTCCGGCAGGCGGGGCGCATTCACCGCCTTGTCGTTCGAAAACATGCGAAACCCGCGCCGCTCTGAATAATACGCGAACTGCCCGGACATTTTTAAATGTGCTAATAACACCTTGTTGCTCCTAAACCGGAAAATCAAATTCTTTGCTCTGCGTTCTATGGCGGAAAATACCTCACCTTGGAGTCCACGTTCAAATTCCCGCTTTTTTTTAAATGAAGCAGGGCGAATATTGCCCTTGCCGGAGACAATTTTACTCCGGCGCACTTCTACCCGCTTTATTTTTTGGCCGACTATGGCCCGCACGAGCCCCCGGCGCAGATTTTCAACTTCAGGCAATTCCGGCATGTTATAATATATAACATGAAGAAAGTTTTTTTCATAACTTCAATATTTTTTGCTTTAATTCTTTTACCATTTTCTACGCGAGCGGAACCAGACGGCGAAGCGATGCCAGTAAAAATTTTATTGGTGCCCGGCCACGACAATGAAATCTGGGGCGCGCAGTACGGAAAGATTAAAGAAGCGGATATGAATCTTCGCCTAGCCCAAGAGCTTTTTAAAATTCTCCGGAACGAAAATAGATTTGAGACATATATTACCCGCGACAATCTGGGCTACACGACAGTCTTCGCGGATTATTTCGCCTCGGCAATGGATGAAGTAATCGCTTTTAAGAATAAGGCCAAGAAAGAAACGGCAGAGAAAATAGATTCGGGCGAACTTGTGCCCAAAGAGGGCGCGCCACACAATAACGCGGCGGCAGAGATGGCGCTCAAGCTTTACGCTTTTAATAAATGGGCGGGGGAGAATAATATTGACGCGGTGGTCCACATTCACTTTAACGATTATCCCCGGCCAAGCAAGTGGCTTATCGGCAAATATCGGGGCTTCGTCATTTATGTGCCGGAGGCGCAGATGCAAAACGCTAAGGCGAGTATCACCTTGGGCGAGAGCATTTTTGTCGAACTCAAGAAAAAATACATCACCAGCACCTACCCGTGGGAAAAAGGCGGATTGGTGCCCGACCAGGAGCTGATTGCTCTGGGCGGGAACGGTACTCTGCCCGCGAGCGTTCGTTCTGTCCTCATAGAATACGGCTACATTTATCGCTTCGGCAACACCGCCTTTCGCCACGGCGCCTACAAAGACATGGCCGCCCGCACCGCAACCGGCATAAAGAACTACTTTTTCTTGAAGTGATAAATTGTGCAAAGCCCGACTTTGCCCAGGGGTAAAATTTATCTAATTTTAAGCTATAATCTAGGCATGGAACCCCGGTTGCCCCAAATGCCGAATACAATTGAGACGCACGCTGAACGTATTAGCTCTCGGGATATTGAAGGTCTTGCGACTCCGCTTAATTTGAATGGCATTTTATATATGCCAAGGGCAAGTTTTGACCCTGAAACTTATCAACGAATCGGACGAAAATTTTCAGATCAACCATGGTTTAAAGCTCTCAGGGTCGACAAAGATAACTGGAGAAGTGGTTTGGAAGATATAGAATTCGAAGGCATCATAAATGATGGAGACATAATGATCGAATCCCATAATTATTTCTCTTCGTTGGGGCGCATGCC
>Ga0156208_114_pt3 | contig 7942 bp, 7 predicted proteins | sample RifCSPlowO2_12_FD_107861 | JGI IMG/M metagenome (GOLD analysis project Ga0156208, IMG submission 107861) | Candidatus Nomurabacteria bacterium RIFCSPLOWO2_12_FULL_46_14
TTTTGCGCGCGGGCAAGAAGTGGCGTTAAAACAAGGCTTAATATTGGTAGATACAAAATATGAATTCGGCTTAACTTCTGACGGGGGATTAATCTTAATTGACGAAATACACACTCCCGATTCTTCTCGCTACTGGCAAGCTAACTCGTATCAAGAAAGAATTAATCAGGGCCTGGAACCTGAAAATTTTGACAAGGAATTTCTGCGATTGTGGTTTAAGGAAAACTCTGACCCATACAGGGATGAAAAAATGCCAGATGCCCCGGCCGATATGGTAGCGGAACTCTCTCGCCGTTATATTCAGATATGCGAGCAGATAACAGGCGAACCGTTTGTTCATGATTTTTCTCAGCCGATTATGGAGAGAATTAAAAATAATCTTAGCACCTATGCCCAGTAAATCCGCCAACAATCCGCTCTGCGCCGTCTCGCCCATAGACGGACGCTATAAAAAATACACCGAACCCTTGGTTAAGTATTGGAGCGAGTGCGCCAGTATGAAATACAAAATAATCGCCGAAGGGGAATACTTGATCGCCCTCGCCGAAGAGAAGGGGGTAAATTTGAGAAAATTCTCGGCCAAAGAAAAAAACATTATTCGGAATTTGTATAATTTTCGGGAGCAGGAAGCCGCGATAATCAGCCAAATAGAATTAACCGGTTATAAAAACATTAAAGCCACCAATCATGATTTCAAAGCGATAGAATATTATATAAAAGACAAATTAGGCAGGACCAGTCTGCGGGATGTTTTAGAATACGTGCATTTCGGCCTGACCTCCGAGGACGCAGGCAACATCGCCTACGCTTTAATGCTGGGAGAGAGTTTGAGAAATGTGTATTTGCCGGAAATTAAAATAATAATAAACAAAATAGAAAAACTGGCGAGAGAAAATAAAAATATCCCGATGCTGGCGCGAACTCACGGCCAACCGGCCTCGCCCACCACTTTGGGCAAGGAATTCCGGATTTACGCCGAAAGATTAAACCGCCAACTGAAACAGCTCCAGACTCACAAATTAGCAACCAAATTAAACGGCGCCACCGGCAACTATAATGCTCTCTATGCCGCTTACCCTCGCATGGATTGGCTGAAATTTTCCCAAAAATTAATATATAGCATCGGCCGGGAGAGGGGAGTCGCACTGGAAGCAAACATTTTCACTACCCAGATAGAGTCGCATGATAGCTATGTTGAGCTTTTTGATATTATGCGGCGGATTAATTATATCATTATTGACTTCAATCAAGATATGTGGAGATATATTTCCGATGGCTGGCTCCTGCAAAAGCCGAAGATAGGGGAGATAGGCTCTTCTACTATGCCACACAAAATCAACCCCTGGTTTTTGGAAAATAGCGAAGGCAATCTCGGAATGGCCAACGCTTTGTTTGAATTTTTCGCACGCAAGTTACCCATTTCCCGACTACAGAGAGACTTGTCGGATTCCACCGTGCTTCGCAATATCGGCACGGCTTTCGGCCACAGCTTGATAGGTTTTAAATATCTCAATAATCAGCTGGGCAGAATCGCGGTGAATAAAGAAAAAATGTTAAAGGATTTGAACAGTCATCCCGAGGTAATCACTGAAGCCATCCAGACCATTCTCCGCCGAGAAGGCGTAGAAATGCCTTATGAAAAACTTAAGGAACTCTCCCGGGGAAGAGAAATAATCCTGGCCGATATTCACCAATTCATAAACAGCTTAAAAATCAGCGAAAAGGTCAAAAAAGAACTCCTCCGCATCACCCCCACAAACTACACCGGCCTGGCCACCAAACTCGCTAGCCAGAAATAACATTGTAATATTTTATAAAATTATATAATAACCAGTTACTTTACTTAACTAAAGTACTTTACTTAACTAAAGTAGATAAATGAAAGAAAAAGAAACTAAAATTTGTCAAAATTGCAAACAAGACTTCACTATTGAGCCTGATGATTTCGGGTTTTATGAAAAAATCAAAGTCCCGCCACCGACATTTTGCCCGGAGTGCAGAATGCAAAGACGCATGGCTTGGCGCAATGAGAGAACATTACATAGAAATAAGTGTGCGATGACCGGTAAAAATGTTGTTAGTTGTTTTTCAAAAGATTCTCCATTTACTGTCTATGAAAGAGATATTTGGTGGAGCGACAAATGGGATCCATTAGAATATGGTCAAGAATACGATTTTTCGAGACCTTTTTTTGAGCAGTTTAGAAAATTACTTGAAAAAGTTCCACTGCCAAATCTTTTTATCGGCAAATGTGTTAATACTTTCTTTCTTTATGATTGTAAAAATTGCATAAATTGTTTTGGGTGCACAAATCTTCGCAATAAATCTAATTGTATGTGGAATGAGCAGTTAACTAAAGAAGAATATGATAAAAGGCTGAAAGAATTAGATATAGGCAGTGTAAAAAACCTAGAAAAAGCCAAACAGAAATTTGAAGCGCTACGCTTAAAAGCATTGAGGAGGTTTGCTAATATTTTAAATTCAAAAGATGTTTCCGGGGATAATATTATACATGCCAACAATTGTTATTACTGTTTTGATATCGCAGAAGATATGAAGGATTGCAAGTACATAATGAATTCGGCGACACAGCTGTACACGAGTTATGACGGTTATGGAGTCGGAGCCAATACTGAATTATTATATGAAGCTATGGACTCAGGTATTAACGGATCAAGACAACTGTTTGGTCTAACACTCTGGGAATGCCTTAATGCAGAATATTCGTTTAATTGTCACGGGTGTAATAATATTTTTGGTTGTGTAAATCTACGCAAAAAAGAATATTGTATTTTTAATAAACAGTATTCAAAAGAAGAGTTTGAAAAATTACGAGTCCGAATTATCGAGCATATGACTAAAATGCCTTATGAGGATAAAAGAGGCAGGCTTTATTTTTATGGAGAATATTTTCCCGCGGAAATTTCCCCATTTGGATATAATGAAACAGTGGCACAGGATTACTTTCCTTTATCCAAAGAACAAATTTTAGAAAATGGCTACAATTGGATTGAACGAGAAAAACCCGAATACAGTGCGACTTGCAAGTCTCAAGATTTACCAGATCATATCAAAGATATTGACGAAACAATTTTAAGAAAAGTTATAGAATGTAAGCTTTGCAAAAGAGTCTATAAAATTATAGAGGACGAGTATAAATTTTTAAGGAAATTCAATCTCCCAGTTCCACATAATTGTTTTGAATGTCGTCATCAAGAGCGATTTAAATTGGTAAATTTTCCACGGCTTTATAGTAGAAAGTGTATGTGTACTAAAAAGCACCCGCACCATAATGGAAAGTGTGAAGTAAAATTCGAAACAAGTTATGCCCCAAACCGCCCGGAAATTGTGTATTGCGAGAAATGCTATCAGCAGGAGGTTTACTAGCCTCTGGCTAGTTTACTAATCGTCTAAATCCGGGTAAGATGGAGATATGGCTGGCAGAATAATTTTTTCTTTTTTTCTTTTGATTTCCGTCCTCTTTTGGCCTTTTTGGTTTTCGGTTCTTCTGGCTCTCGGCGGCATGGCTTATTTTAAAACATACTGGGAAGCGGCGGCGCTTCTTCTGCTCTCGGACTTGCTCTTTGGCGCGAGCGAAGCCAGATTCGGCTATTTTGTTTTCGTGTCTTTGTCGCTGGCCGTTCTCTGCCTGATGTTCATTGAGGCGCTGAAAAAGAAAATGCGTTTGTCGCCGACAATTCAAAAATGATAAAAAGAATCCAGAGAAAAAGAAAAATCAGAAATGCCGACTTCGTGGAGCCGGATGAAATTTTTTTGGATTCCAGGAATATGCCCAACTTCAATCTCCAGCAGTTTGAGGGCCGAATAGAAAAGCCTATCGGCAAAAACACGATTATTTTCACGGGAATTTTTTTCATTCTTGTTTTGATGATTTTTTCCGGCCGACTGTTGTATCTCCAGGTAGTGAAGGGCGAGGCGTATCTAGAGAGGAGCGAAGGTAATACTCTAGAAAAACACATTATCTTCGCGGAGCGGGGGATAATCTACGACCGCAATAATAAAGAAATTGCCTGGAACCAACAAACTGTGGACACGCCCTTTCCCGCGCGCGCTTATCTTTCGCCGGGCTTTTCCCACTTGCTGGGTTATATTAGTTATCCGGCGGAAGACAAAAATGGCGTTTTCTGGCAGACCGAATTTAAGGGGTTGGACGGCCTGGAGAAGCAATACAACGATATTCTCAAAGGCGAAAACGGTGGAAAAATCGCAGAGGTGGACGTCAAAGGCGAAATTCAATCCGAGAATATAATCAACCCGCCACTCGGAGGAGAGGGTCTTTACACCACTGTGGATTCCCGCATTCAGGGTGAATTATTTCGGCTGATAGAAAACCTGGCCCGAAGCCAAGCCTACAACGGCGGGGCGGGTATAATAATGGACCTCCGGGACGGCGGCATAATTTCCTCGGTTAGCTATCCGGAATACAATGCGGAAATCCTCTCCCGAGGCAAGGAAAAAGAAATCATAGACAATTACCTTAGCGACAAACGGAAAGTTTTTCTGGACCGCACCATCTCCGGCCTCTACACTCCCGGCTCCATCATTAAACCCTTCCTCGCCTTGGGCGCGCTTGCCGAAAACATCATCGACCCGGCTAAAAAAATTCTCTCCACCGGTTCAATTTCCATTCCCAATCCTTACCGGCCTGGAGAAAATTCGGTTTTCAAGGACTGGCGGGTCAACGGCTGGACGGACATGCGGCAAGCTCTGGCGGTTTCCTCGGACATATATTTTTACACCATCGGCGGCGGCTTTGAAGACCAGAGGGGCTTGGGTATTGTCAATATAGAAAAATATATCCGACTCTTCGGTATCGGTGAGAAAACCGACGTGGATTTGCCGGACGAGAAGTCCGGCACCATCCCCAATCCGGAATGGAAGATGAAAAACTTCGCCGGCGACCCCTGGCGCATCGGGGACACTTATAACTCCTCCATCGGCCAATACGGCTGGCAGGTAACTCCGATTCAGATGCTCCGAGCGATAGCGGCTATCGGCAACGACGGCAGACTACTGGAGCCGCATTTTGTTTTGGACAAAAACGCGCCGGCTACGCTCCAAATTATGAACCTGCTCGAAAAGGATTTTGCGATAGTGCGCGAGGGTATGCGCCAGGCGGTATCTTACGGCACGGCAATAGCTTTGAATGTGCCTTATGTCGAAGTGGCGGCGAAGACGGGCACGGCTCAAGTTGGCGTGTCGAAAAATAAAGTTAATTCCTGGGTGGTGGGTTTCTGGCCGGTGGAGAATCCTAAATATGCTTTTACTGTAATGATGGAGAGCGGACCCTCCTCCGGCGCCACCGGAGCAACCTCGGTCATGCGCGGGCTTTTGGACTGGATGTCACAGAACGCGCCGGAGTACTTAAAATAGAGTTTGCCAATCCTGACCCTTTTGAGATATAATAGTAGAATGAGCAGAATAAAAACATTATTCGTTTTGGGCATTTGGATAGCCATCTTACCCTATCTGGGATTTCCTTCTTCGTGGAAAAATATTCTGATTACTCTCTCCGGCTTGGGGCTGGCGTTCTTGAGCTACCTAATCCGCCGAGAAGAGAGAATCGTCAAAAAGGAGAAAACTTTTGACAATTTTTCCGAGAACGGCAATTTCAAAGAAGAAACGTCGGCGGAAGAGAAAATATAATATTATGCTTTATGTAAAGAAAACTAGACGCATATTAATTGCCGCCGCGGCATTGGTTTTGATTTTTCTGGCGGGTGTTTATGTGGGCTTCCGCAACCAGCCGGCTATCAATAAATTGACTAATATCTCCGGAAAGGAAACAGTCGCCGCCATCACCGCCGACTTTTCGCCGTTTTGGGAAATATGGAATGAAATTAATGACAAGTACCCGGGCGCCGCGGCAATCTCCGACCAAGAGAGAGTTTACGGGGCTATTGCCGGCCTGGTCGGCTCTCTAAACGACCCCTACAGCGTATTTTTCAAGCCGGAAGAAGCCAAGATGTTTGAGGAGGACATCGCAGGAACCTTCCAGGGCATCGGCGTAGAAGTGGGCATCAAAGACAAAGTGCTGACCGTTATTGCCCCGCTCAAAGGCACCCCGGGGTATAAAGCCGGCGTCCAATCCGGCGATCAAATTTTAAAAATAGACGAAACCGTTACCACGGACATAACTATTGAAAAAGCCATAGAACTTATCCGCGGGGAGGCCGGCTCTGTGGTTACCCTCACCATTTTGCGCGAAAAAGAAACCCGGCCGATAGAAATAAAAATCGTCCGCGACACCATCAATGTGCCGACTTTGGACACAGAACTCCGGCTGGACGGGATTTTTGTCATCAAGCTCTACAGCTTCTCGGCCAATGCCGCCGACCTCTTCCGCGCCGCTATTCGGGAATTTGCCGAGGCCGACACCGACAAAATGCTTCTGGATTTAAGAGGCAACCCCGGCGGCTATCTGGACTCCGCGGTGGACATGGCGAGCTGGTTTCTGCCCGGCGGCAAAACTATCGTCATTGAGGACTACGGCGGAGAGAATAAAGAACAAAAAGTTTATCGCAGCCGGGGCTATGATGTTTTTACCGATAGATTAAAAATGGTCATTCTCATAGACGGCGGCTCCGCTTCCGCTTCTGAGATTCTAGCCGGCGCTCTCCAAGACCACGACCGAGCCAAGCTGGTCGGAACGGAAACTTACGGCAAGGGCTCGGTGCAAGAAGTTGTCAAAGTAACCTCGGACACCCTGCTTAAAATCACGGTGGCCAAGTGGCTCACGCCCAACGGCGTATCCATATCCGAGACAGGCTTAACTCCGGATTACAAAGTGGAGTGGAGCGAAAAAGATTTTGAGAGTGGCCGGGACCCGCAGATGAATAAAGCTTTAGAATTATTATTAAAACCATGAGAGTAATTTTTCTACAAGACGTGCCTAGGGTAGGGAAGCGGCACGATATCAAAGAAGTCAACGACGGCTATGCTCTGAACTTTCTTTTGCCGCGTCGCCTGGCTGTGCTAGCCACTTCGAAAGCAATGATAGAGCTCGAAATCCGACAAAAAGAAGTGATAATAGAAAGGGAAGTGCAAGAAAGTCTTCTACTTAAAAATTTAGAAGAAATAAAAGGAAAAACCATCACAATCAAAGCAAAGGCAGACGAAAAGGGACATCTTTTTGCTCAGATTCACAAAAAACAAATAATCGATAGCATGAGAAGCGAGTATCACGCTGAAATAAGCGAGGAATTTATCGTTTTAGAAAAACCTATCAAAGAAGTAGGGGAGTTTGAAATCCCTATTTCAATCAAGGGCAAGAAATCTTCCTTTAAACTTATTGTGGAGAAAATATAGATTTAGAAAATGAAATTAAATCCGCTGACAGAAGAAGAGAAGAAAATAATACTAGAGAAGGGAACAGAGGTTCCTTTTTCCGGCGAGTATGAGAATTTTGATAAACAGGGGACTTATGTTTGCAAAAGATGCGATGCAAAACTTTATCGCTCCGAAGATAAATTTGATGCGAAATGCGGCTGGCCAAGTTTTGATGATGAAATTGAAGGCGCAGTAAAGCGTACAACTGACGCGGATGGCATGCGCACAGAAATAACTTGTAGCAATTGCGGAGCCCACTTAGGCCACGTTTTCACCAGTGAGGGAATGACCCCTAAAAATACTCGCCACTGCGTAAATTCAATCTCTTTGAAGTTTTTCCAGAAATAGATCATAGTGCTTTAATTCTTCCATAGATATACTGAAAATAAAAAATTTCAACAGATGATGAAACTAATTTCTGATTACATAATACAAATCTAGCTACTTTATCTAAGTAAAGTACTTTAGTTTGTTAAAGTAACTGAAAAATAGGCAAATTGTCAGGGTTTTCAGGGTAGGATATAATAAAATTATGGAAAATCCAATAGAGAATAATGCATTAAGAATTGAAACAATAAGAACACCAAAAGGT
>Ga0156208_101_pt2 | contig 7288 bp, 9 predicted proteins | sample RifCSPlowO2_12_FD_107861 | JGI IMG/M metagenome (GOLD analysis project Ga0156208, IMG submission 107861) | Candidatus Nomurabacteria bacterium RIFCSPLOWO2_12_FULL_46_14
TCAGACCTTTCTACATCTAGCGGAATATCTGGACCGGTAATACTCTCTGACTTCCAAAACCAGGAACGCCCTGATTTATCCGATTTTCGTCATTTTTACCTTTTTCGTAGTTATGGGGCTCATGTTCGTGGTGGTCATTCCCAAGCTCTCCGCGATTATTCTGGAATCCGGCCAAGAGCCCCCCATTTATACCAAGATGGTTATCGCCACTTCCAATTTTTTCGTGCATTACGGCTTTCTGGTGATAATTTTTTTGGTTCTCCTCGGCATCTGGCTCTGGCGGATGTCCGCTTCGGAGCGGGGCAAAGCGTATCTGGACAAAATACGGTTGACCGTTCCGGCTGTCGGTAACTTGTACAAAAAATTATTTCTCTCTCGCATAGCGGACAATATGGACACTATGCTTTCTTCCGGCATACCGATAATCCGGGCGATAGACCTGACTGGCGAAGTGGTGGGCAGTCGGGTATACAAGAACTTGTTGGGTGAGGTGGCCGACGGCGTTAAGGCGGGCCTGGCTCTCTCCGCTTCGCTGGAAAAGCGCCCCGACCTCATTCCGGTCATTATGGTGCAAATGGTCAAAGTCGGTGAAGAAACAGGCTCCCTGGGACCCATCTTAAAGACTCTGTCCGAGTTTTATAAAAGAGAAGTGGATGACGCTATTGATACCCTGGTCGGCCTGATTGAGCCGGTGATGATTGTAGTTTTGGGCTTGGGGGTGGCTATACTCCTCGTCTCCATCCTTCTGCCGATTTATAACCTAGCTGGCGGCATCAGCTAGGTGTGGATAACTGGCTTGTTAATTGTCTATCTATGTTATAATAATGGGAACGTTAAAAATAAGTCGATATCTGTCTCGCCCTGGTTTTTCGGCGGGCAGGTAAATTATAAATTATTATAAGATTTAATTATGAAAAAAATGTCTCTTAAAAAAGGTTTTACCTTAATTGAGCTTCTAGTGGTCGTGGCTATCATCGGTATTTTGGCTTCCGTCGTTTTGGCTTCTCTTAGTACCGCTCGGAATAAAGGCGCGGATGCTGCGGTGAAAGCCGGTATGGCTAATGCTCGAGCTCAGGCGGAATTGTTCTACGATACTCCTCAGAGCTATGTCGGTGTTTGTGCCGCGGGTGCTGGCACCATCAACACTATTTTGGCTGGTGCAGTGAGAAGTAGCGCTGACTCAGATGCGGCTGTCGCTGATGATGCGGCCACTACCACAACCTCCGCTGTTTGTAATGATAGCGCCGCAGCTTGGGCTTCTGAAATGCCGATGAAGGGTGGCAGTTTCTTCTGTGTAGATAGTAGCGGTAAAAGTCAGATTAACACTGCGATCGGCCTAGCGGCTGGTACGGACTACGGCTGTTAATTTTTAGTTGTTATTATTAACAGAAATCACCCTGTGGATAATTCCATGGGTGGTTTTTGTTTTGAGGGTGTATAATGGGTTCATTAGCATTAACCTTATTACTATAAAATGAAAAATTTAAGAAAAGGCTTCACCCTAATTGAGCTTTTGGTGGTCGTAGCCATCATTGGCATACTTGCTTCCGTGGTTCTGGCTAATCTCAACAGCGCCCGGGTTAAGGGCACGGATGTGGCCATCAAGGCGGCTCTGGCTAATGCCCGTGGTCAGGCGGAAATATTTTATGACGAAAATGCGCAGGTATATACGGATATATGTACCGCAGCCAATGGCGTGGGTCCCTTTGTGGCTAACGCCGTCCAAAAACTAAATGTCACCGCGACAGTTACTAATGACGATGATCAGCCGTTTATTTATGACGACACCGGTCTTTTAGTCGGCGCAGCTGTATGCCACGATGCGGACGATGGTAGCGCCTGGGCCGCTATGGTGTCCTTAAAGGGTAGTACTACGGATTCCGGCTGGTGCGTGGATTCTACCGGAGCTTCTAAGGAGGCAGCTGCGCTTTTGGCTAACATTTTCGTTTGCCCATAAATCCCAGTAAGAGGCGCCTTAATGGCGCCAGAACAAAATCACTCCGGACTTCCGGGGTGATTTTGCTTTTGGAATATGTGTTATAATGACTAAAAATGACATTAATTCCTGCTTTAATTTTTTTTGCGCTGGGGCTTACCATCGGGAGTTTCCTTAATGTAGTTATTTATCGGTATAACACGGAGAGGCATTTCGGCGGCCGGAGCGCCTGTCTGTCTTGTTTTAAAAAATTGTCTTGGTACGAGCTTTTTCCGGTATTGAGCTTCGTGTGGCTCCGGGGCAGATGCCGGAGCTGTCAAGCCAGAATTTCCGCCGTTTACCCGGTAGTGGAGATAATTACCGGACTTATTTTTGCCATGCTGTTTCTTAAATTAGAGAATGTTTTTTTTGCCGATACTTTAGTTTTTGCGATCGCCTTCGCTTATTTCGCGACAATGTTTTCCATTCTCTTAGTCATCGCGGTCTATGACCTGCGGCATAAAATTATTCCGGATATGATGGTTCTTCTTTTTGGCATTCTGGCTTTTGCCGGCTTGTTTTTGTTCGGGAACGCGGATGCCGCGCCAATTTTTTACCCCCATCTGCCGGACCCCTCTTCATTTATGGCGGGCTTGGTTGTTTCCGCGCCTTTTGCTTTAATATGGCTTTTGTCGCGAGGCGCGTGGATGGGTCTCGGCGACGCCAAGCTCGCGGTGGGCCTGGGTTGGCTTTTGGGTATAGCCGGAATTTTTTCCGCCGCGGTGCTGGCCTTCTGGCTCGGGGCGATTGTCGGCATTTTTCTCCTGATTTTTTCCAAAAAATACGGCGCCAAAAGCGAGATACCCTTCGCGCCCTTCCTGGTCCTGGCTTCTTTCCTCGTTTTTATTTTCCAAATTAATGTTTTCCCGATTTTTTAAAGCATGAAATTATTTTTTAAAAATTTAAAGAATTTTAACGCCGGCATGACCTACGTGGAGCTTATCGTGGTGCTCTCCATCTTCTCGGTGATGTCGGCCATCATGCTTTTTGATTATAATAAGTTTGAGGGTAAAGTGGACATTAAAAATCTCGCCAACGATATCGCTATTAAGGCGATAGAGGCGCAAAAATCCGCCACCGCCGGCCGCCTTCCGCCATCGGGGAGTTACGCCGCGGGCTGGAAGCCGTCTTACGGATTGTATTTCAAGCTGGGGAGCCCGGGGGACAACAAAACATTTTTGTATTTCACCGACCTCAACCAAAGCGGCGATTTCCTGGACCCTCTTTTCTGCCCGACGCCCGGGAACGGCGGGGAATGTCTGGAGAAAATAAATATCACCAAGGGCAACACCATTACCGAACTCCGGGCTTATTATGCGGATGCTAGCTCCTCCACCGGGAACGACCTCTCCATCAATTTTACCCGGCCGAACGCCGGCGCGACCATCCGTTCCTCCACCGGCTTTTCTGGGCCGGTGGCTTACGTCCAAATCACGATTGCCTCGCCCCAAGGCAATACCGCCAAGGTCAAGATATACACCTCCGGCCGAATTCAAATTGATTGAGTAGTTATAAAGTAGAAAGTTCATAAAGTTATAAAGAAATGCGAAATAAAAACAACAGGCAAAATGGGTATACAATAATAGAAACGATGATTGCCGTTTCCGTCTTTCTGGTAGTTGCCATGTATGGTATGGATTCACTTCTCTCCGCCAATTTGCTCCATCAGAAGTCGGCGGATATGCGTTCTATTATGGACAACTTGAGTTTCATTATGGAGGATATGAGTCGGAATTTAAGAACCGGCAGTAATTACCATTGCTCCTTCGGCCCGGATACCCCGCAAGCGTCCGGAGGAACAGCGCTAAGCAGTCCGAGTGGAGGAAATTGCTGGGGTATCGCCTTTGAACCTTCTGGCGGAGACCCGGCTACTCTGGCGGACCAGTGGTTTTATAATGTTTCCCTGGACAACAAGCTTTGGAAGACCACCCGCTTAGAGAGCTTGTCGGACTATGTGCAACTCACGCCGGAAGAAGTGTCCATAAATTCGGTTTCGGGTTTTACGGTGCTTGGGGCGGAGCCTTCCACGACGGGCGATACTCAGGAACCCTTGGTCACCATCCGGCTGGTGGGCACGATTACTTTTAAAAATGTGGTGACTCCGTTTTCTCTGCAGACTTCCGTTTCTCAAAGACTGATTGATATATAAAAATAGTTATAAGGTAGAAGGTAGAAGGTAGAAAGTTATAAAGAAAAATGAGATTTTTTATTAAAAAATATAACAAATTAAGTGGTGGTTTTACTCTAGTAGAGATGCTGGTGGCGGTTTCCATTCTGTCCATTTCCGTGGTGACCCTGCTGAATGTCCTCGGGAGCGGCATCCGGGATACCGGCTTTGCCAAAGAGCGCCTAACCGCCGGCTATCTGGCGCAGGAGGGCATAGAATATATCCGGAATATGCGCGACACTTACGTTCTCTATTCCGCCTCGCCGCAGAGCGGCTGGAATGCTTTCAACACCAAGTTGACCAACGGCTCCTGTTTTACAGCCAACGGTTGCTATTTTGATGACCGCAATGTTTTCGGCGGTGGGCCGATGCCCATGGCAAACCTGACCACCCTCACCGCTTGCAGTCCGACGTGTCCCAATCTTCTTTACAACTCGGCCACTGGTAAATATAACTATGCCGCCGGCGCGAGCGCCGACTTTATCCGCAAAATAAAAGTTACTGCCGTCAGCAGCAATGAAATCCAAGTTTCTTCCACGATATTTTTTACCGAAGGCATAGAGAAAAGTATGACTCTTTCCGAGAATTTATATAATTGGATAGAATGATTAAAAAAATATTTAAAAATAAAAGTGCGGGGTTTGTGATACTCTACGCAGTGATTATCTCCAGCATGGTGCTGGCGATAGCCTTAGGCGTACTGGACATCGCCTACAAAGAAATCAAATTCAGCACCTCCGCGCGCGACACCAATGACGCTTTTTTTGCCGCGGATACCGGTCTGGAATGCGCTCTCTTTAACGACAAATCCACTGGTGATTCTTTTGTTGAAGTCGGCTTTTCCGGCGAAATTGTCTGCCGGGGTGGCGCTATAACCCTTAACGGCTCTTTTCCGGAGTGGGATTTTATAATATCCCAATTGGGGAGCGTGGGGGAGTCCTGCGCCCGAGTCAACGTCAAAAAAGATACCGCTACCTACGCTCCGGATACCGCCACCACCATAACTTCCAGCGGCTATAATAACGGCGGCGGGAACCCTGGCGAGTGCGACAGCGCCCCCGGCACCGTCATCCGAGAACTGCAGGCTTTTGATTTGCGACATGAATAAATCCGATATTCCCGAAAAAATAGGGCAAAGAATAAAAAAATTACGGAAGGAAATCGCTAGACTCCGCACAGCTTATCACGTGGGCAATGAGCCCGGGGTGACGGACGATGTGTATGAATCCCTGACTCGGGAGCTCCGGGCGCTTTTGGAGGAGTATCCGGCGCTCCGCGACCCCAATGCTCCGGAGGAGAGAGTGGCCGGTCGGCCATTGGATAAATTCCAAAAAGTGATGCACCACAGCCGCATGCTTTCCCTGAATGATGTTTTTGATGAAGAAGAACTGCGGGATTGGGAAAAAAGAATAAAAAAGCTTCTATCTTCTTTCTTGGTAGTCGGAGTACCAAGTGGTACTCCGACTACCAAGTTGAGTTATTTCTGCGAAGTCAAGTTTGACGGTCTGGCGGTGTCGCTTATTTATGAAAAAGGCAAGTTCGCGCGCGGAGCGACCCGGGGCGACGGCTTTGTGGGGGAGGACATAACCCAAAACCTAAAGACGATTGATTCAATTCCGCTCTCTCTTCCTGGGCTCGTTCCAGAATTTTTAGAAGTCAGAGGGGAAGCCTTGTTGCCAAAAGATATTTTTAATAAATTAAATAAAAAAAATGCGAAAGAAGGCAAAACACTTTTTGCTAATACCAGAAATGTAGCTGCAGGCAGTTTGCGACAGCTAGACCCCCGATTGGTAAAAGAGCGGCATTTGGATTTTATGGCCTATGATATTTCCGTTACCGCCGATAAACACTCTCAAAAGCATCAAATGCTTCGCGACTTAGGGTTTAAGGTTGAAAAACTGGAAGCTAAATGCAAAAACTTGGAAGAAGCGACTTCGTTTATCAAAAAATTCGAAATTATAAGGCCAAACTTTCCATATGGTTCGGACGGCATTGTAATTTCAGTTGATGACATTGAAAAGCAAGAAATTTTGGGCGCAGTGGGTAAGGCGCCGCGGTATATGGTTGCCTTCAAGTATCCGGCAGAGCGGGCGACGACGGTGGTTAAAGAGATTAGGGTAAATGTCGGACGGACGGGCGCACTCACCCCGCTTGCCGTGTTTGAGCCGACCCTGGTTTCCGGTTCCACTGTCAGCAAAGCCACCCTCCACAATATGGACCAGATAGAACGACTGGGGTTGCAGATAGGGGATACGGTGGTCATAGAAAAAGCGGGAGATGTGATTCCAAAAGTTGTAGAAGTCTTGACTCGTTTGCGTACAGGACAAGAAGTAAAATTTCAAATGCCAAAAGCCTGTCCGACTTGTGGAGGCAAAGTGGAGAAAAAAGAATTAGTGGCGCATTACTGCGCCAACCCTAAATGTCCCGCCAAGAACGAAAGATTTCTGGAACACTTCGTGTCCGCTTTTGAAATTTATGAACTGGGCCCAAAAATATTACGAAGATTTAAGGACGAAGGACTAATTACTGATGCCGCGGATATTTTTACCCTCAATGGGTCCGACATCGCTGTTTTGCCCCGGTTTGGCGAAAAATCCTCCCAAAATATTATTGCGGAAATTCAGAAAAAAAAGAAAATCCCCCTTCATAAATTTATCTGGGCGCTCGGCATTCTTCACGTGGGTGAAGAAACGGCGCGGGACTTGGCGGCGCGCTTTGGTAGTTTGGACAAACTCTCAGTGGCGAGCATTGAAGTAATGAACGAGGTGGAAAATATCGGCCCGGCGGTGTCGGCGAGCGTTTATAATTTTTTCCGCGACCGAAACAATTTAAATTTTATTGAAAAATTAAAGCGGAATGGAGTGGTCATAGAACACCACAAACGAGAAAGCAAAAGCCGCAAGCTCGCCGGCCTTACTTTTGTTCTAACGGGTACTCTATCCCGGATGTCGCGGGAGATAGCCAAAGAAAGAATAATCGCCCAGGGTGGCAAGGTCGCGGGCTCCGTTTCCTCAAACACGTCTTATGTGGTTGCTGGCGCCGACCCCGGTAGCAAGCTTGCCCAGGCCGAGAAGCTTGGCGTCAAAATATTGAACGAAAACGAATTCCTAAAAATGCTTACCCCATAAGCCAAAAAGTGAGCAAAG
>Ga0156208_122_pt1 | contig 6718 bp, 5 predicted proteins | sample RifCSPlowO2_12_FD_107861 | JGI IMG/M metagenome (GOLD analysis project Ga0156208, IMG submission 107861) | Candidatus Nomurabacteria bacterium RIFCSPLOWO2_12_FULL_46_14
TGGAAGCCGAGACAAGTAATTATCCAGCAGGTGATGACATGGAGAAATTAGCATATCTCACAAACCAAGACGAAGGCTATAAGTACTCCCTGGGCCTCTATATCGTTCTTGGGGTGAAGAAGAACGCTGGAACGGTATTACGTGAGGGTTGGTTTGTTAACGGGCAAGAATCAGCCGAAATAGGCAAACCGATAACTGCCAGTCTCGTAAAATCTCAACAAAACTAATCTCGGTGTATAAGAATTAGTTAGACTTTATACACTACACGTAGTTGACAACTTAGTTATAAACAGTTCTGCTATTGACAAGTATATGTCGTTTTGATAAAATGGAAGTATAAAGAGTAAGAGTTTACTCTCAGTTCTCGAAATAAGAAAATAAACATAACGTGCACTTGGAGTCTTCGGACTTCGGGTGCTCGTTTTGTTATTGGGGAGATGTCTGATATATCAGAACATTTGCCCTGTCGTAGGTAAGTAGCCGTGGAAAGCACTACTTACGAGTAAAGTAACCGTTGTGGGTCTACAATGATTCCACGGCTCACCCATAGCGGATACTTTGAATATAAGTAGTGTTTTTATTTATCACAATCTCGGAGCTACTGGCTATCAAAAAGAATTAGTATAAGCTGGTGGTTCCGAGATGGCGATAAGTTTACAGTTCAGAGATTATTATGAGAATAATAGTTTCAAAAGTGTAAATTACACTTCCTGCGGGATTTTTGGCAGAAGTTAACCACACGGGATAAGAATGTGGGGAAAGATTCCAACATGTAAAACTGTTGACACGGTGGTACGGTGAGTTAGCCCAGTCCGTGGTGGTAACCAATCCACAATGAGTTGGTTCTAGTTGCGAGTTCGCAGCGAAGCTGGCTCTTGAAAATGATGCGACTTAATCAGTCTAGGTACCTAATGAGGGCCGTTAAAGATTGAGTAAGTAAATCCTGAAATGCCCCTGATAGGGGGTAGAAGCCAGCGGAGAAGCTGGGCAATGTAATTGTGAGCCAGGTCAGGCCAGCCTCTGACATATAAACGTAGAAGAGGTGCTGGAGATAAACTGAAGCTTCTATTGCCTCAGAAGATTGAAATATCTTTGAAGGGCTGAAATAAATCTTAACAATGAGTGCAACCTTCTTTCCCGTAAGGCTCTGGGAATCTGGTAGTATTTTCACCAGGCGAAAATACTCATAGATTCCCCAAGCTTTCTGGAGGGCTTCTCATTATTCTTTTTAATAGGGCAAACCTAAGTTAAGTGGTAAAGCCCAGGATAGGTGCAAATCCTACCAAGTTATGCCAATAGAGGGGAGACTTCCCACGTGCGAAAGCAAGGGATGGAATTCTGCCGTCTATATGGTTTTAGATTTCTCAAAATTCAAATATTCAAGACTTAAGATAAATTTAAATAAGATTTAGATAGCAAAATAGTTATATGTATGTGCTTTAATGTATTTTGCTGGTAGGGAATAGTTCTACTCAATTATCCACTATTGCATTGATAAATTGACGGATATATAATACAGGAGATGGATAACAATGATACTAAAACACCTGTAGTTTCACTTTATTTAAGAGGCAGTACTTCCCAGTCTGACGAAGATTCACAGAGATACAGCTTGATGGAACGTGTGAAGAAGTTGGACTATATCGTATTCAAAGAATACCTAGACCACAATATTGGTGGCGATACGCTTGCCTCTGACCGCAAGTATGCACCTGACGTTATTGAAGATGCCCGTTTGGGCAAATTTCATATTCTATTAGTTACCGCAATAGATAGAATAGCTCGTGATGAGGAATTTGGTTTGAATTATTTAAGAAGAATTGAAGAAACGGGTTGCAAAGTTTACTTTATAGACCAACCATATGCAAACACGCCAGATGCATATAGTCCCGACATAGCCGATGCCATTAAGAACTCAAGAACAATGCTTCTCATGGGTGCGAGGATGGAACATACTAGGATAAAATCCAGAACACGAGCATCTAAGCTAAGAGATATCAAAGCCAACATTTGGCCTGCTAACGGTCATGTGCCCGATGGCTATTTGTTAGACCCCAATAAAAAGGGAGCATTAATAATAAATCCATCCAGGGCACCAATTATCCAAAGAATATTTGACTTGTATGTCGATGAGAAATTAACTATTAGACAGATAGTAGACCTTCTAAACAAAGAAGGAATTCCATCAGTAACAGCTAAAAACCCTGAACATAAATGGATTAAAGATTCAGTTCAAGACAAGCTCAGTAATGAGATTTATATAGGAAAACTACCCGTGGTCTGGAAGATGACAGGCGAAGTGGTGCATATATATACATGTCTGCCAATTATATCAGATGTACGTTTTGCAGAAGTCCAGGAAATTAAAAATGAAAAAATAAAGCGTTCTAGGGGTAACCATAAAAGAGAATACCCATTCAGGCCATACGTTTGGTGTGCTAAATGTGGCCATGAATTGCATACATTAACCAGCAGTGCGAACACGCCCAACGAATCTTATCACTATGGCTTCAGGAAACCGCCAGTAGCATTCAAATACAAAAAACGTTGTCCAGATGGTTGCGGTAGAATTTCTGAACGTAATCTCGTTAGGGGCATCTACAACCATGCAGGGAAATTCTTTTTGTTTGCTACGGCCCGCAGTGGAGATTATTCGAAACCAAATATCGATAGGGTTCTGGAATTTCTGGAGGGCGGAGATACTACCGATGCTGATAAGAAAAGAGAAGCTGAACTTCAGCAATTAACAAAAGAGCTAGGGAAAATTCGTGAAAAACCCGACAGAATCTTAGACCTTTATGAGAATGGCCAGATTGACAAGGAGACCTTCAAGGCAAGAATGACCAAGCATAACTCTAATCCACGAATTAAGACTATTGAAGAGAGGATACGGTTTATACGGCAATCTCTTGTCGGAGAGGAAGAACAGAAGAAGCGTATCGATAGTCTCGCAATTTGGGCTAAGGAAGTTAAGGCCAGTTTAGAGAAGAAGCGTATAGAGCCGTGGGCTGAAGATATGGAGGATATTAAGAAAAGAAATAGCGAAAGGAAGCATACTGGATTTTTCATTGCGCCATATGACAAACAGAAAGAATTTGCCCTTCAGTTGCTAAAGTTTATCAAAAAGATACATGTGGATTTTCCAAAGAGGAGGTTAATTATTCAGACTCGAATCCCCAAGTATCTAGACGGTAAAGTGGCTTTTGAAGCTGACCCAGTCGTGGCTCGTGGCCGTCCTGGGAAGGACAGTAATAAAAATGGAGGAAATGGTGGGGGAAATAATTCATCAATACAGGCGGTTCGAGCGAACTCAAATAATCAAAAACCGGGCAATACCCGGTTTTTGATTATTTGATCTCCCAAATACGATTGTCTCTGGTGGTTATAATTATCGTATTGTCGCCGTATAGGTAAGCGTCAACGAAAGGTTCAGAGCTGCCGACCTTTAGGGTTCTAAGAAGAGTTTTTGATCCTTTATCAAGTTCGTATATCCTGGCAAGGGTTTTGTTTACCAAATAAAGTTTGTCTGAATTTTTCGATGTCAGGAGGACGTCTCCGCCGCTTGAAACAAGGAATGTGTTGGTCTCCGAGGCCTTCTCGCCTTTGTAATAAACGGCAAGAGTCCCTGAACTGTTCATTATATAAATATTTCCATCAACCGCGAGCGTTATAGGTTGAGAGGGTAGGGTATTCGACTTAAGCCATGATGATGGTTCTTTGGGGCCGGTTTTATCAACATCAGAAAGTTTCAATATGTTGTCGGGGGTTAGGACATATAAGTTGTTCTCATAAATATCCATAGCAATGCCGAGATCTTTATGAGCGTTCAGCACGGCAATTCTTTGGTTCAATTCCTCCGGCATTGATTCAAGCAGGGACGGGGAGACATCAACCGCTTTGTCTATGTCGTCCAGAACCCCATAAACCTCTTCGGTTGTTTTTTCGGTTCTGTCATTTGTGAGCCCCACGGTGTAAATACTGGAAAGAGAATCGACAAGCAGTTGGCGTGCTCCGATGAGGTCGTTTTGGTCTATCTTTGTTCGTGCCAGTTTCAGGTTGTTTTGGGTCTGGTCAATGACCGCATTCAGCTTGCGCCTTTCAGGGTCTATGACCACCAACATTTTAGTCAAAACGACGCCGACCACCAGAACACCGGCTACGAACGACAGGAGGATGAACTTCCCCTTTAGGGCACGGGTTCCTCTCCAAGAACCGTACAAATCCCTTGCCATCTTTACGGGAGCCAGGATCGATGCCAGAAGAGGATTTACTTTTCTGCCCAGAGAAAATTCGGACGATATTATCCTTGGTACTTCAACTTCAAGGTTTACAGGGCTTACCGGTTTTGGTTTTTTGACCGCCAGCTCCTTGTGGTTATCTATAGAGAGATACAATGCTCCGCAATCGAAGTCCGGTTTTGTTTCTTTCACCGAGTTTATTTTTTCCGCGAATTGTCCGGCATCGGACCTCAAAAGATCTGCTTTTATGGCCTTTTCTCTCGCAGTGACCATGCGATTGGGATAAAAAGCGAATAGTTTGTCGCCGGCCATTATTTTCCCCGAGACGATATTGGAGAACTCTTTCTCTTCGACTTGCTCCTTGCTGAAAAGGTCTACATTGTTGAGTATGTCTACCGTCCTTGATTCTCTGCCGAGGACTATTTTGAATTTGCCGAGTTTGGATATGAGTATCTGTTCTCCGGCAACGGCAAATATGCCGATATTCATTTTTAACCCCTTTCCGCCATAGGCGGATCCGCCTTTGGCGGAGAAGAATTCTTCCACGACGTCATTTATTTTTTTGAGAGTTGCCGAGAAAGCATCCCGTGGAGATATATCGGGCCTTGAGTAGTATTCGCGCTTAGCCAGGGAAGCGACGAGGTTGGTGACGTAAGTGATGTCGGGGGAGTCATCGTCTCTGCGGCTCAACGCGCCGTCAATGTCGGCAGCGGGACGGTTAACGTTGCCGATGATGTAGAGGCCTCCGAGCTTTCTTTTGTCGTCGTCGTCATAATAATCGTAGGCAAAGACATCGGTATGGCCCTCTTTTGAGCTTCCCTTAATAACTATTTCTTGAGATGTGGATTTAAGAAAAACTTTCTCCATTGCAATTTAAGTTAAGTTCAGATAATCTACTACTATTAATTCTAAATGAAGAGGCCAAAATGTCAAAGAATACTCTTGATAAATTATTCGGTTCTCGGATCAGGGTCAAGTTGTTGAAGTTTTTGTTCAGGAATTACCCTGGAAACTTTAACGCGCAGGAAATATCGAAGAGGATCCAAGAACCATTTGAGGAGACAAAGAGTGAGTTAAGAACTTTGTCTGAACTCGGGCTGATAAATAAAAACCAAAAAGCCGCTTACTTTCTTGATCCGGAGTTTGAGTTTTTTGGCGAACTGAAGAGTTTGATATTGAAGTCCTCCCCCGCGGAGAAAGACAAAATGGTTAGAAAGATACTGGGACTCGGAAGAATTAAGTTGGCCGTAACCTCCGGGATATTTTTGGCCGAGAACACCGGTTCGGATCTTTACGATACGGTTGCAGACCTGTTCATTGTGGGGGATGACATAAGCAAGAATAAATTGAGGGCCTTTCTCACTGCTTTGGAAGCGGAAGTAGGCAAGGAGATCAAGTTCACTTTGATGGACAAAGATGAGTTCCAGTATCGCTATGGGATGTTCGACAGGTTTATCAGGGTACTACTAGAGGGACCCCACGAAAAGATTATCAATAAGTTAGGGTTATAATTAGAAATATTGGGGCCGTTAGTTCATCGGTAGAACGTCCGATTCACATTCGGAAGGCGGTAGGTCCGACTCCTACACGGCCCACAACATAACCCTCTTGACTCAAAATTAACAACTGATACTCTCTTAACAGCACCTAATTATACGAGGTTGAAATGCGGAGAGTGATCCTGGAGAGTCCTTATGCCGGTGACGTAGAAAAAAACCTTGCTTATGCTCGTGAATGTTTACACGACTGTCTTCTGCGCGGCGAAGCGCCTATCGCAAGCCACTTGCTATACACCCAGCCGGGAGTTCTAGACGATAACAAGCCGGAAGAGAGGAAACTTGGCATTGAAGCGGGTTTAGCGTGGGGGTCCCTGGCGGAAGCCACGGTGGTCTATACAGATCGTGGAATTTCAGGAGGTATGAAGTTCGGCATTGAAAGGGCAGGAAAGGAAGGCCGCCCGGTTGAACACAGAAAGCTTTACGAGGGTAAAACGGAATAGGTTATTCCGTTTTTTGTTATCTGGCACATATTGACTAATTGACCAAATTGTATTTAATTAGTCAAAGTTCTTTTTACTGCCGAAGGTCGAATCTTGAAAAAAACGGGAAACTTTCTGAAAAGAAAAATAAGAGAAATTAAAGACTTTCCGACTCCAGGCATCAGCTTTAAGGACATAATGCCCCTCCTTGAAGATCAAAAGGCGTTTAAAGCAGCGGTTAAAGGACTGGCCACACCGTTTAAAAAAATGAAAATAAACAAAGTGGTAGGAATAGACGCAAGAGGATTTCTATTTGCGTCTGCTGTGGCTTATGTACTCGGCGCCGGTATGGTAGCCGCAAGAAAGAAAGGAAAGCTTCCTTACGACAAGATCTCTCAGACCCACGAACTTGAATACGGAGAAAGTTTGCTTGAAATGCATGTCGACTCCGTAAGTTCGGGCGAACGAGTTTTGATTATTGACGACGTTTTAGCAACCGGAG
>Ga0156208_135_pt1 | contig 6613 bp, 6 predicted proteins | sample RifCSPlowO2_12_FD_107861 | JGI IMG/M metagenome (GOLD analysis project Ga0156208, IMG submission 107861) | Candidatus Nomurabacteria bacterium RIFCSPLOWO2_12_FULL_46_14
TTTTCATTATAGCTTTGGCATGAATATAAAAAAACATTGACAATATGTTTATGATATGCTATGCTTTTAACATCATTCTCATCTATATACATATTGGGAGTGACCCCATTATGTACACACGCTATTCGGGCAGTCCGAGCAAATTCGGGCGCCGCGCGCCGTCCTTTAGAGGCAGGCCTCGTTTTCAAAAAAATAATACTAAATTTGGCGGCCCACCCCGCCAGAGGCGGGGTGAACGCATAGATTTTTCGCGTTTCATTAAGAAAAATATTTACGTGGAGGAAAAGCCCTATGTTTCCGAACACACCTTTGCTGATTTTCCTTTTAATCCGCAACTTCATAAAAATATTACAAAGGCTGGATTTATTCATCCGCGACCAATCCAAGACCAAGCGATACCTTCTGTACTGAAAGGTCTGGATGTTTTCGGCATGGCCAATACGGGCACGGGCAAGACCGCCGCCTTTCTTCTGCCGTTGATTGAGAAGATTGCAAAGACTAAGGGCCAGGCAAAAAGAGAAATGGTGCTAATTATGGCTCCAACTCGCGAATTGGCTCTCCAAATAGAAAATGATTTTAAAAATCTAGCTTTTAGTTTTGGGATGTTTTCGGTGGCCTGCGTGGGAGGACTTCCGATAATGCGACAAATTGGTGAGATAAAAAGAGGAGTATCATTTGTTATAGGCACGCCTGGCAGACTGCGTGATTTAATTGACAGAAAAGTTTTAGATTTATCTACTTGCCACTCTGTGGTGCTGGATGAAGCGGACCGAATGTTGGATATGGGATTCCGCGATGACATGGTTTATATAATCGGTAAAACTAACAAAGAACGCCAGACACTATTTTTCTCGGCCACGCTTTCGTCGGAAATAAAAAAACTAACGGCGCAATATCTCAAAGACCCGGTTTTTATTTCGGTCATATCCGGTGAAACGGCCAAGAATATAGACCAAGATGTGGTTCGCGCCAGAACCAAAGAAGAAAAATTGGAAAAGCTCCATGAGGTTCTCAAAAAAGGCCTGCCCACCGAAGAGGGGAGCAGTCGGCAAATGAAAACGCTAATTTTCCGAGAGATGAAACACAGCGTGGATACTCTCGCTAAGGAGCTAGGAGAGAAAGGATTTAAGGTGGGCGGTATCCACGGAGACAAAAGAAGCCGGGAACGCATTCGCATACTAGATTCCTTTAAAAAGGACCACATAAACATTCTCATCGCCACGGATGTGGCGGCGCGAGGTCTGGATATCCCGGATGTTACCCATGTCATCAATTACGACATCCCGCAGAATTACGAAACTTACGTGCACCGCATCGGCCGTACCGGCCGGTCTGGCAAAGCTGGCACCGCTCTTACTTTTGTGCCAGGGTAATGTATTAAGCTTTTTCTATGAGCCCAGCTTTTAGGAGAGTAACATAGGCGCCGTTTTTCTTCATTGTGCGGAGGCCTTGGGTGGAAACTTCTATGTTGATGGATTTGTTTAGCTCAGGGATAAAAATCCTCTTCTTTTGAAGATTTAAATATTTTCGTTTCTTGCCAGTAGGGTTGAATTTAGTAGCACGAGTCCTGTTTGAGTACCCGCCTCCCACTATTGAGCCCTTTTTTGTTATCGCGCATATTTTCGCCATATAGTGTTTCTCATGCTATCATAAACTAAAGAGAAATGCAATTTCTCTTATAATGAAAAGTTATGGACGCAACCAACGGCATTTTTTATATAGCGATACTGGTGATGTCGGTAGTGATTCACGAAATCTCTCACGGCTTTGTGGCGGAATATTTCGGCGACAGCACCGCTCGGCGGGCCGGGCGTCTGACCTTAAATCCTCTCCCGCACTTGGACCTATTCGGTTCGGTTATCGTACCCCTCCTGCTTATTGTCTCCCACGCGGGTTTTGTCATCGGCTGGGCCAAACCGGTACCGTATAATCCAGATAATTTAAGCAACCGCAAATGGGGTACGGTGGCGGTCGCCTCAGCCGGAGTTCTCGCCAACTTGCTGGTCGCCGCGATATTCGGCTTGCTTATCCGTTTCTCTGTCGCCTATAATATTGCGGTGCCGGAGGGTTTTGCCTTCATAACTTCAGCTGTGGTCATAGTTAATTTGGCCCTGGCCATTTTCAACCTTGTGCCGATTCCTCCGCTTGACGGCTCCAAAATTCTTTTCTCCCTACTACCGGCCTCCTTCTATAACTTCATCGCATTTATGGAGCAGTGGGCATTATTCTTCATCATAATATTTATTTTCTACTTTGTGGATTATTTGAGCCCGATTTTGTTATATATATTTAAGTTCTTGACCGGGCTTGCGTTTTAGCCCCCTAAATAGTATTATTTGCGGAGTCCTTAGGGGCTATTTTGTTTAGTTATGCCTACCATCAACCAATTAATAAAAAATAAGAGAACCAAAACCCGCTCCAAATCCAAAGCGGTGGCGTTGGCACGCGGGTTTAATGTCCTTAAAAACCGCCCGGTTTTCTACCCGTCGCCTTTCAAACGGGGAGTTTGCACTAAAGTTTCCACCACCACCCCTAAAAAACCCAATTCTGCCCTCCGCAAAATTGCCCGAGTACGGCTGACCAATGGCATGGAAGTCACCGCCTATATCCCCGGCGAAGGCCATAATCTGCAGGAGCACTCCATTGTCATGCTCCGCGGCGGCCGGGTCAAAGACCTAATCGGCGTCCGTTATCACGTGGTGCGTGGTGTCTTGGATACCCAGGGCGTGGAGAAGAGGCGCCAGGGGCGCTCGCTTTATGGTAATAAGAAACCCAAAGAAAGTAAAAAGTAAAAAGTAAAAAGTAAAAAGTAAAAAGTTATAAAGTTTATAAAGATGCGGAGAAAAATAAAAAATAAAAATATTACCGGGCCGGATTTTGTTTATAATTCCCAAAAGCTGGAAAAGTTTATCAACTACATTATGTGGTCCGGTAAAAAAGAAACCAGCCGCAAGGTGGTTTATAAAGCCTTTGAGATAATCAAAGAGAAAACCGGCAACCCCAATCCGCTGGAAGTTTTTGACCTGGCACTCAAGAATGCCGGTCCCTTAACCGAAGTACGTTCCAAAAGAATCGGCGGCGCTAACTATCAGGTGCCAAAAGAAGTGCGGCCGGAGCGGCGCCTGGCTCTCTCTATGCGCTGGATAAGGGACGCGGCCAGAGGAGGCAAAGGCAAACCGATGCATTTGAAATTGGCAGATGAATTAATCGCGGCTTCCAAGAACGAAGGTTCCGCTGTCAAGAAAAAAGAAGATACGCACAAAATGGCTGAAGCCAACAAAGCCTTCGCGCATTTTGCTTGGTAGTGTAAACATATGGAACGAGATTACCCTCTAGAAAAAGTAAGAAATTTTGGAATTATTGCGCACATTGACGCAGGCAAGACCACCACGACTGAGCGTGTGCTTTTTTATACTGGAGTATCCCATAAAATCGGTGAGGTGCATGAAGGCGATACTGTTATGGATTGGATGGAACAGGAGCGGGAGAGGGGCATCACCATCACTTCGGCGGCGACCACCTGCTTTTGGACGCCGACTTACGAGGACCTGAAAGATAAAACCAAAAAAAATCGTTTCAATATCATTGACACGCCAGGTCACATTGATTTTACCGTAGAGGTAAAGCGTTCCTTGCGCGTTCTAGACGGAGCAGTAGTGGTGTTTGACGGCGTGGCCGGCGTGGAGCCCCAGTCGGAAACTAACTGGCGGTACGCGGACGAAGCCAAGGTGCCTCGCGTTTGCCTGATCAACAAACTGGACCGAACCGGGGCTTCTTTTGAGCATTCCTTTAGCACTATTTTAGACAGACTAAGCCGAAACGCGGTGCGCATGCAGATCCCAATAGGGCTGGAAGACAAGTTTGAAGGCGTGGTAGACCTGCTTCGGATGAAGGCCTATTATTTTGAAGGCGAGATGGGCAATTTGGTGGTAGAAAAAGACTTGTCTGCGCAGGCAGGAATTCCAGAGAATGTCATAAAAGATGCGGAAAAATATCATTCTGAATTAGTGGAAAAAATAGTGGAAACAGACGACACCCTTATGACTGAATATTTGGAGGGCATGGTTCCCAACATAGATACTCTGAAAAAGACTTTACGGCGAGCCGTAATTGCTAATAAAATTTTCCCAGTACTCTGCGGCAGTGCTCTCAAAAACAAAGGCGTCCAGCTGGTGCTCGACGCGGTGGTGGATTATCTGCCGTCGCCACTGGATATTCCTCCCGTCCAGGGCATAACCGAAAATACTGAAGAGCACATTGAGAGGCACACTTCTGACCAGGAACCTTTTGCGGCCCTGGCTTTCAAAGTGGCTACCGACCCTTTTGTTGGCCAGTTGATTTTCTTCCGTGTCTATTCCGGAACTTTGTCCGCCGGCAGTTATGTCTATAATCCGAGAACTCGAAATAAAGAGCGCATCGGGCGGATTCTGCGAATGCACGCCAACGACCGGGAGGAAGTTAAAAAAGTTTTTGCCGGGGAAATTGCCGCGGCGGTGGGGCTTAAAGATACCATAACTTCAGACACTCTTTGCGACGAGAATCATCCGATAATTCTAGACCGGATTGTCTTCCCCGAACCGGTTATTTCGCTTCGCATCGAACCAAAGACGAAGGCTGACCAAGAAAAAATGGGTATGGCGCTCAATCGTCTAGCACAAGAAGACCCTACTTTCAAAGTATCAACTGATCAAGAAACTGGCGAAACAATTATCGCTGGCATGGGCGAATTGCATCTGGAAATCATCGTGGACCGGATGAAGAGGGAATTCACCGTGGAAGCCAATGTAGGCAAACCACAAGTGGCATATCGTGAGACTATTAATGGTAGCGCTGAAGCCGAAGGCAAATATATCAAGCAGTCCGGCGGGCGCGGCAATTATGGCCATGTGAGAATCAAGGTTAAGCCCATGGAAGCGCTGACCAAAGAAGAGCTGGAAGACTTGCCTAAAAACACCAAACGTTCCCAAGGATTTGAGTTCGTGAATTCTATCAAGGGCGGAGTTATCCCCCAGGAATATATTCCCGCCTGCGAGAAGGGCTTCCGCGAAGGCCTGGACCGCGGCATCGTGGCCGGATTCAAGATGGTCAATGTCTCCGTGGATTTATGGGACGGCTCTTATCACGAAGTGGACTCAAACGAAATGGCTTTCAAAATCGCTTCTTCTATGGCCGTGCAAGATGCCTGTAGACGCGCCAATCCGGTCATCTTGGAGCCGATGATGAAAGTAGAAGTAGTTACTCCAGATAAATTTATGGGAGACGTAACAGGAAATCTTTCTTCCAAGCGAGCTTTAATAGAAGGTATGGATGACCGAGGAATGAATAAAGTTATTCGCGCAATCGTGCCTCTATCTGAAATGTTCGGTTACATGACCGGCCTGCGTTCTATGACCGAAGGCCGCGCTTCTTTCACCATGGAATTCCTCCGCTACGACATCGTGCCCTCTAATGTGGCAGAGATTATAATCTCGGCGAGGAAATAAAGCTTAAATAAGTTTTTCACTTCTTTCTATACAGGACCTCTACATAGGTCTTTTGCCTGTGCATAACTTTACTTGCTAAAAGTATGCGGGGAGGGGTACTATTAGGATATTACTCGTTAATTTAAATATAAAATTTTATGGGGAAGGAATCATTTGGTGGGGAAAGAATAGATAACCCAAGGAGTTCTGAAAGAGAACCAGGATCAGCTAATAGAGTTTCAATATTTAGAACTCTTGCTGAAGCTGCAAGATCATTGCCCCCAGAAGCAATATATACCGGTGAATTATCTAGGCTACTAAAATTTGAAGAAAGTAGGCCAGTAACTAATGCTGAGGCGGTAGAAATGTTTACTGAAATGGCTGAGAGCTAGGAGAAAGAAAGTAAAAAATTTTGCATAAATGATGGGAAATACTGCATAAATAAATTTAGAAAACAAAAACCGCCTCCGGGCGGTTTTTGTTTTCGGGTGTTTTTTGGTAAGATCAATGCATGCTTACACCTTTCTACGACCCAAAAAAAACTTACGAAGAAAACTTTGAACAAGGGCCTTTTGGAGCTTTTGCTCCGACGTTCGTAAGCGAAGTCGGAGCCCCGACCACTGAGGGCGTCGGGGCTGATTCTCTACTTGAGCAAGGGGAGTCCTTGCTCAAGTATGACTTTTTGGGATTTAAGGTAAATTCTCCTTTTGGAATTCCGGCAGGACCGCTCCTAAACAGCAATTTTTGCAAAGGTGCGTTTGGGCAGGGCTTTGATATTTGTGTCTATAAGACTGTGCGCTCCGGCATTTTTCCTTGCCATCCATGGCCCAATGTTTTGGCGGTGAAAGTGGAAGGGGATTTAACTTATGAGAAAGCGCAAGAAAAATTAATTGCAGACAATAATTATACCGAACCAGTTTCCATTACCAACTCTTTTGGCGTGCCATCGCGCGCGCCAGCGGTTTGGCAGGAAGATGTAAGAAAAGCGATTTCGTATGAAGGAGACGGGCAAGTGCTAGTGCTCTCTTTCATGGGTACAGTACACGAACACCAAACCCCGGAAGAATTTGTAGCAGACTATACACTCACTGCTAGACTTGCAAAAGAAACTGGGGCAAAAGTTCTTGAAACAAATCTTTCTTGCCCGAATA
>Ga0156208_123_pt2 | contig 6462 bp, 7 predicted proteins | sample RifCSPlowO2_12_FD_107861 | JGI IMG/M metagenome (GOLD analysis project Ga0156208, IMG submission 107861) | Candidatus Nomurabacteria bacterium RIFCSPLOWO2_12_FULL_46_14
AACATTAGCAGTTATTGGTATTCGGATAAAATAGCTCTTAAACTCAATGGCGCCAAGCAGATTCAAAAGGCCGACAATCCCGAACTCTGGAACATCGTGGAGAATCTTTCCATCACCGCCGGGTTGCCCATGCCCCGACTCGCTATCATTAACGACCCGGCGCCGAATGCTTTTGCTACAGGTAGGGATAAAGAGCATGCAGTCGTGGGGGTAACCACGGGACTTTTAAGCATTTTGGATAGAACGGAGCTCGAAGGAGTCATCGCGCACGAATTGTCTCATATTGGGAATCGCGACATATTGCTCTCGACTGTAGTAGTCGTCTTGGTTGGGTTCGTCTCAATTATCGCGGACATGTTTTTGCGTTCGATGTTCTGGGGCGGGGGACGAGACCGAGACAGTGGCAAAGCCGGAGCAATCTTAATGATTGTGGGAATAATTCTTTCCATTCTGGCTCCTATTTTTGCCTCCCTGATTCACTTGGCTATCTCCCGTAAGCGGGAATTTTTAGCGGATGCGTCCGGGGCCTTGCTTACTCGTTATCCGGAAGGCTTGGCTAGCGCTCTCCAAAAAATCGCCCAATATTCCGGTAAAATGGCCCGGGCCAACACTGCCACCGCCCACCTTTTCATTTCCAATCCTTTCGGCGTAAAATTCGGCAAGAAAGCTTCAAGTCTAATGAGCACTCATCCGCGAGTGGAAGACCGGGTTAAAGCGCTCCTCGGCAAATAGACTTTTTAATTCGTGTTTTTTATCCTTTTTGGTATACTGGATTTATGGAAATAAAGGATGTGGAGCGCTTGGCGGAGCTGGCGCGGATAGAGCTTACGGAGGAAGAGAAAGAATCTTTACTGCGTGATTTTGACAGCATTTTGGCCTATGTTAAGCAGATAGAAGAAGTCCCAATTAACTCGGAGGGCAACCCGGAGGCAGAAGAAGCGCGCAATGTTTTACGGGAAGACGAGCCTTTAAACAGGGATTTTTCTAAAGAATCCATAATTTCGCAATTCCCTGATTCCCGAGATGGATTTTTGAAAGTCAAGAAAATATTATGATTGCAATCACAAATCTGACAATCGAGACAGCGCATGAGAATTTAAAAAATGGCGCATACACCTGTCGTGAGTTACTGGATGTCTACCTTGAGAATATTAAGAGACGAAACAAAGAATTGAATGCCTACTTGGAAATTTACAATGATGTTTACGAACAAGCTGAAATAGCTACGGAGAAATTCAAGAATGGCACTGCCGGACTCCTTACTGGAATTCCCTTTGCTATTAAAGACAATATTTTATTGAAAGGCAAAATAGCTTCTGCTGGTTCTAGAATTTTAGAAAATTATAAGGCTACGTATGATGCCACAGTAATGAAATGCTTAAAAAAAGCTGGCGCAATAGTGATTGGCCGCACCAACATGGACGAGTTTGCCATGGGTTCCTCAACCCAAAATAGCGCCTTCGGAGCAACCAGAAACCCGCTTGACCCATCTTTGGTGCCCGGAGGCTCTTCAGGTGGTTCAGCAGCCGCGGTAGCGGGAGAAATGGCCCTTGTGGCTTTGGGCACGGAAACCTGTGGCTCTGTCCGTGAACCAGCGGCGTTTTGCGGTTTGGTGGGGCTTAAGCCTACATACGGTGCCCTGTCTCGGCATGGCATTATAGCTATGGGTAATTCTCTGGATCAGGTTTCTCCTTTCGGCAAAACTGTCCGGGACGTAGAAATAATTTTCAAAGCTCTGTCGCAGTATGACGAGGAGGACAGCACTTCTGTGCCGGAGGATTTACGCAAGGGGAAAAATTCAGCAGGGAAGAAGATTGGCGTACCGTGGCATCTTTTTAAGGAGGGAGTAGACCCGTCCATAATGGAAAATTTCAAAGAGTCTCTTGAAAAATTCAAAAAAGCGGGATATGAAATATTAGAAATTGAAACACCCACTTCCAAATACTCTCTTGCGGCTTATTACATCATTATGCCGGCGGAAGTTTCAACCAACCTTGCCCGTTTTGACGGCATGCGCTACGGCTATCACGAGGAAGCGGATAATTTACTGGGAGTTTATAAAAAAAGCCGCGCCCAAGGTTTCGGCAGGGAAGCCAGACGGAGAATTTTACTCGGGACTTATGTCTTATCCCATGGTTACTATGACGCTTATTACAATAAGGCAATTAAAGTCAGGCAAAAAATTAGAAAAGAAATTATGAATACTTTTGAAACCGTAGATTTGATTGCTACCCCGCCCGCGCCATTTTTGCCCTTCAAGATAGGAGAAAAACTGGAAGACCCGGTAGCCATGTACTTATGCGATGTGTTCAACGCTCCAGCCAATCTCTCGGGCACTCCTTCTATCGCCATTCCTTCGGGCAAAAACAACAAAGGATTGCCATTTTCCATTCAACTTACCGCTCCGCACTGGAGAGAAGACTGGCTTTTCGAGGCGGGGAAAAAGTTTGAATCCATCAGGTAAAAATGTGTTATAATTCAGGCACAAACCATGGATGGCGTGAATAAATTTCTAGAGGACCCCCTTTTAAGCTACAAATATTTAAGCCCCGAATATCTGTTTGACCGGATGCGGAGCTTCGTGGAATGGTTTTATCATTTATTTTTTCAGGAGGGAACGTTGAGCGGTTTTAAAGTTATTCTCTCGCTGCTCTCTATATTTTTCCTCTTCGTTATCGCTTACACCTCCACCCGCATGCTGGAGATACGGCGCAAGGAGAAAGAGCACCTGGTACATGAAATCGCGGAATATGCCCGACATCAGGAAGCCAAACAAAGGGAGAAAATCGGAGAAGAAGTATCCAAGAACGAGAACTGGCGCAATGTTTTGGCGCATTTGGTTTCGCCCAACTTAAACGATTGGAAACTGGCCATTCTGGAGGCGGACACCATGCTGGAGGGTCTCCTGACCCAGCTGGGTTTTGAGGGCGAGAACATCGGCGAGAAACTTAAATTATTGGACAAAGAAAAATTCCGCAACTTAAATTTTGCCTGGGAAGCGCACGCTATGCGCAATCGCATCGCCCACGAGGGCATAGACTTCACTTTCTCCCACGCGGAGGCTAACCGGATTATCGCCCTCTACGAGCAGATTTTCCGGGATTACGATTATATTTAAAAACTTGTTGCGGGGAGCCGAATCGAACGGCTGTCTTAAGGTTATGAGCCTTACGAGATGCCTCTTCTCCACCCCGCGATATGTTTTATATTTTTTACGCGGTTTACTTTCAAGCCCATAACCTTAGGTTATTCGCACCATGAGTATTTTGGGAGATGCCTCTTCTCCACCCCGCGATGTATTGTAATCCTACATTAATTTATAAATTTACGCAAGTTGTTTTTCATTGTGAACTTGTGATATAATGTCATATATGGCTAAATATGACGCAAGAATAAGGGCAAGGAAAATGAGAAAAAATGGAATTTCTATAATTACAATCTCTAAAGAATTAAATGTTTCTAAGGGGTCCGTTAGTTTATGGTGTCGGGATATATTACTTAATTCTCAACAAATAGAAAAATTAAAAAAACAGAAAGGAAGCATGCTGGGTAGATGGATAGGGGCAGAAGCAAACAGAAAGAAAAAACTCTATAATATTCAGGAAGCCGATACTTGGGGAAAAAATTCAGTAAAAAAAATTTCTAGCAGAGAATTGTTATTAGTTATCGCAGCACTTTATTGGTGTGAGGGATCGAAAACTGATAGCACTAGCAGATTTCTTTTTGCTAATTCTGACCCTAGTATGATATTACTAATGAAAAATGCCTTAATTAAAGTTATACAAGTTGCTCCCGAGGATATAGTTTGTTGTATTCAAATTAATAAAATACACGAAAAAAGGATAAGAACTGTGTTGATTTTTTGGAAAAAACTGTTAAAATTAAACAATTCACAGATGAGGAAGCCTTATTTTGTGAATACAAAAATAAGTAAGGTTTACGATAACTATGATACTTACTTCGGTGTGTGCAGGCTATTCGTTCGCCGAAGCAAGAATCTAAAGTATCGGATGTTGGGCCTGATAAAGGCTCTAAAAACTGAATCTTTGTCGGCATAGCTCAGGTAGTTAGAGCGGCACACTCATAAAGTGCAGGTCCCAGGTGCAACTCCTGGTGCCGACACATTGCAAACTAGGATGTACACTAAGTTTGTGATAAATTAAATAAAGTATGCGGCTGTAGTTCAACGGTGGAACACTCCCCTGTCACGGGAGAGGTCGTGGGGTCAGCACCCATCAGCCGCGCCGAACTGGACAAAGCACCCCCAAAGGGGTGTTTTTCATTTTCTGTATACGAACATTCACTTTTAGCTGTTTTTCTGCTATGATAATAAGGCTTTTAGGTTTTCCACACCACATTGACTTTGAGCCTAGTTTTTGCTAAACTAAGCTTACTAATCTCACTGCCTTCTTGGTGCAAACCAGGACGGCAGTTTTAGGTTATGGATCCAAAAAAATCATATAAAGTAATAGTTTTTTTAGATGGAAATAATTTCTACTATAAAATGAAAGATATGACTTCTATGAAGACTGAAGTAGTTAAATTACTCGATTTTAAATATAATGATTTTTCTCAAAATTTAATAAAAGGAGATACTCTTATAGAAATAAGATACTATGTTGGTTCAGTCAAAAGACAAGCTGGGCCAGACAAGCAGAAATCAGAAAAATTATATGCAAATCAACAGAAACTTATCGCCAAATTACAAAAACAAAAGGTCGCAGTTATTCTAGGAAATCTAATTCAACACCCTGATAAAAGTTTTCACGAAAAAGGTGTAGATGTTCGCCTGGCTGTGGAAATGATACGCCTTGCTCGAGAAAATAAATATGACGTAGCATATCTTATAAGTTCTGATACCGACCTAGTTCCAGCTGTTGAAGAAATTCATTCTTTTAATAAAAAAGTTGTATATGTTGGGCTATCGAAAGGGCAATCTTTTGGGCTAACAAAAGCATCTGATAATACAATATTACTTCGCGAAGAAGATGTCTTACCCTTTATTCCCTGTATGCATAAAATGAATTTACAACAACAACCATTTGAACAAATCAGAGATGGTTTAAAATCTATTGAAACAAGATTAAATGATGAAAAAAGACAATCATTAAAAGTTGGTGACGAAATTGAGTTTTGTCTCAATAGCGACAAGAGTCAGAGGATTGATGTTAAAGTGCTTGATTTAATTAAACTTGCTTCATTTGAAGAACTTCTCGATACTTTTTCAGCTAGTGATTTTGGGGCTAAAGACAAGAATGATTTTCTTATTAGGGTTAGAAAAATCTATACAAAAGAAGAGGAAGAGAAAAGTGGGGTATTAGGAATCAAGATACAAGTTATTCCCTAAATTTTACCTAATTCTGGTATATAAATTTTAAAATGCGAGCTTTGATATTAAGTATTGGGGGGTTGAGGGGAGCTTATGAGGCCGGCGTTGCCTCCGCGCTATGCAGAAAGCTGGGGAGTAAGTATTTTGACGCCATATATATGTCTTCCGTGGGCAGTTTCAATGGAACTTTCTATGCCGCCAATCAACCCGATGTAATAGAAGATGTCTGGAGAAATTACGTATCTGGCAATCAGCTGGTTAATTATTTTAATCCCTTTAAGGGGAGAGCAATACTGGATTTGGAATATCTGATTGACCTTTTTCAAAGCGAGAAACTTCGTTTAAATTTAGATGAAATCTTCAATTCGGGAATTAAATTGCATTATGTGGTAGAAAATCTGAAAACAGGCTTACCAAAATACATCGAGCCGACTCGAGAAAATATTTTTGACTTACTAAGGGCTTCTTCGGCGGTACCTATTATCCATGGGCCGGTTGCCTTAAATGGAATTAAATATGTTGACGGGTCGTTGGTTGACCCTCTGCCTTTCAAGCGAGCTTTAGAGGATGGCTACAACGAGCTGGTCTTAATTTATAACAAGCCGAAAGGTTTCTTCGTCGGAAGAGCATATAAAATATTTGTTAGGATTTTTTCTTTGTTTGTTCCCAAGGCAATAGGGAGACGAATGCTCAACCTGGAACATCTCTATAAAAACATAGAAAAGGAGCTGGAATCAAATAATAATATTATGGTGATAAGGCCTAATTTCCCTCTTCATTTTTTAATGTTGGAAAGAAATAAAAAGAAAATAAACCAAGCCTTCGATGCTGGGCTTAAAGATGGTTACAAAGCAGCAGAAAAAATCTTAAGATTGAAAAATTAAGCAAATTGTAGTAGATTTAGTTGGTTGCAAAAATTAAATTATTGCCGTTGTAGCTCAGTTGGTAGAGCACGTCATTGGTAATGACGAGGTCGACGGTTCAATCCCGTCCAACGGCTCCTGCGCCTTGCCGGAGTAGCTTAGCGGTAAAGCAATCGCTTCGTAAGCGATAGACCGTGAGTTCTATTCTCACCTCCGGCTCATGCCACAAAACACAAGCGACATAGAACAAGAAATAACTAAGCTGGAGGC
>Ga0156208_145_pt1 | contig 6381 bp, 9 predicted proteins | sample RifCSPlowO2_12_FD_107861 | JGI IMG/M metagenome (GOLD analysis project Ga0156208, IMG submission 107861) | Candidatus Nomurabacteria bacterium RIFCSPLOWO2_12_FULL_46_14
AACGAAGGGCTGACCGCCTCGGGCATTGGGACAGCTGATATTTACGGTGAGATAGTCCGCCAAGGGCTCCATCGCGGTAAAAGCTTTGGCGTAATCTTTTATCGCGGTCGCCGTATCCAGATTCTCTTGGCAATTGGTCATAGCCACACTCGCCCCCACCGGAATTTTGAATTTTTTATTTTTTAATCGCTCCGCGATTATTTCACAGCCATAATTCTTGAGGCCGTAGTAAACCGCCAAGCTCTTGGATTGAGGCAGACGCCAGAGGCGGGGCTTGGGATTGCCGGCGCAAGGATAACCGGTAATGGAACCGATTTCCACAAATCCGAAACCGACCGACGGCATAATCGCGGTAAGCTCCGCGTTCTTGTCAAAGCCGGCCGCCAGGCCCACGGGGTTCGGAAAATAAATACCGTGAATTTTTTGCCCTAAAATAGTATTTTGATAATCAAAAAAATAGGCCGTCATTTTGCGCAAAACAGCGTAACGGCCGAGTCTCCGGCCGAAGCCGAGCATTCGGTCATGGATAAATTCCGGGTCGTAGCGGAAAAATATCGGCTTAAGAACTCCTTTATATAGAATATGAATTATTTTATTGCGCCAGCGGACAATGGTTTCTGTCATTATGTTATATGGTATAATGCTTGCATATTAAAAACAATGCGAACTTATGAGCGAACAAGGACCACCGCCAATTAAAAAAGATACAGAGGAAGAAGAACCGGAAGAAGGCGAGGGAGAGATAATCGAAGGGCCCGGCGGTATGACTTTCCAGCGGATAAAAGGAGAGCAAGCCTATAAAATAAATACTGGCCTTTGGAAGGAAAATGACGTGGTGGAGGCCATTATGCAGGCGAGTTTTGAAATGGCTCCCAAGTCGGAAAAGGAATTCTATGGAAAAGAATATAATCCGGCAGACCAGATAACGAAAGAAGATTACACCTTAGAACCATATATAAATAAAAAAGGTGTAGAGCAACAACCATATATTGCTGATGAAGAAGAGGGAGCGGAAATAAAGATACCTAGTGGAGAATTGGCCCATGCCGGAATTGTGCGTGGTAGAATTGTGGATACCATTATCGTTCGGGGCGTAGGTAACCTGATTTTTAATACTATTACCTTTCGGAGACACCGAGCCAAAAATCCAAGAGACCCGGATAAAGAAGTGCTGAAAGTGCTAAGACGAGCCCAGGAGATTCTGGCAAAAAAAGAAGCGGTTCAGAAAGAAAAAGAAAAAATACAGCGGGAGGAAAAAGACAGAATACGCCAGGCAGAAAAAGAGGAAGAAGAGAGACGGCGTGCGGCGAGAAGAGAAGAACAGAGGGGGGAGATGAAAAAACGGCTTGCGGCCGCAAAAGAAGCAAGGCTGGCAAACAAAGAGAAACAAATAAAGAAAAATCTAGTGTTGAGAAGAGAAGAACAGGGGGAGGAAGGGAAACAAACGACAGTGCGAAAAGAAGCAAGGCGAGCTAAAATAGCAAGAAGTAGAGCGGAGAATAAGTACCGCAACAGACTGAGAGATATGCGGCGTTTTTTGTTAAAAATAACTGCAGAGATAAATACAAGCCCGGGTTTGATATCCGTGAACCAGGAAAGAATTAGGGGCCTGTCGGACGAAAAGCTGACTGCCTTAATAAGAGAATCAGTCGCGAGGGAATGGGAACGTAATCCTTTTTTCTACCGAGCTGTTATAGAAGAACTAACGGTCCGAGGTTTGGCATAATTCTAAAATTTTGGTGCCCCCGGTAAGAATCGAACTTACATCAGCGGCTTAGAAGTCCGCGGTTCTATCCATTGAACTACGGGGGCAAATGGGAAAGCCGGTGCACGCTAAGAGATTCGAACTCCTGGCCTTCCCGGTGTAAACGGGACGCTCTAACCAACTGAGCTAAGCGTGCAATAGTTTATTTATACATTAAAAAAGAAGTTAATTCAAGGAACCTTTTTATTTTTTTAATAAGGTTATATAATTAAGTATCTATGATTAAAAAATCAAAGGGTTTTACCCTAATCGAACTCCTGGTGGTCATCTCGGTTATTTCTCTCTTGGCCTCAATAATTTTTGCGAGCTTGAACGATGCCCGAGCCAAAGCCCGGGACGCACGGCGGAAGAGCGATATTCACCAGTTTCAGCTTGCTCTGGAATACTATCTAGACACGAATGGCATCTATCCGGCATCCGGTGGCGCAAGCCCGTCCCCCAACGGCCCAAATAGCAGTTGGAGCAATAGCGCCGAGGCCTCCTCTTGGGGTAGCGGGAGTTTGCAAACCGCCATGGCTCCATATCTCTCCAAACTTCCGACTGACCCGACAAATTCTCCCATAGGACCATTCGTAATCAATGCTTATTATTATTTTCGCTTTTCTTCCGAGGGAGGTTGCTCCAGCCAATATATGATGGTTTACAAACTGGAAAAGGGCGCGAGTGTTGTCAGCCCGGGATATCTTACTTGCGGCGGCACAACTTATCAATACAGCGGCGGGCCGCTCAACAGCGCCAATGCCAATGGCATCATCACTATCGGCCGGAGGGGGTTGTAATTTAAACTGCCAAGTTTAAGACGGGTCGGCGACAGGGGACGGCGAGGTTATTATCTCCGCGGATTTTCTTGCGCGCGCCCGGAAATACTCTAGCGCTTGGTTGATTTTCTCTTTTTCCGTTTCGTAAGCCTTCATGGACGGATAAGGCGTCGAGGGCGGCGACTGCCGGATGACCAAGAAAAGATAAATAGCCCAAGTGAAGGAAAGAATAACAACCGCCGCCATGGAGAGAAGCAGATAATCCCAATAAACATTCGGGTCAATATGCAAGCCCCCCTTCTTAAAAATCTTTTTTCTTTTAAAAATTTTCAGACTAATCATGTTTACGGCAAAAAGCTAAGAAGCTTGATTCTAAAAACAGCCGACCATTCCTCGGGCGACGCCTCGTTCCCCACCGCCCTAAAGCTGGCCGCGGAGAACTCAATTTCATAAGGCGAATTTTCCAAAAGAAGCATAAACTTATAAAGCTCCGGAAAGGCGCCGACGGCTTTGACCTCCACCAAGAGCGAAGTTTTATCCGGCAAAACGTTAAGGAGGGCCACCTCCGCCTCGGCCCCGGCGAGAGGCGCCAGCCGCTCCACGGCATCCAGAAACGGCACCACATCAGAACTTGCGGCGAAATGCGCGTCGAGTTCCGCCTTTTCTTCTTTTATCTCTCCTAGGAAACGGCTGACGGATGCCGTTTCATCCCGGCCAGAAATTTGCGACCCAAGCGCGAGCTCTGCCTCGGTTACCGCCGCCCTATTCCGACCTATTTCCTGAAGAAGCCACCCCAAAACGGCCGTTGCTAAAATGAGAAACGCGGTGGCGAGAATCAAGGACACTAACGGCAATTTTTTGAACAGGTCGGACTTCATATCAGGAAGGAATCAAATTAAGATTAAATTGGATATCGGCTCCCTTGACGAAATTGGAAATCGGCAGGTCCACTTTCTTAAACTTGGGGTTGTTCTCCAGAGCGCGGCGGAAGAGAAGCAGTCTTTCCCGGCTCGCGGCATTGCCCCGCAGGCTGACTTTCTTCCCCGTTTTGGCCTCGTTTTCATACGTAATTTCAGTAATTTGTATGTCTGTCATTTTCGCCAAAATAATTTCCTGGAAGACATTGGCGGAAACAACGTATTTATTTTTGCCGGTCTTCGCCAAAAGTTCCAGTTTGGCATTTAAATCTTTCATCTCCGAGAGCGCCCCTTCCCCCGACTCTTCGCCTAAAGAGGCGCTTGTCTCAACTTCCAGAATGGCTAAGATATCCTGCCGCTCGGCCCGGGAGATAATGTAGGCTGGCGCAAGCGCCAGAGCGGCGGTCAAAAAGGACGCACCCAAGGCGAGGGCGGTTACCACCAAGAGTCTGGCGTAAAAGTGCTGGACTTTGTGTTTTTTATCTTCGTTGGGAATTAAATTAATCATATTTAATCGCGTTCAAAGTCGCCCAGGGCCAATCCCAGCGCCGCCGCGAAGGCCAAGGACCTCCGTTTCGGAATTTCGGGTATACTCTTGCCGGGTTCCAGGATGTTGACCCAGACATCGGCCAGTTCGGTTTTGGTCTTCAAACTCACGGAGAGATAATCCGAGAGGCCGATAAGATTGGCATCGCCGCCGCAGAGAATTATTTTTTTTATCGGTGGCCGGCTTTTACCTTCTTCGTCTTTGTGGGTATACCAGTATAAAAAGTGCTTGGATATCTCGTCCCGCAAGACCGAAGCGGTGTTCAGGAGGACGGAAAATATTTCTTTATTCTTGGCGTTGCGCGACAGGCCGTATTCTTTTTTCATTTTTTCAGCTTCCGGCAGGGAAACATTGAAGTTTTTCATTATCATGCCGGAGAGAGCTCGGCCGCCGATGTCCAGAGTGGAAGTAAAAACCGCCGCGCCCGAAGAGATTATAAAAATCCCAGTGCGAGTCTGGCCGAAATCCACAATCATATATGTTCCCATATCCCCATCCCGGACCACCGCCCGGCAAATCGCCTGCGCTTCCAGCTCCAGCGAGCCGACCGAAAGTCCGGAGTCTGTAAAGACGGAGAGGTAGCTCTCCACCACACTCTTCTGGATAGCGGCCACTTGGAGCTCCAGAGAACGGCTGTCCTCCGCCAGAATCTGATAATCAAATATGGAGTCCGCGGCGGCAATCGGGACGTGCTCCTCCAGGGAAAGCTCTATGCCCTCCCGGACATTTTCCAAACCTTCTTTCTCCAGACGTAATCTGAAAAGATAAACCTGCTCTTCCGGCATAGACACCCGCACAAACCGGACTCCGTCCCTCTGGCGCAAAAGCGACAGAACTTCCACTAATCTTTTTTGGTCTTTTATCTTGCCGGACTCAATAATGCCCTCCGGAATGGCCCGCTCGCCAAAACGGCCTATCCGGATGCCGTCTCGGACGGAAACCAGTCCCACAAACTTGAGGGATTCATCGGAAATATCCAAGCCGAAAGAGGGCGCCAATAGATATCTCGGTATCGGGAAAAATCGGTTAAAAGAATTCCGGAGCATTCTTGTTATTATACCATTCTTCTTATTATTGTTTAATATTCCTTTTATCCAAATATCTCTGCAATATCAGCGCGGCGGCGGAATGGTCCACCTCTCGGCGGCTATCATAACGCCTAGCCTCGACGGAAGTCAGAAATTCTTTTTCCCGCCGCACCGGTATTTTGAATTTTCTCTCCAATCTTTCTATAAAAAAATCAATTTCTTTCTGGAGCAAATTCGGTAAGCCGGCAAAGTCGGAGGATTCGCCGACCACAATCTCGCCGATTTTCTCCCGCTCAATAATTTGGGCCAGCTTGGCCGGGAGCTCGCCGTTATTTTTGAACACTGCCGCGGGAAAAGCCAAACGGCCGCCTTCGTCCGAGACCGCGAGCCCAACTCTCTTGGCGCCATAATCAATGCCGAGGAATTTCATGATCCAAGAACCCGTTGAGGCATGTCTTTTGGAGGGGGTTTGGCGAGCGACGGCGAGCCAACTTCAGGATTTTTTAAGCTTCAAAAAATCCGTACCCGAAAAAAGATATGCAAAGAAAGGGTTCTTGATTTATGCTAGCACAAAAAGCGCTTTTCTGATATAATTTGCAATTATGGACATATTTACAAACAATACGGGTCTTTTGTTATTATTGGTTGTCTGGGTTATTCCCTGGAAAATTTACGCCCTTTGGACGGCAGCCAAACTCCGACACAAGGGCTGGTTCGCGGCACTGGTCATATTGAACACCTTTGCAATTTTAGACATCTTTTATATATTCTATATTGCCAAGAAGAGCTGGAACCAAGTCAAGGGGGCATTCTTCGGAGTGATGCAGGGTCGTAAGAAATCATAAATAATATTTATCTTCCGCGTGTTTCCGGAGCGGAGGCGTGCGTGAGTGGTTGAAACGAGCGGTCTTGCCACCGCCTACGGCGGGGTCCCGCCAAAGTTATATGAAGGCGGGAAAAACACCAATGGAAAATTGCAAGGTTTATATTCTTAAAAGTTTAAATTACAATCGCTATTATGTAGGACATAGTTCGGATATTGACAAAAGATTACTGGAACACAATAAAGGAAAAGTTCGTTCAACCAAAGCATATAAACCTTGGAAAATAGTTTATTTCGAGGTAAAGTCAGATAAGAAAGAAGCATACGAAAGGGAAATGAAAATAAAATCATTTAAACATGGCGAGGCTTTTAAAAAATTAATCAAAGATGTTTCCAGGGCGGAGAGGTGGCTGAGTGGTTGAAGGCACTTGTCTTGAAAACAAGAGACTCTTCACGGGGTCCGCGAGTTCGAATCTCGCCCTCTCCGCCCTGGGAATAAGTCTTGCCACCGCCTTTGGCGGGGTCCCGCTATAAGCGGGAAAA
>Ga0156208_131_pt1 | contig 5130 bp, 3 predicted proteins | sample RifCSPlowO2_12_FD_107861 | JGI IMG/M metagenome (GOLD analysis project Ga0156208, IMG submission 107861) | Candidatus Nomurabacteria bacterium RIFCSPLOWO2_12_FULL_46_14
TCCCTTGCCATTTTTTCGGTTTCCGTTCTGGCGCAAGCGATGGTCGCTCTTTTCTCCCGGGCGTATTACGCCACTGGCGACACCAGGCGCCCCCTCACTGTCAATTTCATCTCCTCACTCCTGATTATCTTCTTGGCGTACGCATTCTTAGAGTTATATCAGGCCTTCCCCTCTTTCCGATATTTCATAGAGTCTCTTCTTAAGGTAGAGGATATACCGGGAACAGAGGTATTGATGTTGCCACTCGCTTATTCTATCGGCACCATTTTTAATTTCATCTTGCATTGGTTTTTTGTCCGGCGCGATTTTATGCAGCATGAATCTTTCATTACCAAGACATTCTTTCAGAGCCTGGGAGCGTCCTTTTTCATCGGCCTTACGGCATATTCCTGCCTCAACATCTTCTCGCCGGTTTTCGGCACCACTACTTTCTGGGGCATATTTTTGCAAGGATTAATTTCCGGGGTACTGGGTATTCTTGTCGGGGGCTTGGTCCTCTATCTCTTGAAGAGCGAAGAACTATCAGACTTCATCAAAACCATGAAAACCAATTTCTGGAAGTCCAAGGCCATCCCGCCGCTCCAGGAGGAGCTTTAAAGTCATTCTTTTATGTGATATATTTCCCAGATGTCTTTTGGCCGTATTATATATTATTATTGGGCGCAAATAAGAAAGTATAAGATATCTTTCTTTTTCACCTTTGTTGCTTATGGGACCGCGGTGGTGCTTTCAAGCATTATTAACCCTATTTTTTATAAAGGAATCATTGATTTGGTGGCTGGAGCTTCGGCTCCAGTTACGGTAACACATGATTTATTCTCAATTGCCTTTAAGATAGCGGTGACAGTAGTGGCTTATCAGGCCTTATTTCGGGTGGGGGATTACCTTATCGTGCACTTCCAAGCCAACACTATTAGAGAAATTCACAACGATGTTTTTATAAGGCTGATGAATCACTCTTATAAATTTTTCTCGAATCATTTCTCTGGCAGTCTGGTAGCTAAGTCCAAGAGATTCGCCGCTGCCTTCGAGCGAATGAGTGATGTGGTCACTTTCAGTTTCTGGTTTACATTTATCCAGCTGACCGGCGTTTTTATTGTTCTATTCTTACAGGCGCCGCAAATAAGCTTTTTATTCCTCGCCTGGGTTGTAATTTATGTTTTCATCACATTCTTGTTCATTAGAAAGAAGGTGAAATATGATATGGCAGAGGCCGCCGCTGATTCCAAGGTCACCGCCCGTTTTGCCGATGCCATTACCAATATTTTAAACGTAAAGATATTTTCGGGCATGCGCCGGGAAGAATCTCTTTTTAAAGATGTTACTAGCGACGAGTATTACAAACGCACCAAGGCATGGGGTTTCGGCAATATACAAAATCTTGTCCAGGGTTTTCTTATGGGCGTGCTCCAGATCGCGGTTGTCTATGTAATGATAAATCTCTGGATTAAAGGGTCTATCTCTGCCGGCATGATAGTCCTGGTGCAAGTATATATGTTCAGTGTTTTTGACCATCTTTGGGAATTGGGCAAGTCTTTAGTGCGTTTTTTTAAATCACTTGCAGAGGCTCAAGAAATGGTCGATCTTTTAGACCAAAAGCCCGATATCCTGGATATTAATAATCCTGAGAAATGCATAATATCTAAGGGAAATATAAATTTCGAGAAAGTAAATTTTGAATACATTGCGGGCTATGGCGTTTTTAGGAATTTTAACCTGCAAATATCTACCGGTGAGAAAATCGGTCTTGTCGGGCATTCTGGCTCCGGCAAGTCGACTCTCGTAAAAATGCTTTTGCGTTTCGCCGATGTCAAGGATGGCAGGATCTTAATCGATGGCCAGAATATTGCGCAAATCAAGCAGGACGATTTGCGTTCGAAGATATCTTATGTTCCCCAAGAACCCATTTTATTCCACAGAAGCATCAGAGACAACATAGCTTACTCCAATTCTCTGGTTGCTGAAGAGGAGATAATAGAAGCGGCCAAGAAGGCGCATGCCCATGAATTTATATCTGGTTTTAAAAATGGCTATGAAACCCTGGTAGGCGAGCGCGGTATAAAATTATCAGGAGGAGAAAAGCAAAGAGTTGCGATAGCCCGCGCCATGCTGAAGCCCGCACCCATTTTAATTTTGGACGAAGCTACCAGCTCCCTGGACAGTGTCAGCGAATCTTATATTCAAGACGCTTTTAATGCTCTTATGAAGGGCAAAACCACCATTGTCATTGCTCACCGACTTTCCACTATCCAGAAGATGGACCGAATTATCGTTTTGGATAAAGGCAAAATCGTGGAAGAGGGGACTCATCGGGAACTTCTGGAGCGGGACGGAGTTTACGCCGACCTCTGGGAACATCAAACCGGCGGGTTCCTGAACTCGTCAACCTCGCAGGTTGACGAGTTGTCAAACAAAGAAAATAAATCATGAAATTAGAAAATATAAGAAATTTTTCCATAATAGCTCACATTGACCACGGCAAGAGCACCCTGGCGGACAGGATGCTGGAGATTACGGGGACCATAGAAAAACGCAAAATGCGGGCGCAGGTGCTGGACTCCATGGAGCTGGAGCGAGAGCGGGGCATCACCATCAAAATGCAGCCCGTGCGGATGGAATACACCCCACCCCAACCCCTCCCCCAAGGGGAGGGGAGAATTTATGCCCCCTCCTTGGGAAGGGGCAAGGGGGAGGTTTATGTTTTGAACCTGATAGACACCCCCGGGCATATAGATTTCTCCTACGAGGTTTCTAGAGCCCTCCAGGCGGTGGAAGGCTCAATCCTCTTGATAGATTCTACCCAGGGCGTGCAGGCGCAGACCCTGACCACTCTCCATATGGCGCAGAATTTGGGCCTCCGGATAATTCCCGTCCTCTCTAAAATTGATTCGCCCCTGGCCCGGGTGGAAGAAGTCAAAGAAGAAGTGGTCAAACTTTTGAACTGCCGGCGGGAAGACATACTCTCCGTCTCCGGCAAAACCGGCGAGGGCGTCCCGGAACTTTTGGATGAGATAATCAAGAGAGTTCCCGCCCCTTCCCCCTCCCTACCTCCCCCTACAGTAGGGGGAGGTGTAAGAATGACGGAAGAGGTATTTAGGGCCTTGGTGTTTGACTTCAAATATTCCAATCATCGCGGGGTTATAGTTTTCATCCGGGTGCTGGATGGCGAAGTTCAAAAAGGCGACAGTTTGCTTTTCACCGCTAGCCGGGAAAAATGGCACGCCCTGGAGGTCGGTATTTTTTCTCCCGAGGAACAAGCGCGAGAGAGCTTGTCTGCCGGGGAGATAGGCTACATCGTTACCGGCATAAAAAGGCCGGACATCGCTTCGGTCGGGGATACTATCACCCGGACCGGGAAGCCCCTGCCGCCACTGCCGGGCTATATGCGCGCTTCGCCCGTGGTCTGGGCGTCTGTATTCCCGGAGGAGGCGGATGATTTCGCGGAACTTAAACTGGCCCTGGGCCGGCTCAAGCTATCCGATTCGGCCTTCTCCTTCGAAGAGGAGAAAAGCGGTTCTCTGGGCCGCGGTTTCCGCTGTGGTTTCTTGGGAATGCTCCATTTGGAGATTATTACCGAGAGGCTCCGCCGGGAATTTAATTTGGACCTGGTGATTACCGCGCCGTCCATCACTTACGAGGTTTGGCTCAAAAACGACCCGCACCCTCAAAATAGCGTGAGGGTATATTCGCCGTATTTTTTCCCGGATGACGGGGCGGTGGATAAAGTTTTGGAACCTTGGGTCAGGGTCAAAATTATAACCCCGACGGAGTATCTCGGCGGTATTATGCAGATATTATTTGAGCACGAGGCGGAAGTAGGGGAGACGGAAAACTTCGGCGATACTTCAGCCGGCCGGGCGATGCTCTCCCTGCAAATGCCCCTGCGGGAGCTGATGCGCAACTTTTTTGATGAATTGAAGAGTGTTTCCTCGGGCTATGCCTCCATTTCTTACGAAATCGGGGAAATGCGGGAGGCCAATGTCACCCGCTTGGATATCCTGGTGGCCGGAGAGCCGGTGCCCGCGTTCTCCCGCGTTATTTCCAAAAAAAGAGCGGAGGAGGAGGCGGAAAACGCGGTGGAGAAGCTCTCCGGCATTCTGCCGCGGCAGATGTTCGTGACTAAAATTCAGGGCCGGGCTTTGGGCCGGATAATTTCTTCCCGGACTCTCTCGGCTTACCGTAAAGACGTCACCCAACATATGTACGGCGGAGACATTACCCGTAAAATGAAGCTCCGGGAAAAGCAGAAAAAAGGCAAAAAGAAAATGAAAGAACGAGGCCGGGTCAATATTCCCCAGGATGTGTTCTTGAAGATGATGCGCGGCCAATGACAAACTTCGCCAGTCTTAGGTTTTTTCTCTCCTCGCGCATTTACCGCCTTGTCGCTCGAAAAGATCTAAGACTGGCTTCGTTTTACTTTACTGGAATATGGGCGAATACAAAAGAATCATGGAGATAATAACCAAAACCCCGACAACCGCCCAGATTCGTTGTATTTTTTTCTGGTGTTTTTTGTTAAAAATCATACAATTCGGTATAATTAGAATAGCATTTCTATGCGTAATTTTCAAGCCAAGAAAAAATCAAGAAGAATTTTGGAATCGCCGCCGGTTTTAATCCTGTTCCTGGTTCTGGTTCTTATTTTTGCCTTTAATTTGCTGGGTTTTTGGGGTAAAATGCGGATAACCGCCAGAAATAGGGAGGCCGCCCTGGAGCGGGTTCTGGAATTAAAGGAGAATCAGGAAGAGCTCGCCGCGAACATAGCCAAGCTCAATACTCCGGCAGGAGTAGAAGAAACCATCCGCGAGAAATTCGGCCTGGGTAAGGAGGGGGAGGGTCTCATCGTCATTGTGGAAGACCCGGGTCAGTCCGAAGAAGACAAGGCAAAGGCCGAAGGAGGATTCTTTTCGTTTTTTAAAAAATTATTTCGGTGAACGCGGCCATGGTTTAGTGGTAGAATGATTGCTTCCCAAGCAATAGACAGGAGTTCGATTCTCCTTGGCCGCACATTTGTTGTATATGAAAAGTGTGATATAATCATGTTAATTAATATTAATTTTTTTTAAAAACATGCCTAATATAACAATTTACTCCACCCCGACCTGTCACTTCTGCCACATGGCTAAGAAC
>Ga0156208_143_pt3 | contig 4874 bp, 5 predicted proteins | sample RifCSPlowO2_12_FD_107861 | JGI IMG/M metagenome (GOLD analysis project Ga0156208, IMG submission 107861) | Candidatus Nomurabacteria bacterium RIFCSPLOWO2_12_FULL_46_14
TTTACTTGTTGTAGCTTATTTTTACAAAGCGGAGGATTAAACACATAAGAAGAGAAAAAAGTAGTATAATTTATCTTATGCTATCCCAGAACACTAAAAATCTACTCCTCGCGGCTCTCAAGAAGGAAATTGAGGAGACGGAGAGAGAAACAGAGGAACTTATAGCAAAACTCGAGAAAGAAAAAGCCAAGGAAGCCTACTAAAATGCTTGAGAAATTAAAATTTCCAATTAGAGGAGATGAGAGGGATCCAATTACTCCAGAATCTCTTGAATCAGATCTTGAACTAGAGCTAGTTCCGGCTCTGGGCAAGCTCGCTTTAGTGGCTCAAAGACTTGAAGAATTATTAATGAAAACTAGCAAGACTGACCGGGAAATAAAAGGATTTATTACACCAATGAGAGAAAGGTTGAGATTGCTCGCGCTTAAGGTTCAAATAATATTCGGACTTCTTCTCATACCCACATCTGCCACGATAGGCGCAATTGAGCAAAAGGAAACGTCGACTGCAGATAATTCTATTGAAGCCTTACAATCTCAGCCGAAACCAAGGGATGAGGTAATCAAAGGTATCTGGTTTACTGGCCAGGAGTACCGACATACCGATGAAGAAACGACTCATATACTCAACTACATGGCGGGGAGAGACACTCTTTCTGAAGAAGAAGTCGTTCGCCTTGTTAAAGAACGATGGATGACTTACTTGGATACAACCATCACCTTACCAGAGAACATTAGCCTAAGAGACGCGGCTGACTCGGTGGCAGCTCATTGGCCAATATCTAGAACGGAAAAGTTGCCGGAAATTTTGCTTGACGAGTATAATAATTTTCCGCGCTTTCTTATGCCAAATGATAATCTATATAGTGCGATTTGGCAGTTAGAGCAAGAGGTTGGGGCACCCAAGGTTAGATTGGTAAATACAAAGAGCGGTCGGAGTTGGTATAAATTTAATTCTAATCTAGCGGGTATAAATTTTCCTCATGTATTGCTAGATACATTAATAATTACAACAGATGAGCAAGGTCAAGAGAGAACAGAACATCGCCACACTCTTAATCCAAAACACCTATTGGCTGAATACGCACATGCGCAACAGAGGGCAGAGGATCCTTTCCGATCTATTGTCAGAAAAACCATTGATGACAAGCGAACCCAAGCAAGAGCTGACTCTCTCAATATTTCTCGCTATTCTGCCCAACTTCATGAATACTCGATTCCTGGAACAATAGAACACGAGGCGCATAAAATTATTGAACCTCAACTTAAAAACAGATTGGACGAGCTTATGCAGACAGGAAAATCAACCGCGTTCAAATTGCACTAAATGATGAGCGAGAATATAATAACATTATTATGAAAAGTTTTATAATTATTTTGGCAGTGATTGTAGCAATAGGCGGGGGCTGGCTTTTAGTGGGTAAAGAAAATAAAGATGAAATTATAAATTCAAACGCTCTAGGAGAGCAAACACAAAAAACTATGAACGCAACATTTCGTACCAACAAGGGTAATATCACAATAGAATTTTTTGAAGAGCAGGCTCCCAACACGGTGGCCAATTTCAGAAAACTGGCGAGCGAGGGTTTCTATGACGGCGTAAAATTTCATAGAGTTATAAAGGGCTTTATGATTCAGGGAGGTGACCCTTTAACCCGCGATGACACCAAGATGGCTATGTGGGGCACCGGCGGACCCGGTTACACATTTGCCGACGAAATAGGACCGAACAATAAAAATGACGCCGGCACGATATCCATGGCTAACGCAGGCCCGAATACAAACGGAAGTCAATTTTTTATAAATACCGCTAATAACAATTTTCTGGATGCCAAGCATACCGTTTTCGGCAAAGTCGTGAGCGGCATGGACGTGGTCGGCCTCTTAGAGAACACCCCTGCCGATTCTATGGACCGGCCAATAGAAAAAATCGTGATAGAAAACATCTCTTTCAACTAGACCACAAAAATTATCTTGAGGCAACCCCAGATTTTTAAGGGTTTTTAATGTAAATTTAATGTTTTCCACATTTAAGCTTGTCTAGCTCCTTTGGCCGTTATAGGATAACTACACAGGTCGCAATTACAAAAATTACAAAATATAATAACAACATTAAAATTTTATGACTGGAACTAAAGCAATTATCATCGCCCTGGGAGCAATTTTGGTAATCGGCGGAATTTATTATTGGACCGCAAACCGCGCCCCCGAAACGGAGATGCCGCCGGCTAATACAACCACCCCCACTACTCCGCCTAATCCTTCGCCCGAAGCTCGAGAGTCCGGAGCACCCATTGTTTCCACCAAAGGCGAAACTTTCGTCTCTCGCTCCACGGCTATTTTAAACGGCGAAGTCAACCCCAATGGCGGACAGACTTCTTACTGGTACGAATACGGCTCTGCCAATTCTTTGGGTACTGTTTCGTTGCGGCAATTAATCGGCGGCGGTTATTTGACTTACGCCGCTCCGAGGCAAATTTCCGGCTTGCAAGCCAATACGACTTATTATTATCGCATCGGCGCGGAAAATCAGTATGGCAAAGTTTACGGCGAGATATTATCCTTCCAAACCAGCAATACTCCTCCTTTAACTTACTTGCCGCCGACCGCGGAAACTACTGCGGCCAGCAACATAGAGCAGAGGTCTGCCACTCTCTCCGGCCGGACCAATCCGAATGGCGCTACCACTTATTACTGGTTTGAATACGGGCCGACTACCGCCTTGGGCCAGGCCACTTCGGCCGGCGCGGCCGGCAGCGGTAGTAATACCATTACCGTCACCGCTCCGGTTACCGGACTTAATCCCAACACCATTTATTATTATCGTTTCAACGCCCAGAACGGCTATGGCACGGCTAACGGCAATATTTTAAGTTTCATCACCGACCCAGTTAATCCACCCCCGCCGTCCGAAGGCGAGGCCCCGGATTCTACCACTCTGGAAGCCAGAAATGTCGGGAGGACTACTGCCACTCTTCGCGGCGAAGTCAACCCGAACGGCTCCTCCACCACCTATTATTTTGAATACGGCAAGTCCACTATCTTCGGGCTGTTTATTCTGGACAAAAGAACTGAAGATAAATCCGCGGGTAGCGGCACTCGGCTTAGTTCTGCAAGCGCCACCCTTTCGGGCTTGGATCCGGATTCCACATATTATTACCGCATTGTCGCTGTCAATCAATATGGCACTGACTGGGGAGCTATTCTTAACTTCACCACCAATAAACCTTAAAATTGTTTTTGTCTCCCAAAAAAGCTAGAATGGGACATGCAGAAAAAAGACTTGATATATGTCTTGGATTTCGGCTCGCAGTATTCGCATTTAATTACGCGGAGAATTCGTGAGGCGGGTGTATTGGCTGAGCTGGTCAGTCCTGATTTTGATATTAAAAAACTTGCCGAAGCCAAAGGTATTATACTTTCCGGTGGGCCTCAAAACCTCTCTGAGAAAAGCTCTCTTAAGATAAATAAGAAGGTGTTTGATTTAGGGATTCCAATTTTGGGGATTTGCTACGGCATGCAACTCACAGCCTTTATGCAGGGGGGCAAGGTGAAAGCGGGCAGAGAGAGGGAATATGGTTCTACAGAAGTAGTGATCAAAAAGGGAAGCGTAGTTTTGAGAGGACTATCAAAAAACCAGATAACTTGGATGTCTCATGGCGACCAAGTCGTAAAATTGCCGAAGGGATTCACCACTACAGCTACATCCAAAAATTGCCCGATTGCGGGAATGGAAAACGCAAAAAAGAAAATATACTGCCTGCAGTTTCATCCGGAGGTAAAACACACCGCTGGAGGTAAAAAAATTATTGAAAATTTTCTAAAAATCACCAGCGCCAAGCGAAATTGGTCTATGAAGAATTTTATCAATGATTCAGTAAAGGAAATACGAAAAACTATCGGCAATGACCGCGCGGTCTGCGCGCTATCCGGCGGAGTGGATTCGGCAGTTGCGGCGACTATGGTTCACAGAGCCATCGGCAAAAACTTAACCTGCATTTATGTAGACACGGGTTTGATGCGCGAAGGGGAGACGGAGCAGATTATAAAAACCTTCAAGCAATATCAAAAAATAGATTTGCGGATAATTAATGCCGAAGCTGAATTTTTGAGCAAACTCAAAAGCGTGACTGACCCGGAGAAAAAAAGAAAAATCATCGGCGAGCTTTTTATCAGAATATTTGAAAAAGAATCTAAGAAATTAGGGAAAATAAAATGGCTTGTACAAGGAACTCTCTACCCAGATACAATAGAGAGCTCCAAGAGTGTGGGTAAGAATGCCGCGGTAATCAAATCTCATCACAACGCTGGCGGCTTGCCCGAGAAAATTGGATTTAAATTGTCCGAGCCTCTGCGCGAACTATATAAAGATGAAGTAAGAAAGCTCGGTAAACTTCTAAAGTTACCAGATAGTTTGACTTATCGCCAACCGTTTCCGGGTCCTGGATTAGCTATCAGAATAATAGGTGAAGTAACAGGAGAAAAACTTAACCTCGTAAGAAAAGCTGACAAGATTGTCTGTGACGAGATAGAGAGAGTGGGAGCTGACACACAGCAATACCTTGCAGTATTATTACCAGTACGGTCCGTAGGAGTTCAGGGAGATGCCAGGACTTATGGCCACCCCATAGTGGTACGTGCAGTTACCACCAGTGACCTCATGACGGCAGATTGGGCGCCACTACCTCATTCTTTACTCGCAAAAATTTCTTCCCGCATTACCAACGAAGTTCATGGCATCAATCGCGTGGTTTACGATATCACTTCCAAACCCCCGGGAACCGTGGAGTGGGAGTAAAACTATAATTTTAAGATGATTAAGAAAATTACCAAAAAAATTGTTCTGGCTGGAGGATGTTTCTGGGGGCTGGAAGA
>Ga0156208_134_pt1 | contig 4783 bp, 5 predicted proteins | sample RifCSPlowO2_12_FD_107861 | JGI IMG/M metagenome (GOLD analysis project Ga0156208, IMG submission 107861) | Candidatus Nomurabacteria bacterium RIFCSPLOWO2_12_FULL_46_14
GTAGGGTCAACCGGATTATTTACCCATTTCCCATAAGGAAATGGGGGGACATCATTACCGCCAACTGCCCAAGCCTTCCAATCAGCTAATGTAGTAGCGACAGCTATTCTTAATCCTCAACTGGCATAACTAAGCAATGACGTTGCTACACCGTGACCATGCCATACTAAAAACACATTATTTGTGGCAAGGGTAACAGAACCTGCTAGAATCCTACACATTGAAAAAAGCGAAGTGGTGTTAGTTGCCTGGGAAACTGCGTTTGTTCCTTGAAGAGCAGATTCAGTATCAACCTCGTCTGGCGCACCTCCAGCAATGGCTCCAGTAAGCTCGCCCCAAGCAGCAGTGTCTGCATCGGCTATCCAATCTACAAGATCTGTTGTATAGGATGGCGCTGCCATAATTTTATTATAACATAGTGCCCCTTTTTAGGATGCATTCTAGTTAACTCTTCGCTATTCAATACACACAAATTTAACTATCCTTCCATATTTTGGTGGATTAACCGCCCCCATCAAAATAATTTTATGCGTCGCTAACCGAGCTTATCGTCGCCGATCCGCCCGTCGCTCCAAGCGAGCCAGTCGTTGCTGCCGGCTTGATCGAGTCCGTGTAATCTGGGCCGGTGCCGCCGAAGCGCGCCGATACGTAGAGCGTCTGCGCGCCGCCCGACTGAATGGTACTGAACTCGATCGTTGCGCCCGACGCAGCGTCATCGATGTAGCTGATGTAAATGTCAGCGCCTACAGCGGCGTTATTCGTCGAGAAGTCGTGCGACGTGATGGTGAAAATCTTGGTGCCAGTATCCACTGCCGAGTACGGGTGCCGCGTGAAGCGCCCGTCCGCGCGCTTGATGCGGATTGTACCACTCGCGGGAGTGTTAGCCGGAATTGCTTCATCAACTTCCACTGCTGTCACCGTACCGCCGTTGAGTAATGCGGTGTTCGACAATTGCGTTTCCAGTAGGCCTCCAGAGCCATTCTCCGGCCCGACCAGTACGCGCCAGCCGGAAGCCACACCGCCGACGGTGAAGGTGACATTGTTCGGCGGTTGGCGGGTCGTGCCGTCGAGCGCCGTGATCTTGTCGTTGACCGCGAGGTCGGCAGACTCCAAGGCGAAGCCGTAGGAACCGACCAGCGAGGAACCGGTCGATTGACCACACATCGGCGTCGACACTGCGCGAGCCGTGACCGTGCTAGCCGTGGCCGTGACGCCACCTTGAGTCATTAAGTTTGCAGCTGGAATAACACCTGTTAAGAGCTGGATGTAGATAATATTGTCTGTCGTATCATTTGCGAGAACTTGACCTGTTCCTGCCGTAGCCCCAGAACCCCACGATACTGGAGTAGCTCCACCTTCAACAAATTCGCCACCAGATGGAGCACCATGCTCAACCGAGTGAGTGATGCCACGGAAAAGCTCGCCGTCAATGCCATAAAGCTCGGTGGCGAAGCCGTTGCGCGTCAGCCACTTCATGTACTCGTAGAAGGTGTTGATGCTGTTCGCGCCGCGATTCCACTCCGAGTAATACTCCTCGTTTACTGTGTTGTTATCCACGTCTATCAGGTTGAAGCCAGCAGTAACGTTGGTGATGTCTGCCAGCGCCGCGATGGTGCCGATCGCTGTGACGTTGTTCAAGTCGTCTGTATACGTCAACGGCACCGAGTTTTTACCGCGACCTGTTGCCGGAATACGGAACTCGGAATAAGTCTTGCCCCACTCGCGCGTGGTGAAAATCAATGAGGCATTGTCGATAAACGCCCCAGCCGTCTTCACCTTGACCATGAACTGCATCGCAAGACCGTTGGCCTCGTCCGGGTTAATGCCGTTGAAGCTCTCGCCGCTCGGCGTGTTGTTCCAGAACTTGTTGGTCAGCACCACGTTGTTCTGTATGACGTTCACTACTGCGCCACGGTTGGCAATGATCGAGATGCCGTCGTAGATCGCCTCGGACCCACCAGTACCCTGAATGATCGAACCGCCGTAGATGAACTCGGAAGCTGGTGTCGTGTAAGCGTCGTCCAGCTCGAACCCATTCAGCAACTGGATGATAGTCTCAAACTTCTTGTCGGTCGGATTCAGAACCGTGATGTCGATGAAGTCATCTGCAGACATTGTGCCGTCGTCAGCGCGGTCCTGCAGGAAGCGGTGAAGCTCCAGCACTGTGACATAGTTCGCCGCCGCATCGCCGTGAACACCTCCGACATAGCGGATCTTTTTGTCGCTACGAATTTCCCATTTGGTTGCGTCGAGTGCCATATATTTTTATTTTCTAATAATTTTTTCTTTTTCTAATAACAATACTTTTTTGATTCTGTCACATGGTTTTACATATAGTATACATGATAATTTGTAGTCTATAGTCTTTGGGTGTGGATATCCTCGCCATACTTTTTATTATGAATAGGTGTAGGTAGTACGCAAACTCCATTTTTTATCAGTAAGTTCCGTACCATCGGCCCAGGTGATACTAATAGTGCCAAGGGTAGAACTGTCGATCTTTTTTATACGCCATCCCACGACATCAATTGCTGTCCCAGCTTGCGCTTCCCCCAAATAATCGATGTCACCAACCGTTTCAAGGCGAAGGGCAAATTGAACACCGCCAAGAGCAATTTTTGATAGCGTTGTCTCTGTTGAAGCTGCCGTCGGCAGAACCGAATCCTTGACATCGACATAAACATGTCGGGTGGTATCATCTACCCGACCGCTTTTGGCCACATCTCCCGAATCACTAAAACTACTAGAGCCACTGGGCTGAGAAGTAACTTTGACTTGCAAAGACCCGGTATCAAAAGTTAAATCTGAAGTCTTAAGTAGTGACGAAACAGTTTCTTCAGTAGCGGGATTTATTCTAGTATTAGAATCGTCTTTCAGCCCCACTACGTTAGAAGTCGGAGTACTGCCGGCAACATATGCATCCACCGCTTTTGGAAATAAAACAGTAGCGGCAAGACCAAGCCCGGTAGCCCCTGCAACTTTCAAAAACGTTCTTTTGTTGTTATCAATTTTGTTTTCTAACGTTGTCTCTTCTTTTTTGACGAATTTTTCTTTTCTAAAGATTCCATCCACCTGGGGACGCGATGGCGCGCGAGAATAAGCTACTTTTTTAGAAGTTTCCGCTGAAAAAGAACCCGGTTTATTTTTTTTACCAAACCCAAACATGGGTGTATATTAATTTTAACTATATTGGAACATTTAAGCAATTAAAAAAGTGGGGAGTAAAATGAAAGTGGCAGGGGGGCAAGGAATGTAAATTTACGAAGCAGAAAAGGCGTTCCGCAAGATGACGAAAAATCTTTGAGTTTAACTGCGGGGGAGGCTATCCGGATTCGAACCGGAGATAAAAGCTCCACAAGCTTCTGTGTTACCACTACACCATAGCCTCCATATTATAAGGAGTCTAACAAAAAACCCCGTAAAAGCCAATGGATTTAAATATTTTTATGATTGGTGTAAAATGAGTCCGTATATGAGTAAAATCATCGGCAAAAAATTCTTTGACCGAAAAACGCTGACCGTGGCCAGAAATTTGGCCGGGCAATATCTGGTGAGAAAAATCGGCAAAAAAATAATTCGGGAGAGAATTACCGAGGTGGAGGCCTATGTGGGTCCGCAGGACTTGGCCTGCCATGCCTCGCGTGGTCGGACCCCAAGGACCGAAACTATGTTCTGCCCCGCGGGGACTATTTACGTGTATTTTGTCTACGGGATGCACTATATGCTTAACATTGTGACCGAAGGCGAGGGCTACCCGGCCGCTGTCCTCATCCGGGGCACCGAAAATTTCAAAGGGCCGGGAGTGCTGACCCGCGAACTCCGAATTGACAAAAAATTAAACGGCAAAAAAGTCTCGCGCGCCTCCGGTCTTTGGTTAGAATACTCCGAAAAAATATCAGGTTTGAAAAAGAAAATAAAAAGTTCGCCACGTATTGGGGTCAACTACGCCGGGCCGATTTGGTCCCAGAAAAAATATCGGTTTACTATTGATTAGTAAAATTTAATCACAACATAGAACTACGGCAAGCCCAGCAGTTTATTTAAATCCCCTCTAAAATTTTCCATGTGCGCGGGGGGAGACTTGCACTCCCACGCCCTAAACGGGCACAAGAACCTCAATCTTGCTCGGCTACTAAGTTACGACACCCGCGCATATTGTCAATTATAACAAACTGAATTATTCAGTCCCTTTTACTTCTTCTGTTGCTTCTTCGGCCTCCGCCACATTGGCCACCGAGCGCATTTTGCGGCGAACGTCTTTAACCGCCTTGGTGCGAATGTAGTAAAGCTTGGACCGGCGAGCGCGAGCCTTTTTAGTTACCTCAATTTTATCTATCATCGGAGAATGCAATGGAAAAATTCTTTCTACTCCTACTCCAGAAGCTATCTTTCTGACTGTAAAAGTCGCGCCTATCTCGCCACCGTGCTTTCTAGCAAGTACTACTCCTTCAAAAGACTGCAGGCGAAACTTGAAGGTTTTTTCACTTTTTTTATTGGCTTTAGTCGATATTTTTTCTTCCGCAATCTTGCTCCACACACGCACTGTATCCCCAGCCCTAAAAGACAGAGCCCTGCGAGCTTCCATGTCTACCGGACTTAATTTTATTTTGTTTGTTATATTGCTCATCTTAGTAAAAACACTTTATCATAAAAGGTTTTTTTAGGCAAACAGAAGAAATTTAGCATTTACCTGCGACCGCTAGTAAATGCTAAACTGGTTAACGAAAGGTTGGCTAATCTTTATATAAATTCCTGCTGGTAGCATTTTACGCAGTACACAATC
>Ga0156208_124_pt1 | contig 4647 bp, 5 predicted proteins | sample RifCSPlowO2_12_FD_107861 | JGI IMG/M metagenome (GOLD analysis project Ga0156208, IMG submission 107861) | Candidatus Nomurabacteria bacterium RIFCSPLOWO2_12_FULL_46_14
ATCTGGTCTTGCTCACGAACACATACTCTTGTGAGCCCTGTTCGCCCCGGCGGATGGGACGACAGGTGAATCTTGGTATCACATGAACCTGATACCAAGACTCCAAAATTTTTAATATCGTTGTTTTCCCCACCCCGGGGAAGCCACCGATACTAATGTGAGGCATAACACTTTCTCCTTTCGCCTTGCGCAGGTATCCGGCTCCGAAGAGACGGATGGTTTACCCGCTCGTTGCCGCCGAATTGCGGACAACCGGGGTAATACCCGTGCGGCACCACGCCAGGCTTTGAGTTAAAGAGCTTTCCGTTTTATTTTGACACAAACTTAATGTTTTTGCAAGGTAAAAATATTAAAAAAGGAAGCCGTGCTTCCGTTTTTTTGTGCCCCCAGTACGAATCGAACGTACATCTATCCCTTAGGACGGGACTGTTCTATCCATTGAACTATGGGGGCTTATGGCTTAATTTAACATAAAACGCGCATATTGGAAAATTCTTTTTCTATGGTAGAATGTTCTGTATGATGAAAGGAAGAGAAATGCCCGCTGGCTCTCCGATGGACGCTAACAAGCCCGAAGGGCAGTATGATATTTGGAGTTTTGATAATTTAAGCAGATTAATAGGCAGTTATCACGCAGACAGCGGATTCGGAGAAGACAGTCTGGAAGATGCTTGTAAAATGGGGAATCTAGACGATAAACAACTTGCGGAGTTAGCTTTAAAACTTTCCCGAAGAAAAAGCCAGGAAATAGAACGAATAAAAAAATTACACCAGATTGATACCCTGACCGGCCTGGACAATCAGGCTTCTTTTGCGCCTAAATTAAAAAAAATCATAGACGAATTAAATTATATTCCTGCTAATGGCGAAAAGCGTACGATTCGCCTGCATTCCGTCATGGTGCTTTTTCTGGATTTGAATGGTTTTAAAAATATCAACGACCAATACGGCCATAATGTCGGCGATGACGCTCTCTTGGCGTTTGCCAATCGCTTGAAACAAATTACCAAAAGAGGCGACGCGTTATTCCGAGTCGGCGGAGATGAGTTCGTGGTTGTTTTGCCTATTGATACTCCGGATGTGGATTTTGAAAAAATGTATAGAGAACGCCGAGAAACCATAAATAATGATTTATATGCTGATTCTAAGGATATGAACGGTAATCCCATAAAAATTAAACTGGAAGCCGCAGTAGGGTATTCAGCATTAGAAAAGGGCGAACAAAAAACACCGGAAGAATTACGTGGCGAAGCAGACCTAGCAATGTATAAGGACAAGGGGAAGTCTCAACGGGTTTAATATTTTGACATAAAAGCCTTTTATTTTTTGTTCCCTTGTGTTAAAATCCCCGCATGGACCCCGAGGACCGAAAGCTTTTAGAGGAGACTCTGGAACTTACCAAGGAGAACAATCAGATGCTCCGCAAGGTGCGCGGGGTGCAAAAGCGGGCGGCTATTTGGAATATTGTTAAGGTGGTTTTGATAGTGGGTATCGCTTACGGCTCCTTTTATTATCTAGAGCCCTATGTGGACAAAATAATGAGTTTGTATTCCTCAATTTTTTCCGCAGAGGGGCAATTAAAGCCCGGTTCCATATTTGAAAATACGCAAAGATAATGCTGGGATAGCTCAGGTAGTAGAGCATTCCCCTGAAGAGGGAAGGGTCGGCAGTGCAAATCTGCCTCCCAGCACCAAAGTTTAGATAGATTTTATTTTAATGCTGTTTTTCTTGCCCTTATCCACTTTCTCCAGGCGGATGGTGACCAGGCCGTGGCGCTCGGTGGCTTCGGCTTCTTCCGGCTCCACTTCCGCCGGCAACTGCAGAGTGCGGGAGAAACTCCCCCAATAAAGCTCTTTGACGAAATAATCCTCCTCTTCTATTTTCCGAGATTCCTCGCGGTTGCCGCGGATGGTAATCATATCTCTCGCGATGTCAATTTCCAAATCATCCGGCTTAACTCCGGCCACCATGGTCTGGATTATTATCTCCGTAGGCGTCTGATACAAATCCACCGTCAGCTCCGCGTCTTCCGCCTCCTCCAGCCAGTCGCCGTCCTTTTTGTCCCCATTTACTTTTAATTTCTTGACACCCTCATTTTCTTCTTCCGAACGGGCTCCGGTTAATCTTTCAAAAAAACTTCTCTTTTTCTTTTCCATAGTAATTATGAGCTTCGCGGGTCTTGTATTTTTTCTCACTCCTCGCGCATTCACCGCCTTGTCGTTCGAAAAAATTCAAGACCAGCTCCGCTCCGCTAATTCTCGCCGCTCATCCTTCTTAATTTTTCAAAAAGTAACATAATGATAATGGTCACGACCCATAGAAAACCGAAAATCTTAATAATGTTCTCACTGCTATCATCCATTATAAAAAAATTAAAGGCGCTATGCAAGGCAATGGCGAAAGAGAGCCCGATTAGGACATAGACCTTTCTTTTCCACCTGCCGGTGTTCATAGATAGCCCATAGGCGATGCCCACGATGCCGGAGGCGACCGTATGGAGCAGGGTGGCGCCGAGGAAGCGCAGTTGGCCGGTGAGCAAGCCCACTACCGCCTGGTTGAGGGAGAAGGGCTTTATCAGAAACATAATGTTCTCAATCGCGGCGAAGCCGAGTGCGGTGGTAATGAAGTAAATCGGCCAATCTATCGGCTGGTCGGTGTGGGCCGTTTTATAAAGGACCAGGAGGACAGCCAGGTACTTTATCATTTCTTCCACACCCGCCCAGCCGATTATCTGCCATTCCGTGTTCGCCACGTAAGTTTTAATTATTTTTTCCAGGGGCAGAATGAGAGCCACGGAGATTATGCCCGCGAGGAAGCAAGCGGCCAGGAGGCCGGTCGGCTCGGGCTTCTTCTTGTCTTCCTGTAGCCAGAACCACAGCCAAAGAAAGGAGGGAATGATTCCTCCCACCACTGCTAGTCCCACTCCCAAAATTTTCGGGTCAGTGCTCATTGGGGGCTTGCTGGGGCCAATTCTCGACCATTAGTAATCCTCCGGGGTGTATCATTTGCCAAATCTCTTCGGTAACGAAAGGCATAAATGGGTGCAATAGCTTGAGGGAATTTTCCAGAACATACATTAGGCTTTTTTTAACTTCCTCGTTTTTCTTACAGTTTTCTAAAATTTCATCCGCGAATCTATGCCAAACATAATGATATACCTTCTCGGCGGCTAAATGGAATCTGAAATTTTCCATATCCGCGGTTGAATCTTGGGCCAGAGCATCAAACTCTTTTTTTAATTCTCCATTTATTTCTCCTTCTTTTTTATTTTCCAAAACGAACCTAGAAATGTTCCAGAGTTTATTGGCGAAATGCTTGTATGCTTTTATTTTTTCCGGCGAGAGCGCTAAAGAAGTGCCCGGCGTATTGCCGACAATGAGCGCCATGCGCAAGGCATCGGTGCCGAATTCTTCGGTATATTCCAGCGGATTTTTCACATTGCCTTTGGATTTGCTCATTTTCTTGCCGTAAGGGTCGAGCACCATGCCATGGAGATAAATGGTATGAAAAGGAACTTCTCCGGTTATGTAAAGTCCGAGCATAATCATGCGGGCCACCCAGAAGAAAATGATGTCTCCGGCAGTTTCCATAACGTCGGTGGGATAGAACTCTTTAAAATCTTCGCCCTCCGGGTAGCCCAAGGTGACATACGGCCACTGGCCGGAAGAAAACCAGGTATCAAAGGTATCCGTGTCTTTCCTTACTCCGCCCCCGCAAATGCCGCATTTTGTTATTTTGTCTTCCAAGTCCGGCATGCCTTCTCCGCACTTTACACATATCTTGGCGGGGATGGAAATGCCCCAGACGATTTGCCGGGATATGTTCCAGTCCATTATGTTTCTGAGCCAATGGAGGGTGATTTTTTTATAATGTTCCGGTATATATTTTATCTCCTCGTTCTCTATCTTTTTCAGCGCCTTTTCCGCCAAGGGTTTCATCTTGACGAACCACTGGCTTTTAATTTGAGGTTCAATTAAAGTCTCACATTTGTAGCAAAGCCGAACTACGTGTTTGTAATTTTTATCCACTTTTTCTACCAAGCCCTTTTTCTCCAGTTTCTCCACGATAAGCGGCCGCGCTTTTTTAATGTGCTCGCCGGCGAATTCTCCGGCAATGGGCAGAAGTATGCCCCGCTCATCGATTATTTGCTCCTTGTCCAATTTGTGCCTCTCCGCGATTTCAAAATCCGCTTGGTCGTGTGAGGGGGTTATGGTCATTGCTCCAGTGCCGAAAGACATATCTATAGCTTCATCCTTAATGACCGTGGCTTCTATCGGGCCGTTAATCCATTCCAGCTTTAACTTTTCTCCGTGCTTGTATTTTTTATACCGCTCGTCCTCGGGGTGCATAACCACGTATTTGTCGCCGAATTTTGTCTCCGGTCTGGCGGTGGCAATGGTGAAGGGGCCGTATTTGAGGTAATACAAGTTATCTGTTCGCTCCTCATCTTTTATTTCCAAATCCGAAAAAGATGTCTGGTGTTTGGGGCACCAGCTGACGATGCGGTTGCCCCGGTAAATGAGACCGTCACCATGCATTCTTTTGAAAGTTTCGCCGACGGTTTTAACCACGCCCGGGTCGAGGGTGAATTTTTCCCGAGACCAGTCGCAGGAGGCGCCGAGCTTTTTTATTTGCGAACGAATATTT
>Ga0156208_133_pt1 | contig 3327 bp, 5 predicted proteins | sample RifCSPlowO2_12_FD_107861 | JGI IMG/M metagenome (GOLD analysis project Ga0156208, IMG submission 107861) | Candidatus Nomurabacteria bacterium RIFCSPLOWO2_12_FULL_46_14
GCGGGAAGAAAATCACTGCTGGGGATTGGAATATTTATGAAAAAGCGGTTCCAGTATCGCCGCGCGCCTCCGGGCAAGTTCCGTAAATTCATCTTTAATCTCAATTTCAACGCCTTTTATTCTTGCAGCCAAGTCGTCTATTGAAAATGTACTTGCACGAATTTCAGTAATACCTGATGATGTTTGTGTTACTTCTTCATACCATTCTATAAAAGGAATTACCAACTTGGCGGCTTTTTTTATATCGAAAACACTAATAGCATTGTATCTTTTTTCTAAAGACTCGCCACAATTATGGCGAAGCGACGCCAATCTGACTAAATAAGATTTTAAAGTCGTCTCACGATTTAGTATCGCCTGGTGTTCTTCATAAATTTTCGGATCAATATCGCGAAGTTTCATTTCCAGCACCTCGTTTATTTTTTGTCCCAATCTCTCTCTCAATTCAGTTAATTGGTTTTGGACTCTTTCTAAATTTTTTAACCTGGCCTCTGCCTCTTCTCTTTGTTCCGCTCGATCGACTATCCTTTTAAATTCAGAGAAGTAAGAAGTAAGAAGTAAGGATCATGGCGGCAAATTTTTTAATTGGACCAACGGGAGGAAAATCTAAAACTTCTTTTGTAGCTCCAATTTCTCCGCTTAATTCCGGCAGTATTTCTTCCAATTGTTTTATGGCGGCAAAAAGTTCTTCAATGCTGCGGTGGGAAAGATTGTCTAACACGCCTTCAATGGCGGCGGATACTCGGTGCCAGTTTATATAATCAATACTCTCTTCACTCGCCGCCGCCAAACTACGCAAGCCGGGGTGTTGGGGTAGTGAATCTTCGTTCATATCAATTTTTTTCTTCCGCGGCTATATTGGAAGCCATGTTTAAAAGCTCTAAAATCTGCCTGATTTCTTCTTTTATACCCTCCTCTAACTTTTCTTCAGAATCAGTTTCTTGGTTCATGGCCGATGATGTTGCTTCTATAAGTATATAACAAGTGTTTCTAAAATGTCCACTATTCCACAACCTACGATATATCGTATGTTAATTTGATTTCGTTTTTTCCGCAATTTTGTTTCTAAGGACAACCATCTCATCCCGCAGTATTGCCGCGGATTCAAAGTCTAGTTCTTTGACGGCTTTGTTCATTTCTTTCTCTTTTTGCTTTATCAGTTTTGCCGGATTTTTTAAAAAAACTTCCAAATCCAGAGCAAGCTCGAAATTCACCGCTCTTCCGTGTTCGCTTTCCAATTCTTCAGTAATATCTTTTATCTTTTTGTTAATAGTCTTGGGTGTAATGCCGTGTTTTTTATTATAGGCAAGCTGGATATTGCGACGGCGGACTGTTTCGCTTAAGGCTTTTTTCATTGAACCTGTCAAAACATCTGCGTATAGAATTACCCTTCCTTCAGAATTTCTCGCTGCTCGTCCGATGGTTTGAATTAAAGACGTTTCAGAGCGCAAAAAGCCTTCCCGGTCAGCATCTAAGATACCAATCAGGGCTACCTCGGGTAAATCAAGCCCTTCGCGCAGAAGATTTACCCCCACTAGCACATTGAACTCACCTTTCCGAAACTGAGTGAGTATTTTAATGCGCTCCATTGTTTTTATATCGCTATGCAGATATTCGGCTTTTATCTTTTTACCTGCCTGCGCAGGCAGGTCTTTTAGGTAAGTAGATAGATCTTCTGCCATTTTCTTGGTTAGGGTAGTTGCTAAAACTCTGAATCCATTTTTAATCGTCTTTTCTGCTTCTTCTATAAAGTCAAAAATTTGTCCTTTGTACTTTCCATTTTCTGCAACTCCTCGCACTATTGTTTCCGGGTCAACAAGCCCGGTCGGGCGAATTATTTGTTCGACAATCTGCCCGCTTTGAATGCGTTCCTGCTCGCCCGGAGTAGCGCTGATGTAGATTACACTTCCTATACGCTTTTCAAATTCTTCATATTTTAAAGGCCTATTATCTTTGGCTGACGGCAAGCGAAAGCCGTATTCAACCAAAGTACTTTTACGAGAAGCATCCCCTGCATACATCCCCCGCAATTGGGGCAGGGTAACGTGGGATTCGTCAATAATGGTTAAGAAATCAGGGCTTTCCGTCCCCCATGTCGGACTTAGGGGAAAATCCCCTAAGTCCGACATGGGGGACATTTTTGGAAAATATGAAAGCAAGGTGTCCGGCGGCTTGCCCTCCGGTTTGCCGGAGAGATGCCGGGAATAATTCTCAATGCCGTTACAGTAGCCGACTTCTTTCATCATCGCCAAATCGTAACGGGTACGGCGCTTGAGACGTTCGGCTTCCAAGAGTTTGCCCTCCTTTGCAAATTTTTTAAGCTGCTCCCGGAGTTCTTGCCTTATGGCGCCTAAGGCAACTTTTAACCGCGACTCCTCGGTAATAAAATGTTTGGTGGGAAAGATAAATAAATTCCGTTCTTCTTTTAATATGCTGGAAGATACCGGGTCCACCTTCATTATTTTTGATATTGTGCCGGCGGAAATTTCCACCTGGTACATAAAAGTTTCGGAAACAGGCATAAATTCCACCCGCGAACCGATGGAACGAAAACTTCCTGGTTGTAAATCTGCATTAGTGCGTTCAAAATGAATCTTAATCAGAGACTTAATTAAGTTGAAGCGGTCCATTTTCATTCCTACTTCAAGCTTTAGATTTACTTTTTCGTATTCATCCGGAGACCCCAACCCATAAATACAAGATACGGAAGCGACGATAATCACATCCCGCCTCGTTAAGAGCGCCTGGGTGGTCGCGTGGCGCAAGCGGTCTATCTCTTTGTTGATTTGGGCGTCCTTCTCTATATAAGTGTCGGAAGCCGGCATATACGCCTCCGGCTGATAGTAGTCGTAGTAGGAAACAAAGTAATGCACGGCGGCCTCGGGAAAAAATTCCCGAAATTCCTGCGCCAGTTGGGCGGCCAGAGTTTTATTGTGGGCGATTACCAGGGTCGGTTTGTTATACTCGGCTATCACATTGGCAATGGTAAAGGTTTTGCCGGTGCCCGTGGCGCCGAGTAGGGTTTGTCTTTGTATTCCTTTTTTCAACCCTGCCGCAAGCTTAGAAATAGCCACGGGCTGGTCGCCCGCGGGAGCAAAGGGAGTATGCAATTTAAAAATACTTTTGGCCACGACCGCAATATACTATCAGAATTATTGAGAAAAGCGAACTGGAATGGAAATTTGGTCGTCAAATTCCGGCAAACCGGAGGCATTGTCTTTTTCAAGCACTAAGAGGCCGGTCGCCGTAGCCGGTTCTTGAAAGGTTAGAGTGGCTTCAAAGGGCACATACTCCGTGGTCATCCAATTTACCTCGCCAGTGGCGGGG
>Ga0156208_114_pt2 | contig 2955 bp, 4 predicted proteins | sample RifCSPlowO2_12_FD_107861 | JGI IMG/M metagenome (GOLD analysis project Ga0156208, IMG submission 107861) | Candidatus Nomurabacteria bacterium RIFCSPLOWO2_12_FULL_46_14
ATACACAGGCGTTGCCTGTGGTGATAAAAGCGAGTGGCTTAGCTCTGGGCAAAGGCGTGGCCATCACAACAACTAAGGCGGAGGCGATTCAAGCTTTGAAGAATTTCATGCTTAAGAAAATATTTGGCGCTGCGGGCGAAGAAGTGGTGATTGAAGAATTTCTGGAAGGCCCGGAGATTTCCATTCATGCGTTTTCTGATGGCCGGAATTATAAAATGTTTCCGCCTTCGCAGGACCATAAAAAAATCGGCGAAGGCAACACTGGCCCGAATACCGGCGGCATCGGCGCGATTACTCCCTTGCCGTTTATAGATACACAACTCTTGCAGGAGATACAAAATAAAATAGTCGCTCCGACGCTACAAGCTATGAGCGACGAGGGCCGGCCTTTCACCGGCATACTTTATCCCGGCCTTATCCTCACCAAAGATGGACCGAAAATTCTGGAGTTTAACGCCCGCTTCGGCGACCCGGAAGCGCAAATTTACATGCGATTACTCCAAACCGACCTTTTGGACATAATCGATGCCGCAATTGACGGCAAATTGGAGGAGATAAAAATAAAATGGCGAGACGCGGCGGCTTGCAACATCGTGCTCTGCTCGGCCGGGTATCCGGGCAGTTATGAAAAAGGCAAAGAGATTTCAGGAATAGAGAATGCAAAAAAAGAAAAAGATATAATTGTTTTCCATGCGGGCACGAAAACAGAAGGGGGCAATCTGGTCACTAATGGCGGCCGGGTTTTGGGAGTCTCATCTCTAGGGAAATCTCTAGGGGAATCACTAGGGAAAGCTTATCGGGCCGCAGACAAAATTTCTTTCGAGGGCAAGTATTACCGGAGAGATATAGGCAAATCAGCGCTTTATTTTAAAAATTAAAATGCTAAGATGACTATATGATAAAAAACCCAAAAGTAGGCATTATTATGGGCTCTGACTCCGACCTTGAAGTATTTGCCGAAGCGGCAAAAGTGCTGGAAGAATTCGGCGTACCGTATGACATAACTGTGGGTTCCGCCCATCGCAGTCCCGAAAGAGTAAAGGACTATTCCGAAGGAGCGCGGGAAAGGGGCGTTAAAGTGCTTATTGCCGGAGCCGGAGGCGCGGCGCATTTGGCGGGAGTAGTGGCCGCACACACGACATTGCCGGTTGTCGGCCTACCTGTCAAAGCCAAAGCTCTCGATGGCTTGGATTCACTGCTTTCCACTGTAAACATGCCGCCGGGCGTGCCGGTAGCCACCGTCGGTATCAATGCCGGCAAGAACGCCGGACTTTTGGCTGTGCAAATCATGGCCGTCACCGACAAAGACCTGGAGGAAAAGCTTGCTCAATACAAAAATAAAATGGCAAAAGACAACGAAGACAAAGGCAACAAGCTCTCCGAAATAGGCTACAAAAAATATCTAAAACAATAAGGTGGCTAATAAACCTAAAAGCGAATATGCCAAGGCCGGAGTGGATTACACGGTATTGGAGCCATTTAAAATGGCAATGATTGAAGCAGGTAGAAAAACGCTTAAATTTCCTAACAAAAGGGGAGTATACATAAACGAAGATGCGACCCATGCACACGGTGCTGTATTTGAATATAGAGGTGAAGAATCACATATCTGGTGCCAAACCCAGGAAGATTTAGGTAATAAAAATTGGATTGCCGAATGGATGTATCAAAAGACTGGAAAATCTTTCTATGAAGCAATTGCCATTGATACGGCGCTTATTGTGGTTAACGATGTGATAGCTCAAGGCGCTATGCCAGTAGTTTTTACTGATCAGCTAGAAGCAAGCAGAAGCGAGTGGTATGCGGACAAAAGAAGAGCAAAAGATTTCGCAAATGGATTATTAAAAATTTGCGAAGAAGTAGGCATGGCACTGCCTGCGGGAGAATCCGCCAGCGTCACATATTTAATAAATCCAAAAGAACCAGTTAAGGAGATAGCGAGCTTGAGCGGTTCAGTTACTGGGATAGTTGCGCCGAAAGAAAAGCTAATCACGGGACAAGATCTGACTGTGGGAGACCACATCATAGGAGTTGCATCATCTGGCTTGCATGCGAATGGAATTAGCCTAGTTATTAAAAAAGCATTAGAACTTCCAGAGCAATTTTTAACTAAACTTCCGAACGGTAATACCTTGGGCGAAGAAGCCCTTATTCCTACTCGCTCTTACGTGGCGCTTATTGAAGCATTACTCCAAAATAAAATTAAAATACATGCTCTTTTGCCGGGCACAGGCGACGGTGTGGGAAAAATTGCTTTCAATAAAAGACCTTTTACTTATAGAATAGAATCATGGCTTACCGTTCCACCTCTTTTTAAATTTTTCAACGAAGAACTGGCTATAGCTCTAGAAGATTGCCTTAAAACCTTCAATTGGGGAGTGGGCTACTATCTTTTTGTACCTGAAGAAGAAGTTGCTAAAATATTAAAAATTGGTAAAGATAAGGGGTATGAGCTCGCAGATATTGGTATAGTTGAAGAAGGAGAGCGTCAAGTAATCTTTGAGCCGGGGAAAATAATTCTTACGCCTCCAGGAAAATAATTAATATTAATTTGAATATATGGACACGCAAATGATAAAAGAAAATTTGGGAAACGTGCTCAAGGAAACCAATTTTGATTTTTTGGGACCTAAAAAAATCGGCAAGGTACGAGATATTTATGAATACAAAGACAAGCTAATTCTGATATCTACCGACAGGTATTCTGCTTTTGACAGAAATCTCGCTTTAATACCTTTCAAGGGCGAAGTTTTGAATAAAGTAACCACCTTCTGGTTTGAGAAAACTAAAGATATAATTCCAAACCATATGTTGAGCGCGCCGGACCCCAATGTGATAGTTGCCAAGAAATGCAAAGTCCTGCCGGTAGAAATGGTGGTACGAGGATATATCACTGGCGTTACTTCCACTTCGCTTTGGACGAATTATCAAAATGGCCAGAGGGATTTCGGCGAT
>Ga0156208_142_pt2 | contig 1031 bp, 1 predicted proteins | sample RifCSPlowO2_12_FD_107861 | JGI IMG/M metagenome (GOLD analysis project Ga0156208, IMG submission 107861) | Candidatus Nomurabacteria bacterium RIFCSPLOWO2_12_FULL_46_14
CCTTGGTCTCCCTTATCAAGGGGAAAACACAAAAAACCACCCCGAAGGGTGGTTTTTTGAAGCTTTAGGAGATCGACCCCGCCCAAGGCGGGCAGGCATCTAAAACTTATTTACTCAAGAACTAGGTAGGCCAGTTCAGGCTGTCTGATATCGGAAGATTCTTGACGCCGAAATCAGAGGTACAGTCGTTGGTCGTAGTCGCATGACTAGCGGCCGACATATCGGACCAAATGATCGGAGCATCAGTATCCGCATCAATATCAGTTACCTGGTCAGATGCAACACGAGCCGTGCTGTCGTTAGCAAGAGTTACTGTGACGAAGTCACCAGTTGCGTTGGCAGAAGTGATCGTGCCGCGCAATTCATACGTCCTGGTTCCCGACACAACTTGTTCCGCTGTGGGTACAAACAAGACAGAACCGGTTGTTTCCACATCGCCAACAATGTTGTTGGTATTGGTGAATACGCCGGCAACTTCAGCGTTGCTTGTAAGGTCCCACACAGTAACACCAGTCGTAGCATCAGTTGCCAGAGCGGTGTCTGTGTCGTGAGAAGTATCAAAGAAGAGATACGCCCACGCAACGTCGCCACCGTTTGAAGTCACAGAGAACTTCAAGAGAGGACGATTCGCGGTATTGTTCAGGGTATTGTCTGCCAGAGCTACCTTGGTGATGGTAGGAATAGCGGCATACACAGCCAAGTCAGCAGCTGCTGGGTCAGACTCCGTGCCAGTCGCCGATACACCCGTAGATGTATTGACGGCGGTAAAGGCAGTCAAGGTCGTCAGGACCGAAGCGCCGGTAGTACCCGCGCCGATACCTACAGCGCCGAGCTGTAGTTTGACAGTCAGAATCTTGTTGGTATTAGCCGGAACATTCCAGGTAAGACCAGAGAAGGTTACTGTCGCGCCGCCCGGGACTGTAGCCAGTAGATTCGCGCCGTCGTAGAGCATTACGTTCTGGACGGTCGTCGCATCCGCTACGGTCAGGGTAACATCGGTAACATTGAATCCGGCGGTAACCGCGGCTAAC